>WNGI01001523.1_pt1 | contig 19414 bp, 17 predicted proteins | sample 5400621 | NCBI WGS metagenome assembly WNGI01 (sample SAMN13153374, study PRJNA577476) | soil metagenome | isolation source: 20 cm soil or saprolite under Garry oak tree replicate 1 | place: USA:California | collected 2016-06-15
TGACGTCAGCCGGTTGAAGTCCGGGGCCGGCACCACCCACCACACCACAGGGGCGAGCTCGAGCACGAGGACGACCACATAGATGAAGGACGGATCCCGGGGGATGGAGCTCTCGAAGTAGGTGGCGTTGGACTGGACGAAGCCCGACGCGCCGAGCTGAAAGCATGCTTTCGACTGCAGCGAGGCGAACGCGGCCTTGCCCTTGACCGCGACCACGAGGTCGCGGTGGTCGTCGTCGGCGTCGACCTGAAATGGGACCAGCTTGCCTTCCGACGTGAGCATCGCGTAGACCGCGAGGAGGTACTCGCCGATCCGCCCTGCCTGGACGTCGCTGATCGCCAACAGGCTCGGAGCTTAGCTCCGAACTAAGATTTCCGCCGGAATGGGGGAGTCCGTCGAAGTCGCGATCATCGGCGCGGGCCAGGCCGGGCTCGCCACAAGCTGGTACCTCAAGCAAGCCGGCGTCGACCATGTTGTCCTCGAGGCGGGACGCGTCGCCGAGACCTGGCGGTCGCGGCGCTGGGACTCGTTCTGCCTCGTCACGCCGAACTGGAGCGTCAAGCTCCCCGGCGCCGCCTACAGCGGGCCAGACCCCGACGGATTCATGGGTCGTAGCGAGCTCATCGAATACTTCCAGACGTGGGCGGATTCGTTTGCCGCCCCGGTGAAAGAAAGTTGCCAGGTGTCCGCGCTCGAAGGGAGCGGCAACGAATTCGTGCTGCAGCTGCCGTCGGGCGCGCTGATCGCGCGCAACGTGGTTGTGGCTTCCGGCGGATATCAACGGGCGTACAGACCGCCCAACGCGGAGCTGATCCCGAGCCGCATCACGCAGCTGCTCGCTGAGGAGTTCCACCACGAGGGGGCGCTGCCCGGGGGCGCGGTCCTGATCATCGGCGGCGGGCAGACAGGTTGTCAGATCGCTGAGGAGCTTCATCAGGCCGGCCGCCGGGTGTTTCTCGGCTGCGGTCGTGCTCCCTGGATGCCGCGGCGCATGGGCGAGCATGACCTCGTCTGGTGGATCATCGAGTCCGGCTTCTGGAACCGAACCCTGGCTCAGCTCCCATCGCCGGCCGCGCGCTTGCTCAGCAACCCTCTGACGTCCGGCCACGATGGCGGCCACGACCTCCACTATCGAACGCTTCACGCGATGGGCGTCGAGCTTCTGGGCCGCTACGCGGGCGCCGATGAACGCAAGGTTCATTTCGCCGACGATCTCGCGGCAAGCATGCGGGCGAGCGATGAACTGTCCCGCGTTTTCATGAAGTGGGTCGAGGCGCTGTGCGTGAAGCAGGACCTCGAAGTGCCCTGGGAGGTGCCGCCTCCGCTTGACCTCGCCGGGCGGACCGAGCTCGACCTCGATGCCGAAGACATCACGACTGTGATCTGGACCACCGGATTCCGCCCCGACTATGGTTGGGTGCGCATCCCTGTCTTCGACAGCATGGGTTTTCCCATCCAGACCGAGGGGCGCAGCGCCGTGCCCGGGCTGTATTTCATGGGCGTGCACTTCCAGCGCAAGGCGCAGTCGGCTGTGCTTTACGGTGTAGGGGAGGACGCTGAACAGGTGGCAAACCACATCGTGGAGAAGAGAAGTTGAAAGTCGCGGTGGCGATGTCGGGTGGCGTCGACTCGTCGGTGGCAGCCGCCTTGCTGCAGGCGCAGGGTCATGACGTCGTCGGCGTGACGCTGCAGCAGTGGCCGCGCGACGACTCCGAAGAAACGGCGCGCCACGGCGGATGCTGCTCCCTGTCGGCTGTAGAAGATGCGCGGCGCGTCGCGGCCGTCCTCGACATTCCTTATTACTGCTGGAACCTGGAGCTGGAGTTCGGCGAGCGTGTGATCGAGCCGTTCCACCAGGCGTACCTGGCGGGTCGGACGCCGAATCCGTGCGTGCGGTGCAACGCCTTCGTCCGTTTCGACCTGATGCTTCGGCGGGTGCTCGAGCTCGGGTTTGACCGGCTCGCCACCGGACATTACGCGCGGGTCGTTCCTGGCCCTGCCGGTCCTGAGCTTCACGCGGCGGTCGACCCGGCGAAGGACCAGTCGTACATGCTCTACCACCTGGACCGCGAGCGGCTTTCGCGCATCGTCTTTCCGCTGGGCGGGATGACCAAGCCCGAGGTGCGCGAGCACGCACGCGAGTTCGGCCTGCCCGTCGCGAACAAGGCCGAGAGCCAGGAGATCTGCTTCGTCCCGCGCGGCCAGACCGCCGCTTACCTGGCAAGGCGCCTGCCGGTGCGAGCGGGTGCGGTCACGGACGCGGCCGGACGGCACCTCGGCACGCACCGGGGGACCCCTCTGTACACGGTGGGCCAGCGCAGCGGCTTTGGCGACCTCGCCGAACCCGGTCCGTGGTACGTGACCAGGATTGACGCCGCCTCGAACCAGATCGTCGTGGGCCGCCGCGACGATCTTGCCGTGCGAGACGTCGAGCTCGAGGAGGTCACCTTCATCGATGGGGCGGCCGCCGAGCCCCTTCCATGCGAGGTCCGGCTGCGCTACCACTCTCCCGCCATCCCCGCGGTCTACGCAGGCGGTCGGTTGAGGTTGGGCGAGCCTTTCCTTGGCGCGGCGCCTGGCCAGGCGGCGGTGCTCTACTCGGGCAGCCGCGTGCTGGGCGGGGGGATCATCGCAGCGGCCGCGTGAGCGGTCCTCCGGACCTCGTCCTAGCCGCGTTCCACTGGCTCGAGTATCTCGGGCTGCTCGGTGGCATCGGCTCGTTCGTCATCCGGCGCCTGGCGCGGATCCCTCCACGCATCGCGTGGGCCGATCCGCCGATGCACATCGCGTTCGCGGCGGCGCTCGCCGGAGGCCTCGGGTTGCTGGCGTTCGAGCACAGCTCGTGGGTGCTGCCGCGCGTCGCCGCCGAGGGCGCAGCGCTGGTGCTGTGTCTGCGCGGCAAGCCGTACGTGGCGCCCTTCGCGGTCCTGGCGGCCGCCCTTCTGCCGCTCGCCGGCCACGCGGCGGGCGTGGCACAGCAGGCGGTCGGCGCGCAGTTCGCGGACGCGCTCCACGTCCTGTCCGCCGGCATGTGGGCGGGCGGCATCCTTGCCCTGGCCAGCTTGCGGCCGCCCGGGGGATGGCGGTCGGCGGATGCGCGGGCGTTGCTCGAGCGGTTCGGGCGCGTGGCGCTGCTGGCGTTCGGCATCACCGCCCTGACCGGCTTGCTGAGGGCGACCGAGCAGCTCTCCGAGTTCAGCGACCTGTGGGCGACGACCTATGGCGTCGTCCTGCTGCTCAAGTCGGCGGGTGTCCTCGTGATGCTCGGGACATCCCTCGCGTGGCGACGGGGCCTGCCCGCCGCGCGAGCCGAGGCGGCCGCGACGATCGCGGTCGTGGGGGCGACCGCTTTGCTCGCCGCTTTTCCTCTACCGGCATAGGATTTGAGCATGGCGCACGTTCGAGACGTGATGGCCAAACGTCTCCAGACGGTCGGGCCCGAAGACACCGTCGGCGAAGCGGTCGCGGTGATGGCTCAGAACCGGATCGGCTCCGTGCTGATCATGGAGGGTGACCGGCTGCTGGGCATCTTCACCGAGCGCGACACGGTGCGCGCGCTGTCGCAGGCCCACGACGCGGCGAGGCACGAAATCATTTCCTGGATGACGCAGAACCCCAGGACGGTCGCCCCGGACGTCGACGTGGAAGACGCGCTGCGCACGATGCTCGACAGCGGCTTCCGCCATCTCCCCGTGGTCGAGAACGGCAAGGTGGTCGGCATGGTGTCGATGAGGGATCTCGCGGGCTAAACTAAGCGACTCCCGCCAGCCGTCTATTCGACCTGCCGTGAAAACGGCAAAGGATCTGCAGCTCATTGGGCTTGTTGGCGCTGCGGCGCTACGTGCCGTACCTGCGGCCGTACGCCGGACTCGTTTTGATCTACGGGTTCTCGCAACTGGGCAGCCTGGCCACCGCGGCGTCGATTCCGAAGGTGATCCAGTACATCATCGACGGCCCGATCACCCACCACCGGCTCGGCCCGCTTGTCGAGACCGGCGGGGTGCTCGTCTTGATCGCGGTGCTGGAGTTCTTCCTGATCGTTTCGCGCCGTCATTTCACCGGCGTCGCGTCCTATCGCATGGAGACCGACCTGCGCAACGATTTCTACGCGCATCTGCAGAATCTGCAGGTCTCCTTCCACGACAACTGGCACTCCGGGCAGCTTCTCTCCCGCGCCATCGCCGATATCGGCACCGTGCGCCGGTTCGTGGGGTTTGGCCTGGTGTGGTTCTTGCAGACGGTGGTGACGTTCATCGTCGTGCTGGTCTTGATGGTCCAGCTGGACTGGCAGCTCGCGCTCGTGGTCGTGGTCTGCATGCTGCCGATCGCGATCTTCAGCAACATCTTTCACAACAAGTACAAGGTCATCGCGCGGCGCATCCAGGACCTCACCGGCGACCTGACCACGACGATCGAGGAGATGGCAACCGGCGTACGCATCATCAAGGCGTTCGGTCGGATGCCGCTGCTCCAGCAGCGTTTCGAACGCGAGGCGAGCGTGATCCGAGAGACCAGCCTCCAGGGTGTCAAAGCCCGCGCCGAGGTCTGGACCGAGCTGAACTTCCTGCCCAACCTCTCGCTAGCCGCTGTGCTTCTTCTGGGGGGTGTCAACGTGGTCCAGGGGAGGCTCACGATCGGCGGGCTTGTGGCGTTCATGAGCTACGTCTTCATGCTCATCTGGCCGATGGACGCCATCGGATGGGTGCTGGCGATGAGCGAGGAGTGCCGCACCGCGTCGGAGCGCCTGGACGAGGTCCTCGACTCGCGCCCCGAGATCGCCGACCGTCCGCAAGCGCGGCGGCTGGACTCGAGTCGCGGCCGCATCGAGTTCCGCGGCGTCGGTTTCAAGTACCCGAAATCGGACGAGTGGGTGCTGCGCGACTTCAACCTCGTCGTCGAGCCCGGCGAGACGGTGGGCCTCGTCGGACGCACGGGCAGCGGCAAGACCTCGCTCGCCTATCTCGTCCCGCGCCTGTACGACGTCAGCGAGGGCAGCGTCCTTCTCGACGGCGTCGACGTTCGAGACATCCTGCTCCGATCCCTGCGTTCCCATATCGGATTCGCTTTCGAAGATCCGATCCTGTTCTCGGCCTCGGTCCACGAAAACCTTGTGATGGGCCGCCCGGTCGTTTCGGACGCGGAGCTGAAACGCGCGATCGACGTCGCCCAGGCCGGCTTCGTATGGGACCTCCCATGGGGGCTCGAGACCCGCGTGGGAGAGCAGGGTTACACGCTCTCGGGCGGTCAGCGGCAGCGGCTCGCGCTGGCACGCGCGGTTCTGGGCGGTCCCGCGGTGCTCGTGCTCGACGATCCGCTCTCCTCGGTCGACGTCCACACCGAAGCGGTGATCGAGGAGTCGCTGGCCCGCGTCCTCGAAGGCGCGACGGGACTGCTGGTCGTGCATCGACCCTCCACGCTGGCGCTGGCCGATCGCGTGGCGCTGGTCGACGGCGGCGCGGTCGCCGCGGTTGGCACGCACACCGAGCTGATGCAGACGAACGAGCTCTACCGCGCGCTGCTCTCCCAGGAGTGGGATCCCACAGCCGAGGCGGCTCTGGCATGAACGCCGCGGCAGCTCGTGCTGACGCGTGGCGCGGGGTCGCCGCGGAGGAGGTCGACGACTTCTCGCCCAGCGTCGCGGGCCTGCTCCGCCGGCGCAGCCGGCACCTCCTTGCGAACCTCGCCAGGCCTCACCGCCGGCGCATCGTGCTGGCGGCTCTTCTCATCACGGCGCGGTCCGCCGCCTACCTGTCGCTGCCGTACCTCGTCGGCTTGGGAATCGATCGAGGGATCCGGCCAGGCGGGAGCGGAAACCTGACCACGCTGGTGGAGATCGTCGGCGTGTTGCTCGGCGCGCTCGTGGTCAACGCGCTGGCCAACTACGCCTTCCTCCGCGTCTCAGGACGGCTCGGAGCCGACATCCTCTTCGAGCTGCGGCGATCGCTCTACGCGCACGTCCAGGCGCTGTCCCTCTCGTTTTATGAGCGCTACACGTCGGGGCGGATCATCTCCCGTCTGACGTCGGACATCGACGCCCTGAACGAGCTTCTGGCGACGGGCCTGACTTCCGTGATCACGTCCCTGATCTCGGTGGTGGCGATCAGCGCGATCCTTCTGCACCTCGACCTGCGCCTCGGCCTCGTGACGCTGGTCGCGATGCCCATCGTCCTCGGGTTGACCTACTGGTTCCGCGTCAACTCGGCGCGCTCCTATCGCGCCGTGCGCCGCGCGATCGTGCTGGTCATCGTGCATTACGTCGAATCGCTCGGTGGAATCCGCGCCGTGCAGGCGTTCCGCCGCGAGGCGCGCAACCAGGAGATCTTCGAAGACGTCAACAGCCGGTACCGCGACGCCAACATCTGGTCCAACAGGCTTGTGTCGACGTTCGGGCCGGCCATCAACCTGCTCGGGCGCCTGACCACGACCAGCGTCCTGCTGTATGGCGGCTACCTCTTCGCCCAGGGCGAGCTGACGCTTGGCGTGCTGACCGCCTTCGTCCTGTACCTGCGGCAGTTCTTCGACCCGCTGCAAGACCTTTCGCAGTTCTACAACGTGTTCCAGGCGGCGGGCGCGGCGCTCGAGAAGCTCGCGGGCGTCCTGGAGGAGGCCGCGACCGTGCGCGAGCCGGTGACCCCCGTCGCTCTGGGCGAGGCGAAAGGCGCGATCGGGTTCGAGCACGTCACCTTCGCCTATCGCGACAAGCCTGTCCTGCATGACATCGACGTCCAGATCCCGGCGGGCGAGATCGTGGCCCTGGTGGGGGAGACCGGAGCAGGGAAGACGACGATCGCCCGCCTCATCTCGCGCTTTTACGACCCGACCGCGGGGCGCGTGACCCTCGATGGGATCGACCTGCGATCCCTCGCCGTGCAGGACTTGCGGCGCGCGATCGTGATGGTGACCCAGGAGAGCTTTCTCTTCTCCGGGACCGTTGGCGACAACATCCTGTTCGGACGCCCCAGCGCGACGCAGGGGGAGATGGAGGCCGCGGCCCGCGCCATCGGCGCGCACGACTTCATCGCGGCCATGCCGCAGGGCTACGAGACTGACGTTCGCCGCCGCGGCGTGCGGCTGTCCTCGGGGCAGCGACAGCTCGTGGCTTTCGCGCGCGCGTTCCTCGCGGATCCGCGAGTGCTCATCCTCGACGAGGCGACGTCATCGCTTGATCTGCCTTCGGAGCGCCTTGTCCAGCGCGCGCTGCGCACGCTGTTGCGCGGGCGCACGGCAATCATCATCGCGCACCGTCTTTCGACGGTCGAGATCGCGGACCGCGTGCTGGTCATCGACGATGGTCGCATCGTCGAGGACGGCGATCCGGCGGCGTTGCGGCGCAGCGCCGGACGGTATGAGTCCCTGCACCAGGCTTGGGAGCGATCCCTGGCCTAGCCCCTCCGGCCCTTCGGGCCACCTCCCCATGAATGGGGAGGAGTTGTGCCTGCGATACTGCGGCCATGCGCGTGTTCTCGCGAGGGCTCGGCCGGTGGGACATGCTCCGCGTCGCCGCGACCGGCGTGTCCGTTGCGTGGCTGGCGACGCTGGCGGCGTTCGCGTTCGCGGCGACGAGCGTGCGTCCGGACCTCGCGACCGTGCTGGCCGCGCTCGCGCTGCTCTCCATTGCCGCAGCCGCCTTTCTGTATGCTTGGCGCGAGCCGGGCGCCTAGCCGAAAAACCGGCAAGCTGAGCCGCTTCCTCATCACCACGGAGTGTCGATGGACTCCCTCCACGCGATTGGTTTCTACGTGTCCTCCGGCGTTTTGCTCATCGGGGGTCTGGGAGTCGCGTTGCTGCCCGGTCGGGAAGCCCGCGGTGCGGCCCTCGCGATCGTGGGGATAGGGCTTGGAGGCCTCTACGTGTCTCTCTCCGCAGGATTTGCCGGCCTCGTGGCGCTGATCTGCTATCTGGCCTGCGCCGCTCTCATCGCCGGCCCTCGATATCGATCGGTCGAGGTGATCGCCGGCCCTCTGTGGCGGCAGATCGGGGCGATCGGGGCGGCCGCCTTGCTTGCGGTGCTGATCTACTCCGCTTTCCGCGGCGATTTCGTGAGCGCCAAGTTCTTCGGCGGCCCATTCGGCGCGTCCGCCATCGGCCGCCTTCTGTTCGCCCATGACGCGCTGGCGACCGAGGCGGTGGCGGCCCTCGTCCTGGTCAGTCTTGTCGGTGCGACGGTGGTGTGGCGGGTCAGGGAGCGTGCGCGGTGAGCGCAGGCCTGGTCGCCGTCCTGTTCGTCGCGGCGGCGCTCGTCGCCGTGGGCGTGTTCACGGCTGCCTGGCGACGTGACGTTACCGCGGCGCTCGGCGGCATCCCTTTGATCCTCGGCGGAGCCGGCGTCGCGTTCGCCGGGGTGGCGCGTTTTGCGGCCGCGGGTGGCCCGCACCTGTTCGGCCAGGAGTTTGCCGTCCTTCTCGCGATCGGGGCCATCGCCCTGCTGGCGCTGGGCCTCGGCATCGCCGGCCGGGAGGGCGCTCGCTGAGCTTCCTCGCGCAGGCGGGCGCCATGATCGCGGCGGCGTCGGGTGCGGCTTCAGGGGCTGCTTCGGGCGCGCGGTCCTCCGGCTTCAACTTCGACCCGGCGAACGCCCTGCCCTGGGCCGTCCCGATGCTGCTCATCGCGCCGTTCGCGTCGTTCCTGCTCGCGTTCTCGAGCGTCCGCACGCGGAGGTCGGCTTCGGCGATGGCGATGTTCGGCACCGTTGTCACGCTGCTGCTCACGCTTCTGGTGGCGTGGGGGCTGGCCCGCCGGTCATCGCCCTTCGTCGCGACGTACCAGTACATCAACATGTCGGTCGCGTTCTCGGGGCCGACCAACTTTCAGACCTTTGCGATCAACCTTGTGTTTCACGTCGACCATCTGACCGTCATCGCGCTCCTGGTGATCGAGGTCTGCATGATCGCCGCCATCGGATGGCATCAGCTCATGGGACGCTCCGAGCCTGGAGCCGCCCGTTTTCATGCGCTGATCACGCTGCTTCTATTCGCCTGCGCCGGCGTGCTCGTGAGCTGGGACCTCGCCGAGCTGTTCGGCTTCTGGACGATCGCGGGAGCGTTGACGTATCTCCTGCTGACGCATCGCTGGGGCGTCGACGAAGCTGCGTCGCGAGCCCGCATCGCGCTCGCGCTGCCGTTTCTCACCGACCTGGCACTGCTTTGCGGGATCGGGTGGTTCTATGCGCGCTATGGCACGCAGAACCTCGCGACCCTGCTGCCCATCCTGCACACGAATCCGGGATGGACCGTTCGCTCGATCGTGCTCGGTTCCGTGCTCTTGTTCGTGGGGGTGGCGGGGCGGCTTGCGCTGTGGCCGTTGAGCGGCTGGGTCACGATGACCTCGACCACCGCGCCCACCGCCGCGTCGGCGATCGTGCAGTCGGCGTGGTCGGTCATCGGCATCGTCGTGCTGTACCGCCTCACGCCGATCTTCGCGGCCTCCAACAACCAGACGCTGCAGGTATTTCTCGCCGCGTGCGCCGTCTCGGCGGTGGCGGCGGGCGTGATAAGCCTGGTCGGCAACGGCCCGCGACGCGTCATCGCGCTGGCCGCATCAGGCGCGGTCGCGGTCGCGGCTGCGGTGGTGATCAACAACGCGTATCACCCGTCCGCGGCATTCGCCATCGCCGGTGTCGCCGCGGTCTTCGCCATCGCGCCCGCGCGAGCGGCCGCGCTGCTCGCTGCATCGACCATCGCGAACGCGATGCGGACCGACGACCTGGCCGAGATGGGCGAGGCGTGGCGCCGCATGCGCGCCAGCTCGGGTGCGCTGCTCGTGTCCACGATCGTCATGGGTCTCGCCACGACCGGCGCCCTTGCATTGGGGGTCAGCTCCCGGTCCCGGCTGGGCGTCGCGCTCGGCGAGGGTGTGCTGCTCGTGGCGGTCGGCGCGATGCGCGTTTTCTTCGGCGCGTCGCTCGGCATCCTGCGCCGGCGCCGTGCATTTGATCCGGACCGGGTGCGCGAGCCCGAAGGAGCGCGTGGATTTCCGTACTGGCTCGCCCTGGTGGGCGCCGCGCTTCTGATCGCCTCGCTCGTGCCCGGCTGGTTGAGCTTCCTCGATGGACAGAAGCACCCGACCGCGGCGCCTCTTGCGATCGCGGTTTGGGCGGTACCGGCGATCGCAGGATTCGGCGCCTGCGCCGCCGCCTTTGCGCGCAGCAGAGACGGCGCGCTGGCTCTGTCCGCTTTCGGCGGAGCCTTTCTCCGGCGCTACGCGGCGGGAGGGCTCGGTGTCGTCGATCGATTCCTGGTCGCGCCAACCACCGACGCGGCGCGCCGGGTGGGCGACTGGATACCGCGTGGTGACGGTGCGCTGGGCCGTTTCGCGACCGCCTCGGGCCAGCTCGCGCTCGCGGCGGGACGCGCGCCGGCGCTACCGATCGTGCTCGGCCTGGCGATCGTGCTCGCCATCGTGCTTGCGCTGGCCGCGCCGGGCATCGCGAGATGATGCTCGCGGCGATCTCCCAGCAGACTTCGGTCGGCGCCGGCATATTCAGCTCGGCGTTCCTGCTGAGCCTCCTGATCTGGCTGCCGGTGGCAGGTGCCGTCGGGATCGCATGCATGCCCAACCCCCGCGGCCGCTACGACACGCTGATGAAGCAGATCGCCTTCTTCACCAACCTCGTGACGATGTTCATCCTGTTCATCGCCTACAACCAGTTCGAAAGCTTTCTCCCGACCATGCAGTACGAGGAGAAGGTGCCGTGGCTGCCGGCGATCGGCGTCACGTATCACCTCGGCGTCGATGGCCCGGGCCTCGCGATGCTGATGCTCTCCGGCCTGATCGGAATCGCTTCCGTGCTGGCCTCGCTCGGGATCCGCGAGCGCGTGCGCGCGTACTTCGCGCTCTTGCTCCTCGCCCAGGCGTCCGTCAACGGGGCGATCGTCTCCCGCGACATGTTCGTGCTCATCCTGTTCTGGGGCGCCTCGATCGTCCCCATCGCACTCCTCATCCTGGGTTGGGGCGGACCTCGAAGGGTTGGGGCGGCGTGGAGGATCGTTGGCTACTGGGGCCTTGGCACAGCGGCGCTCGCTGTGGGCGCGCTTGCGCTGTACGGGGCGACTGGCGGCCGCACGTTCGACATGGACACGCTGCTTGCCACGACCCTGTCGCCGCGCATCCAGATCGGCGTCAGCATCGCCATGATCGTCGCCGGGGCGACGCGGCTGCCTCTGTTCCCACTGCACGGATGGGTTCGCGACGCGCTCGCCGAGGCACCGGTCGGCGTCGCGGTCGTCGTGTCGGGCGCGGCATCGCGGCTGGGCGCATTCCTGCTTCTGCGCGTGGTGATCGGCGCCGAACCCGCGGCGGCCCATCTGCTCTCGCCGGTGCTCGCGGCCCTGGCGGCGTTGACCGTCGGGTACGCGGCCCTCGCCGCCATCCGGTCCGTCGACATCCGCCACGCCGGCGCCTACCTGGCGATGGTGCCCGGCGGCATCACGGTGCTGGGTCTGGCCGCGATCTCGCCGTTGGGCATCGCAGGGAGCGTGCTGAGCCTCTTTACAGGCGGCCTTGCCGCCGCGCTCATCGCCGGCGTGTGCGCGACGGTGTCAGAACGCGCTCAGACGCGGAGCCTTCTCCTGCTCAGAGGGCTTGCGCCGCGTATGCCGAACGTCGCGTGGCTCTTCCTGCTTGCCGCGTTCGCGCTGCTTGGCGTGCCGCTCTTCGCCTCGTTTGCCGCGGAGGTGATGACGTTCTTCGGCGCCCTCAAGAACCAACCGATTGGAGCTTTCGCGGTGGCCATCGGCCTCGCTCTCAGCGCGGTCGCCCTGGCGGCGCTTCTCGGGCGCGTCCTGTTCGGCTCGCCCAACCCTGACGCGCCGGGGGCGTCCGACTCCTCGCTTGGCGAAACCTGGTACCTCGGGATCCTCGCCGGCGCGCTGCTGTGGGTCGGCCTCTTTCCAGGCGGACCCAAGATCCCGGGTACCGACACACCCCTTTTCGACCCCGGCTTCGTCAGCCAGATTGCGGCGGGGATCTCCGATATCACGTCGACCAACTACACGCCGCCGGCGGCGCCGCCGGGGGCGGCGCAATGAGGTACGCGGTCCTCGTTCCAGAGGCGCTCGTGGTCGGCCTGGCCATCGTCGTGCTCCTGGCAGGTCGCTTTGGCTGGATGCCCCGGACATCTCGCGCTTACCTGCCCCAGGTCACGGCGCTCGTCTTGCTTGTCGCCTTCGGCGTCGAGCTCTGGGCGGGCGCATCCCTGACCACGTATTTCGGCGGCGCGCTCATCCAGGATCGGTTTGCCCTGTTCGCCAAGGCGGCGGCCCTGCTGACGGCGGCGATCGCCATCGCGGCGACCGATTGGGCGGCGGAGGACTCCCTACACATCGGCCTGGCGATGCCGCTGCTGGCGGCCTTCGGCGTGATGGTCGCCGCGTCGGCCGGCGATATGCTCGGACTCTGGGCGGGGCTCGAGCTCGCCGCCGCGGCAGCCGTCGTGATGGTGTCGCTGCGCCGGCCGGATCTCGGGCTCCGGCTCCTCCTCGTCGGCGGCGTGGCGAGCGGGCTGATCCTGTTCGGCCTGGCGTTCATCTACGCGACGGCGGGCAACTCCGACCTGGCGACGATCCGCGAGGTGCTGGCGAGCCGCGCCCCGACCCTGGCGCTCGCCCTGCCGATGCTTCTGCTCGCGGCCGGTCTCGCCGTCCGGGCGGGCCTTGCTCCATTCCACGTCGGGGCCTTGCCTGCCGGCCTGGGCGCGTCCCCTCTGGGCGCGGGGTTGGTCGTCGGCCTCACGGCGGTCGCCGCGGCGACGGTCGCGATCAAGCTGGTCACGGCCCTGATCCCGATGCCCGCGGTCTACTCCCTGTACGCCGACGTTCTCGCTGCGGTGGCGATGGTGGGCGGCGGCGCGGCCGCGCTTGCCGTGCGCTCACCCAGGCCGCGCCTCGCGTACCTGGCCGTGGCCCAGCTTGGGTGGGTGACCGCCGGGCTGGCGACCCACTACCGCTCGGGCATCGCCGCCTCGCTCTTCCTGCTCGGCGCCTTTGCGATCGCCGCGACGTGCGGTCCGGCGCTGCTCGGGCGAGCCGAGGGCGGCGAGCCGGCGGTCGCGGGGCTTGGCTCGGTGCGTCCCGTCCGCGCGGCGGGCCTGGGGCTGGCGATGCTGTCCCTGGCCGGCGCGCCGCCGCTGGCCGGTTTCTTCGGCGAGCTGAGCGTGGCGGCCGCGCTCGCCCAGAGCGGGAACTTCGTGCTGCTGGGCATCGGGCTGCTGGGCTCGGTGCTGAGCGCCGCGGCCGTGATCGCCACCTTGCGCGTCCTCTATATACAGAGCCCGCTGGAGGAGGCCCGGCGCGGGCCGGCGGCGGCGCTGCCCACCGTCACCGCGCTCTCCACCGCCGGGGCGGTCGTCTTCTGCGTCGTGATCGCGGCTTACGGTGTGTTCGGCAATCCGATCCTGGGCCTCGCCGATCAGGGGGCCGAAGCGCTGGGACTTAGGTAACTCCCGGCGCCTTTTGACACTGGCCCCCTCTCCCCTCCAGGGGAGAGGGATCTGGGGAGAGGGGCGTAGACTGCCGCCAGCGAACTCCGCATTCGTCGCAGAAAACGTCCTGGAGGTCCCGCCCTGACCGCGCACAAGAATCGGGCTCGCGCCCGAGCGCGCACCCGCCGAGCCCCCAAGCAGCGCCCGCATCGTTCGCATCGTGCAAATCATTGGCTGATGCGTTTCACCCTGGTCGCGCTGATCGTCGTCTCGTGCGCGGCGCTGTTGGGCACCGGGGCCACGATCGGCGTCGTCGACTACTTCGCCGGCGATCTTCCGTCGATCGACGCGATCCAGACCGCGAACCTGAGCCAGACGACGCGCATCCTCGACCGCAACGGCAAGCTGATCGAGGCTCTCTATCACGAGAACCGCACCGTCGTTGCGCTGAGCAAGATCAGCCCCAAGCTGCAGGCGGCCACGATCGCGACGGAAGACCGCACCTTCTATGACAACTCGGGCGTCGACTACAGGCGACTTCTGATCGCGGTGGTCTACGACCTGACCCATCGCACGGCGACGCTGGGCGGCTCGACGATCACGCAGCAGGTCGTCAAGAACGACGTCCTGGACACCGAAGAGGCGCAGAGCCGAACCGTCAGCCGGAAGTTCCGCGAGCTGCTGCTCGCCGAGGAGATGGAGCGCCGTTACTCGAAGCTGCAGATCCTGGAGCTCTACCTCAACACGATCAACTACGGCAACGGCGCGTACGGCGCCGAGGCGGCGGCGGAAACGTACTTCCAGGTCCACGCGAGCGACCTCACATGGGCACAGGCAAGCTTCCTGGCCGGCCTTCCGCAGGCGCCCAGTGACTACGACCCGTTCGGGACGCCGGACCAGGTCGACGCCGCGAAAGGACGCTGGCAACAGGTCCTGGACAGCCTGGTCGCCGTCGGCCAGCTCGCGCAGCCCGCTGCCGACAGCATCTTCGCCGGCAACCTGGTCGCGCAGATGATCGCCGCGCACAAGGCGCTGCCGGCGGGCCACCCCGCGCTGACCGCGCACTTCGTCGACTACATCGTCAGATACATCAAGCAGCGCTACGGCGACCTCGCCCTGTACGAAGGCGGCCTGACCATCACGACCACCCTCGACCTCAGCACGCAGGCGATGGCGGACAAGTGGGTCAAATCGGGCGTCCGCGCCTACGCCAAGCGAGGCGTCAACACCGGCGCGATGCTCGTGATGAACCCGAACGACGGCGAGATCCTGGCCATGGTGGGAAGCGCCGATTACAACAACGCGGCGATCCGCGGCCAGATCAACCTGACCGGGACCGATCCGCTTGGGTGGCGCGGCGTGGGGTCCTCGTTCAAGGTCTACACGTACGCGGCCGCGTTGCAGGCCGGGCTGGTCACGCCCGCATCGCTGCTCAACGACCAGACGGGCGTCATCGGCGGGCACGCCTTCAGCGACTGGGATGGCAAGCACGAGGGCTACATCACCCTGCGCACGGCGCTTGCTCAATCGCGCAACCTGCCCGCGCTGTGGACCTACTCGCAGGCCGGCGGCGACCGCGTCGTGTCTCTGATGCACAGCCTGGGCGTCACGGCACAGATCGAGAACCCGGCGGGCGTCTCGACCACGCTCGGCCACGATGCGATCTCCATGGCCGAGCACCTCGCCGCCTACTCCGCGTTCGACAACGGCGGCTACAGGGTCAGTGCGCACGGCATCCTGCGCGTGACCGACGCGGGCGGCGCCGTGCTCGAGGCGTTCGATCCGAACTTCGGTCACGTGCAGGTCATCAGCCCAGAGCTCGGCTACGTGATGAGCGACCTGCTGCGCGGACCGGTGAAGCTGTACCTCGGCGGACTCGGCGCGCGAGCTGTCGCGGGCAAGTCGGGGACGACCGAGGCGTACACCGGATCGATCTTCATCGGCTACACGCCGACCCTCGCGGTCGCGGCGTCGCTGATGCATATCAACGACGGGGCGAAATGCAACTCGGGCTACGCGTATCTCGCGACCAACTTCCCACCGTCGGGGTGGCAGTGCCCGACCTCGGTGCTGTTCGGCGAGAACGTGGGCATCTCGGTGTGGAAGCCCTTTCTCGAGGAGTACTACTCGAAACACCCGTGGCCGGCGTTGTGGAAGCAGCCTGCGGGCATCGCGACGCGCCAGGTCTGCTCGTATGACGGCGGCTTCATATCGACGGGCGGCTACAACGAGATCTTTCTGAAAGGGCTCGGCGAGCCGCGCATGCCATGCGGCGCGAACCCCTATCCGGGCGAGGCGCCGTACGCGCCGCCTCCGCCAACCTCGTCGCCGGCGCCGGCGACCTCACCGAAGCCGACGCCACACTAGTCCCGATGCGGCTCAACCGGACCGGCGTGATCGCCGGTGCGATCTATCTGGCGCTCGGGCTGGCGTGGCTTGCGGTCGCCCGGCCAGGCGGCCCCGTCCCGCTCCTGGTGGCGTGGTTCGTGGCGGTCGCGGTGGCCGGGGCGTTCGTTCCCGGCGAGGCGAACCAGGTCACGCTCGCCCGGGCGTACATGGCGGCCCCGGCTTTGGTGTACGCGCTCGCGGGGCAGTTCGCGTTTCTCGCGCTCGCCGTGGCGATCGCGGGCCTCACGGATCTCGTCGACGGCACCGTCGCGAGGCGCTTCGCGCACCCTTCGAATTTCGGGGGCGGGCTCGACCCGGTGGTCGATGGACTGTTCGTCGGCGCGCTGTGCATCGGCCTCGCGCTCGGGGGAGCCTTTCCGCTCTGGCTCGCCTTCGTGGTCATCGCGCGGTACCTCCTGCCCGCGCTCGGCGGCGGTCTCCTCCTCGCCCTGGGGCGGCGGCCAGAGCTGCGTCACACCATCACCGGTCAGGTCTCGACCTCGCTCATCTTGATTTGCGTCGGTGGGGTTTGCCTCCTTCGTGGCTTGCACCAGGACTCGAGCGGCCTGGCGAGCGCCGCGCAGATTGTGATCCCGATCGCGACCGCGGCGACGTTCGTCCACCTCGCGTGGGCTTCGCGCCGGGCGGCCGCCGCGCCGGAGCCCGGGTAAACTGACCGGTGGTCGCGCTAAGTGGGGTGCTGGCGGTACCCTGAACCGGCAATCCGCCTTAGCCGGACCGAATTCCATCGCTGAGGTCGGGGTTCTCAGAACCGGCCGCGGCAAACGGCGTTGAAGGTCGGGACCTGCGCAGCTCGGGTCTCTGAACCCCGTCAGGTCCGGAAGGAAGCAGCGGTAAGGAGAAACCTGGGGGTGCCGCAGCCATCTGGGCCCGAGTCGGGAACCGCGGTGCGAGCTGGGGGTCTTCGAACGAAGCGGAGGTGCGCGACCACTGACTGTTTCTATGCCTGAATACCAATCCCTCTACCGCAAGTACCGCTCCCAGACTTTTGGCGACCTCGTCGGCCAAGAGGCCGCGTCGCGCGCGCTGCAGGGCGCGATCATCTCGGGCCGCGTCGCGCATGCGTACCTCTTCAGCGGGTCGCGCGGGACTGGCAAGACCTCGGCGGCGCGGCTGTTGGCCAAGGCTTTGAACTGCACAGGTCGCGCCCGCGATTCGGCGGAGCCGTGCAACAACTGCAATTCATGCGTCGAGGTGACCGCAGGGTCGTCGTTGGACTTGATCGAGATCGACGCAGCGTCGAACCGAGGTATCGACGATGTGCGCGACCTGCGGGACAAGGTCAACCTGGCGCCCGCGCGAGGTCCGTACAAGGTCTACATCATCGATGAGGCGCACGGGCTGACGGGGGACGCATTCAACGCTCTCCTGAAGACGCTGGAAGAACCACCGCCGCATGCGGTCTTCGTCATGTGCACGACCGACGCTCAGAAGATGCCGCTCACGGTGATCGGCCGCTGCCAGCATTTTGTTTTTCGGCGGCACAGCGAAGAGCAGATCATCGGCCGGCTCGCGCACATCGCGAAGGCCGAGGGCGTGCAAGTTGAGGCTGAGGCGATGCAGCTGATCGCTCGCACGGCGCAGGGGTCGATGCGCGACGCGGTCGGCCTGCTCGACCAGCTTGTCCCTCTGGCCTCTGGCCCCATCTCACTCGAGTCGGCCCGCTCGCTGCTCGGCATCGCCGATCCGCGGCTGCTCGACTCGCTGCTCGATGACGTGCTGGCCGGCCGGGCCGCGGAGGCGCTCGCCGAGCTGAACCGCGTCTATGCGGTGGGGGCGGAGCTGCGACAGGTCGTGCGCGGATTGATGGAGGGGTGCCGCGACCGACTGGTGGCCGCTTTGACGAAGCACGACCAGGCGACGGCGCGCCGGTTGTCGAATGTGCTGGACGCGCTGCTGCACCTCGACGGCGAGGTTCGCCGGCACGCCGAGCCGCGGTTCCTGGTGGAGGCGACTCTTGCGCGGTTGGCGGTCGAGGCTGGAATTTCGGACGCTCCCGTTATGGCGGCACCAACCTCCGCCGCTGCCACCCCGGCCAGTGGGGAGGTGACCAGTGCTCCGCCGACCCCTCCCGCGACCAGCGAGCCCGTGGCGGGATGGTCTGATGTTTTGGAGAAGCTGAATCGCACGGTGCGCGCGGCTTATCTCGATGCGCAACCCGAGGTCGACGGCACCGTCCTTGTGTTGTGGTTTCGCTACGGCTTCCACCACAAAAAGGCGCAGGAGCAATCGGCCCAGCTCATGCCCCACGTGCGGGCCTGGCTGGGCGAGGACGTCAGAATCGATTTTCGCCTGCGCGAAAATGACGCCGCCAGATCAGCGCCGCGCGCCGCAAGCCCGGAGGATGATCCCTTTGTGCGCGAGATCGTCAAGCGATTCGACGGCCGGGTCACGAGGGTGAAGGAGATTTCCGAGTGAAGGATCCGCTCAAGATGCTGCGCCAGGTCCAGCAGATGCAGGACCGCATGCAGAAAATGCAAAAAGAGCTGGAGTCGGAAACCGTCGAAGCAACAGCGGGTGGCGGTGCTGTGACCGTCGTCGCGACTGGAACGCAAAAGCTGGTCTCGGTGCGCATCGACCGAGGGGCGGAAGAGGACCTCGAGATGCTCCAGGACCTCGTCGTCGCGGCGGTCAACGAGGCGATGGAAAAATCGAAAGAGATGGCGTCGGCGAAGATGCAGTCCGTCGCCTCGGGCCTCGGACTTCCGCCCGGCCTCGTCTAGATTTCCTCATGCCGCAGCTTCCCGAACCGCTGGAGCGGCTGATCCAGGAGCTCTCCCGCCTTCCAGGCATCGGGCCCAAAACCGCGCAGCGGCTGGCGTTTCACCTGCTTCGCGTGGACCGTCAGCGGGCCGCCTCGCTCGCCCAGGCGATCGAAGACGTGAAGGCGCGCATCGGCTACTGCGAGCGCTGCTACAACATCGCCGAGGGGAGCCTTTGCTGGATCTGCTCCTCGCCCCGGCGGGACGCGTCCGTGCTGTGCGTGGTCGAATCGGCCTTCGACGTGCTGGCGATCGAACGCACGGCGGAGTACAGCGGCCTCTACTTCGTCCTCCATGGGGTGATCTCGCCGATCGACGGCATCGGGCCGGAGCAGATCCACGTCCAGCAGCTGCTGGACCGGGTTCGCGACGAGGCGACGAGCGAGGTGATCATCGCCACCGACGCTGACATCGAGGGCGAGGCGACGGCGGTCTACCTGCAGCGGGCCCTGCAGCCGTTCGGGGCCCGGGTCACCCGGCCGGCCCATGGCCTGCCGGTGGGCGGCGACCTGGAATACGCCGACGAGCTGACGCTGGCGAGGGCGATGGCGGGGCGGAGCGCGTTCTAGGAAGGCTTTGCAGGCTGCCTTGCAATCTCGGTCCGAAGGCAGGTATCATTCGCAGGTTCCTCCACCGAACAGGTTTCGTGCGCCCTTTTGAGGGGGTAGGAAAATTGTCCGGCCCGGCAGGAGCCAGCACCTTGACAACTGAAGAGTGGGAAAGACTCTGAGAGTCTGAGAAGACTCAGGGCGAACGCTCTGGGTCCTCCGTTTTGGACGGAGAGTTTGATCCTGGCTCAGGGTTAACGCTGGCGGTGCGCATAACA
>WNGI01002881.1_pt1 | contig 19408 bp, 20 predicted proteins | sample 5400621 | NCBI WGS metagenome assembly WNGI01 (sample SAMN13153374, study PRJNA577476) | soil metagenome | isolation source: 20 cm soil or saprolite under Garry oak tree replicate 1 | place: USA:California | collected 2016-06-15
CGGCGACGGCGCGATGCACGATCGCGCGGAAGTGGCCCCAGTCCGCCCAATCGCCTCCGATGTCTTTGGACGGTGCGCTCGCGATGTGGTCAAGCCGGTCTGCGACATCGGATAGCGCCGAGGGCTCGACCTCGATCCAGTCTTCGATCTGCTCCTCTTCGTCACGCGTTTTGAAGGTCCCACCGACCTCGTCGAGAAGGAATGCGAGCGTGTGAAAAAGCGGTGGACCCTCCGGAACGGAGACATCGCGGTAGGTGATCCACGCGAGGAACCGGCGGACCTCGACCTCGAGCGCGGTCTCCTCGTCGGTCTCGCGGCGGAGGGCGTCGAGGACCCGCTCGCCGTGATGAATCCCGCCCGTGGGCAGTCGATACGCCCCGCGGGGGTAGAACGTCTTTATCGAGAGAGGGATCTTCCCGTTCCGTCGGCGGATGACCATGCAGACCTCGCCAAACCGGTCAGGCCTCTGGACTGGATCGAAGACCGGCCGGACGGTCGCCTCGACGCGGCGCGGCTCGCCGAAACGAGCCGCCAGCTCAGCGACTTCCCTCTCGAGTCCCGTCACTCAATCGCGATCGTACTTGCGGAGAACGTCCTCGAGCGCCTCGCGCAGGAGCACGGCCTCCTTTGACTGCTTGCGCTCGGCGAGCGCCTTCAATCGAGCGAGCTGAGCGGCGCTGTAGTAGGACGACTTGAGCACCATGTCTTCGGCAGGGGTGAGCCCGACCGTATCGCCACCCTGCTCCTTCGCGGCGTAGAGCGCGAGGTCGGCCTTGCGCATGAGCTCTTCGGGACTCTTCGCGTCCCGCGGGATGTTTGCGACGCCGATGCTCACCGCGCACCGCTGGCCGCGCGCCAGAACCTTCGCGAAGGCGCCGTCGATGTCGCGGCGCAGCCCGTCAGCGCGTAGGAACGCCGCCTCTACGGTCAGCCCGGGGGCGACAAGTGCGAACTCGTCGCCGCCGATCCGGCCAAGAGTCCAGCCTTCGCGCTTCGCCGCGCGCGACAGCTCGCCGGTCGCCGCGTTGATCGCGCGGTCTCCCGCCTCGCGCCCATGGACCGTGTTGAGCTGGTGCAGGTTGTCGATATCGAGGAGGAGCAGCGTCACTTGCTGTTCCGGCCTTTCGCGGGACTCCTTCCAGATCGCCGTCAGCGCGCCGCTGAAGGCGGGTCCGCTGAGGCAGCCATGCCTGTCGGCGCGCAGGCGAACCGTCTTTATCTGCGCTGCTTTCGGCATCGCGCCACCTCCTACCGTCTCTTGTCTATGACATATATATGTATGACCGATATATGTCAACGGGCCGAGGAGACCGATCCACCGCCGAGACCTTCTATCCCGCGGCGGACACACGTACACTCCTCGGACAAGCGTTCGAGGGGCTATCCACCCCGAGCTGCCGGAAGAAGCACGAGTAGAACCGGCCGGTCCGCGCACCGATAAAGGCGCAGCGAGTGGACGCGAGCCGCGTCAACTCGGGTGGTACCACGGCGCACGCCGTCCCGAGACAGGGACGGCGTTTTTGTTGTCTGAAAGGAGGTCGAGGATATGGCGAAGGCAAGCGAGCGAGCACGGTTCCGGGCGGTCGCCGGAAAGCTCGATCTTGCCGAGGTCGATCATCGTGTCCTCGACCTCTGGGAGCACGAGGACACGTTCAACATGCTCCGGAAGAAGAACGCGGGCGGCCCGCGCTTCTCTTTCATCGACGGCCCGATCACAGCGAACGTCGAGGGGATGGGCATCCATCACGCCTGGGCTCGTACCTATAAGGACGTCTACCAGCGGTACAAGGCGATGCGCGGATTCGACCAGCGCTACCAGAACGGCTTCGACTGCCAGGGCCTGTGGGTCGAGGTGCAGGTGGAGCGCGAGTTGAATCTGAACAGCAAGCGCGACATCGAGACGTACGGGATCGGAAAGTTCTCGGACGCCTGCCGAGCCCGCGTCGACCGATCCGCGCGCGCCATCACCAAACACTCCATCCGGATGGGCCAGTGGATGGATTGGGAGCACTCGTACTTCACGTACACCGACCTGAACATCTCGCACATCTGGCACGTCCTGAAGCTCTGCCAGGAAAAGGGATGGCTCTACAAGGGCCATCGCTCGATGCCGTGGTGCGCGCGGTGCGGGACCGCGTTATCCCAGCACGAGATGACCGCCACGAACTCATACCGCGAGATGACGCACAAGGCGGTCTTCGTCCGGTTCCCGATCGAAGGCCGGAAGAACGAATCGTTCCTCGTGTGGACGACGACCCCGTGGACGCTTACCGCGAACGTCGCGCTGGCCGTCCACCCGGAGCTCGAGTATGTCCGCGCGAAGATAGGCGATGAGGTCCTCGTCCTCTCCCGCGGAACCCTGGCTTCCGCGATTCCGACTCCCGCGACGGTGCTCGAGACCGTCAGAGGCCGCGAGCTCGTCGGCCTCCGGTACCGCGGACCTTTCGACCAGGAGCTCCCAGCCGCGCGAGAGAGCGTGCCGGGGCACCGCGTGATCGCGTGGAAGGACGTTGGTGAGGCCGAGGGGACCGGGATGGTCCATATCGCGCCCGGCTGCGGCGCCGAAGACTTCGCGCTGTCGAAGACCGAGAAGCTTCCAGTCCTCGTGCCGATCGACGAGATGGCGCGATATGTCAAGGGGTATGGCTGGCTCGAGGGAAAAGACGCGCGTGACGTGGCCGCCGAGATCGCCGCTGACCTCGAGCGGCGCGGGCTCCTCTTCCGGGCCGAGGAGTACACCCACAGCTATCCGACGTGCTGGCGCTGCCACGAGGAGATCGTCTTCCGGGTCGATGACGAGTGGTTCATCTCCATGGACGAGCTGCGCCCGAAGATGATGGAGGCCGCCGCGAAGGTGACGTGGCTGCCGCCCGCGGCCGGCCGCCGCATGGAGAACTGGCTCCAGAACATGGGCGACTGGAACATCAGCCGCAAGCGCTACTGGGGCCTGCCCCTTCCTTTCTATACATGTGAGAAGGCGCATTTCTTCGTCATCGGGAGTGAGGAGGAGCTGCGCGAGCGCGCGAAGAGCGGGCTCGACAAGCTCCGCGAGCTCCACCGGCCGTGGATCGACGATGTCGTGGTCGGCTGCCCGCAGTGCGGCAGCGCGAGCAAGCGAGTGAAGGAGGTCGGCGACTGCTGGCTCGATGCGGGCATCGTGCCCTTCTCGACCCTCGACTGGCTCCACGACAAGGACTACTGGGCGAAATGGTTCCCGGCCGACTACATCGTCGAGATGGTCGAGCAGATCCGCCTCTGGTTCTACTCGCAGCTCTTCTTCTCGGTCGTGCTGACGGGCGAGGCGCCGTACCACGTCTGCCAATCGTTTCAGCCGATGCTCGCGGCGCCTGGTGAAGAGTTCCACAAATCCGGCGGCAACATGGTCGATCTCGTGGAGGCGTGCGAGCTCGTTGGTGCCGACGCGATCCGCTGGATCGTCGCGCGCGAGGACCTGCAGGAGATCATGTATTTCGGTTGGCCGCCGTTCGAGGATTTCAAGCGCAAGCTGCTCGTGCTCTGGAATACCTATTCCTTCTTCGTCCGGTACGCGACCTTGGACGAATTCGATCCGTCCGAGAAGCAGGTCCCGGTCAGCGATCGGCCGCTCATGGATCGCTGGCTGCTCTCGACGCTCGCCCGGCTGGTCGCGGAGTCGCGCGCATCGATGGATGCCTACGACGTGCGGACCGTCGTCTTCAAGCTCGAGGCGTTCTGGGACGACCTTTCGACCTGGTACCTACGGCGTAACCGTCCGCGCTTCTGGAAGGCTCGGTCCAAGCGTGACTCGCTCGCGGCGTACCAGACCCTGTACGAAGCGCTCACCACACTGATCCGACTGCTCGCACCGGTGACGCCGTTCCTCGCCGAGGACATGTATCAGGGGGCGGTCCGCCAGGCGTCTCCGAGCGCCGAGGCGTCCGTGCATCTCACCGCGTACCCGGAGGAGCACCCCGAACGAATCGATGATGACCTCGAGCGGCGGATGCGAGCCGCGCGGCGCGTGGTCGAGCTGGGTCGAGCGGCTCGGTCCGCGGCGGGTGTGAAGACGCGGATGCCGCTCCCGAAGCTCATCGTCGTGTTCGACGCGAACGATCGCGACCGCGGTGCCCTCGACGGAGCGGCGGAGCTCGCCGAGATCGTCAAGGACGAGCTGAACGTCAAGGGGCTCGAGGTTCGCGACGCGGCCGAGGGTCTGGTGAGGGAGACCGTGAAACCGGACCTCAAGGTCCTTGGGCCGAAGCTCGGCAAAGATCTGCCGCGAGTCCGGCAGGCGCTCGCCGACGGGCGCTACGAGCGACGCGACGGGACGATCAAGGTCGAAGGGTTCGAGCTCTCCGACACCGAGGTCCTGATCTCACACGAGGGTGCGCCTGGACACGCGGTCGGCCGCGACGCCGGCGCCACGGTCGCCCTCGAGACAAAGGTGACTCCCGAGCTCGAGCTCGAAGGTCTCGCGCGCGAGCTCGCCCACCATCTGAACAATCTGCGCAAGGAGGCGGGCCTCGAGGTCTCCGATCGCATCGCACTGCGGTACGAGGGGCCGATCTCGCGTGCCTTCGAGCGCTACGCCGACTTCATCGCGCAGGAGGCGCTCGCCACCAAGATCAGCCAGGGGCTCGATGGCCGCGGTCACAAGTGGGAGGGCGAGCTGAACGGCGTCGCGGGGAAGCTCGAGCTCGAGAAGGAATAGCCGAGAGCTCGGTGCCAAGCATTCGAGTCGAGACGGTCATCGCCGCTCCGCCGGAAAGGTGCTTCGACCTCGCGAGGGACGTCGGCGCTCATGTCCGATCGACAGCCGGCACCGACGAACGCGCGGTCGCCGGGACCATGGCCGGTTTGATGGGTCTCGATGATGAGGTCACCTGGGAAGCCAAACATCTCGGGGTCCGCCAGCGGCTGACCGCACGCATCACGCGTTTAGACCGGCCGCGGATGTTTCAGGACGAGATGGTGCGGGGGCCGTTCGCGTCGATGCGCCACGTCCACGAGTTCGTGCCGCGTGACGGCGGAACGACGATGGTCGACACGTTCACCTTCACGAGTCCGCTCGGGCCGCTCGGCGCGATCGTCGACCGGGTCTTCCTCGCCGGATACATGCGCCGTTTACTGATCTCACGCGGGGCCGCGCTGAAAGGGATGGCCGAGAGCGCTCGCTAGATCCCGAGGACCTGCTTCTTCTTCGCGGCGAATTCGTCGTCGGTGAGGACGCCCCGGTCGTGCAGCTCCGAGAGCATCAAAAGGTCGTCGATGCTGGCGGTATGCGTGATCGCAGGTGCCGACCTCGGCTTGATGCGGCGGTCAACACGCTCCTGCAGTGTGTTCTTGATCGGCGTGAAGACCGTGGCGAGAACGAACAGCGTCATCACGATCGCCAGATCCGAACTCTGTCCACTGATCGCGACGAAGGTCCGCTGGAACAACGCGACGACCGCGGTATAAACGCCGGCGAGGATGGCGGTCAGGAGGACGTAGACCACGGTGCGATTGATGATCAGATCGATGTCGTAGAGGCGGTAGCGAAGGATCGCGACCCCGACTGCCACGGGCAGCGCCGTCACCGCAAGGGTCGCGAAGAGCTCGGCCGGCCCAATGAGCGAAGGCGCGAAGCGCGACGCCGCCTGGATGAGGAACGAGAGGAGAACAAGCGCACCGGCGAACGCGAACCACTTGAGCTGCTGGCGCTCATCGGCGTCCGCACGACGCAGTCGATCGAAGAGCGCGGCGGCGCTGATCACGACGAGGACGAGGAGAAGGGGCTGGAGGATCGTGGCGATCGTGTCGAACACGGCGGCGTACCGGTCAAGCCCGATCGGATTCCGGATCGACGGGTAGCCTGTCTCCGCATACGTCGCCGGTGCGAGCATCGTGAGGATCACCGCGAGGACAACGTTGACCCCGGCGAAATAAGCGGCGGGCTTCCAGCGGGGCGAAGGGAGGTGCCCGTCGGGAAATAGAAGCGGAAGGAACAGCGCGACGACGGCGATTCCGGGCATGTCCGCCCAGAACCCAAACCACGCCATAGCCTCGCCGAACGGGAGCGTGCCCGGTGCGACGACGAGGGCCTGGATCGCGTACGCGCGCGCGAAGAACGAAAAGCCGAAACTCACCGCGGCCCCGCAGAACATCCACCCGATCGGATGCGTGCGGTGGGTGGTGACGATGAGCGCCCCGACCACGCCGCAGGCGAACAGCGCCGCGATGCTCCAGATGTCGATCGGGCTCACTCCGCCGACGAACCTGAACTCGAGAGCGAGGCTGACGCCGGCGAAGGCGACGTAGAGCACGACACTCGACCACGCGAGCCAGCGCGCCCGGGATCCGGACGTCGACGCTCTGATCACCGACGCGGCGGCCACCGACATAGCGACAGCGTACGCGCCGGGCCCTAGAGCAAGGCGCTCCGGAGTGCTGAGTAGATGAGCCGCGGCGCGCGCCTCCGCCCCGGGCCGGTGAGCGCCGTCCGCCAGGTGGGATAAGAAAGGAGTGCGTGCGCCAGGGCGATCGCGTCGCTCGGGCGGACCCTGAGCCCGCCGCGCCGGGCGAGATCGTTGATCGTCCGTGTGATGATCGCGAGGCGGACTCCGTCGAGCTCGCGAAGCAGAGCCGCGACGTCGCGCGGCAGAGCGCCGTCCACGAGCGTCTCGAGCAGGACCGATTCGGCGCGGTACTCGCGCTCGTGCATCGCAATGAGCTCTCCAAGAACGGCGTCCGCGTTTTCCCCGCGAGGCCGCCATCGCTCGATCCGTCCGATGAGTCCCTCCGCCCGTCCCCGCAACGCGGCCTCGACGAGACGCTCCTTCGTCGGCGCGTGCAGGTAGACGGTGCGCGGCGCGACATGCGCGCGTCGCGCGACTTCGGTCACGCGCAGGTCGGCGTAGCCGCGGCGAGACACTTCGCGCAGAGCCGCGGACTCGATGGCGCTCGATGTTCGCGCGGCCCGGCGCGCGCGCTCGCGCTGGACGTACCGCCGTTGATTCACTGCACATCGAGTGTATCGGAATTTGGTGTCAGGTCTCGACGCGGTGGGGTGCGGCCGCTATCCTTGCATCCGAAGTGGGAGATCTCGCATTCGTCTTCCCGGGGCAGGGTTCGCAGATCGTCGGCATGGGCCGCGCGGTCTACGAGCAGTCCGCGCGCGCCCGCGACATCTTCGATGAAGCCGACCGGACCATGGGATACGACCTCTCAAAGATCTGCTTCGACGGCCCGTCGGGGGACCTCGACAACACGACGGTCGCGCAGCCCGCGATCCTCACGACGAGCGTCGCGATCCTCGAGGCGTTCATCGAGTCGGTCAACGCAAAGCTCGGCCGCCGCTCGAGCGACGGTGTCGAGCCGCGTGGCGTCGCGGCCCTCCCCACCAATCTCCGACCCAGGTTCGTGGCCGGCCACTCTCTCGGTGAATTCACCGCGCTCGTGGCGGCCGGCGTTCTCACGTTCCAGGACGCCCTGCGCCTCGTGACCGAGCGGGGTCGCCTCGCCGCGTCGCGTGGCGCGAAGGGCGCTATGGCCGCGATCGTCGGGCTTCCAGCGGACGAGGTCGAGCGCGTGATCAAGAACGTCCTTCCGTTGGGCAGCGCGGTCGTCGCGAACGACAACGGCCCATCGCAGGTGACGATCGCCGGCGACAGCGAGAGCGTGGCGCGAGCGAGCGAAGCGCTGACCAAGCACGGCGCGCGGAAAGTCGTCCCGCTTCGCATCTCGGCACCGTTCCACTTTCCCGACATGGGCCGGATCGGCCCCGACCTCGCCGCGTTCATGCACACCCTGCATTTCCACGAGCCGGTCGTGCCGATCGTCGCAAACGTGAGCGCGATACCACACCCGTCTGCGTCGGCAATACCCGATGCGCTCGTTCGGCACCTTTCGCACCGCGTCGAATGGCTCCGCTCGGTCAGGTACATGGCTGAGCGCGGCGCTTCGACGTTCGTCGAGATCGGCGCGGGTCAAGTCGTCAACGGTCTCGTGAAGCGCATCGCCGACGTGAAGCTCCTCAACGTGTCGGATCCCCTGTCGATCACCGGAGCGCTGTCGGCCCTGCGGGAGCGCGCCGCCGCCGCACCGCGGTGACCCGGCGCGTCGTCGTCACTGGCCTCGGGGCCGTGACACCCCTCGGCCTCGATGTGGCCAGCACGTGGGACGCGCTCGTCCACGGGCGGAGCGGAATCGGCCGGATCACGCGCTTCGATCCATCGCCGTACGAGACGCAGATCGCCGGCGAGATCAAGGGCTTCGACCCGGCGAAGTACATGGATCGGAAAGAGATCCGGCGCACCGACAGGTTCACGCAGTACGCGGTGGCCGCCGCGGCGCAGGCGCTTGAGGACGCGAGCCTCAAGGGTGGCGGCCCCGACCGAGACCGGATCGGCGTCGCGATCGCGACGGGGGTCGGCGGCATCGAGACGCTCATCGATCAGGTGCTCCTCATGAAGGAGCGGGGACCGTCGCGACTCTCGCCGTTCCTTGTTCCGATGCTCATGGCGAACGCCGGCTCCGCCCAGATCTCGATGCAATTCGACGTCCGCGGGCCGAGCCTGACGCACGTCTCAGCGTGCGCGTCGAGCTCGCATTCCATCGGCGAGTGCGCCGAGCTCATCAAGCGCGGGCAGGCCGATGTCATGGTCTCGGGAGGGGCCGAGGCCGCGGTGCTGCCACTTCCGATCGGCGCTTTCGCGACGATGCACGCGATGAGCCGTCGCAACGACGCTCCGGAAAAAGCCTCGCGCCCGTTCGACAAGGATCGCGACGGCTTCGTTCTGGCCGAGGGATCGGCGGTCCTCGTCCTCGAGGAACGCGAGCGCGCGCTCGCGCGCAAGGCGAAGATCTACGGTGAGCTGGTCGGCTACGGCGCCACCGCCGACGCGTACCACATCACCTCGCCGTCGCCCGAGGGCGAAGGGAACGCGCGCGCAATGAAAATGGCGCTCGACCAGGCCGGTATGAAGCCGTCGGATATCGACTACATCAACGCGCATGGCACCTCGACGCAGCCGAACGACCGCGAAGAGACCGCGGCGATCAAGCGCGTGTTCGGGGACCACGCCTACAAGCTCATGGTCTCTTCGACGAAGTCGATGACCGGGCATCTTCTCGGCGCGGCCGGCGCGCTCGAGGCCATGGCCTGCGTGCTCGCGATGCGCGACGGATGCGTGCCACCGACGATCAACTACGAGACCCCTGATCCCGCTCTGGACCTCGACTACGTACCCAACGAAGCCCGCGCGCGACCGATCAAGACCTCGCTTTCCAACTCGATGGGCTTCGGCGGACACAACGCTTCGCTCATCTTCCGCGCCGCCTAGGGACTGGCACCGGGGCTGCACGCAGGTCGCGTATGCCGAAACCGCTCGAGCGACCACCCGAGGAATGGAAGAGCGCCGGCGAGCCGATGACCGAGTCGCAGGCGTCGTTCCTCAAGCGTCTTTCGGCGGATGCGGGGCAGGAGTTCGACCCGAGCCTGAGCAAAGCGGCCGCCTCGCGACGGATCGACGAGCTGTTGAACCGCGGCAAAGGCGACTCGGCGCGGGCGACCCCGACGCGGCGCACGCGGAAGGCGGCGGCATCGCGACCGCCCAAAGCAACGGCCGAAGGCGGGATGAGCGAAGCACAGTCGACCTATCTCCGGGAGCTCGCCGACGAGGAAGGCGGCGACTTCGATCCGGACCTCTCCAAGGAGGAAGGCGCGCGCCGCATCGGAGAGCTTCTGATCAAGCAGATGGCGCGCCGGTCGCCGACGGAGCCGCCCTTCTAAGTCGCGTCCCTGCTAGTTTCGGCAGCGCATGAGTCTCGAGGGGCGGACCGCTTTGATCACCGGCGGGGGGCGCGGGATCGGGCGCGCGACCGCGATCCGCTTGGCCCGCGAGGGTGCGCGCATCGCGATCAACTACAAGGGAAACGCGGAGGCTGCCGAGGAGGCGAAACGCCTCGTCGAGAAGGGCGGCGGCAAGGCGACCCTGATCCAGGGCGACGTTTCCGTCGACGATCAGGCCGAGAACGTGGTGAAGTCGGCGCTCGCGTTCGGCGAGGGCCGGCTCGACATCCTCGTGAACAACGCGGGCATCACCCGTGACAACCTGCTCGTCCGGATGAGCGCCGAGGACTGGGACGCGGTCGTGGACCTGAACCTGCGCGGCGCTTTCCTGGTGACCAAGGCTGCGATGCGTCCGATGATGAAACAGCGCTCGGGACGGATCGTGAACGTGTCGTCCGTCGCGGGTGTCGCCGGCAACGCGGGCCAGGCGAACTACGCCTCGGCCAAGGCCGGGCTGATCGGCTTCACCAAGACGGTGGCGCGCGAGATGGCCGTCCGTAACATCACCTGCAACGCCGTGGCTCCGGGCTTCGTCCCGACTGACCTCACCAACGCGCTTCTCAAACAGATGGAGGAGACGATCCTCAAGCAGATCCCGCTCGGCCGTTTCGGCACGGTCGAGGACGTCGCGAACGCTATCGCGTTCCTCGCCTCGGACGAGGCGAGCTACATCACCGGTCAGGTCATCGTCGTCGACGGCGGAATGGTGACCGCCTAAAGCATGCGACCCTCGCGCATCCTCCTTGTCGCCGGCGTCGCCATCGTGGTGTTCGCGCTCGACCGGGTCACGAAGGCCTGGGTCACCGAGAACATCCCGCTCGGCACCGCGCGCCCGGTCGTGGGCGAGTACGTACGGATCGTTCACGCGCAGAACACCGGTGCCGCTTTCGGGCTGCTGCCGGAGCGCACCACGCTTCTCTCGGTGCTCTCCGTCGTTGCGGTGCTCGCGATCGTCTACTACTACCGGCAGATTGCGAGCAGCTCGGCGCTCGTCTCCGCGACGCTCGGCATGCAGCTCGGCGGCGCGTTCGGAAATTTGCTCGACCGCGTCACCCAGGGGTACGTCGTCGATTTCGTCGATGTCGGGGTCGGCGAAATTCGCTTCTGGGCCTTCAACGTCGCCGACTCATCGATCGTGGTCGGCATCATCCTCGTCACCGCGGCGCTCTGGTATGAGGAGCATCGCGCGGCCACGCCGGCGTAATGGGGGAGCGGATCGCGCTGCGCGTCGATGAAGGCGGGCAGCGCGTGGACCGCTTCCTCGCGGCGCGCAGCCTGCTCTCGCGGAGCGCTATCGCCCGTCTCGCGAAGGACGGGCACGTCCTGGTCGACGGCGCCGCGGTCGAGCCCGCGTACAAGGTGCGCCTCGGCCAGGAGCTCGTGGTGGACGTGCCGGACGCGGAGCCCGCGCTCTCCCTCGCCGCGGAGAACATTCCTATCGACGTCCTCTACGAAGACGAGGACGTCATCGTGGTGAACAAGCCGGCCGGTTTGGTGGTGCACCCGGCCTACGGACACGCGACGGGGACGCTCGTGAACGCGGTCGTAGGGCGGATCACGGCCGACACCGGCCGCGCGGCGTCGCGGCCCGGGATCGTGCACCGGCTCGACAAGGACACCAGCGGGGTCCTCATCGTGGCGAAGAACGACACCGCTCATCTCGCGCTCGCCCGGCAGATCCAGTCGCAGAAATTCGGGAAGGAGTACCTCGCGCTCGTGTGGGGCGATCCCGGCAGCACCCCCGCGGTCATCGAAGCCCCGCTTCTTCGCGATCCGGGCGACAGGCGCCGCATGGTCGTGCGTGCCGGCGGGCGCGACGCCACGACCCGTTTCGAGCGCATCGCGGCGTGGGCGTCAGGCGCGGAACGGCGCGCCCTGCTTCACGTCCGACCGGTCACCGGGCGGACGCACCAGATCCGCGCGCACCTGGCCTACGCGCGACTGCCTATCGTTGGCGACCCGGTGTATGGAAAGCGCGGCGAGCAGAGCGGCCTGGAGCGTCAGTTCCTGCACGCCTGGCGTCTCACTGTGCGGCTGCCGCATGGCGGCGAGCGCACCTTCACCGCGCCACTCGCGCCCGAGCTCGTCGTGTACCTGAACGGACTCGGCACGCCGGTCACGGCGACACCGCTCCTGGAGGAGCTCCGCTGAGCATCGATGGCCGCGGCCTGCTCGTGATCATCTCGGCGCCATCCGGCGCCGGAAAGGACACCGTGATCCACGGCCTGGTCAAGGAGCTCGACGACGCCGTCGTCTACGTAACCGCCACCAGCCGCAAGCCACGCCGCGGCGAGCAACATGGCGTCGACTACTACTTCTACGAGCCGGAGAAGTTCCGCGCGGAGATCGAGGCCGGGAACTTCCTCGAATGGTCAATGGTTCACGGCGACTTCAAAGGGGTGCGCAAGGACGCGCTCGCGGACACCCTCCGCGACCACCGGATCGTCATCGTCAAGCCCGAGCCGCAAGGAATGCGGAAGATCAAGGCGATGCTGCCCGAGGCGCTGACCGTATTCATCATGCCGCCATCGCTGGACTCGCTCCGCAAGCGACTCGTCGATCGCGGTACCGAGACCGATGAGCAGCGCGAGCTTCGGATGCGCAACGCTGAGATCGAGATGGCCGCCGCCCCTGAATATGACTACGTCGTCGTGAACGACGATGGCAAGATCGACAAGACCGTGAAGGAGATCGCCGAGATCGTGCGGAAGGAGATGAGGAAGCCGCGGCATTACGACCTGTGACCGCGCGGACCGCGGAGGTCGCCGTCTTCGCGGGGATTCGCGGCCCGGCGCGCACGTTCAGTTACCTGGTCCCTGACGGGCTCGATCTCCTTCCCGGTCACCTCGTTCGCGTCGGTCTCGGGCAGCGCGCCGTTCCCGGTGTTGTCGTGGCGCTCGACGGCGCTGCTGGGGACCGCGAGCTCCGTCCTGTCGACGCCCTCGTGCATCCCTCGCCGCTTCTTCGACCGCATCAGCTCGCGCTCGCGACGTGGATCGCCGAGCGCTACCGCTGCGGGCTCGCTGACGCCGTGCGCGCGATGGTCCCCCCCGCGCTCGCCTCCCGCGCGCGGTCAGCTGGCCTCGCGTCGGTGCGCGGTGAGCGGACCGAAGCGATCTTCGCTCTGGAAACGGCCGGCAGGGACGCGCTCGCGGGCTCGGTGCGCGTCGGCGCGCGACAGCTCGCGACGATTCGCGCGCTCGCGGCGGGCGCGGTGACCGCCCGCGACCTCGCCGATGCGGGCGGCTCGGCGGCCGCCGCGCGGGCGCTCGCGCGCCGGGGTCTCGTGCTCGCGGGGACGCGCGCGGTGCGTCGCGTGCCGGCCGAGTTCGCCTTGGCCGACGACGACCGCGCCCGCGATCTGCCGGCGACCGGGCCCCAGGCCGTCGCGATTGGGGCCATCACCGCGGCTCTCGGCTCGGGTCGCGGCTTCCTTCTCCACGGTGTGACCGCGAGCGGCAAGACCGAGGTGTACCTGCGCGCCGCAACCGCGGCGCTCGCGCGAGGTGACGGCGTGATCGTGCTCGTGCCCGAGATCATCCTCACCGCGCAGGTCGTCGCTCGGTTCATCGCGCGGTTCGGGGAGCGCGTTGCCCTCCTGCACAGCGCCCTCTCGGCGGGCGAACGGTTCGACGAGTGGCGGCGGGTCCTCGATGGCGTGGCCGACGTCGTGATCGGCTCGCGCTCGGCGCTGTTCGCACCACTCGAGCGCGTCGGACTGGTCGTGGTCGACGAGGAGCAGGAGCCTTCATACAAACAGGAGAGCGACCCGCGCTACCACGCCGTCGACACGGCGATCGAGCTCGGGCGAATCACTGGCGCCGTGGTGGTGCTCGGGAGCGCGACTCCGCGCGTCGTCACCTATGAGGCCGCGCGCAAGGGAGAGCTCGTGTCCCTCGCGCTGCCGGAGCGCGTCGGCGAGCTCTCGCTGCCGCCCACTACGGTCGTGGACTTGCGCCTCGAGCTTCGGACGGGCAATCGCGGCACGCTCTCGCAGGCGCTTCGCAACGCGCTCCAGCGGACCGTCGCCGCGGGAGATCAGGTGATCCTTTATCTGAATCGCCGCGGCTTCGCGACGGTGGTGCTCTGCCGCGATTGCGGGTACGTCGCGAAGTGCCCGGACTGCGAGATCCCGTACGCCTACCACGCGGACGGCGCGCTCGTGTGCCACCGCTGCGGCCGCCGCGAGCGGAGCGCGCCGGAGCGCTGCCCCGCGTGCGGGAGCGCTCGGATCAAGCAGCTCGGTGTCGGGACGCAGCGCGTGGAAGAGGAGGTGCGCGCGGCCGTTCCGCGCGCCAAGGTCATTCGCCTCGACCGCGACGCGATCCGCGCGAAGGGCGCACACGCGGCGGCATACGAACGCATGCGCTCCGGCGACGCGCAGGTCATCGTCGGGACGCAGATGCTCGCGAAGGGCTTCGACCTTCCACGAGTGACGCTCGTCGGCGTCGTGAACGCCGACACCATCCTCAATCTGCCCGACTTCACGGCGGCCGAACGGACATTTCAGCTGCTCACGCAGGTGCTCGGCCGGTCCGGACGCGGAGAGGCCGGCGGGCGCGGGATCGTCCAGACGTACCTACCGGAGCACTACGCCATCCGTGCGGCAGCCGCGCACGACTACGTCGCCTTCGCCGAGGCCGAGCTCGAGGGTCGGCGCCGTTTCGGTTACCCGCCGTTTGGACGGTTGGCGCTGCTCTCCACACAAGCGAAGAAGCTCGAGACGGTCGAGCGCCGGACGCACGAGCTTGCGGCGTGGCTTCGGGAGGCCGCCGGCGACGACGCCGAGGTGCTCGGGCCCGCGCCGGCGTTCGCCGCCAAGCGCGCCGGGAGCTATCGCGCGCAGATCGTTCTCCGCGGAGATCCTGAGCGCGTGCTCGACCGCATCACCCTGAGCGACGAGTGGACGGTCGACGTGGACCCGGTGACACTTCTCGGGTGACCGAGGACTCAAAGGGACCGGAAAAGGCGCCTCCGCCGCCGAGGCTTCGCATCACCAAGGGGACGCCGTGGCGCATCGACGCGGGACGCCGCGCGAAGTGGTCCAGCCCCGAGTTCCTCTCCGCGAACGCGGTCGACATCCGGCAGATCGGCGATCCGGTGCTGCACGCGCCTTCGAAAAAGCCCCGGCTCGGCCGGCCGGAGATCGAAGCGCTTGTGGCGCGCATGTTCGCGTCGATGGTGGTCGCGCACGGGATCGGCAGCCGCAGGTCGGCGTACCGCTGCGAGTCGTGATCATGGACGTCGACGAGGCCGGCGTCGTCGCGCTCGAACCGACGATCGAGTGGACGAGCGAAGAGAAGGAAGAGACGAGCGAAGGCTGCCTCTCGGTGCGGGGCATGTACGGGATGCTCGAGCGCCCGGTCGCGGCGCGCCTCGTCGCGAATGATCTCGCCGGAAAGCGCTTCACGCTCATCGGCGAAGAGTTCGGGGCCCAGTGCATCCTTCACGAGACCGACCACCTGAACGGCACCCTGTACGTCGATCGGCTCCGATCGCGGGAAGATCTGCACACGGTCGAGCCCGAAGAGGAGGAACGGGTTTCCGCCTAGCACAGCGCGCTCTGTTTCTGGGAACCCCTGAGTTCGCGGTTCGCTCGCTCGAGGCACTCGAACGGCTTCGCGAGAGCGGCGTCGTTCAGATCGTCGGGGTCGTGACACAACCCGATCGTCCCGCATCCCGCGGGGTGCTCCGCGAGCCCGCGGTGAAGGTCTCGGCGGTGGCCATGGGTCTGCCGGTCCGCCAGCCCGCGCGCCTCGATGAGAAGGAGGTGGCCGCGATCCTCGCGCTCCGTCCGGAGCTCTTGGTCTGGTCCGCGTACGGCAACAAGATCCCCAAGTCGCTCCTCACCGCGGTGAGCGGCCGCGCGCTCAACGTCCACGCGTCGCTCCTCCCCCGGTGGCGCGGCGCCGCGCCGATCGCCCACGCGATCCTGGCCGGCGATCCGGAAACCGGGGTGACCCTGATGGAGGGCACCGCGGAGCTCGACGCGGGCCCGATCCTCGCGGAGACGCGAACGAAGATCGGCGACGAGACGAGGGGCGAGCTCGAGCAGCGACTCGCGAAGCTCGGCGGTGAGCTTCTCGAGCGGGAGATGCCGCGGTATCTCGCGGGGAAGCTGGTGCGCCGGCCGCAGGACACCAAACGGGTGACGCTCGCCCCGAAGCTCGAGCCCCGCGAGGGGGAGCTTGATTTCGCGCGGCCGGCGGAGGAGCTCGTGCGCCGGGTGCGCGCATACACGCCCGATCCGGGCGCGTTCGTGATGTTCCGGGGGCAGCGGATCGGTGTGCTCCGCGTGTCGATCGCCCCAGGACAGGGGACCGCGCACGGGACGATCGAGATGCGCGAAGGCAGGCCGCACGTCGCGGCGGGGGCCGGATGGCTCCGACTCGACGAGGTCAAGCCGGCCGGCAAACGCGCGATGAGCGGCGCCGACTGGGGCCGCGGGCTGCGAGATGTTCGATCGGACGATCGCGTCCCGTCTTGAGCCGCGCCGCTACGCTCGATCAGGTGACCGACATCCGTCCCGCCGTTAGTGACCTCAGCAGAGAGCAGCTCGTCGCGTGGCTGGCAAAGCACGGTGAGCCCGGGTACCGCGCCAAGCAGATCCGCCGGCACGCGACCCATGGCACCGAAGGCGGGTTCGAAGCGCTGACCGACCTCCCCAAGTCCCTCCGCGACGGACTCGCGCGGTCGTTTCGGTGGTCGTCCGTCGAGCCCGTGCGCGAGGAGGCGAGCGCGGACCGCGAGACCCGCAAGGTGCTGCTCGTGCTCCGCGACGGGCACCACATCGAGAGCGTGCTCATGCCGCATCACGGCGCACGAAACGCGGTGTGCGTTTCGACGCAGGCCGGCTGCCCGATGGCCTGCGCGTTCTGCGCGACCGGTGAGATGGGTCTCGTGCGAAATCTCACCGCGGGCGAGATCGTCGACCAGATCCGGCACTGGCAGCGCGAGCTCGCGCCCAGCGGCGAGCGTGTCTCTCACGTCGTGTACATGGGGATGGGGGAGCCGTTCAACAACTACGACGCGACGCTCGCGTCGGTGCGCTCCCTCGTCGATCCAGAGGAGTTCGGCATCAGCCCGCGGCGCCTGACGATCTCGACGTGCGGCGTGGTGCCGGGCATCGATGCCCTCGGTGGCGAAGGCCTGCCGATCAACCTCGCCGTCTCGCTGCATGCGCCGGACGATCCAACCCGAGCGCGGATCATGCCGATCAACAGGAAGTGGGGCGTCGAAGATGTCCTCGCCGCCGCGGCGCGCTACGTGAAGCGCACAAAGCGGCGGGTCACATTCGAGTACGTACTCCTCGCAGGCGTAAACGATTCGATGGAGACCGCGCGCTCGCTCGCCGCGGCGATCACCCGACACGGCCCCACGAAGGACGCGCACGTGAATCTCATCCCCTACAACCCCGGCGCCGGCGGATTCCGGCGGCCGTCCGTCGAGCGGATGGAGGCGTTCACGAAGGTGCTGCAAGAGCACGGCATTGCCGCGACGCTTCGGATCAGCAAGGGCCAGGACATCGCCGCGGGATGCGGTCAGCTGAAGGTCGCGGAGGGCAAAGCGGCGGCCACGGCGTGAGGCGCTTAGCGCTGAGGCTCTGGGGCAAGCTCCCGGCCGGCGTGAAGCGCCTTAGCGTGCGGTTCCGCGAAGCGAGCTTCCTCGTTGGGGTGATCGGCGTGGTCATCGACTCCGATGGTCGGGTGCTGCTCTTCCGTCACACGTATCGGCCGTTCGCTCCGTGGGGCCTACCGAGTGGGCATCTCCGTCCGGACGAAACGCCCGCGGAGGCCATCGTGCGAGAGATCGACGAAGAGACCGGGCTTGTCGCGGAGTCTGAGCGGACCCTAGAGATCCGCGCGGGTCGACGCCCGCGCCGCCTCGACGTCTGGCTCCTGTGTCGCGTGGCGGGCGGGACGTTGCGGCTTGGCGCGGAGGTCGAAGAGGTCCGGTTCTTCCCGCTTGACGGACTGCCCGATCTGATCGCGGAGCAGGCACGGTTTCTCGCAGAGCATCGCGCGCTGCTCCTTGTGGCCGCGCGGGCTCATCGCGTGGCACCCGACGGTGTGACATAGGCGTCGGCCGCGACGAAGTCCGACGCAGCGCGCAGGCCAGGCACCGGGGAAAAGACCACCCAGAGGATCGATAGCGCCATGCCCGCCCATCCGATCGCCATCGCGCCGCGCACGCCGATCTGCTCCGCGATGAACGCCGCGACGAGAGCGCCCAGCGGGTAACCGACGCCATGCGCGACCACGTCGAGCGTCGCGTTCACGCGACCGAGGATGCGGTCCGGTATGACGCCCTGGATCAAGGATCGCTCGGCTACGCCTTCGATCGTCTGGAGGCCGTCGCCGATGAGCTGCGGCAGGAAGACCATGAGCGTCGCCAGCGCCACAGGCCCCTGGGCCAGCGGAGTGAGCACGCCGAGCATCGAGGCGGCGATGGCCGTGCCAACGAGCGCGCGGCCGATACCGAGCGCGTTCACGACACGCGACGCGAAGAGCGACCCGACGAGGGATCCAACTCCGCCCGCCGAGATGACAATGCCGAGAAGGAACGGATTGAGGTGCAATTCGCGTAGCAGGTAGAGCGAATAGAGCACGCCGTAGAACGCGCCGAAGACGTGGGCGGGCACCGACCGCGCAGCCAGCGGGAAGACGATCGCGTGACGGCGCACGGTGCGCAGCCCCTCGGCGATCTCGTGCGTGATTCGCGTCGTCGTTTCGCGCGCCGGTCGCGGCGACTCCGGAGCGCGGATCATGAGGAGCGTCGCCGCCGATACCACGAACGACACGGCGTCGACGAGGATCGCGAACGGCGCGCTCACGATCTGTACGAGCGCTCCCGCAAAGCCGGGGCCGCCGATCTCCGCGATCGACGAGCTCGTCGCGAGTCTGCTGTTGCCTTCCACCAGACGGTCGCGACCGATGAGCGTCGGCACGTACGCCGGGTAGGCAGCGTCGAAGAGCGCACCGAGGCACGATTCGAGGAACATGACGACATAGAGCTGCTCCATCCGCAGCGCGCCGAGGGCGAACGCGACGGGGATTGATAGAAGCAACGCCGCGCGAATGAGGTCATCCCAGATGAGCAGTGGGCGGCGCCGCAGCCGGTCGACCCAGGCACCCGCGATGAGGCCGACGAGCAGTACTCCCGCGCTTGACACGATCACGAGGACCGCCAACTCCCATGGGCCGGCGCCCAGGACCAGCAGCGCGACAAGCGGGACGGCGGTCCGGGTGACGACCGAACCCAGCTCGGACACGGTCTGACCGATCCAGAGCTTGCGGAAATCCTGGTGCTGCCAGAGGGATCGTGTGGACACGGCGGTGGGAGCGTACGTCGCGCGGACTGGTCGTCCTAGCGGCGAGCGCGCTCCTTCTTCTTCGCCATCCGCGCGTCCTTCGTCTGATTCCGGCGGCAGCGAGTGCACACCAGCATCTTGGTGCCGTCGATCACGGCGGGATGAAGGTTCGCGTCGAAGCGACGGTGCGTGTGCACCTTCGAGTGACTCACGTTGTATCCGTAGGCGGCGGTCTTGCCGCAGATCGCGCAGGCGCGTGGCATCGCAGGTGGACTCCTTCAGGGGAA
>WNGI01001524.1_pt1 | contig 19401 bp, 18 predicted proteins | sample 5400621 | NCBI WGS metagenome assembly WNGI01 (sample SAMN13153374, study PRJNA577476) | soil metagenome | isolation source: 20 cm soil or saprolite under Garry oak tree replicate 1 | place: USA:California | collected 2016-06-15
CAGGAATCCGGCGTTGCGTCCGCCGAGGTCGTCGCATCCCAGAAGGCGTCACGCGCCGCCGGCGAATCGAGCACGAGGAACCGCCAACCTTGACTGAATCCGGCGGACGGCGCGTGTAGAGCAAGGCCGAGCAATGAGTCGACCGCAGCGCGTGGGACCGGCCGGGACGGGTCGTACGCACGCACCATGCGGCGCCTGCGGACGACATCGGCGAATTCCATGGTGGGCAGCCTCGCACGGAATGCGCTGTCGTCGGCGGCCGGGCGTGTGCGATCGTAAATCGGTGCAACTGAAGCAGTCCCGCAAGCTCGAAAACGTCCTGTACGACATCCGGGGTCCGGTGCTCGACGAGGCCAGGCGGCTCGAAGAAGAGGGCCGCCGGATCATCAAGCTCAACATCGGCAACCCCGGGGCCTTCGGCTTCGACGCACCGGAAGAGATCCTGGTCGAGGTCATCCGCAACCTGCCCGCCTCGCAGGGTTACTCCGATTCACAGGGCCTGCTGTCAGCACGCATCGCCGTCGTGCAGCACTACCAGGAGCGCGGTATCAACGTCGTCAACGTCGACGACGTCTGGCTGGGCAACGGCGTCAGCGAACTGATCACCATGTCGTTGCAGGCGATGCTCGACGACGGCGACGAGGTGCTCATCCCGGCGCCCGACTATCCACTGTGGACAGCATCGACGAGCTTGGCCAGCGGACGCGCGGTGCACTACCTGTGCGACGAGAGCAACGGCTGGCTGCCCGACTTCGACGACATCGAGGCGAAGATTTCCCAGCGGACAAAGGCAATCGTCGTCATCAACCCGAACAACCCGACCGGTGCTGTATACCCGGAGGGGGTACTGCAACGGATCGCCGAACTGGCCCGGCAGCACTCGCTCGTCGTCATGGCGGACGAGATCTACGAGAAGGTTCTCTACGACGACGCCACGCACGTGCCGTTCGCCGCCGTCGCACCGGACGTGTTCACGTTGACGTTCAACGGGCTGTCGAAGGCATACCGGTTGGCCGGATTCCGCAGCGCCTGGCTGATGGTCACCGGACCGAAGCGCAACGCCGGCAGCTACCTCGAGGGCATCACGATCCTGGCGAACATGCGGTTGTGCGCGAACGTCCCGGCACAGCACGCGATCCAGACCGCGCTCGGCGGCCGGCAGAGCATCGACGACCTCGTCCTGCCGGGCGGCCGGCTGCGCGAGCAGCGCGACGCGGCGATGGCCGCACTCAAGGAGATCCCGGGCGTCAGTTGCGTGCAGCCACGCGGCGCGCTGTACGTCTTTCCGCGCCTGGACCTCGACCTCTACCCGATCGAGGACGACCAGGCGTTCGTGCTCCAACTGCTGCGCGAGCAGCACGTGCTCGTGGTGCAGGGCAGCGGGTTCAACTGGCCGCGTCCGGATCACCTCCGCATCGTCACGCTCCCCCGCGCCGATGACCTGACCGAGGCGATCGGGCGGATCGGCACGTTCTTGGACGGTTATCGGCCAGGATGAGCCGGGTCGCCGGCACGCGGCCGGCGGCTTAACATCGCGGCAGTTGTCCGTCGCTTGGAGTCGCCCGGTGTCTCGTCGGCTGGTGAACATAACGCTCGACAATCTCGGTGACCTGTCGCCGCGCTGCCGGTCGTGCGTGTACTGGGAACTCGATCCGGTCGCCGGTGAGCGTGCTTGCGAGACGGGCGGCACCGACCTGGAGAAGGAGGCCTGGGTCTCCGACACCCTGCTCGAATGGGGTAGCTGCGGCAAGATCGCCTACGTCGACTCCGCGCCTGCCGGCTTCGTGCTGTTCGCGCCCCCGGCGTACGTCCCGCGGTCGGTCGCGTTCCCGACGTCACCGGTGAGCCCGGACGCCGTCTTGCTGATGACCGCCCGAGTGCAGCCGGAGTTCGCCGGCTCGGGCCTCGGCCGGATGCTGGTGCAGGCCGTCGTCGGCGACGTCGCGCGTCGCGGCCTGAGAGCGGTCGAGGCGTTCGGGACGCCGAGGGCCGACGAAGACGACAGCGATAAGCACACGTGTGTCCTGCCGTCGGACTACCTGCTGGCGGTCGGCTTCAAGACGGTCCGCCCGCATCCGAAGTACCCCCGGCTGCGGCTGGACGTGAAGTCGACGGTGTCGTGGAAGGAAGACGTCGAGTACGCGATCGACCGGTTGTTCGCGACGATCACGCCGACCCCGAGCGCCGCGTCGCGGGGCTGAGCTGCTCAGCGGTCTGTGCGGGCGGGCACCACAACGATCGGCGGCGGCTGCAACGTTTGCCCCGCGACCGGCGTCGACTCGTACGGGCGCGCGAGCCCGGGTCGCCAGGCGAGCAGCCGGGTCTTGGAACCAGCGTCGAGGCCAATCACGAGCCAGCGGCTGTCCGCGGAGAACGCGAGTCCTGGTGACGCCTTCGCGGGCACCTCGATGCCAGGCACGATCGTGAGCCGCCCGGTGTCGACGTTCAGGATCGCAATGTCGTTGGGTGCGATCGGATGCCCTTCGAACTGGGCGTCTTGGGTCGGTCGTTCGAGGGTCAGCACGATCAGGCGCCGATCCGGACTGACCAGGCCAGTGAAGGCTGGTCGAGGCAACCGGTAGCTGGTCACCGGCCCGCCGTCGACCGGCACGCGGCGCAAGGTGCACGGCTCGTTGCTGACCGCGTCGCACGCCTCGGCCCACACGACAAAGCCGTTCCCGGCCGCGACAGGCCATCCCTTTCCCAGGTTGGCGCGCACGGTGCCGGTCGCCGCATCGACGAGGAGCACTGATCCGGGCTCGGTCCCCTCGCTCTCGCGCTGGAGGAAGCCGACGATGACGCCGCTGACGCTCGCCTGCGGGTAGAAGCCGGCAGGCAGCTGCACTCGACGCCCGCCGGCGAGCGGGATCAGGAAGCCGTGCGGATGGTGCTCCGTAGGAGACGCCACACCCCACGCATCAACGCCGTCAGACAGCACCATGTCGATAGAGCCGGCAAGCGCGACCGGACCAGTCCCGACGCCGACGCGGACGACGCGCAGCGACGAGAACTCGCACGTCGTCGTCACGGCATAGGTCTGCGACGCCACGTCGAGGTCGACGACGAACTCACCCGGCCGCAGACCCGCCGGGGTCTCGCCGGTCACCCGCCCCGTGTCGAAGTCCACGGTTCGAAGCCGGCTCCCGGCGAGCAACACCCTGATGCCCGTGCGTTCGCCCGGTGCCGTGCTCGACACGATCGGCAGATCGGCGTCTGAACCGCACGCACCGGGCGCGGTCGGCCATGGGCGTGGCGTTGCGGTCGTCGTCTCAGAGGCCGGCGGCGGTGCCGCGGACGGGTGGTCCGATCGGGGCCATACCCGAACGGCGACGGCGGTACCGACGGCCAGGACGGCTAGCAGCAGCGCCCCGAGCCTTACCCGGCGCGGTAAGGGCAGTCGCGGGGGCCCGAGCAGCTCCTCCTCGTCGCCCATATGACCATCAGAGCATCGTGTGCCGCAAAGGTCGACCCGGCCCGTTGGCCGCTAGGCGACTATGGCAGGCAGCCGCATGACGCCGGTGGGTGGATCCTCGGCCTTGGGCAGGTACAGCCGCTGGACGGCGACGAGCAGCCCTTCGGCGATCGTGTCGCGGAACGCCGGGTCGACGAGTCGCGCGCGGTCGAGCGGCGAGGTCAGGTAGCCGACCTCGACCTGGACGGCCGGCATGCGAGTCAGGCGCAGCAACGCCCATGACTTCGGATGGACGCGACCGTTGAGCATGCCGGTGCGGGCGACGAGCTCGCGCTGGGCCAGGTCGGCCAGGCGCTCGCCGATCGTCGAACTCGACTCGCCGGCGCCGTAGTGGTAGCTGGCCAGGCCGTTCGCCAGCGGCGACGCAGCGCCGTCGACGTGCAACGACAGCAGCATGTCGGCGCCGACCTGGTTGGCGAAGTTGGCGCGCTCCTCGTCGCTGGCGCCGTTGTGCGGCCCGCGAGTGAGCCAGCTGGTGACGCCGAGCGCGGTGAGGCGTCCTTCGAGGCGGGTCGCGAGATCCCAGGCGAGGTCGGCCTCGCAGATGCCGGCGGCCTCGACGCCGCGGTCGGCACCGCCGTGGCCCGGGTCGAGTACCAGTCGCTTGCCGAGCAGGCTCGGGCCCGACTCGACGACGCGCATCTGCTCGCGCAGCAACTGCGGGCGTCCACCGATGACGCGGCGGCCGAGCTGGCGCAGCGCTCGCAGCGTGGCGGGACCGCAGATGCCGTCCGGCACCATCCCGTAGTCGCGCTGGAACGTGCGCAGCGCACGCTCGGTGTGGCGGCCGAAGATGCCGTCGGCGCGGGCCAGGTCGTAGCCCATCTCGAGCAGTTGCTCTTGCAGGGATGCGACGTCGTCGCCGGTCAGCAGGCTGCTGGCGTTGTGGCCGAGGACGCGGTCGCCGAGGCGCCAGCGAGAGCCGGCCAGCGCCGCGTAGGTCTCGACGCCGACGACCCCGTCGACCGACAGGCCGCGCCGCTGCTGGAAGTGGCGGACCGCGAGCTCGGTCGCGGCGTCGTAGGTTGCCTCGACCGCCGGGTCGAAGTTCGCGATCAGGCCGAGCCCGGCGAGGACGCGCCGCACTTCGGCGACGGCATCACCGGTGGCGCCGCGGCGGAGTGGCTGCATCGGAACGAGGAACCTCACGAAGCGATCAGGCCAAGACGCTGGACAACAGACACTGTGGCGGACAGTGGGCCGTCAGTCATTGTGCCTCAGCCTAGGCGCCACACCGAATGGGGCATAAAGTCCGCGAGTCCCTAGGGTCCAGAACATGACAAAGGCGACCATAGCTGGCCGCCTTTGCCGAAACAATCACTCAGCCCTGATCGGGCCGAGACCTTAGGGAAGGTAGTCCGCGAGTTCGCGGAGAATAGCCGCCTTGGGGCGGGCGCCGACGATCGACTTGACGATCTGGCCCTTGTCGAACACCGACATCGTCGGGATCGACAGGATCTGGTAGTCGCGGGCGATCGAGGGGTTCTCGTCGATGTTCACCTTCGCGACGGTGATCTTGCCGGCGTACTCACCGGCGATCTCGTTGAGGACCGGCGCGACCATCTTGCACGGTCCGCACCACTCGGCCCAGAAGTCGACGAGCACGGGCCCGTCAGCCTGCAGGACGTCGGCGGCGAACGTCGCGTCGGTGACGGTCTTGGTGTTCTGACCCATGTCGGTTCTCCTGGTTGTGGGTTGGTCCTGCTGCAACGATGTCTGGCCGGTCGTCATTCCCGATGATCAGCTGCTCACGACTGCGGCGTCGGGCACCTTGTCGTGCTGGCTGGCCAGGTAGCGCTCCGCGTCCAGCGCGGCCTGGCAGCCGGTACCCGCGGCGGTGACGGCTTGCCGGTAGACGTGGTCGACGAGATCACCAGCCGCGAAGACGCCGTCGAGGTTCGTCTTGGTGGTACCCGATCGGGTGAGGACGTAACCCTCGGCGTCGAGATCTATCTGCCCCTTGACGAGCTCACTGCGCGGCTCGTGCCCGATCGCGATGAACAGTCCCTGGACGGCCAGGTCCCGCTCGTCGCCGGTAACCGTGTCGCGCAGCCGGACGCCGTCGACGGTGCCGTCGCCGCTGATGTCGCTGACCTCGGAGTTCCACGCCCAGTCGATCTTCGCGTCGGCGAAGGCACGGTCGGCCATGATGCGGCTGGCACGCAGCGAATCGCGCCGGTGCACGATCGTCACCGACTTGGCGAACCGGGTGAGGAACGTGGCCTCCTCCATGGCAGTGTCGCCACCGCCGACGACGGCGATGTCCTTGTCACGGAAGAAGAAACCGTCGCAGGTGGCGCACCACGAGACGCCGTGGCCGGACAACTCGTCCTCGCGGCCGATGCCCAGCTTCCGGTAGGCCGAGCCCATCGCGAGGATCACCGTGTCGGCGCTGAACTCCGCATCGTGGGTGCGGACGATCTTCACCGGACCGGTCAGGTCGACCGACACGACGTCGTCGGACACGATCTCCGCGCCGAACCGCTCGGCCTGCCCGCGCATGTGCATCATCAGCTCGGGGCCCATGATCCCGTCCGGGAATCCGGGGTAGTTCTCGACGTCGGTCGTCGTCATCAACGCGCCACCGAACTGCGAGCCTTCGAACAGCAGCGGCTGCAGGTCGGCGCGGGCGCTGTAGAGGGCAGCGGTGTACCCGGCCGGGCCGGACCCGATGATGATGACGTTGCGGCGCTGCGGTGTGCTCACTTCGATGCCTCGATCTGTGGGTGTCTATGCGCCGCAACGATCCTAGAGGGGTCCAGATTCCCTGCCCGGAACGACGCGGCGGGTCGTCAGCGCCGGGCAGCCGCGACGATTTCACGCAGTTCGGGTATACGCATCCGCCAGGCGACGGCGCCCAGCACGGCCACGCCCGCGATGGTGCCGCCGAGCAGGCCGAACAGGGCGCCAGGACGCCCGTGCCCGGCCACGTCGGCTGCCCATACGACGACCCCGAGCGCGGCCGCCGCGCCGAGCACGGCGGCGATCCCGATCCGAACGATCGTGCGCAGGACGCGGGCGAAGCCCAGCCGGCCGAAGCGCCGGGTCAGCTTCAGGTACCCGAGCACGGCGCCCACAACGTAGGACAGCGACGTGGAGACGTTCAGTGCCTCGACGACGTGGTCGCCGTGCAGGGTCTCGGCGGCGATCAGCACGAAGACGACCTTGGCGGCCACCATCCAGATGTTGATGACGGTGGGCGTCCTCGCGTCACGCATCGCGTAGAACACCCGCATCTGCAGCATGACGAGGGCGAACGGCAACAGGCCGAACGAGGCGAGCGCCAGCGTCGTACCGATCAGCCGCGCGCTGTGCAGGTCGGTGCGTCCGAGGAAGATCACCATCGCGAACGACGGGCCGAGCACCATCAACCCCGCGGTCACCGGGACGAGCGCCACCGCCGACAGCCGCGCGCCGAGCGAGAGATGGTCGACGACGGCCTCGTAGTTCCCGCGCGCCGCGGCTCGCGACATGCGGGGCATGAGCGCGGTGAGCAGTGAGACGCCGAGGATGCCGTACGGAACCTGGAACAGCAGGTCGGCGTAGGTGAAGTTCGTGACGCCGTTGTGGTTGAAGCCGACCTTCACGATGACGCTCACACCGATCTGGCTGGCGATCACGTAGCCGACGACCCAGCCGGTGAGCGATCCGGCTTCGCGCATGCGGCGGTCTCCGCGAGCCTCGGCCCGGAACCGCCAGCGCCACCGGAAGCCCGCCCGCCGCAGCGAGGGGATCAGCACCGCAGCCTGCGCGACGATGCCCAGCGTCGTGCCGATGCCGAGCACCAGGATCTGCGGGGTGGTCATGTTCGACGGGACGAGCGTCTTCGGGCCCGGCAGCAACGCGAACACGCCCACCGTCACGATCGTGACCGCGTTGTTCACCACCGGAGCCCATGCACCCGGCCCGTACACGTTGCGGATGTTCAGCACGGCCGTGAACATCGCGCCCAGCCCGTAGAAGAAGATCTCCGGCAACAGCAGCGTGGCGAACGTGCTGGTCAGCTCGCGCTGGCTCGAGTTGTTGACGAACAGCGCCGCGAGCAGGGGTGCGGCGGCCACGGCCAGCAGGGTGGCGATGCCGAGCGTCACCGTGGCGATCGAGAGGAGCCGCTGGGTGTAGGCCTGGCCGCGGTCGTGGTCATGTTCTTCAGCGTGGACGAGCAGCGGGATCAGCACGCTGGACAGCACGCCGCCGAGCATCAGCTCGTACACCATGTTCGGGAAGCTGTTCGCGCCGTTGTAGGCGTCGCCCACCAGCGCGGTGCCGAGCGCGGCGGCGAGCACGACGCTGCGCACGAATCCGGTGACACGGCTGGCGATGCTGGCGATCGCCAGGGTCCGGCTCGACGCGAGCAGGCCGGCGTCCGGGCGTCCGCCAACCTCGGCGGCGGGCTGCGGCGTGCCGACCGTCGTTGTAGCGCCGTATTCGCCGCGTTGGCGCTGGCGCCCGCCGTAGGTGACCGTGCCCCACTGCGCCTCGGCGTGGGCCCACTCCTCGTCGGACGCCCGCTGCCACGGCATCATGAAGACGCCCGTGCCCGGGTTGTCCTCGGTGAACAAACGTGGTTCGCCGGCGACGACTCCCCGACCGTAGATCGACGGAGTGCTCCAGCCGTCGTCTGCTGGTCGATCGCTCACGCGCGGACCTTGACCGGCAGCGGCCGCCGCGGCGCGGGTGCGTCCGTGCTCGGGCGCTTCGGGCCGGATCGGATGCGCCGGACCACCCGGAAGGCGAGTGCGAGCACGAGGACGCCGCACGCCACCGCGGTGATGATCACGCCGACGGCGCCGAGTGCGGTGCAGTGAATGTTGAGGCGCACGGGCGCGCCGAGGGGTGAGCCGTCCGGCGCCCGCAACCGCGCCTCGACCTGGAAGCGGCCGGCTCGCTGGACATGTGCCTGGATCTTCAGCGAGACACGTGCACCGCTCGGGATGCGCTGGACGCGGACGTCGTCGGTGCGGAATCCTGCGACCCCGTTCACCGTGGTGATGGCGACGCGCACGTTGACGTCGACGGGCAGGGCGTTAACGACGGTGACGAACAGCGGCGCATCGTTCGACGCGAGCGTGTAGCTGCCGCTGGACGGCCGGACGATGGAGACCCCGTTCGCCCACCTGGCCGCCTGCTGGTTCAGCCCCACCGCGAACGACGCACCACGCGCCGGGTTCACCCGCCAGGCGGAGGATTCGGCGCGCTGGATCGCAGCCGGCAGCCCGCCGAGCAAGGCAGCGGCGTCGCCGGTGCTGAGGATGCTGCTGAACGAGCGCACGAAGGTCGAGGTGTTGCCCGCTTGCGTGATCACTGCGGGCGAGACCTCGCCGCCCGGGCCCGGCTCGACGAGTTGTCCGTGGTCGACCGGGCGCACTGTGGTCGCGGCCTGGTTCAGCGTCAACGACGTCGACCACGCCGTGTGGGCGGTCTCCAGGATCGTCCGGGCGGCGACGTCAGGAGACGGGTCGACGTAGCGGTTGGCGCTGATCACCACGTAGTGCGAGCGGTCGGGCTGCTCGGCGGCGCGCACGGCTAGATCGGAGACCAGCTGCGGAATCGTCTGCGTGCGGGTCGCGCTCTGCGTCAAGGTGGGTCCGGCGTACTTCTGCAGGCGGGCGTCAGTCACGGCCGCGACCGCCCCCGGGACGCCGAATTGCGCAGGCAGCGGAGCGAGCGCGTCCGGACGTGGCGAGTCGGTCTTGGCGCCGGGCAGGGCGGTGTCGTTGAGCACGACCTCGGACGTGCCGCGGCTGAGCAGCTGGCCCAGCGCCGCGGACGTGATGCGCTCACCCGCCGGCCATGCGATGTCGCCGTCGGCCGGGATGCCGAGCGCGGCTTGCACCCGCTGCTGCTGCAACGGCCCGAAGTTGTCCGACCAGGTCAGCTGAGCGCGGGCGACCGCGTCGATGTCCGGGTCGGCGTAAGGCGTCAGGCTGACGTCGGTCGAGGCGATGATCGAACGCAGCCGCGCAAGCCAGCTTCTCGCCGCCTCGGTGCCGGTGCCGGCGCCACGCACGCCGTTGATCTCGACCTGGTACGGGCCGCTCATCGCCACGAGCTCGTCGATCAGTCCCGGGTCGATCATCAGCGTCAGGTGGACGTCGGGCGCGACGCGTTCGACGACGTTCAGCGCGCGGTCCAGCCGGCCGTTGGGTCCGACGGACGTCGCGAGGGCGTCGTCGACGAACACCGAGCCGTCGACGAGCCGGTGCGGGCGGTCGATCAGCGGCCACACCCAACTCACCTGCACCGGCTTCGGGTTGTCGCGAAACGACGGCAGGTAGGTCTGGGCGAAGCCGACCTGCCCGGACTCGCCGTCGGGCTCCGTCGCCGCGGATGCGGTGAGGTCGATGGGGTAGATGCCACCGCCTGAGCTCTGGCACAGGCAGATGCCCTTGCCGTCGTTGACCTCGCTGGTGGTCGTGTTGTACGTGATCCGGCGGGTCTCGTGCGGCGCGAGGGGGGTGTCAAGCTTCATCGGCGGAAGCGGCGACAGGCTGCTGCTGTCCGAGGTCGCGGCGGGCGCATCCATCAACGACTCGAGCTGATCCTGATGGACGATCGGCACGTCGCGCTCGACGTCGAGGTTCACGTCGTACATCGGCGTCCTCGTCGTGTTCGTCAGCGACAAGGTGATGGTCAGCGGTTCGGGCGTCGACGTGTACCTGGGCGTGCTCGGCGTCATGTTCACGACGGTGACCGTGAGGCTGTTATCGGGCGGCGGCTGCGCGAGCGCCTGGCCCATGCCGATCAGCAGGCTGCCGCCGAGCACGGTGGCCGTCGCGACGGTCGCGGTAATCGCGTGGCGGACAGTGCTCGTTGCTCGGCTCCGCGCTCGCTCCGCTCCTCGCTCGCTGGCGCTCGCTGCGATGCTCACTCGCTGTCGCCTTCGGAGGCTCACGCGCTCTCCGCTAGCAGCCGTCCTGCGGCGTCGACCAACCCCCGCTCGTCCGGGTAGGCGAGCTGGTCGGTGATCTCGGGAAGGGGTACCCATGCCACCTCGGCGACTTCGTAATCGGCGTCGGACAGTTCACCACCGATCGCGCGCATCAGGAAGTGATGCACGGTCTTGTGCACCCGGCGACCCTCGGCGATGAACCAGAAGTCGATGGTGCCGAGCGTCGCGAGTATCTCGCCGCTGATGCCCGTCTCCTCCTCGACCTCCCGGATTGCGGCCTGCTCGGCGGTTTCGCCGGGCTCGACGTGCCCCTTCGGCAGCGACCAGAGCAACCGGCCGCGGCGATCGACGCGTGCGATCAGCGCGCCGCGTGGAACGTCGCCCCGCAGGTCGACGACCAGGCCGCCCGCGCTGGTCTCGTCGACCCGCTTGAGCCTTGCCCGTCCGCGTCGCCCGGCCTTGGCCGGTTTGCCTGCCGACTTGCCGGCTGCCTTGCCCGTCGGCTTGCCGGTCGCCTTGCCCGAGTCGGCCGACCGCCGCGGCGTCGGCGAGTCGGGGGCTCGGGACATGCGCCGATGGTAGCCGCAGACCGGTAGCCTGGCCGTCCGTGACGCCAGCCCGCGACCCGGCCGACCTGATCTCCGTGCCGGCCGAGGCCGAGCGCCTGGGTTCGGCCTTCGCGGCTGCCGGGCATGAGCTGCACATCGTCGGTGGAACCGTACGCGACGCCTTGATGGGCCGGCCAGACGCCGATCTGGACTTCACCACCGATGCCCGGCCCGAGGAAGTGCTTGCGCTCGTCGAGCCGCTGGCGGTCGCCACCTGGACGACCGGCATCGACTTCGGCACGGTCGGCGTGCAAGTGGGCGCCCGGCGATGCGAGATCACCACGTTCCGAGCCGACCGCTACGACCGGATCAGCCGCAACCCCGCGGTGGCGTTCGGGTCGTCACTCATCGACGACCTGCGCCGGCGCGACTTCACCATGAACGCGATGGCGCTGTCGGTGGCCGGCGAGCGGCGTTTCGAGGATCCGTTCGGCGGGCTGGGCGACCTGGCGCGGGGCGTGTTGCGCACACCGGGCACACCGGAGGAGTCCTTCGCCGACGATCCGCTGCGGATGCTGCGCGCCGCACGGTTCGTCTCGGCGCTCGGCGTCAGCGTCGACCCGGTCGTGCAGCAGGCCATGACGGCGATGTCCGGCGAGCTGGCCCGCATCACCGCCGAGCGGGTGCAGGCCGAGCTGTCGAAACTGCTGCTCGGTGCTCGCCCGCGGGTGGCATTGGAGTTGCTCGTCGACACCGGGCTCGCCGACGTCGTGCTGCCCGAGCTGCCCGCGCTGCGCATGGCCGCCGACGAGCACGGCCAGCACAAGGACGTCTACGCGCACACGCTGCAGGTGCTCGACCAGGCGATCGACCTGGAGTCCTCGCCGGATCTCGTGTTGCGCTGGGCCGCCGTGCTGCACGACATCGGCAAGCCGGCCACCCGGCGGTTCGAGGCGGACGGCCGGGTGACGTTCCACCACCATGAGGCGGTCGGCGCGCGCATGGCCCGGGCGCGGCTGCGCGAGCTGAGGTACTCGAAGGATCTCGTCGACGAGGTCGCCCAGCTGGTGTTCCTGCACCTGCGCTTCTACGGCTACGGACGCGGCGAGTGGACCGACTCGGCGGTGCGCCGCTACGTCGTCGACGCGGGCCCCCTGCTCGACCGCCTGCACAAGCTCGTCCGGTCCGACTGCACGACGCGCAACCAGCGCAAGGCGGCCGCGCTCTCGTCCGCGTACGACGCGTTGGAGGAGCGCATCGCGCTGCTTCGCGAGAAGGAGGAGCTCGACTCGATCCGTCCGGACCTGGACGGCAACGAGATCATGGCGGTGCTCGGCATACCGCCCGGGCCGACGGTGGGGCGGGCGTACCAGCACCTGCTCGCGCTGCGCATGGAGCACGGCCCGCTCGGCCACGACCGGGCCGTCGAGGAGCTCAAGAAGTGGGCGGCGGCGGAGCAGTGAGGTGCGCCCACGCCTCGGGCGTTGCGCGGAGGAACTCGTCGAACGCCATCGGACGGCGCCCGGTCAGCGCCTCGATCGTATGGCTGGTGACACCCACCTCGCCTGTCGCGATCGCCAGGTAGGAGCCGATCCAGCCCTCGATCTGCCAGTCCTCGACGCCCTGACCGGCGCGCGAGGCCCGAGCCTCGTCCACGGTCTCGGCGTGGTAGCTGATCTCGCGTCCGGTGACGGTGCTGAGCAGCCGCACCGTCTCGTCCATGTCGATGGCGGACGGCCCGGACACGTCGTAGATCGCGCCGGCATGCGTGTCGTCGAGCAACACGGCGACGGCCAGCCGCGCCACGTCCGCACGGGCCACCCAGGCGACCGTGCCGTTACCCGCAGGACCACGGACGACACCGTCCGCGCCCACGAACAACGGAGCCCAGTCGGCGTAGAGGCTGTCGCGCAGGGCGGTGAGCGCCATGCCGGCGTCGACGATCGCTCGCTCGGTGTGCGCGTGGTCGCGGGCGTAGGTGAAGCTCGCTTGCGGCGCGGCGCCCATGAACGACGTGTAGACGACGCGGCGCACGCCGGCGCGGGCCGCTGCCTGCACGACGCCGCGATGCAGGTCCAGCCGGTCACGTGCCTCGTGCCCGGACACGAGGAACAACGTCGCGACGCCGTCGAGGGCGTCAGCCATCGCGCTGACGTCCGCGTAGTCGGCGATGGCCACCTCGGCGTCGTCCAGCAGGGGCGTCCGAGCGGGGCTGCGGGTGACCACCCGCTGCCGAACGCCACGCGCGGACAGCTCGCGGGCGACCAGCCGGCCGAGCTGGCCGCTGGCACCGGTTACCGCGACGAGCCCGCTCATACCGGCGACACCGTGGGTTCGGGCGCGACTTCACGCCGGGGCAGGCGGCCGGCCACGCGAAGGTAACCCACTCCGGCGAGTGCGTAGACGATGCCGAGCACGACGATCGACACGGGCGAGTAGCCGGTGTCGGGCAGCAGGATCGAGGTGGCGACGGCGGCGCTGACGAAGGTCACGTTGAACAGCGTGTCGTAGAAGGAGAAGACGCGCCCCCGGTAGTCGTCCTCGATCGACTGCTGCAGCAGCGTGTCGACGCAGATCTTGATGCCCTGAGCGACGAAGCCGAGCACGCCCGCAGCGAGCAGCAGCAGCGGCATCGTGTACGGCAGCCCGAGCCCGATCTCGGTTACCGACGCGATGCCGAGCAGCAGCGCCGGCCAGCGGACGAAGCCCAGCTGCCGCGACGCTGCCGGCGTGGCCACCGCGGCAAGCCCCGCCCCGATCGCGACCGCCCCGATCGCCTGGCCCAGGCCGGCCAGCCCGGCGCGGAAGATGCCCTCGTCGTGGAAGTAGTTGCGGTACAGCAGCAGCGTGCAGACCGTGCTCACTCCGAAGCAGAACCGGTGCATGCCGATCATGACCAGCGCGTACAGCGCCGGCTTTCGAGCGGCGATGTGCTTCGCACCGGCGACCAGACCGAGCGCGACGGCGCGGAATGTCTCGCGATTGCCACGCTCGACGTCGTCCGGCCCGAGCGCGTGGCGGTTGAATCCGCGCGCCACGAAGGACGAGGCCAGATACGGCAGCGCGGCGGCGATGGCGATCGCGGCGTACTCGGCGTTCGTGCCGCCGGTGAGGGCCCGTACGCCGATGGCCGCCGTGCCGCCGAGCGTCGTGGCGATGGACCCGCTCGTCGTCGACAGCGCGTTGGCGGTGACCAGCTCTCGGGCGTCGACGACGTGCGGCAGGCCTGCCGACAGGGCGGACAGGAAGAAGCGGTTGAGCGAGATGACGACCAGCGCGCTGGCGTAGAACGGCTCACCGTGCAGGCCCAGGCCGATCTCGGCAGCCACCGCCGCGACGCCGATGGCTCGCAGCACGTTGGAGATGACCATGACGCGCTGGCGCCACCACCGGTCGAGCAGCACGCCGGCGAACGGGCCGACGAGCGAGTACGGCAGCAGCACCACGGCGAAGCCCGCGGCGACGTCCGCGGCGTGAGCGGCCCGCTCCGGGTTGAACAGCACCGCACCGGCGAGCGACGCCTGGAAGACGCCGTCGCCGAACTGCCCGAGCAAGCGCACCGAATACAGCCGGCGGAAGTCCGGGCGCCGCAGCGAAGCCCGAAGGTGTCCACTGGCGCGCACGCTTTGACGTTAGAGCAAGCGGTTCGCTACGGAAGCGTCGATTGCGTACCACCGCCGGGGGATGTCGCGCGCCCCGTACGCATACCGGGCAAGATGTCAGCGTGCCCGCCGAGCAGTCGACTCCCTGCGCGTGGACCGGCCGCGTACCCGCGTCGGGACGCCTCCTCGTCGCCAGCCCGTTGCTCACCGAGCCGAAGTTCGCCCGCACGGTCGTCTACATCCTCGAGCACGACGGCGGGGGCACCGTCGGCGTGGTACTCAACCGGCCCAGTCACACGCCGGTCGGCCAGGTGCTCCCGGATTGGCGGGACGCGGTGAGCGAGCCGGCCGTCGTGTTCGGCGGCGGTCCGGTCATGCCGGACGGCGCGCTCTGCCTGGCCGAACTGGCCGGCCGGCACAGTGACCACGGGCCGGGCGTGCGGCGCATCGCCGACGGGCTGGCCACCGTCGACCTCGACGGAGACATCGCGCTGATCACCGGGATTACGACGCGCCTGCGCGTGTTCGCCGGCCATTCCGGATGGGCGCCGGGGCAACTGGCCGACGAGATGGCCGCCGGATCGTGGTACGTCGTCGACGGACGGGCCGACGACGCGTTCTCCGACGACCCCGCGCCGCTATGGCGCCAGGTGCTGCGCCGGCAGCCTCCGCCGCTGACCATCCTCTCGACGTACCCCGCCGAGCTCGGCCTCAACTAGGTCGGTCGTGCAGCGACGACAGGTTGACGACGATCGCCTCCTGCGTGCTGCGAGCGATGACCACCACGGCCTCGACGTCCGGGTCGTTGTTCTCCTCGCGATGCGGCGTCCAGGGTGGCACGTACACGTAGTCGCCGGGCCGGGCCATGATCCGCTGCTCCTCGTCGCCGTCGAGGAACACGAACTCGGGAGTGCCGCTGACGACGAAGATCGCCGTCTCCGACTCGCCGTGATGATGGTCGGCCGAGTGCTGTCCGGGCTGGACGTGCGTCTGGCCCATCCACAGCTTCGCCGATCCGACGCGCCGCTCGCTGATCGCGGCGAAGCGCGCCATCCCCGCCGACTGGGCCGTCTCTGCGTCGACCTCGGCAGCGGGGATGTGGCGCAGCGTCAGCGCTCGACCTCGCCGTTGATGAACCTCTCGACGGCGTCGCGCGCCTCGTCGTCGAAGTACTGCACCGGCGGTGACTTCATGAAGTACGACGACGCCGAGAGGATCGGCCCGCCGATTCCCCTGTCGAGGGCGATCTTGGCGCAGCGCAGCGCGTCGATGATCACGCCGGCCGAGTTGGGTGAGTCCCACACCTCGAGCTTGTACTCGAGGTTCAGCGGGACGTCGCCGAACGCCTTGCCCTCAAGCCGGACGTAGGCCCACTTGCGGTCGTCGAGCCAGGCGACGTAGTCCGACGGGCCGATGTGCACGTTGCGCTTGCCAAGATCGCGGTTCGGGATCTGCGACGTGACGGCGTTGGTCTTGCTGATCTTCTTCGACTCGAGGCGGTCGCGCTCGAGCATGTTCATGAAGTCCATGTTGCCGCCGACGTTGAGCTGCATCGTGCGCTGCAGTTCCACGCCGCGGTCCTCGAACAGCTTGGCCAGCACCCGGTGGGTGATCGTCGCGCCGACCTGGGACTTGATGTCGTCGCCGACGATCGGCACGCCGGCGTCGGAGAACTTCTTGGCCCACTCGGGCGTACCGGCGATGAACACCGGCAGCGCGTTGACGAATGCGACGCCGGCGTCGATGGCGCACTGCGCGTAGAACTTCGCGGCCGACTCGGAGCCCACCGGCAGGTAGCAGATCAGCACGTCGACCTCGGCCGCCCGCAATGCGGCGACGACGTCCACCGGCTCCTCGTCGGACTCGCCGATGGTCTCCAGGTAGTACTTGCCCAGGCCGTCGAGGGTGTGGCCGCGCTGCACCGTGACGCCCAGCGGCGGCACGTCCGCGATCTTGATCGTGTTGTTCTCACTGGCCAGGATGGCCTCGGACAGGTCGCGGCCGACCTTCTTCGCGTCCACGTCGAATGCGGTGACGAACTCGATGTCGCGAACGTGATACGGGCCGAACTTGACGTGCATCAGGCCGGGCACCTTCTGCGCGGGGTCGGCGTCGCGGTAGTAGTGGACGCCCTGCACCAGCGATGCCGCGCAGTTGCCCACGCCGACGATGCCGACTCGAATCTTGCCCATTCAGGGGCCTCCTCTGTGAGGTTAGGACTTCTCTTGTTCGATCAATTCGGTGAGCCAGCGGACCTCTCGGTCGACCGACTCCAACCCGTGCTCTTGCAACTGGAGCGTGTAGCGATCCATCCGCTCGCGCGTGCGAGCCAGTGAGCTGCGCATACCGTCGCGCTGTGCCTCGACCCGCCGCCGTCGCCCTTCGAGGACCTGCAGCCGGATGTCGGACCGGGTCTGCGCGAAGAACGCGAGCCGCGCGCCGAAGCCCTCGTCGTCGAAGGCTTCCGGTCCCACCGCGGCGAGCAACTCGCTGAAGTGCTCCTTCCCGTCCGCGGTGAGGCGGTAGACGCGCTTGCCACGCCGTGACTTCGCCGTGCGCGGTGCCGTGTCGGGTGCCTCCTCGGTGATCCACCCGGCCTCGGACAGCCGCCGCAGCGTCGGGTAGAGCGAACCGTAGGAAAACGCCCGGAACGCACCGAGCAGGCTGGCCAGCCGCTTACGGAGCTCGTACCCGTGCATCGGGCTCTCGTTCAGCAGCCCGAGAACGGCGATCTCCAGCATCTGCGACTGCGCCCTTATCTCGACGTGATGTATCAGCACGATACATCAGTCCGGGCGGAAGGTGTCAATTGAACGCGAGCGGCATCGGACTCGTCTCAACCATTGGCAAGCTTTGCGGGCCAGTCACCCGTTTCGTCCATGGAGGCAGCACGATGCATCGAGCCACCCGCCGCAGTGCCCTACTCGTCGCAGTCGTCGTAGCCGCGCTGTTCGGCACGGCGCTCGCGGCCGGGGCGGCTGCCAATCACTTCGGTTACCACAAGGTGCGCGAAGGCCTGCCGTCCGGCCTGCCGCATTTCTCGTTGACGAGCACCGACGTCGCAGCCGGCCAGCCGATCCCGCAGCAACCGTTCTGGGGCTGTGACGGCAGCACCGAGTCTCCGCAGCTGTCGTGGAGCGGTGCCCCGAGCGCGACGCAGAGCTACGCGGTCACCGTCTTCGATGTCGACGCCCCGACCGGCAGCGGATTCTGGCACTGGGTCGCGTGGGACATCCCGAGCTCAGTGACCTCGCTGCCGACCGGCGCCGTGCTCCCGGCCGGTGCCGTCGACGGTGAGAACGACGGTGGTGGGCTCGGGTACACCGGGCCGTGCCCGCCCGCGGGCGACGTGACGCACCACTACCACTTCACCGTCGTCGCGTTGGACGTGCCGAGCCTCGGCCTCGACGCGACGACGCACGCGGCGGTCGTCGGGTTCAACCTCGGCCGGCACGCGCTAGCGTCCGCGGAGTTCACCGCCACGGCGCGGCAATAGAGCGACTCGATCGCGCCGGAAGGATCGATCGACTCACGGCTCGCCGGCGCGGCTGCGGTCCGCTCGCATCGCCAAGTGGCCGCCCGATCGCGCTGAGCGCGACTAGCCGGTGACGACGGCGAGCAGGTAGCCGTCGTAGCCCTTCGAGCCGACCGTCTGGATCACCGTCGCGCTAACCCGCGGCTCGGCGCTAACCAGGTCGACGAGTCGGCGGACGCCCTGCACCGCGGCGTTGTTGCTCGACGCGTCGATCACCGCGCCGTCGCGCACGACGTTGTCGACGACGATCACGGTGCCGGGGCGCGACAGCCGGACGGCGTGCGCGAAGTACTCGGCGTTGCTCTGCTTGTCCGCGTCGATGAAGACCAGGTCGAACGGGCCGACCAGATCGGGCAGCGACTGCAGGGCGGGTCCGACGACCACTTCCGCGACGCCGGCCAGTCCGGCGTTGGCCAGGTTGGCGCGCGCGACCTCGGCGTGGTGCGGGTCGACCTCGAGGCTGACCAGCCGGCCGCCTTCCGGCAGCGCACGGGCGAGCCAGATCGTGCTGTAGCCGCCCAGCGTCCCGACCTCGAGGACGGAGCGGGCGCCTCGCACGAGGGCGAGCAGGTGCAACTGCTTGCCCTCGTTCGGCGCCACGCTGATCGCCGGCAGGCCGCCCGCCTCGGTGGCCTTCAATGCGGAGTCGAGTGCCGGATCGGGTGGCGCGAGCGCCCCGACGAAGTAGTTCTCGACGGCGGTCCATTGGTCCTGATTCATGCCTCGACCCTAGAGCGCGGGGCCGCGGCAGGTACGTGCCGCATCCCTTGCGGGTGGTGATCGACGGGGGTAAGTCTCGGCCTGTCATGCCCGGCTCGAAGGCGCGCCGGGTGTTCGGGAACCTGGAGGAACGATGGGCAATCCACGAGCCGTCCTAGCCGCAGTTGCCGCGGTGGCCGTCGTACTGTCCGGCGCCGCGGTCGCTGTTGCTGCAACGGTCAATGACACCCTCGTCACGGTCGGCAGCCCGACGACGCCGTTCTCCCAGAACAAGCAGAACGAGCCTGCGGTCGCGATCGACCCCAGCAACCCGAACGTCGTGGTGGCCGGCGCCAACGAGGAGATCGACATGGAGTCGTGCGCTGCGGGCGCGCCGAACACCTGCCCGTTCACTTCCGGCGTGGGCGTCTCGGGGGTCTACTTCTCAATGAACGGCGGCGGGACGTGGACCCAGCCGACCTATCAGGGCGGCTGGACAGCTCGTGACTGCCTCGGCCCGGCCGCGTGCGTACCGCACGTCGGCGCGATCGGCACCCTGCCGCACTACTTCGAGAACGGGCTGGTCGCCGACGGAGACCCGGCCGTGGCGTTCGGACCTCGCCAGGGCGCGGACGGGACGTTCTCCTGGAACA
>WNGI01001525.1_pt1 | contig 19394 bp, 12 predicted proteins | sample 5400621 | NCBI WGS metagenome assembly WNGI01 (sample SAMN13153374, study PRJNA577476) | soil metagenome | isolation source: 20 cm soil or saprolite under Garry oak tree replicate 1 | place: USA:California | collected 2016-06-15
ACTCCAACGCCGCACGGTCTAGAGTCAGCTAATTTAATTTACTCCGGCTTTCCGTCAAGGTGCAGTGCTCGACGCGGAGTCCCTCCAGGAAGCATGTCATCCCGAGCGTAAGTCGAGGGATCCCGCAGAGTTACCTTAAAGCTTACACACTGGGATCGCTCCCAGCCTTCGCATAAAGCTACGGCGCGGCAGGCTACTCCCGCTCGGGAGGACGAGGTGGTTGTGAAAATCCGTTGGCAACCGCTGCTCCCGCCATGAGAATCGCAGCCATGCATCAGCCCAGACCCGGACGCCGGACCTGGCGAAAGATTTTTCTCGCCAAATGGTGGCAGCGCCGCCGCACCCACATCGTGCTCCTGGTTTGGGCGGCGATTTACCTGCCCGGTCTGGGCTCGCTCGAAATTCGCGGGGAAGAAGGCCGGCGAATTTTGCCGGCGGTGACGATGCTGCAGACCGGCGACTACCTTGTGCCGCATGTTGGAAGCGAGCCCTACTTTCGCAAACCACCGCTGGTCAACTGGATCGTGGCCGCTTCCTTCAAGCTGACTGGGGTTCGCAGCGAGTGGACGGTGCGTCTTCCCTCAGCCCTAGCGATTTTGGCGGTCGCGCTCACTTTCGTCACGCGGGGGCGGCGCGCGCTTGGGACGAGGGGATCGTTGCTGGCGGCGATGATCTGGCTGGTTAACGCTGGGAATATTGAAAAGGGCCGTTTGATCGAAATCGAAGCCATCTACGTCTCGTTAACTGCGCTCGCCTTTATTTTTTGGATCGCCGCTTATCGCGCGGAAGAAACAGGTCGGCGGCTGTGGCTGCTGCCAGCAGTTTTTCTGGGGCTGGCCATGCTGACGAAAGGTCCGCTTCCGCATCTACTCTTTTTTTACGGGCCCGTGGTCGCGCTACTCTGGAATGATCGCAAGCTGGCGTTGCTCGCAACTCGCGACCATTTCATCGCTCTCGTCGTCATGCTTGGAATGTTTACAGCCTGGGCGCTGCCAACGTTTTTGCTCTCGGATTCGGCGCGCGTCGCGCAGGTTTGGTCGCGCCAATACACCGGCCGCGTTTCCGGCAGCGGATTCCAATTTGCTTCCTGGATCATGAACATTCCACGCGGTCTAGTTTATTTCCTGCCGTGGTTGCCGCTGGCACTTCTTCAATTCGATGAGCCAGCGGAATTACGCCGCCGCCATTTTGCCCTTTTGCTCGGCCTCGCTGTCCCATTTGTGCTGGTGAACGTAATTCCGGGCGCCTTGCCCCGCTATGCCATGCCTGCGCTCGGTCCAGCCGCATGGTGGTTCGGCGAATTGCTGGCGCAGGATAACCTGCATTGGCCGCGCTGGCTCTCTGACAAGACGTTTCCTTCGCGCTCGCGTAACAGGGTTGTCGCCATCGTCGTCGGAATCGCCTGCATTGCGCTGTTGGTTTATGGCCTGATTGCAGTCCCGTTTTTGCGCAAACACGAAAAGGTTCGCCAACATGCCAGGCAAATCGATGCCATCATTCCCCCGAGCGTTCCGCTTTACGCTGTCAATCCTAAGTACCAGCCCTATTTGTTCTATGTCCACGCGCCCATTCGCTATGTCAGCACGATTGAGCAACTACCGGCCGATACAAAATTTTTCCTGCTGCAGGGCGAAAATGAAACAGAAGCAGAGACGACAAAGCATTGGTCGCCCGTCCGGCCCCAGCTGGTCTTACGCATCATTGATTATCGCGAGCACGAGGCGAGTATTTTTTCTGTTCCATCCTCGCGCTGATCCTGGTTGACAATGGCTGGCAAAGGTCTTGCTTAAAAGGTTAAATCGTTAGCCTGCTAACGATCTTCCGCATCTCATGAAGAAATTTGATCCCGAGACCTTTGGGCCTCTTCTCGGCGGTACCGCCAGAGCCTGGCGGATGAAGCTCGATCAGCGACTCAAGCCAGTGGGCCTGAGCCAGGCAAAGTGGCGCACTTTAATCCATCTTTCCCGCGCGGCCGAGGCGCTGACCCAATCGCAGATCGCGGAACGCACAGGCATTGAAGAGCCGACGCTAGTGATGTTGCTTCATCGCCTGGAAAAAGAAGGTTGGGTTGTGCGCAAGAGTTCGGCACGCGATCGGCGTTGCAAGACGGTGCATTTGCAACCTCGGACTCAGCGTGTGATCAATCGGATTAATGCAACCGCGCTCAAGTTGCGTCACGAGTTGATTAAAGATATTCCAGCACGCGACATGGAGGCTTGCATGCGTGTGCTGAACCATGTGCGCGAACGGATTGATCGCGCGCCCGGCACGAATGGAGACAGAGGGAGACACAAATGAGCTCGCTGGCTGACGTAAATACCGCAATGCGCGAGCGTGTCACACACCTTGAACGTCGTTACGGTCGCAAGCGCGTCTATCTTGCAACCGGTATTGTCGCGCTTCTGGCTGTGCTTTTGGCGATTCGCGTCATTACAAGCCGGCAAAAAGCAGCCTCGCCGCCAGCGCTTCGGGCCGTGGCCGTGGCAAAAGTTATCACCAAAGATGTTCCGCTCTACCTGGATGAAATCGGTACATGCACCGCGGCGGAAACGGTGCAGGTGCAGGCACAGGTAAGCGGGCAAATTATTTCGCGCGATTTCGAGGACGGCGCCGATGTAAAGAAGGGTGATGTTTTGTTCCGAATCGATCCGCGTCCATTCGAAGCAGCGCTCGCTTCCGCGAAGGCGGATGCGGTTCTGGCGCACGCCACCTTTCAGCGACAAACGGAGTTGCGCTCGAAGGCGGTAGTCGCCGGTCAGGATTATGACGTGGCCATGGCGAACGCTATGAAAGCCGATGCCGCCGTCGCTGTCGCACAGGTAAATCTCGATTACTGTACCATCCGCTCACCAATCGATGGCCGGACAAGCATTCGTAATGTGGATGTCGGCAATCTCGTTGGGCCGAGCAGCCCTCCACTCGTCATGGTGCAGCGACTCGATCCAATTTATACGGATTTCACTATCGCGGAGCCTGACATTCCGCTGGTTCGCCAGCACCTGAACGGGCCGCCTTTGCAAGTCTTAACGGACAGCGAGAATGACAAAGTACCGCCGCGTGTCGGTAAACTGACGTTCATCGACAACGCGGTGCAGCCTAGCGTGGGCACAGTGAGAGCACGAGCCACCACTGAAAATCACGATCGCGCCTTTTGGCCATCTCAGTTTGTTCGCGTGCGGCTGATTCTGGAGACGCTTAAAAATTCGCTGCTGGTGCCGAGCAGCGCCGTGCAGGTCGGGCAAAACGGCCCTTACGTGTTTGTCGTGAAGGCCGATTCAACGCTTGATCTGCGCCAGGTTAAGCCCGGGCAAAGGCAAGACGGCGACACGACGGTGGTTATCAATGGCGTGAAACCCGGCGAGAGTGTTGTTACTCGCGGTCAGCTCCAACTCGCCCCTGGAATGAAGGTCGCGGCGCAGGAAGATAAATCATCGCAATCGCAAACTGGCGATGCTCGCGATGCCGCTACCGTTCAATGATGAAAAGCGACGGTCGAGACGGCGGCGAAGCTCAGTCACCACGTCAAAGAGTTGGCGGCGCGGCGCAAAAACTGACGCAATTCTCCTCGGGTCTCTCCCGACCGTTTATCCAGCGGCCGGTTATGACGATGCTACTGACGGTATCAGTGCTCGTCTTCGGCATTCTCAGTTACAATCTGCTGGCGGTGAACGACCTGCCCGCGGTCGATTATCCAGTCATTTCCGTAACCGCTTCGTATCCCGGCGCTGATCCCGTGACGATGGCGAATACGATTGCGACGCCGCTCGAGAAGCAGTTCATGCAAATCCCGGGCATCAGTCTGATCACGAGCTCAAGCTCGCAGGGGAACACGAGCATAAACATTCAATTTGACCTCAGCAAGAGTATCGATGCGGCAGCGAGCGACGTGCAATCCGCGATCCAGCGCGCCGGCGGACAACTCCCGGCTGATTTGCCTAGTCCGCCGACATTTACCAAGGCAAATCCCAACGATCAGCCGGTGATGTACGTTGCGCTCACAAGCGACACGCTCACCGATGGCGAACTATATCGCTACGGCACGACCGAAGTTGCGCAACGTATCAACATCCTACCGGGCGTGTCGCAGGTGAACATCTACGGCGTGAAAGGCGCGATCCGCATTAAAGTGGATCCCGGCAAGCTCACTACGCGGGGTATGACATTCGATGACCTCGCGGCTGCAGTTAGGGCGGGGACCTCCTACTCCGGCGCTGGCCAGTTCGATGGCAAAAACAAGTCGTTTACGCTGCGGCCACAGGGCCAACTGGATACGGCGGAAGGATACCGCGATCTGATCGTGAAACGCGGGCCAAATGGCACACCCGTTTATCTGCGTGATGTAGCTGGCGTCGTCGAAGGTGTAGAGAACGAGCGGCTGTCCCGTCATTTTTTTGCGCGCGGCTTTAACCCGCCTGCTTCCGTAATCGTGTTCGCCGTCTCGCGACAGGCGGGCGCGAACGCCGTGCAGGTCGCCCGTTCCGTTCGCGAATTGCTGCCGGAACTACAGCGTGAACTCCCCGGCTCGATCCGCATGCTCCCGACCTTCGATCGGTCGCAATCAATCGTGAATTCATTGCACGACGTTCAGTTCACACTCGTGGTCGCGTTCGCGCTCGTCATCTTTGTCATCTTCGTCTTTCTCGGCCGCGCGAGCGACACGCTTATCCCGATGGTCGCGTTACCGATGTCGTTCCTGATCACTTTCGTGGCGATGTGGTGGCTCGGTTACTCAATCAATAACCTCACCCTCATGGCGCTCACCCTCGCCATCGGCTTCCTCGTCGATGATGCGATCGTGTTTTTGGAAAACGTCGTCCGCCGCGCTGAACACGGAGAATCGATCCTCAAGGCAACGATGAATAGTGCCGGCGAAATTTCCTTCACCATCCTGTCGATGACGCTCTCGTTGGCGGCGGTATTCATCCCACTCGCCTTCATGCCAGGATTGCTCGGCCGCATCTTCCGCGAATTCGCCATCACCATCATCGTCGCGATCCTCGCGTCAGGTTTGGTGTCGCTCACGCTCACGCCGCTTATGTGCTCGCGCATTCTCAAGGAGCGTGGCGTGGGACATCGCAAGACATGGATGGAGCGGTTCGTCGCGCGGTTCTTTAATCCCATTCGGGACGCTTACGGCCGGACGCTGCATTGGTTTCTCGACCACGGCTGGATCGCCACGCCAATCCTGGTCGCTTGTGTGCTTGGCGTCGGGTTTTTCTTCAAGCAGCTCTCGTTCACCCTGCTCCCGACCGGCGATAGCAGCGTCATCCGCGGGTTCTTTCTGGTCCAGGAGGGCGCGTCACCCGACCAGCAACGACAGCTTCAAGCGCAGCTTGATCCCATCCTTCAGGCGAATGCCGCCGTTGATAAATATTTCACCGTTGCCGGCCGCTCTGGGTTGGGTGCCGGCGTTTTCACCGTATTGTTTTTGAAGGACAAAAGCGAGCGCGCCGACATCGATACGGTAGCGGCTCAAGTACGAAAAGCGTGCAGCAGTATTCCCGGCGTTTTGCCGACGATGAATCCGCAGCCGGTGTTGCAGATCAACATCGGCGCCACTGGGAGTCAGTTCGGTCGCTATTCTTACGTCATCAGTGGCATTGATCCTAACGAGGTTTACGCAGCGGCCGACAAGCTTGGAGAAAAATTGCGCGATTACCCGGGCTTCGCCGGTCCTCCACGCTCCGATCTCTTTCGCGCCACGCCCGGCCTGGATATCCAAATCGATCGCGATCGTGCCGGTACTTACGGTGTTTCGACTACGAAGCTCCAGAGCCTCCTGCGCGCGGCCTATTCGCAGAACTACGTCTATTTAATTAAAACGCCGGACGACCAATATCAGGTCATCGTCGAGGCCGACGATCAGGCGCGCACCAATCCGCAGGATCTCCGCGAAGTCTACGTGAAACCCGACAACGGCAACGCCATGATCCCGATTCGTGCGGTCACGACTGCGAAGGAGAACGTCGGTCTGCAGTCGGTTAATCACCTCAATCAATTCACCAGTGTTACCTTCGGTTTCGACACCAAGCCCGAAGTCCCGCTCGGCGATGCGATTGACTATATTCAGAAATCCGCTGCCGAAGTATTGCCGCCCAGTATCAAAGGCGAGCTACAAGGCGAGGGGCTCGTGCTCCAGCAACTTTTTCGGGCATTACCCTTCCTTGTCATTGCTGCGGTCTTCGTAATGTATGTCATTCTCGGCATTCTCTACGAAAGCTACGTACATCCTGTGACTGTGCTTTCGACTCTATTTCCAGCTGTCGTGGGTGGGCTCATGACGCTCTGGCTGTTTAACAGTACACTGTCACTCTACTCAGTCATCGGATTGTTCCTATTGATGGGTATTGTAAAGAAGAACGGGATCATGATTGTGGACTTTGCCCTCCATCGTCTCGATGAGGGTTATGAATTGCGCGAAGCTATTCACGAAGCGAGCATCGAACGGTTCCGTCCAATCATTATGACGACGCTCGCCGCGCTCATGGGTGCATTGCCGATAGCATTTGGAGTCGGCGCGGATGGAGCATCGCGGCGCCCCCTCGGTCTCGTTATCGTCGGGGGCCTTATCGTTTCGCAATTGCTCACGCTCTACATCACGCCGGTGATTTATCTCTGGTTGGAGTGGTTCCAGGAGCATGTCCTCGATCGTGTGCCCTTCCTACGTAGCGCCCACTTTCACGAGCACGAGTTCACGCACAAGCCTGAACCTGGTCATCCCGCCTCGGTTACGATCGGCTAACCTCATTGGAGAAGCTGAGACGACCTCCTGCGTAACTGGATGTCCCCGAGTGGAATATCACGCACATTTTTGCACTTCACGATGACCCTGTAGCTTGGCTTTTAAGCTTCGCCGAGCTTTCAGGCTTGGTCGATCCTATGGATCTGCCGGTCGCAAGATTTACAACTAATTATAGTTATTCGGACGGCGGCAGACCCTCTTGATATAGCAGACATCTGAGTGCCTCGGCTGGTTGTTCCGGTGGCCCCGTAAATGCTGGCCTAAAACGAGAGTCAATTATGAGGGTAACAGATTGTGATTCGTAGCCTTCCCAAGCGGCTCTTGCAGGAAACGCAACCACCCTTATGACCGACATCGATCAAGCACACGACGCAACATTGGACCCGCAGAGGCTAGCTGATGATCTTCTACCTCGCGCGGTGGAGCTTTTATGAAGAAAATTTTTACCCCGGCTAAAAAGAAATCGATTCTGATGGTGGATGACGATCAGTTCGCCACTGACATCTACCAGGAAAAACTAGAGGCACAGGGATTCAAGGTTGAGGTCACGCGCGACTTTGACAGTACATTGCAGGCCCTCAAGAAGGCGGTTGTCGACCTTGTGATTCTCGACCTATGCCTGCCCGGAATAAACGTGGTCGAGCTAATCAAGAATATCCGTTCGGAACCCGCCATGCAGTCCTTGCCAATCATCGCCTTTTCAAATCCTTATCTCAGCAACCTGACGCGTGCTGCTGTGGAAGCGGGAGCAACGAAATTCGTCGCAAAAGTCGATAACACACCGGAACAAATAATTGAGCTTATGCGTGAGCTCGGAGTGAGCGCGACTTCCAGAGTCAGGGTTAGCGGCGCGATTGGAGAGGTGGAGACGAATCAGGAAAAGCTGGCGTCGAAACTTTTGATTAACAGGCCCGAGATACTCGCGAAGTTGCGCGCCAGTTATCAGAATTTCACCAGAACGGAACGAGAAGATTTGCGTCGTACTGCGCTTCTCCAGATGCACCGTCAGCTTCGTTTGCTGGCGAGTGGCGCTGGTGCCCTTGCCTTCCAGAAGATTGCGCAGATGAGCACAGCTTTGGAAGCGTTGCTCATTGAATTGTACACCGACCCGGTAAAGATCACGCCGTCAGTTGTACGAACGGTCGCCCACTCCATTGAGACAATGGCTTCGTTAGTCGATCGCGCCGCGAATTCGCAAGACCAAGCCATAACGCCGCCGAAGATTTTAGCGGTGGACGACGAAATTATCTCGCGCGAAATGGTCTGCTCCGCGCTTGGAAGGGCTGGCCTTTATGCCAAAAGCTTGGATGATCCGTTGGCCGCGCAACGCCTTCTGGAGGAGGAACAGTTCGACCTCATTTTTCTCGATGTCGAGATGCCGGGGCAAACCGGCCTGGAGCTGTGCGTAAAGATCCGTGCGATGGAGCCGAATCGCACCACTCCAATCGTTTTTGTCACTTCGCATTCTGATTTCGGAAGTCGCGCGCAATCGACTTTAAGCGGAGGAAATGATTTCATTGCGAAACCGTTCCTGCTGGTTGAGCTGGCGTTGAAAGCGCTCACCTTGTTGTTTAAGGAAAGTCCTCAGCTACTTTCAACAGCAGGTGTGCAAAATGGCGTTTTGGCCAAAGCAGGTGATCACAAATTGCAGGTAGCCGGGGGTCATGGTGCACTGAAGCGGCACCGCGGATCGCCAGCGACATGAAGATCCTGATCGCCGAAGACGAGGCTGTTGCCTCCCAAGTCCTGCAATTGACCCTCGAGCGTATGGGTCACGAAGTGATGGTGACGCGCAGCGGGACCGAAGCGTGGGAATTGTTCGATCGCGCTCCCGTGCGCGTTGTCGTAAGCGATTGGATGATGCCAGGGATGGACGGCTTGGAGTTTTGTCACCGAGTGCGGGCACGCCCGAACACACCGTATACCTATTTCATCCTTCTCACCGCCTTGGATACCGGCGCGAAAAACTACGACCTCGTCACTAAAGCCGGCATTGACGATTTCCTGACCAAGCCGCTTGATGCTATCGCAATTCAGATGCGACTGCGTGTCGCGGATCGAATTCTTTGGTTTACGAGGGAAGTTCACCAGCTCAAGCAATTGATCCCGATTTGTGCCTATTGTCACAAAATACACACTGCCACAGACTACTGGGAACGTTTCGAAACCTACATCCAGCAAGAGACCGGATCGGAATTCAGCCATGGTATTTGCCCCCAGTGTCTTGAAGCGGAAAGGGCGAAACTAAAATGTGCCAGCTGATTGCGATTTGCGTTCCGAAGGGGAGGAGACTGCGTTTGTCATGAACGGCGATACCGAAGGAGGTAACATGGTGATGAGTGCCGTGCGCGACATCACCGGCCGGAAGAAAGCCGAACAAAAATTCCGCGGTCTTTTGGAATCGGCGCCGGACGCGATGGTGCTCCTAGATCGCGAAGGCAAAATCGTCCTGATTAACTCGGGGGCGGTCTCACTCTTCGGGTGGCAACGCGAAGAATTGCTCGACCAAAGGATCGAAATGCTGGTGCCGGAAAGATTCCGTAAGGTGCATTCGGGGCAGTGCGCGGGTTTTTTTACGACGCCGAACCCTCCCGCCATGGGTGTGGGCTTTGAGCTTTACGGATTGCGCAAAGATGGAAGCGAATTTCCGGTCGAGATTAGTCTCAGTCCGCTCGAAACAGAAGATGGGCTTTTCTTCTCGAGCGCGATTCGGGACGTGACTGACCGGAAACGCGCCGAGCGAGCGTTGCAGGAAAAGAATGCGGAGTTGGAAAGAGCGATTTTGGCCAAGAACCGTTTTCTTGCCAACATGTCGCATGAGCTGCGGACGCCGCTCAATGGCATCATCGGGTTCACTGAGTTCCTGATCGGTGAAAAGCCCGGCCCGCTTCAACCCAAGCAAAAGGAATACCTAAATGATGTTCTGAGCAGTGCGCATCATCTACTAACGCTGATCAATGACGTGCTCGATCTGGCCAAGGTGGAGGCTGGGAAGATGGAATTGCATCCGGAACGATTCCTGATTCGCGAGGCATTGGAAGAAGCGACCGCGGTAGTAAAAACTATGGCCGATCTCAAGCAAATCGGTCTGACTGTGACCGTTGATGCGGGATTGCAAATGGCCACGCTTGATCAGCAAAAATTTAAGCAGGTTCTTTATAATCTTCTGTCCAACGCCGTAAAGTTCACCGACCAAGGTGGCAACGTGGAGGTGTGCGCGAAACGACTGGATGAGCGGCATTTCGAGGTGCAAGTGCGTGATACCGGTATTGGGATCAAACCGGAAGATCTGGGACGGCTTTTTACTGAGTTCGAACGGCTTGATTCGGGAACTGCGCGTCGTTTCGAAGGCACTGGGCTTGGCTTGGCACTAACAAAGAAGATCGTCGAGTTGCAGGGCGGCCATATCAGGGTCGAGGCTGAGCCGGGGAAGGGAAGCCTATTTACTGCCACGTTACCCTCAATGACGGAACTAGCTAACTAACTGAGGTAGAAGTAATTGGGTGCGTTGCCAATCGGTATTTTACCGGACTAGCTGGAGGGCCCGAGTAAAAGCTACTTGCGGTGGTATAACTCGCTGGCAAGACGATATATAACAACGCGAGGCGGGTTTCGTAGCAAATGGAACATTCGATGCTACTGCCTGATTTGTGAGGAGCGATGCAGCGTCCCTAGCGGGGTCTTCGGGCACAGAGGTCCATCTTGAAGCAATGGAACACCATGCAATCGATTGCATTCAGGTGCTCCATATCTTCTTAGTAAGATCCGATTTGCGTTCGGATTGATCGAAAACATGGGCGTTTTAGACTCGTTAGCAAAGCCGAGTAAAGGCGATGTTTTTGCCATCAATGGGTTGGCACTGGCAACAAAGATCTAGCTGTTTATGTCTGCGCCAAGAAAACGCATTCTCGTAGTCGATGATAACTCCAGGAATTTGAAGCTCGCTTTCGACGTGCTGGAAGACGCCGGTTACGAGGTCCTTGAAGCGGTGGACGCCGAAGAAGCTCAAATCATGATTGACCGCAATTTACCTGATTTAATCCTGATGGATATCGCGTTGCCCGGGATGGACGGGCTAACTCTGACGCGCAAAATCAAAGAGAACGAGCGCACAAAACATATCCGCATCATCGCGTTGACTGCTTTTGCCATGAAAGGCGACGATCGAAAGGCTCTCGCCGCAGGATGTGACGGTTATATCACCAAACCGATCGACATCCACCAGCTGCTAGTGCAAGTGGGAGAGATTCTGGGAGGCTCAGGTCACGCCCCTTTACTGGAAGGAGTCTAATTGCGACCGTGAATGTGCTGATTCTCGACGACGTTGACACCAACCGGAAGTTGCTCCGGGCGCAATTAGAGGCCGAAGGCGTTACAGTGTTAGAGGCAAGCGATGGCGTGGAAGGTCTGGAGGAGTTGAAGCGGCAAAAGGTCGACGCCGCAATTTCGGATCTTCTCATGCCAAACATGGATGGTTACCGTTTTTGCTACGAGGTTAGAAAGAGCAAGGAACACCGAGACCTTCCAATTATTATATATACCTCGACTTATACCTCCCCGAGCGACGAAAAACTTTCGCTAAAGTTAGGCGCAAACAAATATCTTCGTAAGCCCGCGCCTGTGGTGCAGATTCTCGACGCCCTTCACAATGCCACGACCAAGAAGCACGTTATTCCGAAGGCAGAATTCGACGAACGTGATGTGCTTAAACACTATAGTGAGCGTCTTATCTCCAAACTGGAAGAGAAGAACGTCGAACTGACCCTGCGCAACCAGGAGCTCGATCAACTCAACAATAAGCTGGAGGCCGAGATCATCGAGCGAAAGAGCGTGGAGGAACGCTTGCTCGAACAAGCTGACATTATCAATCATGCACGGGACGCGATCATCATCCGGAACTTCGAAGATGATCAAATCACCTTTTGGAACAAAGGGGCGGAACACTTGTACGGCTGGAGCGCGAACGAAGCACTGGGCGAGCCAATCGGCAGATTAATCTACGCCGATCCAAAGGAGCGCGAAGCGGCATCTAGAACTCTTGCCCCTGCCGGGGAATTTCACGCCGAACTCAGACAAGTCACGAAGGATGGCCGAGAGGTACTCGTCAATGGACGATCGACCATCGTGCGCAACCCCGACGGAACTCCGCGTTCTGTCCTGAGTATCAACACGGACGTCACTGAGCAAAAAAAACTTGAAATGCGGCTGCTGCGCGCGCAGCGGCTTGAAAGCATTGGCACACTGGCGGGTGGCGTCGCCCATGATTTGAATAATGTCCTCGGGCCGATTTTGATGGGCGCGGAATCACTCCGTGGCAATGCGAGGGGCGAACATGCCGCTGCCATGATTTCGCTGATCGAGGAAAGCGCACGACGTGGCTCAAGCATTGTTAAGCAGGTGCTTACTTTCGCGCGCGGCGTGGAAGGTGAGCGGGTGCTAATTAACCCACGGCACCTCATTGACGAAATGGTCGAGATCGCGAGGAAGACATTTCCTAAATCGATCGAAGTCACAGGCCAATACCCAGAGCATCCTTGGTCGATCAGCGGCGATCCCACTCAATTGCATCAGGTTTTGTTGAATCTTTCCACCAATGCACGGGACGCTATGGCCAATGGTGGCTCGCTGGTTTTGGCAGCACAAAATCTGGAGGTGGACGACAATTATGCTGCAATGATGCCAGGCGCCAAGGCTGGGTCGTATGCGACTCTACGTGTGAGCGACACCGGAGTCGGGATGCCGCGTGCGCTGCTTGAGAAGATCTTCGAGCCATTCTTCACCACTAAGGATCCCGGCAAAGGCACCGGTCTGGGGCTGTCCACCTCGTTAGGAATCGTGAAAAGTCACGCAGGCTTTATTTCCGTCTACAGCGAACAGGGTAGGGGTACGACTTTTAAGGTTTTCCTTCCTGCTGTCCAAGCCGATGTCGCTCCACCCCAGAAGGAGACCCCGCGAGTAATTAAGGGAAATGGCGAATTAATTCTGCTGGTCGACGATGAGATGAACATCCGCCGGGTCGCGAAAATGACTCTGGAAAAGCACAACTACCGCGTGCTGGAAGCGAACGATGGGCCCGAGGCATTGGCTATCTTCGCTCAAGAAATGAATTCGGTCAGCGCTGTCCTCACCGATATGAGGATGCCGTATATCGACGGTATTGCCCTGATTCGGGCCCTGAAAAAGATGAAACCGGATATGATCTTCATCGCATCTACTGGACAGGAGGATGAGCCTCGCCTGGCTGAACTTCAGGAGCTTGAGGTAGTGAATTTTCTAAGCAAACCGTACGATACAAGAAAGCTGCTTACCGTACTAGAAACCGCAGTTTTAAAGCAATTGGCGCCGCTTCCAAAAAAGTGATCCCTGACGCTCAGTACCAGCTTGTGGCTGACTCTATCGCCCCGTAGCAGTAATGGGCTTAAGACTTCCAGGGGCGATAATTGATGTGTCGTGAAAGCTATCCGGATTCTTCTCGCAGATGATCATAAAGTGGTCCGCCAAGGAACGCGTGCGCTTCTCTCGGTGATCCCGGAATGGGAGATCGTCGGCGAAGCCGATAACGGTCGTGACGCGGTTTCACTGACGGTCGAACTAAAACCGGACATCGTGATTCTGGATATCTCAATGCCCGAATTGAATGGATTGGATGCGACACGCCAGATCAAAAAGAAGTCACCTGAGACAGAAGTCCTGATTTTTACGGGACAGGAGACGGAAGAGCTGGTTCACGATGTCTTCGACTCCGGAGCACGTAGCTACATCATGAAAACAGACGCGGCCGATCATTTAATCGACGCGCTCAAAGCACTTTCCGAACATAAACATTTTTTTACATCGCGGATCTCGGAGATCGTTTTCGCGCAGTATATTCAGGGAAAAAGAGCTCTCGAAGGGAATGCCGAAAAAAGTCGGATCACCGATCGGGAGCGGGAAATCGTGCAGCTTCTGGCCGAGGGTAAAAGTAGCAAGGAAATTGCCACGATCCTGGGGATTAGTGTGCGCACAGTGGAAACACATCGCGCCGCAATCATGAAGAAACTGGGTTTGAAATCGTTTAGTGAGTTGATTCGGTACGCCGTTCGTAACAGGATCATTGAGGCTTAATCGCGCCTCGCTGGAATCGGCGGCGGCAATTTCACGGCTGGTGATGGCGTCGCTTGTTCGTCTCCAACCATCCAGGCCTACGTAAAAACCCTATCCAAAAATACCGTGCTGCCATTCCGCCTCCGGCGTGGTGAACGCTTATTCCTATGGCAGCCATGAAGAAAAATGTCAAAAGTGCTCTCTCGCGTTGGACCTGTGTTCGGCTCCATTTCCAGTCGAGGATCAGTTCGCGTCGCCCTCTGCAATCCATCGGCTTCCACTTGGCGGGCATTCTTCGCGAGCTCAGCCCAACCCGGGGCGGCTATTAGGGCAGAAGACTCGCCGTCGGGAGCAGCGGTGTGGCGCGGAGGAGACTGACGAGCAGTCATTATAAAGGGCTTTCTCAGACCGACGCTTTTTCCGCAGTAAAAAGGCCAAATTCAACTCACTCTGGTGCCGACAGGGAGGGCACTTACGGGCTCTTTTATAGGCCCGATTGACAGGTTAGGGGTTTTGCCGTAGACGGAACGCACCGGATGTCGAACACGAAAGATATCCCGTTCTCGCCTCCCTGGCAGATCTCTCACTTGGGAAAACCGGACGAGCCCGAACCTACCGAGCTCGACGCACGCCCGGCTGCCGCTCGTTTTGCCGAAATCCCCATTGTGGTTGTGGAGGACGACATGGTCTCGCGAACGCTGATTGGCAACTTGATGGAAAAATGGGGTTTTAAGGCCGTTATCACAAAAGACGGTCATGAAGCAATGGCGGCGTTGCGAGCCGAGCAAGGTCCGGCGCTTACCATTCTCGATTGGATGATGCCAGAAATGGATGGCTTGCAAGTTTGTCGACGCATTCGTGAAAGCAGCAAAATGGTTTACGTGATCATGCTTACGTCCCTTGGCGCCAAGGAAAATATCGTGGAAGGATTACATGCGGGCGCAGATGATTACCTGATTAAACCGTTCGACAGGAACGAGCTTTTGGCGCGCATCCAGGTCGGATTACGCATTCTCGAGTTACATGCCGCCTTGTCAGCGCGGGTGAAGGAATTGGAGAAGGCCGCCGGCCAAATCGACGATCTGAAGTTGAGAATTCCGCTTTAGGTCAGGAGGCTTTCGCGTCGTCCCCACCGCTGCGTAGCTGGGCGTAACAAGATCTCGCCTTAACAAACCCGGGCGAGCGTTTCTTCTTTCAGCCCGTTTTCACTATTTTGAAGATGGCTTTCGAGAAACGAACGGATTCGGGCGAATTCCGAACTCGCTTTTTCATATGCCACAGATGCCACCGCAAGGTCGCCGCTCTTACCCAGCTGCTCCAGTTCGTTTAGAAATGGAACAATTGAATTACTTCCGCAGCTCAGGCTCGCGCCTCGAAAGCGGTGCGCGATCGAGCTCAAATCTTTCGCATCGTTGTTGCGAATGGCCACCTCCATGGCTGGTAAAAGTTCCGCGCCTTGTTCCAGATAGAGGTCGGCGAGCCTTCGCATGGTGCCGGGAGCGTCCCCACAAACATCGCGGAGGCGTTGAAGATCGACCGGCGCATTCGTGTTGCGAATCGGCGCCCATCTTTGCAACGCTGTTTTCAGTTTCTTTGCAATAATTGGCTTGGAAAGATAGTCGTCCATTCCCGCGGCCAGGCATTTCTCGCGGTCGCCGCGCAGCGCATGCGCGGTCATGGCGATGATGCGCGGCGGCCGGTCGAATTCGCGACGGATGGTGCGCGAAGTTTCATAGCCGTCCATCTCCGGCATTTGGCAATCCATCAAAATGATATCGTAGGAATGATGCCTGAGCGCCGCCAGGGCCTGTTTGCCGTTTGCGACCATGTCGGCGGTATAACCGAGGTCTTCTAACAGCAAGAGCATGACATGTTGATTCACTTCATTATCTTCTGCAACCAGGATGCGGGTATCATGAATTGGGTGTGCGTGCGCTTTGCTCGAGGCGCGGTTTTTCGGTTTAGTCCTTTTTGACGGCGCAGGCCCCAGGACACTGGCCAAACACTGGTGCAGCTGCGGTTGCTTTACTGGTTTAGCCAGAAAAGCGTCGATGTCCGCATTTTTGCGAGTATTCGCATCGATGGGGTGCCCGACGGCGCTGAGCATGATGATGCGCGTATCCTTCGTGATATGGTCGCTCTTAATGGCCCGAGCCAGCCCCGTTCCATTCATTCCCGGCATTTGCATGTCGATAATGGCAAGAGCGTACGGATCTTTGTCCGCAATCGCCTCGCACAAGAATTGAAGGGCTTCTTCCGCGCTGGCCGCTGATGTGCATCGCATTCCCAAGGCGGCGAGCTGTGCGCCAAAAATTTGGCAATCATTGGCGTTGTCATCCGCCAGCAGCACACGCCTGGCTGGAAGAGGTTTCTGCTTCGCCGGCGTTCCTTTTCCGGCAGCGTGTTTCTCAAACGCGGCCGTAAACCAAAATATCGATCCTTTGCCTGGTTCACTTTCAACTCCGATCTGACCATTCATCATTGTTACCAGACGCCGCGAAATCGTCAGCCCAAGCCCGGTGCCGCCATAGCGTCGTGTCGTTGATTGATCACCTTGATTGAAAGCTCCGAAGATTCGTCCGCGCGCGTCCTCACACAGACCGATCCCGGTGTCTTTGACTTCGAACCGCAGGGTCGCTTTGCTGCCCGAGATCCCCTCAATAGAAGATACTACTGATGGCGTCTGCTCTTGAGAAAAAACTCTAAGCACCACTTCGCCCTGCTCGGTAAATTTCACCGCGTTATTAAGAAGATTTGTCAATACCTGGCGCAGCCGTCCGGGATCACCACAAAGGCTGGTGCAAACCTTGGGATCAATCTCGCTCCGGAGCTCCAAGCCTTTTGCCCGTGCTTCCGGCACGAGAACACTCAATGCACCGTTGATCACTTCATCCAAATCGAACTCCAAGTTCTCAAACTCCAGCTTACCGGCCTCGATTTTGGAAAAATCGAGAATGTCGTTCAAGATCGAGAGCAGCGAGTGGGCGCTGCTGCAAATCGTCTCCGCGTAATCGCGCTGCCTGAGATCGAGCTCGGTATCAAGAAGCAATCCAGTCATACCGATCACGCCGTTCATCGGCGTGCGAATTTCGTGGCTCATGTTAGCAAGAAATTCTGATTTCATGCGCGCTCCCTCCAAGGCCGCATCACGGGCCTTGGCCATCTCGACCTCAAGGTTTTTACGTTCGGTGATGTCTTCTGCCACACCGCACGTCCGCACGACTTGCCTGTCTTCGCCGCGTATCGCGAAACGTCGGTCACGGATCCACCGGATGGAACCATTCTGGTGCCGGATGCGATATTCCAAGTCGTAATTCGTGCCTTGGGATAATTCCGATAAGGCCTTGGCTACGGGCGGCCGATCCTCTTCCAGGATATTCTTAAACCACTGCTTTGGATCTTCGTAGATAGTCTGGCGCGCCCATCCCCAAATCTGCTCATAGGCGGGGCTGACGTAGAACAATTCTTCGCCAGTAGGCGAGGAAACCCAAAAAACCTCGCTGATGTTTTCCGCCAGTTGACGGAAGCGCAATTCACTTTCGCGCAGTGCCGCCTCCGCCTGTTTCCGCTCGGCAATCTGATCGCGTAGTTCCTGATTGGCCTGGGAAAGATTCTGGGTCCGCTCGGCAACGCGTGCCTCGAGTTCCTCCAGATGATGTCGGCCACGCCGCAACAATTCCCATTTGGCGCAGAGCGCTTCCGCCATTTGCCGCACTTCAATAACGTCGAAGGGCTTCTTCAAAATGAGCAGCCGATCAGAGCTGCCGAGCTTCGCCATAAGATCATGCCAGCCATAGTCCGAATGCGCTGTGCAGATCACGACCTGGAGATCGGCGTCGAGCTCCCAGAGTTTTGTAATCGTTTCGAGACCATCCATCCCGGGCGGCATTCGCATATCGACAAATGCCATTGCGTAAGGCTGGCCTTTATCGAGCGCGCCACGTAACAACTCGACGCCTTCCTCGCCCTGGTATGCGGACTCCATCGTGAAACCCAGTGCCCGCGGGCCAGAAGTCGCTTCGCCGAAAAGCCGTGCTTCGGCTTCATCTAGCGCGCTTTTGCCTGAATCCGCGCGCAGAATTGCACGGAAACTGTTGTGGATAGAGCGATTGTCGTCAATGACGAGGATACGCCGGTTTGTCTGATCGTCGCGGATATTCATAAGTTGCTCTCTTTTTGTGGCATGCAGTTCAATCGAAGCGAGGGGCCTGGCGCATACCCTCTACTTAGCTGATGATGCGGCCATCAAAACAAGGGCGGGGAGAACCTCGGGTAAGGTACCAATCTCCAGTCTGGGGGTGTGAAATTTCATAGATTCCATAATGAGCCGCTGCCGTGCCGCGATGAGCGAAGGGACTACGGAGCTTTCGCTGCGGGAACTACGTAGGGCGCTCCGAGCGCAACCCCAAGTCGAGCGGCTTCGCACTGTCTTGACAGTCGTATATCCCATTGGCTCTGTGGATTATATCGATAGGAAGCATGAAATACCGTCCCGAAAAAGGCGCTTATCATTGCCGACGCCGCCGAATAGTACATTCCTCGCTGCTGAAACTGGCGGTCGTTCTAAGTTGGATACCCTTTACTGTTCGTGCTAAAGGAAAGCGGTTTGGAAAAATGAAGGCGCAGTTTGAAAAGGAACAATCCGAGTCCGGTGAGTTTCAGCGGCAGGAGGACGCCTTTCGCGACTGGATTTCTAGCGACGGAAGCACGGATTATCCTGCCGTAGCTGATCGCTATCACCTTTACATTTCACTGGCTTGTCCATGGGCGAGTCGAACTTTAATTGCTCGTAAGCTGCTCGGGCTGGAGCAGATAATCGGTCTGACGGTCGTGGACCCGGTACGCGATGAACGTGGATGGACTTTTCGTGATCCCAATTCCGGTTCTTATAGAGGGGCGGGCTCCCGTGAGCCCTTTGCCTCGACCGACCCAATCAACGGTTTTCACTTTCTCGCCGAAGCCTACGACCTGACCGACTCGAAATTTGATGGCCGCGCCACCGTCCCGGTGCTCTGGGACAAGCAAACGCGACGCATTGTCAATAATTGCGAGGACGATATTTGCCGTATGTTTAACGATGCCTTTCGCCCGCTGGCGCGGAATAAGGAGATGGACCTTTTTCCCCAAGACATAGCCTCGGAACAGGAGAAACTGAGCGCCTTTATTTACGACAAGATCAACAACGGCGTCTACAGAGCTGGTTTCACTACCAGGCAACACGTTTACGAACGGGCTTGCGACCAACTCTTCGATGCCCTTGATCAACTGGAAGAACGATTGGCCAGGAGCCGCTATTTATTCGGAACGAGAATAGTCGAGACCGATTGGCGGCTATTTTGCACTCTCATTCGTTTCGATGTCGTCTACTACATTCATTTCAAGTGCAGTCTGCGGCGTATCCTCGACTACCATAACCTTCAAGGCTATCTTATCGACTTATACCAGCATGATGGCATTGCCGAGACGGTGGACTTCGATCACATCAAGCGGCATTACTACATGACGCACGAGAAGATTAATCCGAGCCGCATTGTTCCCATTGGCCCAATCCTTGATCTCGCTCGAGAAC
>WNGI01001527.1_pt1 | contig 19387 bp, 17 predicted proteins | sample 5400621 | NCBI WGS metagenome assembly WNGI01 (sample SAMN13153374, study PRJNA577476) | soil metagenome | isolation source: 20 cm soil or saprolite under Garry oak tree replicate 1 | place: USA:California | collected 2016-06-15
GATTCTCGGTAAAAAGCGCGGCCAGTACGAGATCGTTCCTCCGCACAATCATCTGAATCTCAGCCAGTCGACCAACGACGTATATCCGACGGCGGTGAAGCTCGCGCTACATACGAGCATCTCCGATTTACAATTGGCGATGATCGCGTTGGCAGCGTCGTTCCTGCATAAGGGCGAGGAGTTCAACTCGTTCATCAAGATGGGACGCACTCAGCTCCAGGACGCGGTGCCGATGACGCTCGGCCAGGAGTTCAACGCCTTCGCGCACACGATGCTCGAGGATGTCGACAGACTCGGCGAGGCACAGGCGCTGATTCGCGAGATCAACATGGGTGCGACGGCAATCGGAACGGGCATCAATGCTCCGCCGGGGTACGCGGAAAGTGTGCGCCGACATCTCGAGCACATCACCGGATTGCCTCTCATCACGGCGCCGGATCTAGTAGAGGCCACCGCCGACACGGGTGCGTTCGTGCAGCTCTCCGGAGTGCTGAAGCGCTGCGCGGTGAAACTCTCCAAGATCTGCAACGACCTGCGATTGCTAAGCTCGGGTCCGCGCGCGGGGCTCGGCGAGATCAATCTTCCGGCGATGCAGCCTGGTTCTTCGATCATGCCCGGAAAGGTCAACCCGGTCATTCCCGAGCTGGTGAATCAGGTTTGTTTCGACATCATCGGCGGCGACGTGACGGTGACGATGGCAGCGGAGGCGGGGCAGCTTCAGCTCAACGTGTTCGAGCCGATCATCGCGTTCAGATTGTTGGCCGGAATGACGTACCTGGCTCGCGCCTGCAAAATTCTTCAGAACCGCTGCGTTGAAGGAATCACCGCGAACGCTGAACGTATGCGAAGCTTCGTCGAGGAGTCGGTTGGCGTGATCACCGCTCTCGTACCCGTACTCGGCTACGAAGCGACGACCGAGATCGCGAAGGAAGCGCTCGAGAGCGGGCGCGATGTTTACGATCTCGTTTGCGATCGCGGTCTGATGACGCGCGATCAGCTCGACCGCTTGCTCAATCCCGAGGCGATGACAGCGCCGAAAACGACTCCCACAAACGACGAGTGAAGGTTAGTTTCTAGCTGCTTTGATCCTCCTAACACGACGAGACCAGGATTTTCTGCGCATGAAAGGTTTTGACCGCCCAAAACTCCGGCGGCTTACATCTTACGCATTGGTCGCCGCACTCGCCGTCGCGGCCATCTCCTGCAACGAAGCACACCCCAACCCCACGCTCGTCCCGCATTCTGATCTGGGACGCGAGATCGATTTGCTCTGGGATCGGCTGCTGCTGCTCGGCACGATCGTCTTCATTCTCGTCGAAGGCGCCCTTATCTGGGTAGTGTTCAAGTACCGGCGGCGAGAGAATCAGGGTACGCCGCCGCAGACGCACGGCAGCACCAAGCTCGAGATCGCGTGGACGCTGATCCCGGCGGTAATTCTCGTTTTCATCGCCGTGCCGACGGTGAAGACGATCTTCGTGACGCAGGCGCAGGCAGCGCCCGGCTCGTTGAACATCGATGTGACGGGACACCAGTGGTGGTGGGAATTCAGGTACGCCGACTACGGCGTGACGACCGCGAACGAGATCTACATTCCGGTCGGGCGCACGGTGAATTTCAGACTGCGATCCGCCGACGTGATTCACTCGTTCTGGACCCCACAGCTTGGCGGCAAGCGAGACGTCGTGACGAATCGTACGAATTATCTGTGGTTCACACCCGACACTTCGATCGCCGGCAGCGTCTGGAACGGATTCTGTGTCGAGTACTGCGGCGCGTCGCACGCCAACATGCGGTTCAGGGTTTTCACCGTAACGCCGCAACAGTTCGATTCGTGGGTTGCGGGGCAGAAGATGCCCGCGCGATTTGGAGCCGTCGGTCCGGTGGCTCCGACAACTGGTCCGATTCCACCGCCGCTCGAAGCGCCCGGCATGACGACACCCGCGGGTCAGAATGCGCCAACGCAGGCAGCGCAGGCTGCCGCGCCAAAAATCGCGCAGCGAAGTTCTGGCACTGAAATAGTCGGCGGCACACAGCCAGCAGTTCCGCGCCCGCGGAATCCTGAGGCCACTCCGGGCACGCGTACGCTGCCGGTCCCGGCGCCGCCAAGCGTCGCATCCACGTCTGGCGCGCTCCCGCCCGGCTACATCTTTCCTCGCGAGAAAATTCCTGAGTACGCAATTCCCCATGCGCCGCCGCCGTCCGATCTCAACTTCACGTCGGGACTCACTGGCAACGCTGCGCGCGGTAAGCAGGTTTTTTCAGGAGCGGCTTGTATCGGATGTCATTCCATCGCCGGGAATCCAGCGGCCATGGGCGTGTTGGGACCAAATCTTACACACGTCGGATCCCGGAGCACCATTGCAGCCGGCAAATACCCCAACACCGCTGCATATCTTGCTCTCTGGATCAAGAATGCGCGAAAAATGAAGCCCGACATCCTAATGCCAACGCTCGGAATGGACGAATACGATCCTGTGCTCAAAGCGAAAGTCACTTCGGCGAACGGCGGACTCACCGATCAGCAGATCGCCGACATCGTCGCTTACTTAACAGCACTGAAGTAACCGGAGATAAGACTTGGCAACCACTGCAGTCTCAGCCCCCGCGTACGGCGCAGAATATCCAGGCGAGCACACCGGACTCTATAGCTGGCTCGCAACCGTAGATCACAAGCGCATCGGGATCCTCTATCTCTACACCGCGCTGGGCTTTTTCATGTTCGGCGGCCTCGAGGCAGTGATCATCCGCGCCCAGCTCGGCGCGCCCAACCAGCACATCGTCTCCGCCGAGTTCTACAACCAGTTATTCACGATGCACGGGACGACCATGATCTTCCTCGCGATCATGCCGCTCTCGTCAGCGTTCTTCAACTTCCTGATCCCGCTGCAGATCGGAGCGCGCGACGTCGCATTCCCCCGACTCAACGCATTCAGCTACTGGGTCTATCTTTTCGGCGGACTGTTCATCACGCTGCCGATTTTCTTCGCGGTCGCTCCTAACGCCGGCTGGTTCGGCTACGCGCCGCTGACGACGCGCGCTTACTCACCGGGCATCAACATCGACTTCTGGGTGATGGGTCTCCAGATCCTCGGTGTGTCGTCGCTCGCGGCGGCGTTCAACTTCCTGACGACGATCATCAATCTCCGCGCGCCCGGCATGACGCTAATGCGCATGCCGATGTTCACCTGGATGGCGTTCATCGTTCAGGTACTGCTGGTGCTGGCGTTCCCGGTCATCACGATCGCGCTGGTGTTCCTGCTGTTCGACCGCTTTTTCGGCACGAACTTCTACAACACCGTAAGCGCCGGTGCCGACCCACTACTCTGGCAGCATCTGTTTTGGATCTTCGGTCATCCGGAGGTCTACATCCTCGTTCTGCCGGCATTCGGGCTCGCGTCCGAAGTCCTGCCGACTTACTCGAAGAAGCCGCTCTTTGGATACCCTGTGATGGTGTACTCCGGTATTCTCATCGCCGTACTCGGTTTCGGCGTCTGGGCGCACCACATGTTCGCGGTCGGGATGGGTCCGATCGCCGATACCTTCTTCGGCCTCGCGACGATGCTCATCGCCATCCCGACGGGCGTAAAGATCTTCAACTGGATCGCGACGATGGCGCAGGGATCCATCCGTTACACCACAGCGATGTTATTTGGTATTTCGCTAGTCGCGCTGTTCACCATAGGCGGAATCTCGGGAATCATGCACTCGTCTCCGCCGGCGGATCTGCAGCAGACCGACACCTATTTCATCGTCGCGCACTTCCATTACGTGCTCTTTGGTGGCTCGATCATGGGAATCTTCGCCGGCATCTATCACTACTTCCCGAAAATCATGGGACGCATGATGGATGAAAGGCTCGGCAAGATTCATTTCTGGCTCACCTTCATTGCGATGAATCTGACATTCTTTCCGATGCACTTCTCGGGAATGCTCGGAATGCCGCGTCGTATTTACACTTATGATGCAGGACAGGGCTGGGATCTCTACAACGCCATGTCCACCGCCGGCGCGATGATCTTCCCGATCGCGATGCTGATCTTCATCTACAATTTCTTCGTGAGCCGCAAACGGGGCGAGATCGCCGGCGCGAATCCGTGGGGCGCCGGAACACTCGAGTGGACGATCCCCAGCCCGCCACCCGAGTACAACTTCGCCAGAGTTCCGACCGTCACCAGTAGATATCCAATCTGGGAAGGAAAGGAAGCCGACCACGAGAGCGCACGCGTCAACGCCCAGGAGGGGAAGACTCCACACGACCTCGGCATCGTGATGCCGTACAGCACAATCAAACCGTTGCTGGTCGCGCTGGGCTTGATCGTGATGTTCTGCGGACTCATCTGGACGCGCGCGCTCATCGGCGTCGGCGCGGCGATACTGATCCTCTCACTATACAGCTGGCTCCTGAGCCCGCTCGAGCCGGAGCACCACTAGACATGGCCACTACTGTCGTACATACGAGCGCGCCACCAGCGCACCACTATACGACGCTGGGTCTCGACAGTCGGAAGGTGGCTATCTGGGCCTTCATCGACTCCGAGTGCATGCTCTTCGTGTCGTTGATCTCAACGTATTTGATCTACAAGGGACGGAGCGTCATCGGTCCGTTCCCGCACGAGACGTGGACGGATCCCAGCACCGGTCAGGTTCTCAAGCCGATTCTCAATATCCCGGTGACTTCCGCTTCGACGTTCGTGCTGCTGATGTCATCCTTGTTCATGGTGCTCGCGCTGGCGGCGGTGCAGAACAAAGAGATGCCTAAGCGCACGCGCGGCGAACGAATACTCGGCAACTCGAAGCTTTGGCTGTGGATGACGGCGCTCGCCGGCACGACGTTTCTTGGCTTTCAGGCCTTCGAGTTCACGTCGTTCGTGCACGAAGGCCTGAGCATTCGGCGGAATCTCTTCGGCTCGACATTCTTCACGCTCACCGGCTTTCACGGCGCGCACGTGACCGCCGGTGTATTGTGGCTGGTTACGTTGCTCGCGATCGATTATCGACGCGGTCTCGGCTCGCGCGATGCGCTGCTCGTCGACATCTCCGCTCTTTACTGGCATTTCGTCGACGTCGTCTGGATCGTGATTTTCACTCTCGTCTACCTACTCAAGTAACGGCGGAACGATGGATACTCACGCCAGCACGACAAACCTTCCCGATTCCGCCGAAGCTGGCGCACACGCGCCTCACGGGGAAGTAGAGCACGCCCATCCGACCTGGTCTACGTACTGGAAGGTCGCCACCATCCTCTTCTTCATCACGGTCGCTGAAGTCTGGGCTTACTACATCCCTTCCTTCGTCGCCTCGCGCGCATTCGTTCCGACACTGTTGTCGCTGTCGGCTTTGAAATTCGCCATCGTGGTGATGTTCTACATGCATCTCAAGTACGACCACAGGCTTTTTCGCGTTCTCTTCACCGGTCCGCTCCTAATCGCGGCGCTGACCCTGCTCGCGTTGATGTTCCTCTTCGGACATCTCTTCATCAAGATCATGTAGCGATGTTGTTCCTGGCGCTCCTCCATCCCATCGCCAATCTCAGTTGGTGGCGATGGTCGATCCACCCAAGTACCGTCATCGGCATCGCAGCGCTCGGCGCGCTGTACATCTGGGCTTCAAGGGCATTGAGGCCGCCGCCAACTTTCACCCGGCGAAACCGCGCTTTAAGCGAGCGAAGCTTCTTTTTCTCCGGTCTGTTGCTGCTGTTCGCCTCGCTCAACGGGCCGATCCACGATCTGAGCGACGATTATCTCTTCAGCGCGCACATGGTGCAGCATCTCTTGCTGACCCTAGCGGTGCCGCCGCTACTCCTCGCTGGAACACCGGGCTGGATGCTGCGGCCTCTGCTGTCGCGACCAGCCATCAGGCCAATCGCGCGGTTTCTGACGCGCGCGTCCATCGCGTTCGTCGTCTTCAACGTCGTGATTGCTGCCTGGCATCTGCCGGTTTTCTACAATGCGGCGATGGCGCATCACAGCCTCCACATCCTCGAGCATCTGATGTTCATGGCCGCTGCTGTCCTGATGTGGTGGCCACTTCTCAGTCAGCTTCCGGAGTTTCCACGCCTCGCCTATCCGGGACAGATGCTCTACAGCTTTTTGATGAGCATCCCGATGTCGATCATCGCCGTCTACATCTCGATGGCTGACCACGTGCTCTATCCGGCGTACAGCGCAGCTCCGCGGGTGTTGCCGCTTTCCCCGCTCGAAGATCAGCTGCTGGGCGCGCTGATCATGTGGATCCCTGGCGGGATCATTTTCATGATCATCATGACGGTAGTGTTTTTCAAATGGAACGCCCGCGGTGAAGACTCGACCGCGGGCGCTCAGGTGGATTGGAAACCGTCGACTGCCTAGTCGTCGGTCCCCTCGAGCGCCCGCTTCAGCTGATTATCGAGCTTGGGATGTTTGCGCCACAAGTAACCGAGCATCAGACCTGATGCCAGCAGATTGGCGAGAAAGATCTGGACCCAGGAGATCTGTCCAAGCGCGGACTGCGCAAACGCGGCGGCGATCATGTAGAAGCCCATCGTCATGATCACGAACGCCACCAGTAGCCCCGCCAGTATTCCGGGCGTTCGCTCCGCCTGATGCACGATCACGGTGAGCACGATTCCTACGATGAAGAACGCGACGTAGTGAAAGATCGTGTAGCCGAGGACGTGAGTGAAAGCTGTGTCACCCATCATGTTCTTGCCGAGCACGCTCACGACTCCCTTGCCCAGGAAAATCGGAGTATAGAATGGATGGCCGGCGACCGTGTCGACGATGAGGAACCACACTGCGATCGCAGTCGCGCCGATGAAGCCAGTGATCACTCCTTCGCGCAGAAAGTTGTGCGGCCGCTCAGCCATCGATACCCTCGAGTGAGGTTGTATTCGACTGTGTTGCGGGGAAAATACCCAACCACTGGGTATATTCCAAGCGATCGATAGTGCTTTCGCATCAGTGAGCAGCTTGCTGTCTGGCACCTTTCTCGCCAAGCGATTCGCGTTCGCTCACATCTTCCCAAAATGAGTTCTCAAACGTCAATCGCTGAAAATGTTTTCTCGTAGGATCCGCATCGCCATCCTCGTGGCGCTTACTGCCTGCGCTGCTGCCCCGACAATCGTCGAGGCACAAACCCAGAGAAGAAGTTCCACCAGACGTCGGCTGCGGAGACCCAGCCGCAACAGACCTCCGCCCGTTCCCCCGGTGCGTTACAGTACGCCGCGCAGCGCTGACGACCTTGCAGCGACGCTTGGCGGACTTGCGGGTCGCATTCGCAGCGGCATTTGGGGCGGAATGGTAGTCTCGCTCACGCGCGGTGACACTCTCTACGCGTACAACGCGGGCGAGCAGATGCTACCTGCATCGACGATGAAGCTGTTGACGAGCGCGATCGCGTTCGAGCGGTTCGGTCCGAATTACCAGTTCAGTACCGATGCGCTGCGTGATGGACCCGTTGGATCAGACGGCACGCTCAACGGCAATCTCTACATTCGCGGCGATGGCGATCCCGCGTTGTCCGGAAAATTTCTGCCCGGCGGGCCATCGGCTCCGATGAATCGTCTCGCGGACCTCGTGGCGCAAAAGGGAATCAAACACATCACCGGCAACGTGATCGGAGACGCCTCGGCTTTCGACGATCAGAAAGTTCCGGAAGGATGGCTCACCCGCTACCTGCAGGCGTCCTACGCCGCGAGAGTCTCGGCGCTTTCGCTGAATGAAAACCTGGTCGCAGTTGCAGTGACGCCGACTTCGCCGGGAAAACCAGCGACGGTCGCGCTCGAGCCATCGACCAGCGCCATTCCGCTGATCGCCAACGTTCGCACCGTCGCGGGCGGCGGGGCGCGACTGGGATTTCGGAAGCGAGGCGATGGGACGATCACAGCCAGTGGCTCGATCGGATCCCGCACCGGCACGCGTAAATACGTTTACATCGTCGAAGATCCGGCCAGCTTCACCACCGGCGCTTTCAGAGACGCACTCATCGGGCGTGGCGTGAAAGTCGACGGCGGGATCCAGCTCGGCGAGACTCCTTCAAGCGCGGTTAAGGTTGCGAGCCTCCTTTCTCCGCCTCTTGCCAGCATGGTGGCGGCGATGAACCGGGAGAGCATCAACCACTACGCCGAGCTGCTGTTCAGGAACGCGGCCCGTGGTCCGGAGCGTGACGCCGTCGGGAGTGTCGGCAACGCGAGCTCCCTGCTCGATTCGTTCCTGGCGAAAGCGGGGGCGGATACGACCAGACTGACGTTTGCCGATGGCAGCGGACTCTCGACCTTTGACCGAGTCACTCCACGCGCCCAAGTCCAGCTGCTGGGCTATGCTCATCGCGCCCACTGGGGACCTTGGCTGCACTCATCCCTGCCGGTAGCCGGCGACTCCGAACTGCTGAGGCGACGAATGCGAAACACGCCGGCCGAGGGGAACCTCCATGCCAAGACGGGCACGACCAATGACGTCATTGCGCTCGCCGGGTACGTGACGGCGGTAAATGGTGAGGTCCTGGCGTTCTCCTTCCTTTACAATGGCCGCGATCGATGGACCGCCAAGTCCATGATTGACGTGATGAGTGAAACTCTCGCGAGCTTCGGACGGTAGAACAAGTAAGGGGTAAGCCGTTGGCAAACATATATTTGGAACTTCTAAGCCGCGGCAATGTGGTATCTTTCGTGCACGCAAGCCAAGCAACCGCGTGAGTCAGCCGCGTGAGGTAATAGATCGAGATGTCATACCGGACTTTTGTAGATAGAGACGGCGCTTACTGGCAGGTCTGGGATTCGCAGCCGACCAAGGTTGAGAGGCGCCATTCCGACGCGGATCGTCGTCGCCGCCAAAACTTCCTGTGGCGGGGGTCCGAGCGCCGAAGCGGGATGGACCGCCGCACCGTGACCCAGCGACGCATCACCCTCTCCGAAGGCTACGGCAGGGGTTGGCTGACCTTCGAGTCACTCCAGGAAAAGCGGCGCCTCATTCCGATTCCGGCTCACTGGGAGGACTGCTCCCAAGCTGAGCTTCGCAGCCTCTGCGAAAAAGCCAAGATCGTCGCCAAGGCCGAGGGAATGGGCGCAGCATAGTAGAGAAAGGCTGCAGTTATTGGCCCTGGTTTACAAGCCACCCCCAGCCGTCCCGTGCGAGTGCGGTCCGACTGGGGGTGCTACGGATTCGCGCTGGGTGCGCCAACGAACCCGTATTTTTTTAGCTGCAGCTCAAACGACCGTGCGGCAGCGGCTTGGTGCAGTTCTTCGTGACTCCGTCCTGCGTGATCACGACCTTCGCGGTCGCCGAGCCATCGAACGTGATAACTTCGCGTCGGGATGACGTCGATGGTGACTCACCACCCAACGTCACTGTAGCCTGCATCGACCGAACGATCGAGCCAGCAGTCGGATAGGTTGGTCTGCCGTCCTGAATCGGGATCACGACTCCCGTAATGGTGTCTCCCGCTGTCCGCGCTGCCGTGAATGCAACGTCATCCCGGGTGCCCGTCGTCGACTCGGTTCCGGCTGAAGTTCCGTTGATCGTGCGCTGAGTACTACCAGACGCCAGACCAGTTACGGTGAAATCGCTCGAGTCGTTAACGGTGCTCGTTACTGTCTCATGATGGGTGATCGTCCCGCTGACGCTGGTCTTCACATTGACTGTGTTCGTCGTGGCGGTATCGAACGCCTGTTGCACCCCGCCCGCTCCGTCGAGGAAAGAGAACGACCGGTTTATAGTGAGACTGCTGCCCCTGACGATCGTGCACTCGAGCCGATTAGTCGTAGTTGAGAAAGCACAATTGTCGTCGTCATGCCATTCTCCGAAGGGACCCCTCCCGAAACCGCGCCCAAATCCGATTCCACCGATAAAAGCCTCGCCGATTCCTCCGCCCATGAATGCGCCCCAGCCGGGACCTCGATTCCGCTCCCCCTCTCGTTCTCCTGCGCGGCGACCCATGGGAGTGAACGCATTGTCAGGACTCGAGCTGCCGACGAAGCTGCTGTTCACCTGGTCGAAGGTGATTGGGGCTGAGGCGAGCGCGGCAGCGGCCTCGGACGATGCAATTGGTGACGTGGCGTTGTCGGTTGCGCACGCGAACATCAGCCCGGTTGCGGCGGCAAGCGAAAGAATTCTCAGTGGAGGCCGAATTCCGAGTGGACTCTGCATGATCTCTCTCCAAAAGTGACTGCGCGCATTTCAGCCGCGCGCAATTGCTGCTGGAAGGAGAGACACTCAGCCCGGCGGATACCCTACGCCGGTTTTTTTCGCTCCGTTGCTTCAGCCCCGCCCGCCAACCAGGGCGCCAGCCTTTCGCGCAACTCCGACAGCGCTTGCCCCATCCGCTTCTCCACCGTTTTGACAGAGATATCCAACACGCTCGCGATCTCGGCGTACTTTAGTCCCCGCTCCCGGCTCAACTGAAAGACCTCGCGGGTTTTGTCGGGCAGCGCGTCGATCGCGCTGCGGACCGCGCTTTGGAGCTCGATACTGAGCACTTCCTCTTCTGCCGACGGCGAGCTATGAGATTCGGTAGCTGCGATCGCCGCCTCGCGCGAGGCAATACGCTGATGCCTGAGGTGGTTCAGGGCTCGGTTGCGGGTCGACCGAATGAGATAGGCAGCGAACGTCTGCTCTATCTCGAGTGACTCGCGTCTCCGCCATAGCTCCAGCATCACCTCCTGAGCGATTTCCTCTGCTATTGCCCGCTCCCGGAGGATCGACTCAGCCATTCGCACGAGGTGTGCATAATGGGTACGGAACACCGAGTCGAACGCACGCTCGTCACCGGCCCGGATGCGCTGCTGAAGATCCCGCTCGCTGGCGTGGCTGGTATCCAAGTAGGGTAGCGTCCGGTTCAGGTGTCGATGTTATTAATGAATATGTCGAATTCGGACAGGGGTTCCCCCGAGATCAGCGCGGACGAGTGGGAGCGTATTGCACGCTACCTCACTGGCGACGCCAGTCCCGTCGAGGCTGAGGCGACCAAGCGGTGGGTAGAAGCCGATCCCCATCGCGTCGAAATGGTGCGCCTATTGGAATCCGTTCTGGCAAACGTATCGCGCGAAGATTCACCCGACATCGACGTTGAAGTTGCACTCAAGGATGTGAAATCGCGGCTATACGAGCCGAAAGTCATTCCGCTCGCGCCGCGCACGGAGCAAGAAAGCAGGCGTACCTTCGCGGCATTCCTCAGGGTTGCTGCCGCGGCTCTCATCATAGTCGGTGGTTCGCTGCTGTGGCAAAGCATCTACCGGTCGCGCGTCAATGGTACCAATCAGACGTTTGCGACCGTGGTTGGCGAACGCCGACAGGTCGTCCTGAAGGACGGGACCAAGGTCGTCCTCGGTCCGACCAGCCGATTGGTTGTCGCCTCCGGAAATGAAGACGGCGATCGCCAGGTGACTCTGGATGGAATCGCCTATTTCAGCGTTGTGCACGACGCGGCGCACCCGTTTACCGTCAAGGCCGGCGAAATCAGCATTCAGGATGTTGGGACTGCATTCTCGGTTGAGAACGATGACAGCGCCGGAACGCGTGTTGTCGTGGATTCGGGTTCGGTGAGCATCGGATCTGCCGCCGCTGCCCATACCGCCGGTGCAGTGCTCAACGCCCGCGACCGCGCTATCGTAGATACCAAAGGAACTGTCGTCGTGCAGCGATCAGCTGTTTCCGACGACGATCTGGCGTGGATCCAGGGTCGTCTGGTATTCCGCGACGCACCCCTCGTGCTGGTGGGCGCAGAACTTTATCGTTGGTACGGAGTAAGGCTACGGGTTGCAGATTCATCGCTGGCGAATCTTCACCTGACCGCATCTTTTTCTGGTGAGCCGGTTGACCGAGTACTCAATGTCATCGCTCTCTCGCTCGGCGCCCGTGTCGAGCGACAGGGAAACGTCGCGATTCTGCATCGGGCAGCTGCGCCTGCGACTCGCCCGTAGCACCGTATTTCTCGCCGCTCTCGCTCTCGCCGCGCCCACGGCGCGCGCGCAGGAGTGCACTTCGTCGACCGATCTTCTCGCATCGCTCCCCAGCTGGAATGCCCCGCTCGATCGCCGTGTTTCGCTCCACGTACGCGACATCTCGCTCCGCGAAGCGTTGGATCGCGTATCGACAGCGGCCCGGATCAGGCTCTCCTACGCCTCGGAGGCGGTACCGCTGGACAGCAGGGTTTGCGCTTCCTTCGACTCGATTCCCGCGGGAGCAGCGCTCGGATTGCTGCTGCGCGGCGCTCCGGTGCTGCCGGTTTCTGCAGGCGGTGAGCACGTGGTGCTGGTGCCGGCCGTCACTCCGGGCGGCAGCGAGAGAGAGCGCATACCGCGAATTCTCGATCGCGTCGTCGTAACGGGCGGCGCCGTGGAAGCGCCTGCTCGCAATCTCACTGTCGCGATGAATGTCGTGAGCGGTGCGCAGCTATCGCGCTACGCCGAGGGAAATCTGGCGCAAGCGTTGAGCGACGTGGTCCCGGGACTGTGGGTCTGGCAGAGCGCGCCGACGTCTCTGCTTGCGCACTACGGAAGCATTCGCGGAACCAGCTCCTTCGGCTCCAGTTATCCGAAGATCTACGTCGATGGAATCGAGCTAGCTAATCCGCTGCTGATGACGCAGTTCACGCCCGAGATGGTCGAGCGGATCGAGGTAATCCGCGGACCGCAGGGTGCGGCGTTGTACGGAACGGACGCCATCAGCGGCGTCATCAACATCGTGACTCGACATGACGGATCGAACGGCGGTGCAGGTACTGTGGCTCGCACGGCGGTTGGCGCGGCAGCGAGCGCGTACGTTCCTCGCTCCGCAATAACTCAAGACCACGCCGTCACCGTTCGTGAAGGGTCGAGCGCGCAGTCAGGAAGCGTCAGCTTCACGTCGGGTGGAGTTGGCGAATATCTGCCCGGCGCTTTCGCGCGTCACACCACTGGGATTGCCGGATTCCGCGTAGTTCGATCGAAACTGATCGCCAGTGGGACAGGACGAATTTTCATGAGCGAGTCGGCGGATCCATCGAGCCCGTTGTTTCGTGATTCGGTGAGCGCCACTCGCGGCGGACTCCTGATACCGCAGTCAGTTCGCGAGTACACACTCGGCGGAAGCGCCACAATCGTTCAGAGCGAGCGGTGGACTCACTCGATAGTGGCGGGTTTCGATGGAAGCAGGCTGTCGAACCTTGCCGATTATCACACGCCGCTTCCCTCGGCTTCGACGCCCGATCTCGGCACCGTCGGCGGCAACGCGAATCTCGCGACGGTCCGTCTGAGCAGCGTCGCGAAGGTCGGCAACCCGGAGAATCTCGCCGCGACACTGACCTTTTCAGACGAGAACTCCCTGCTCGACTTTCGCTCTCAACCCCAAACGACTTCGACTCAAACGAGCGGGTCCGCTGCGTCGTCGGTGGTGCGGCGATGGACGAGCGCTGGCGTCGGGCAGGCGAACGTATCCTGGCGTGATCGGGGTTATCTCACGGCCGGACTGCGCGTCGAGCGCAATGACGCGCTGGCGGGCGCCACTAACGGCACTGTGTCCATGCTGCCAATGCTTGGCGTCGCGATGGTGAACGACTACGGACCGCTCACTATCAAGCTCCGCTCGGCATACGGCCGCGGCATTCGTCCGGCGACGACGCCGATTCGGGAGACGGCGTGGTTCGATCCGCATCGCCAGTCGCCCGTACTCGATCTCGCGCCCGAAGAGCAGTCAGGAATCGAAGCGGGAGTAGACGTTTTTGTCGGCAAGGCGTTTGGACTGCAGGTGACGCGGTTCGATCAGCTCGCCTCGGGGCTGATTCAACGGGTGGCATATGTGAACACCCCGGTCCGCAACGAAGGCCCTGCACCGCCGGGCGGATACGCTCCCGCGGCGCAGCCAATCAGCCCGGAGGACAGGCGCATCGCATACGTGTTGCAGAATGTCGGTGAGATCACCAATCGCGGGTGGGAGCTGAAGAGCGATTTGAATCTCGCGCAGCTGACGCTGAGCGGCACGTTTTCAACTGTCGATAGCAGAGTGAGGCAGGTGGCGCGCGGCTACATCGGCGATCTGCGCATCGGCGATCGAATGCTCGAAGTGCCGGCGAAGACAGGCAGCATCTCTGCGACCTGGACTAGCGGTGGTTGGACCAGCGCGATTGTGGCTTCGCGGTCATTCGACTGGATCGATTACGATCGTGTCGCGCTTGCTGGCGCGTTTTCCAATTCTGCGCAGACTGATGCGCAGCTCGTAGGTCAGGAGCTGCGCAACTACTGGCTTAAGTACAGCGGCGTCACACGCCTGCGCGCCAGTCTGGGCAGGAATCTTTTTCGCGGATTCTCATTCACCGTGAGCGGAGAGAATCTGCTCAATCGGCAGCACGGCGAGCCCGATAACATTACCGTCGTTCCAGGGCGGACGATCAGCTTGGGACTGCGCGCAATCATGTAGTTGATTGACTGCGGAGTGCGGACTGCGGACCAACAGCACTGCGGACTGCTGACTAACTGCGGATTGGGAAACTAACTGCGAACTGCGGACTAACTACTCGAGCGCCGGCAGTCTCCACCTCGCTTGAAGCTTTCGGTACTCCTGACCGGTTAGTTGAACAAGCAGCGGTTGCTTCCTCGGATCCAGCCACTGCATTACTTCCCGCAGCTTCGCTTCGTCGAAGGCGGTGCAGCCAGCGGTGTGGGAATCCGGTCCCGCCCAGATGTGAAGAAAAATGCAGGAGCCGCGGCCCTTCACCGGGGGTGAGTTGTAGCCCACGATCACGCCGATCTTGTACTGCGGGACCTCGTGCATGTGCTCGGCACTGTTCCAATCCACGCGAGCCACGGTTCGTCGGTCCACCACGGCGTTGTAGTGAACGGAAGCCGTATCGTCGACGCAGTCGGTAGTCGGAACCAATTGCACGTAGGGCAGGCGTACGTTCGGCATGGATTCGCGGGGCACAAAACCGAACGCGGTGTCGAGCGCGAAAATACCGGCCGGAGCTTTCCCATCGCCCTCGCGCTTGTGCGGGCCGTCGGATGACACGTTGTCGAATCCGACTCCCCAGGCGATGCCGGTGCGTCCGACAACAAGTGGAATCGGCGCGTCGATGCGACGCCACGCTGAAGTCGGTGTCGCGCGCTCGAACCGCGTCATACCGCCGACGGTCGATGTCCAACTGGGAGTCGTGACCACGACCAGTTGTTGTGAAGAGTTGACATCTGGGCTCGGCGCCACGTCGGTCTGCGGTCGACACGCAAAAAGAGGCGTCAGCAAAGTCAGCGTCAGCCTGAGTGCGTCACGTCGGATCATGCGCTCGTTCCTGATTGGACAGTTTCCTCCGTATCGTGCTACAATTGCTCCATGCCAAACATCCACTCACCTGAGTCGGCTTTTTTCATCCTGCAGTTACTGGTCTCAGCGTTTCTGGCAGTGCTCTTTCTGCAGTCGGGCCTCGACAAAGTCATCGATCGCAAGGGAAATCGGCAGTATCTCGACGAGCACTTTTCTCGCAGTCCGCTTGCCGGTACGGTCGGACCGATGTTCCTTGTGGTTACCATCCTCGAGGTTTCAGCCGGCGCACTAAGCGCCGTCGGGTTCGTACTCCTGCTGCTTACCCGCGATTCACTGGTTGCCTTTCTGGGTGCCGTGGTCGCTGCAGTGAATATCGTCGCTTTGTTTTTCGGTCAACGGGTTTCGAAGGACTACGCAGGCGCCGCGGCGCTCGTTCCATACTTCCTGCTAGCCCTCACTGCGATTTATCTGCTGGCCGAGCACTGATTCAATAGTAGGCAAAAAAAGAGGACACTCCACTTGAGTGTCCTCTTTGCCTTTCCAGAGCTCGTTATTCGCTCATCGCGACGTCAGCACTGATGAACCCGTACCGCTCGGGGTCCTTCGAGATGCGCCCGGCTGCAATCATCATTGGCACGTACTCGCGAGTTTCCTTCGGCAGCAGACCGGATATGCGGTAGTAATCCTCGTCCGTGCCTTTCTCGCTACCCGTGACCTGACGCATGATGCGGCCGACACGATTCTCGCCGGTGTTGTACGCCGCGGCAGCGAGATACCACGAGCCGAAGCGATCATGGAGATGGGACAAATATGACAGCGCGGCGTCGGTCGCCTTTTCGGGTTGATTGCGCTCGTCGACGCGCTTGTTCACGGTCAGACCGTAGCGCTGGCCGGTTTCGCTGATGAACTGCCAGAGTCCGCCCGCCTTCGCCGGCGACTTGGCTGTCGGGTTGAAGCCCGACTCGATCATCGCCAGATAGATCAGATCCTGTGGCATGTCGCGCTCCGCCAGCTTGGCGGAAATCATCGGCTCGTACTTCGGTTTGCGATCGAGCCACTGCGCAAAGCGCGGCTTCGCTTTCGGATCGGTGGTGAAGATTCTGATCCACGTGTCGACGCGCGGGTGGTCGAGATTGGCAAGATCCCACCCATCCGAAGCATTGTGGGCGATAGCCGTAACACCGGCCAGCACCGACTGAAATGAATTCAAGTCCGAGCCTACACGCGGAATGGTGTATAGGGCGGCGAGCAGTGCCATGCCCACAAGAGCCACTTTCCGAGTCAGACCGAACTTGAGAAGCGTATCGATACGTTTCACAGGTCCTCCTTCGCTGGAATCGGCGCTTGGGTGGGACAAGCGCCAGCAAGCTTTAATGGCTCGCTGGGCGTGTCGCTACAGCTTGGACCGACACATGTTTACACCTTAAATGTAGTCGGCTTTGGCTGAAATGGAAGGCTTCTCGGCCCGGATATCAGCGTCGTAACCACCTGCCGCGACAACGACTTACGCGGCGAGTGCGCGTCGGTCAACAGCTGACTTGTGAGCTCATCCTTAGCGCATCTGCCGGATCATAACGCCCCGCGTGGCAAGCTCATCTATGTATTTCTGAGGCGGCACTGCTTCGTCCGGAGTGAAGACTCCGGCGTTCCCGATTTCGCCCTGTGCCTGCATTTGTCCGGTAATCGAAAGCGAGTAGCCTGTCGACCGCTCCATCGCACTGATTCCGGTCTCCTCGTCGTAGTAGTCGACCATCTCCCAACCGATGCGCTTCGGCTTGCCGGCTTTCATGCCTTCCGCATAAACGCGCAGCGCGACGAGGTCGTGGGCGTTCGGCTTCGTCAGGCGTGGACCCATTGCCGCGACGACGAGATCGCGCGGAACCACTTTGATTCCCTTAACATCCACCGGCTTGAGCTCGAGCAGGCCGAGCTCTCGAACCGCTTCCATGATGCGGGCGTGCCCTGGATAGCGAAGCGTCTTGTACTCCATCGTGGGGATTTTTCCCTCGTAGCGGAACGCCATCGTGGACAGGCCGCCCGCGGTGTGGAATCCCTCCAGCTCGCCGAGCGATCCGCCGAAGTACACCGCTTCGATTTCTGACAGCGCTTTTACCTGCTTGCGTTTCCCCTTCCTCAGCACCCAGGAGAGCGTGGTGTAATAGTCGAGCACTCCCTCGAGCGAGTACACGATCTGATAATTCAGCGGAGGTTCCGGATGCTGCGGCAATCCGCCGACGAAAATCCGCACGGTCTCGACTTTGTCGAGTTGCTTGATCGCGTACTCGGCGAGGATGTTGACCATTCCCGGCGCCAGACCACAATCTGGTATGATGGTGATCCCCTTTTTTTTGGCGGCATCGTCCAGAGTCTTCTGCTTGAAAACGATCTCGGTGTTCCCACCGAGATCGGAGAAATGCACCCCGGCCTGGACCGCCATCTCGGCGAGCTCGTAATTGAAGTAGTACGGGATCGCGCTCATCACCGCGTCGGTCTGACGCATCAGCGCCAGTACCGCTTCCTTGTCGCGCACGTCGAGCGGGGTAAAAATCAGCCGCTCGCCCGAGTAGGGCGCGAGGAAGTGAGCCAAGTGCCCTGTATGTAGATCGGCGAGACGAACTTCCTTTACTTCCGGATTTTGCAGCAAATCAAACGCACACGCGGAGCCCTGCAGCCCCGCGCCAAGCACTAACATTCGCATTACGTGCGGATCTCCAAAATTTGAGCTGGACTCGCTCTTGCAATTTACGGGCGTGCGGTGCTTCCCGTTACCCCGCGCAAACGCACCGCGTGCACAGCTTTTTCATTCGGGGAAATGCAGAGTGAGAAGTGACTCAACAACTCGAACAAAGCATGACACCGCAGACCGACGGCGCTAACTGGCGCGATCATCTGATCGAATCGCCGGCGCAGATAAAGGAGCTGCTCGAGAACACTCATCGCGTCGCTGTGCTTGGCATCAAGCCCGATGCGTCGCAGCCGGCGAACTACGTTCCCGAGTACGCCGAGAAGGCGGGATACGAGATCGTTCCCGTGCCGGTTTACTACAAGGAGCTGACGGAGATGATGGGCAAGAAAGTCTACCGCAAGCTCGTCGACATTCCAGGCGACGTCGACATGATCAACGTTTTCCGCCGGCCAAACGACATCCCCCCGCACGTCGACGACATCATCGCCAAGAAACCGAAGTCAGTCTGGTTTCAGCTCGGCATCCGGAATGATGCGGCCGCAGAAAAACTGGCTCGCGCAGGGATCGATGTCGTCCAAGACAGATGCTTGTTAGTGGAGCTTCGGCGCATAGGGCGTTAGCTGCGGACTGCGGACTGCGCAGTCCGCAGTTACCAAGCGACTGTGTAAACGACCGGCTCGACGACCATCCCGTGTGCCACCGGCTTCGCCTTGGGCGCGAGCGCCAGGATGTATCGCCCACCCGCCGTCGCCGCCAGCGCAATCCCGGCACCGATCACCCGCTGCGATTGTTGCGCGTTCGCGCCCGTCTCGCTGATCGTGATCACGCCGCGCGCGCTCTCGATGGAGAAATTTTTTCCATCCCGGGTGACAGTGATCGGCGGGCTCTTGTCGAGGGAAAGCGGCGATCCCAGCTCGAGCGTCGGACCGATGGTGAAGGCAGGTTCGTAAAGCGATGCGTTCGACGGCAGGCTTCCATGCAGAGCCCCTGTCGCCGGATCCAGAGCGGACCACGTCTGACTGGGCTCGTCGTCATCGGACTTTGAGGGATTGTTGCCCAGTGCGACTGTCGTTCCATCTGCAGTCCACCGCACGCGCCATCCCCTCGTCACCGGGAAAAGTTTCGGCGTCGCACTATCCGCCGCGCCGGACTGACGCAGGTCGTTTGGAATTCTTATTACCCCGGGCTGTGCGACGCCCCGCATGCCGACCATGCCGCTCGTCGGAAAGGAAGCGCTGCGCAACGTCAGCGTGTCGATCGAAGTGCGGCGCGAAACTTCGGGAAGCAGATTCACCTCACCCTCGGGTCCGGTCTGCGTAGTGTACGCCCGACCGAATGCCAGCGAATTCCAGTCAGGCGACGGAACAACATCCCAGATGCTATCGATTTGAACCTGGAATTGACGCACTTCGTCGCCAAAGAAGAAAGCGTCCGGAATCGGATCGCTCTCGATCGCTACCGGATCGTCCACTACGAGCAGTGCGTGCCGATCGGGCGA
>WNGI01002830.1_pt1 | contig 19387 bp, 31 predicted proteins | sample 5400621 | NCBI WGS metagenome assembly WNGI01 (sample SAMN13153374, study PRJNA577476) | soil metagenome | isolation source: 20 cm soil or saprolite under Garry oak tree replicate 1 | place: USA:California | collected 2016-06-15
AGAAGCTCACGATCGTAGAGGACACAAGTACTGCCACCCCGCGATGGGATAATTTGCTTTCAGCGACTTGCCAGGTCACCGAAATGCACCTCAACGGTGTTTGCTTCAACCTGCAAGCCATTGCCTCTCGCATTCTACGCCGTCTGGTCATCGAACGTTGTGATTACGGTGACCATCATGGGTTTGAGTTCTTTGAACTGCAACCGTTGCTTGAGACACTGATTATCTCGCAAACCCTTTCCATCCGACCATGGAATTACTCGAAACCAATACATCTCAACTACCTAACCCACATCGATGTTTCGAAGTGTTATATGATCTCGCTAGAGAATCTTTTCGTGCCTAATTTGCGGGTGCTGCGGCTTTTCCAAAGTGGATCACTACTCCCGCCTGACTTGCGCCACCTCGCGGGAATGCGCCTATCCAATTTCGAGGAGCTTTCACTCATTCAGGTTGCCTATGACGCAAAGGCCCTCATCGAATTTCTGGAGACTGTTCCAACCTTGAGGCGTCTCGAACTTATGGCCCTTAGAGGGTCTGTCACCGAAGTTATCGAGGCTCTGGCGGAACCCGGGCGATCTAGCGATTCAACGTCCGAGGCGAACCTTCCATGTCCACGTCTGGAGCATCTTAATGTCTCTGATACTCCAGACATCAAATCAGCTACTCTCGTGCGCCTTGTGAAATCTCGCTTCGTTGATGTCCAAGAAGATCATGCGGTGACACGGATCCAGAGTCTTAAAATGGATGGTTGCCCGCGCATCGAGCCTGATATTCTTCCCTGGTTCAGGCAACACGTCCCGGTGGTCAGCTGCATGTATCTTTCCAAGAAGGCGCGGATGCGCTGATGTATATTTTGGCTATCACCTATTCTCGACACCGGTGTTGCATTTGGTTGTCGAGAAGGATGGCGTTTGGTCCTGGCCCTTCTGTCTCTATATTTGTTCTTGATGGGGAAAATTCTCGGTATAATTACTTGCATTCTCGGTAATCGATCTGGGAGATTTAATATATCAAGACCCGGCAGAATGTTCTAATGGGGTATCTGACGTGTCTGACGATTAATGACCGAATCCATTAATCCTCCGACGAGTACCGAACAACCATAGTTGATGCCTTGTTTTTAGCGCACCCTCCTTCATCCGACTCGATCGAAGGCCCATCTGGCTATAAATTTGCTCATCAATCATTAATCATTCCTTGATCTGCCATGACCATCGTTGTAATTCATCAGTTCCCACTTTCACCGCTTATCAGAGCCAGTCTCTAATTATCATCGTGGATACCACTCAAGACTAGTTGGACCAATCAACTGCGTACACATTGACATTCGTCGAACATACGGTGAAGACGGACAATCCTGTAATTGCCACGTCGAACTTTTAAAAACGAATAGATACCCGGGACCGTATGCTTTGGATTTATGTAGATTAATGTTAATTTTGATCTCTAGGCGTCCCTTTCTTTGGTGGGGAGACTATCGACACAAGCTCCGTCCGATATCATGTAATAATTGAACTTGCTGTTCAAGTCAGGTTTTCAACGATGGAAGGCATTTCCGTAGATTTTCGAAGGCGTTTAAATCAGGAATCGATTGTTGGACTCCTACATATTCATGTGTCATGGTTATTCCTGCCGAGAACTTCGGCTAATTTTGCCCTAACGCCGCCTTCGCCAAGGTCGAGCTTGTCGTCTAGGTCCCAGGCAAGGAATCGTCTACAGACACCTTCGGCATCTTCCAAGTCAAGTCGTTCTTCCTCTGTCATTTCTTCATCGAGTAATCCTCCTAATTCATGTGTTGAGATCAGTTCGCTGCAAGCAACCGGAATTTGAGCAGTTAACAGTATCTCGATCACTTAATTTACCTAACGTGCTGCGCCCTCTGCACTATACGAGGCGGTACGCCAAATATCTCCGCACATTTTGCGGCGTGGGATTCGAGCGAAAGCCCTTCGGCAACTCTAATGTTGCGTATTAATATTTTTGGTCTCTTTGGAATAGAAGGCTGGGGAAACCTATAAAGGTACGTTATCTTCTCGCCCGGTCGAATTCTATCCGAACGGCAAGTTAGGCGGGGATAAGGATAATAATTCTTGGAGTCTTACTCAAGAGAACCATCGTTCGATCGGGTTTCGCTATTATGACCGAGTACAGACCCTGTGGATGATGTAAACATGATTTGCATATGACGGAAGGCAATGGGGACAGAATGCGACTTCAATAGCCCGTGCTGCAGGGCATCATGAAAGTGTGTAGCGGCGATCACTTTGGGGCAGTCCGCTTCACGAGCGAGAAGATGCACGAGAACGCTGCAGAATAAACCGGCTCCATCTGAACGAGACATTCAAAATCATTATGAGGGAGTTGATCAGATACACATGCCAGTAGCGAGAGTCCCCTTCCCGAACTCGTCCAGAAGGATCAATGACCGGGCTGTGCAGTTGCGGAGGGCATAAGAGACTTGATTCAAGTCTATCATAAAAGCGGATTGTATCTAGGACGAAAGTGAGAACGAAATTACTACTTAGTCTGTTCTTTCTTACCTTCGAAACGGACTCTCTGGTTGATACTCGAGTAAAAACTGAACATGATGAGGACCGATTCCAACTATCTGTGAATAACCCACTCTTGTCGACAATTCCAAGGGTTGCAGAATTCGCCGGTACAAAGCTGGATAGACGTTCAGCTCCAGTATTTTGTTTATACGGTTGAATAAATCACCATCCAATCTAATTTCCAGTTAAAAATGTTTAACAGGTACCTTTTTTTCGTACCTGTCCCATAAACTGGATGAGAGCAATCTGTAATGGTAAGAAGCTGCATATTGACAGGGTTGACTTCAAAAAACCTGTTTCAAATACACGCTCTACGAAATGAGTCTATTATCGATGACTTTAACCCGAAGAACGTACTTTGCCACAGGCATTCGCGCCTGTGCAAACCATAGCACTTTTACGTTCGTTGCCATCCATGATGGCATCGGCAATATTCGATCCGACACCTCCCACAATGAAGAAATCATTGGGTACGAACGTATCCACTACTTGTTCTTGAAGCGGATGCCTGGTGACATTTAAGAATAACAGTGTGGAAAAATAACTGGACACGATTACCTTCCTTGCTTTATATCGATGACATTGTCGTCCACCATAACGGGCCTGACATAGTTGTAGGCTCTGGACGCCGCGGCAAACGAAAGAAGGCAGTCTAGCTCTGCACAAGCTTCGCAAGCTCGGGTGATCGCTTCGGAGGACAGAATGATATCGTTCAGCAATTGTTGGACAATTTCGATCTCTCGGTCAGCAATTGTTGAATGAAGATCGCCTATGTGAACGTCCAGATCTGCGAATCCTTTCAGTTACATGACGGGAGACGTGCCAAGCTGAATACCGACCACGCATTTCCTGCGATTTGAAGTACGCATGTGCACTAAAATCAATCGCTGTCAGCTAGCGAGCAGCGGATCGGAAACACGACTTCCTCGGAAGAGAACTGAGGGAGATCAATTATTCTCTGTGACTAGTTAATGAAAATTTCTTCACCTGAAAACTCCAAGCTTCAAAATCTGGAATACCCTCTATTTGCCACTCCTCTAACATTGGTATGCATATCAGAAATCCTAGGGCAGTCTTAAAACGGGTTGCCAAGAATATGATTTGATGGTACCGAGTTGAGGGAAATAAACTACATTGAGGGACGTCGCGTAAGGATGGGGAACCGTATAGCAGATTTGTTCTGCAATCTTGGACTAATCTGATCTGAGGAACGAAGGCGAAACCCGCCATCGACGACGCACTAGAACAGAGTCGATACCATAGTAGATGTGTTTCTTATTATCCAATTCTTCATCGACATTCTGGCGAACGCATACCCTTCCTGTGTTGACTGATTCTTCCCAGTCGATCTATTTAGGGAGCCTTTAAGACTCCATACATTGAATCATCGCAGTAATACTTGCAGTTCCGTTGACCTGAGTACCAACATCCTTGAATCTTTGTATGTCCAACACAGACACCAGCTTTTCGGACGTAGCAGCGAGTTTCCAACAATTTAGCGGATTGTAATTACCTCTTGAATGATCCGTACGTCTGCAGCACGATGAAACTCAGGTAAAGTTTCTCGTATCATGGCCGTATGAAAGGTAAACTACACTCGTGTCACGTCAGAAAGTCAAAAGAACCCAGTGAACATTACTTTAACAAGAGCTTGCCAATCAGATAATTTTGCGCGACCACTCTTCATGGTGGACAAAATGCGAGGTAGATTCTTGACTCCCTTCAGGTGTGCATGAATTGTATCAGAAGGAACCTGATTCTCTGGTTTCGTGAAGCACTCGACCGCATCATGCCTCTCCTTGATCAGTGGAAGAGATAACAACGGTCGAAGCAACCACGTTCGCATCAGGGAACGTCCTAAAGCTGTTCTCGTATAATTCAAAATTCCTATTATGATAGACCCTGCATTTATCTGCATAACTCCGGTTCTGTTAAAAGACAACATCTACAATGGGCTTCAGAGAGAAGGATGAAGAAGTTACGGTGCTATGATTTCTATATCATTAACTTCCAGACCAGCTATGCCCTCGTCGTCGAGATCGCAGGCTGCGCGTTCCCGAACAAGATAATCAATCAATGCGCCTATGGAAGCCATCTAGGAGGATTGGAGAGATACGTTCAACTAAGCTGGGGGGAACTCACGCATAGCGGAGATGAGTCAACAGAAGTGAAGTTCGATAACCTAATCATAGCATTCCATCGGTTCTGGTTGGGATCGCCTATCACGTCTCGACGCTTCCGCGTGAAGTCATATGCGCTTCTTTCGTGTTCCACACGGTCAGCATCAATATCCATATCCATTGGAGATGTATTGTCGACATTTTCCTGAGGAAGCTGAGCAAAGAGACCTAGGGAAAGCAGACGGTCACGTCCTTTGGTTGGCAAAAAGTCTTTGCGGGGTCGGATCTGGAAAAAGGCGCCTAACATATCTGCTATGGTAGGATAACATCGCGGCATTCATTCATCTCAACGACAATCAATTGAGGGCTTACCATACTCGCGGAGCATGTCAATAAAGCAGTCATCGGAATTTGAACTGGTTAATACGACGCTTGCATCAGCCTGCTCCAACACTAAACGGTATTCGTCAAGCACACAGAAGACGGTATAGATAGACCTAACGCATTTTAATGACATCATATTTGGGAGTCTCTTGCATGTCCTCGACCGCATATATGGTGCACTTGTGTGGGTCATAGTATGCGCACCCGAAGACACCGCTAATGACATGATTAAGACGGTGAGAAAGTAGGAGCACATGCACTTACTTATGACATTGCGTAGTGAGGCAAATCTAGCATGCAGTTAAGCATATTGATCAGAGAGTAAGGTATCCATTGCCTTCGCATCGTAACCAGAATCGTCCACTTCGCTATTTCCGTCGGTAAAACCTTGGGCTTCCTCCCACCGTACTCTTTTGCGATTCTCAAGTTCGTCTTGACATTCACTATCTGTAACATGTTCATCTTCGGAAACAACCTTTCGTTTAGGTGCAGGCATTAACAGTGGTAATGGAATTGTTGGCTGTCACGCAACGTCACACACTCGCCTAGTAGGATTGCAAGTACCCAATTAACGACGATGTACAACAGTGCACTGCATAAACTATTTTGACTTTGGCTTCAGTATCTCCTTGGCATCACCAGTAACTATGATACGATTTAATTGAATGGGTCGGATCAGAGTAACCTAGATACTTACCATTTAGCAGCAAACTTTCCGAGTCAAGCATGATCTTGTTGCCCGAATTTGCCAACGTGCTAGCAATCTCTCTCGCAGCTTCTAACCGTCGAAGTTCAAGGAAGCCTTTGTTTTGACGCATTGCTTCTCCAACTAGCTCCGCACTTTTCGCCTCACCTTGAGCGCGAACGATGATGGACTATGGATTTGTCGGACAGACGTAACAGGCAAAGTGCTCCAAAGCTCACTTGTTTTTCTTGGATGGCTTGGTCTACTAAAAATGCTGCCCGGAATGCAGTTTGTTGGGCAACCTGAAGAATGTCAAAAAAAAGCTACTATGTGATATGTATTTCACAGACCTGCTTAGCTTCCACAGCATGGGTGAATTCCGGCGAGAAGGCGACATGTGTGATCGAGACATCATCCAAGACTATATTAAATCTCAAAGCACGTTGTGTCAAATTCTCCCGCACTAGCCGAGATACCTTGACGAACGTAAGCTATAGTAAAGACAGAACGTTGGCTGAACTCACGTGTTCACGCTGTGTGATCAACTGACTCGCATTGAACTGGGCTACGACACTTTTCAACACCTCATTGACAATAGACGGCAGGACACGTTCGTCGTAATCCTTGCCAAGCTCCCGGAATATCGTCGGCAAGGCTCTTTGTTCTGGCTTGGAGAGCACACGGCAAGTGATATTAACCATTTGCAAATCTATAGCGTCATTAACAACTGCTCATAACTACAAATGTTCACCAAAACATACCCTTCGTGCCCGTCAGACTAGCAATGCTACGCGGTTTGGCTCGGATGTCGAATACAATGGGTGTCTCAAACCAGGGTATCTATGGATTGTTAATGCATCTGACGCCATCACATGATATTAAAGCGTACCATGAGATGCGTGCCCTCGCTGTAAATATCGTTCTTCACACCATGCAGACTAATCGCGTTGAGGACATAAACCGGACACAATGTTATGGTCTTACCGCGTGTACTTGATCGCACGATGCCCACCATCAACTACACATGTGATTTTTCAGAGCTATAGGACCAAAGCAAACCACTAAACCATACCGTTGAATAAGCTTGCATTCAATGCCAGTCCACCAGCAACGATGGCCACCAGAAGACCGGTACCAGCAAAGATGCCCTTAGGTCCAGGTCCACCGCCTGTATTGCCAGCTTTCCTCAGCTGGTTTGCGAATCTTCTAAGTGCCTCTTGCGAGTTGTCGTTCATTGGAGAGAATAATTGCGTCGGCCAGAATAGGCAACCTAGTGACGCGACAATATGTCACACGAAGTGAACGTCACCGATCACAAGGTGCCGAAAATTTGATTGCATAATGAATCTGATGACCAGCGCAGATAGCCTCAGCGCAATCGTGAGCCTGATTCAATTGAGTATGGGATAACTGATTAACCAGAAACAGCTTGGTTGGATCTCTATCGCCTGCTGGTCATTTTTTTACACCGCATTCGCGAATTCCACTGACGCCCCTGCAGGATTGTCGTTTACTCGCCTCAGATCTATGAAAATTACCTTTTGCAATCGGGCGAAGGACTGAGCGTACTTTTCGTTGTAGTATGGCTTCTGGGAGACATTGGCAATCTTTTTGGAGCCATACTCGCTAATTTGCTACCCACTGTCATCCTTCTAGGCATCTATGTGAGTCACACCATCTGAAAGAGCTCGGGGCTATCTAGCTGACGATCTCCAGTACACCATATGCGATACGATCCTGTTAGGACAAATATACTACTACCGGTGGAAACGCAACTTGATAACGGTTCCAACGATGGAAGATCGGGAACCATTACTAGCCGCCGATCGCGGCCGTCAACCCCCCAACACCATTTCTGCATCGGCAATCGTGATCCGCTATGCATGTGCAACTTGCTTCGTTTTCTTGGTAGGCATCGCCGCCTGGTTGCTTAGTGAGCAAATCCGATCGGAGGTGAAACCAACGAACCCGCTACAAGCACCTCAATGGTTAATCCAATCTTTGGGTTGGACAAGTGCCTTATTATATGTCCGTTGCTTTGTCCTAACTAATGCAAAACTCTAATCTCCGTTTGCAGCTCGGAGCTCGAATTCCGCAGATCTGTAGGTCCACATTCGAATAAGCAGAATGAGATGCTCATTCAGATCAGTCAAGAATTTCAAAACCAGGTGCGAAGGCTTATCGCCCGCCCTGTTCTTCTTTGCATTATTGGGTAATGTGACATATGTATTCTCGATTTGCGTCAAAAGTATGGACACAGAGTACCTAATGACGAATGCAAGCTGGTTAGCAGGTACGTCCACTGGGCAACGCATTTGTCTTATAACAAAAGTATAATGACCATTGTCCAGGAAGCGGGTTAACTGTATTTTTGGATATTCTTGTAAGTTAGGTCATAAACCGGAGTCATGATTGCCTAACAGACATACCAATAGGTTGTGGGTCAGATCTTCTATTACCGTTCTGTAGAGCACCAGCAGATGTCTGTATTTCTGTGAAAAGTTAACATAGAAGTAGTGCTGTGGGAACAAGAAGCCAGGAATGACGTTGAGTTTGCCTCGTTTCAGCCCTCGTGCTTTGGGTTTTCATTCCCATCGTCCACGTTGCAGTCGCCATCAAGTGTTTTTGGGACCCCTTACCCGCTGCGAGGGAATCTCTGTACATGCTGTGCGCCTCGTGTCAGAACAGAACACAAAGAGACGAGTTTGGGTAGCCGCACATACCTTTATCGGTTATCCATGGCCCTACTAGATGGCCTTATAAGCGAGACCTGGCCATCCCCTAGCCCTCCCTTCGTATTTTACGTGCAGCGTTAATTTTTATAAGCCAAGGTGAGTTGATCCAAACGTTCATCAATGCGTCGTGCCCGGGTCTTCTGACACACTACATTCGGCTCCCAGCTTATATTAGCCTGCTAGCAACCTTGCTCTGTCCTACCCGAATCCTCACGGACGAACGACCTACATGTCCCCAGTACCGCTTTACATGCCAACGTTGAATGCCTTTAGTCCAGCACTCCACAGGAAACTGTCTGCCGCGGATTTTGGTTACTCGACTCCTCCCCTGAAATCTTACGTTGCGGACGACTTCCGTTATCATCGCCCTCGTCCAGATTCATTAGTTTCCGACTTGCGCGATGCGTTACACTCGATCGACTCGCAGATGGCATCGCTGATGAGGCAGAAACATGAACTAGAAGCTCGGCTGGAGCGTGCTGTGCGCTCTCAATCCCCAGTCCATCGACTGCCTGGCGAGCTTTTATCTTCCATATTTGTCGATGCGGTGCTTGGTGCCGGGGAAAACCCTGTAATGCTTTCAACACTAATGCTCGTTTGGTGAGTCATTTGTGCTATGAGGAGCGCTATCTCACATATGCTGGAGCCGTCATTGGGCAGATGTAGTATTAAACACCCCAGTACTATGGGCAAAAATCACGATCAGCCAACACCACTCTCTGGAGAAAGCACGTCGTAAACTGGCGCGGTCCAAGTCATTCCCTTTGGAAGTTGTCATAGACTTCCGAATGGATTACACGATAAGCATAACAGAACAGGTGATACTTGCGATGGACTTGCTTCGGCCTTCTATTTGGCGGATCAAATCACTACATATCTGTGTACCCAATCGGCAGCAAGTCAACGCGATACTTCAGCGGTGCCAAGAGGATGCGCCTCGCCTGGAAACGTTGACTGTCCACGTACAGCATTCTATTCAAGACGAACGTAGTTTAAGCGCTTTGCCCCTCTTCAAAGGTCATACTCCCCACCTTCAATCGTGCTCCTTTACCTCTTTCCATTTTGGGTGGGACGTTGGCGTTCTGCGTCGGCTCCATGCACTCAAGCTAGATGGTTACTTCAATGGACTAGCGCCCTCACCATCTGTCCTGGTCACAGTTCTCTGCAACTGTCCAGAGCTCGAAGAATTATCATTGCGCAACATTTTGTATGGCGACGCTGTTCATTGCCAGGCGCCGTTGGACGATGCTACTAATTGGGTATCGTCAGGAAAGGCAGCTCATCTCCTGCGCCTGACCAAAGCTTCATTCTGTTATGTAGACGTAGCGCTCGTCAGGCATGTCATGAATCACATAACGTTCCCTAATCTTTCCTCGCTGGAGCTAGGCTATCTTGGGAACGTGACTCCGGTGCTCAATGCCGTGTACAACCAAGCATTGACGCGCCTACCTCTGAAACGCCTGCGGATGGATTCATGCTTGTTCAGCGAGTTGATGCTAGTGAATCTCCTACGTCGGGTCCCATCTCTGACTTCGCTCGAACTCATAGATACTGAGGACGTTTCGCCCGACCTCATGAGGGTGAGTATCTATAAGCTGAATTTCTTCTCGATCGATTAACACCATTTAGGTCTTGTCCACGCCTCAGCCTTGGGTCTGCCCCCGTTTGGAGACCTTGATGCTGGATGGTTGTACCTCGTTCGACTGGGATTCTCTTCGGATGTGTATCGAATCGCGGCTCCCGCCCAATCCAAATGCATATGCACGATTTCACCCATCTCCATCAGCCATCATCTCGTCGGCGTCGGCGTCAGCCGCAGCACATGCGCGATCCAAGGCATTCGCTAAGCGGGCACCTCAACTTGCCGTGGGTGCGCAGCGATTGCAACGAATAGATGTCAGAAGGTGCAATCAGCTCAGCAGGGAGATGATCCAGTGGCTCAAAATGTACGTCGCGGTCGTCAAATGCGAATCAACCAAATATGCATGGGACGACCCTTCGTCGTTGTAGATTCGTAGCTCACAGCTAACCGTTGTCCTTCTCATCCGCATTTTTATTTCGTTATCATAAACAATAGATTTGGGCTACCATTGTACATATGCATCACATTAGAATTGGATATTAAATATTGTCAAATGCAAAAGTTCGTGCGAGACCTTGAGGTGAAAGGAGATATCAACTATTCATGTATGCCAGCATCATTTCTCGTTTCATCGCTGCCCTTTTGTACTGCCTCTCAAACCCCTTTCGGCCACGCCCTACGGCATTCTTTTGCTTTCGAAGCTCTTCGGCTCCCCTAATATGCGCAGCTAGAGCAGCAGCATTATGCGTGACACGCTTTTTAGACTCCTTGTACGGCCCGAACGTCTTTGCCTTTAGTCCGATTCCAAGCCTGTCAGATTTTAGCCTTGTTGCGAGCGGAGTGAGCAACGCTTTCCGGCCATATGCCGAATCAACATCATCAACATCTGCGTCGTCGGTCTCATTTGGTTCAGGCGAGACGGGCAATGACGCGGACGGCCCGTGGAACTCCCGCTCGACAAATTCAGATTTGACAGTCTTGGCCGGCTTCTCGGGATCATCGGCGTCGACAGAACGCCCCTCGTGCTCGCCATCAGAACCTGAGTCTGACCATGTCAGGTCAATGACTTCCTTCGGGCGTGCCTGATTCACATCTAGGGATGGCCCTTTCCCCTTCTTCTTGCCCCAAACCCTGACATTAGCCCCACCTTGTTCATCCCCAAATAGATCACCGTTCATCCCATCAGTTTTCCGTTTCCGACGGAGAACGTCAGGACCAAGAGCTTCGCCTTCGCTCCAACCGCTCTTTTGAAGCATGGCGAACCCCTTGTTACCTGGCCCGATCTCGAGCCATACTGGCGGCGTATATTTACGCTCATTGGGTTTTGGAGGAGGATCTCGGGCTAGTATATCGGCCAGTGTCGGTACGGGTGTTGTGCGAGAGCTCGATGGCTCAGACTGGGTCGCTTTCATGGTATTCATGATAAACCAGTTGTTCTTATCTCGCTTCTCGGATATGCGAGTTTCGGCAACCGAGGATGACATTGTTTCTGGCGCAGCAGTTGGTGCTGACGAAGGCCGATCGACTGTCGCTTCTTCGTCTAAAAGGCTACTCCTCAAAGAACGATACCAGTTGACTGTTTCACTTCCAATCCCAGCACGTTCGTCTGTCTGGTTTAATTTCTGACGTGAAGAGCTGGTGTGGACATCATCCCATGTATCGTAGATTGACGTTGCTGCTACGAATCGAGGGGCTGGTCCCTGCTTCCTGTATTTTGGCGGCTCCGTGACCCATGATTCGGTTGCTTCAATTTCATCCTCCAGCTGGCCGGTCTCTCGCTCTAGCCTTTCGCGGTCCTTCGGATCATAGTGCGAGTATATGGTATGGCTGACTGTCGCCATAGATGGCCGTTCATGCTACAGAAATATGTGGGAAAGCAAAACCTAATATAGTTCCAACCCGAAAGGATAAATACCAGGTCAACTGAAATTTATACAAACAAGGCAGTGCTGCAAATGACTATCAATACAAATGATATCAAAAGAATAGCGAAGCGAAATCCATCGATAGCAGGGGGTAACTTGCAGAGAGGTTAGGGTACTGAAAGTTAAATAGTAGAAAAGTATTGAGGTCGCTCAAGGTGGGGTGACAGGCATGTTGGTGCCATTGTATGAAAATCCTGGAAAATGTTTAAAAAGACAGCTTATGCGGCATCGGAATATCATACCAGAAAATTGGGCTTGTACGGTGGAAGAGAGATTTGAGTCCTCGACATAGCTATCAATCGGAGCCTCTGTAGTAAACACAGTGTCAAAGTTGGAGACGTCCTGATGTGTAAGTTTGAGTCACGTTCAAATTTAGGTCCATAAAAAGATGCCTACCACAGGACTTGCTACGCTAGGTTTGAAGGGAGGCTGGATTTTCTTGCCAGAAAGTAGCTTGAAGTCGACATGCTTATGAAAGAAGGGATGCCTCTTAATTTCATCAGCGCCGTTGACACCAAGGCGACGTGTTGGATCTCTGTTCAGTAGGCCCGTGAGGATGCTCCGCGCCTCCGCGCCGAACTCCGGCCCAAACACCAGCGGGTCGTTGAGAATCTTTCCATACATCTTGTCCGTTACCTCTGTCCTACGGTTAATGTCGTCAAAAGCTAAACTTGCTGAATCACGTACCATCGTAGAAGGGTGGCAAACCAGCAAGCATCTCGTATAAAAGAACTCCGAGCGTCCACCAATCAATGGTTTTATCTTGAGAATACTTTTAGCTAGGGCCTGCTACACGATGGGCACGATACATACTGTATCCCTGTCCATTTAGAATTTCTGGAGCGAGATATTCTGGTGTTCCACAGAACGTATTGGTCTTTTCATCCCCTTTCATATTGAGTTTGCACAAGCCAAAATCGCACAAAGCGATGTGTCCAGTATAATCAAGCAAGATGTTCTCGGGCTTCAGATCTCTACAAACATTGTTAAACCGAGATGCGAGTTGATGGACAACGAACATACCGATATACAACATCCAGTTCATGTAGATGCTCTAGCGCAAGTAGTAGTTCTGCGCTGTAGAAGCTATCATTGAAGTTTATTATAACGTTTCCGGGTAGTATATAATGAGTCTTACCGTGCCCTCGTTTCGTTGAATCGTTGCTCTCGTTGCAGGTGATGAAAAAGTTCACCTCCGTTTACGAACCTGTGTGCACCGTGAGCTCAGTCTCATGGAAATGTTTCAAAGAAACATACGCTAGCACGAGATATAATTTCTGCTCTGACTGAAAGCTGAATTTGAGAGGTACAATAAAAGGGCTATTGACCTGCGCCAGTACGAGACGCTCTGCGAGGGTGTGTGTAATTTCGTTCCGATTAACTATGTGTTGCTTTCTGATTGTCTTAAGGGCATAGATTCGCGAAGTATCCCGCTTCCTAACTTGCATCACCTGGAAATTGCCATCTTAACATTTCGATCTGATTGATTAAGGCGGTGCTTTACCTTTCCAAAACTCCCCTTCCCAATGACGGTGGTCAATTCAAAGTCATTGACGGTCAATGATTGACCGTAGTTCGGCCGGTACGTCATACCGATTTGAATCTTGCCTGATCCACCGACGAAGTTATACCATTGGTCTTGACTCCCCATCTCATCAAAGTTTGGGACAATCTTTATCCCACCAATGAAAATATCGTTCCCCATGTCATCAGCAAGGCCATCGACGCCCCGTTTAGGTTCCTCTGCGCGCAGATAACATTGTAGTGATATCTCTGAGTGACGAGAAACGTCGCTGGCGAATAATGAGTAACGGAATTAGAAGTGTACCGATCGCTTACAAATTCGCCTGATACATATAGACCGGCTTCTGAATTTCTCCGCCGAGGGCGGTGATAAGCACTTGGTTGACCTCGTATTCCATGACGAGGTATGGCAGCCACCAACACTGAGCTCGTTGGACACTATCTCTGTGGATGGCGTTGGTTACCAGGGCAATGGATAATGTACAACTCAGCGTACCTGTTCCCTTTCTTTGCAAGCCTTTGCTGGGTCACCGACGAGGGCGAGACGGACGCTGCAAGCTTGGCTTGTTGCGAGAACAAAGCATTTTGAACAGCGGGAGGAAGAGCCGTGCCATATGGTATACTCAGTCCTTCTGCCCACAAGACGCGAATAGCCAATAGTCCAGAGCGGGAACCGGTCTTTTTGAGGTATACATCATCCGGATGGAGATTTCCAGGAGTTGGGGTAGTAGAACGGGCGATCTCCTCGGGCCTCAGGTTTGTCGCGGAGGTCTTCTTGAGGTTGGTTTTCAGCCAAGATGACATGTCGTATCAAGCTCAAGATTGCTACCGTTGGAATGAACGACGTGTCTGATCGTCACGCGTCACATCATTCACAGTATGTACTGAGTAAATACCGTAATTACCGGTCGATGTTGAAGCTCTGAAGCGCGTATGAGTATATTGTAATGTAATACAGCGTTGTACACGGAGCAATACCAATCCACCTTCAACTCGTCGAGAGTCGAAGATTGAAGCTAGCCAATGTGCGGCATGAGTCGGTTGCCACGGCTCGGACGCGGCTCGGGCAAGATTAAGAATGATGATTGCCCTGATAACTGCCGAGCATACACGTTATATGACTCGGAGGGAGTTAGACAAGATTAGACTCTGCGGAATATGTCTTGTCAGTATGATTACGTCTCTTCTGCCGTTCTCCGTTAGGATACATATAATGAGCTTTCCGCACACCCTGCTGTCGACGTTCCCTCGACTCTGTTTGGGATTTGACCTTGTCCCACACTAACTGTAATTTCGGCCCTGCACGATGTCTGCCTCGCGGCCTGTCTCTGCCGCGACCATCGTCGAGAAACCAAGGCGGACGTCCTTTTTCTCTCGTATGAAGGCCGATTCCCTGCCAGATCCAGATAAACAGGAAGAAATAGAAACCGATGTACGGCCTCCGGACCCAGTTTCGGCTCCCGCTTCTTTTTTCTCTCTTTTTCGGTTCGTATCACCCTTAAATTGCATTACCCATCTGTAACTTCTACACAGTTTTGCAACCAAATTTGAGCTGTTTTTAGACATCATTGGCTTGATATGTGCTGCAGCCACAGGCGCGGCGCAACCCTTAATGACACTCCTCTTCGGCAACTTAACCCAAGACTTCGTCCAATTCGGTACAGTACTCAACGAAATTGCACAAGGCGTTCCTGGCGCCCGAGACCAGCTCCCTGCAGCTGCAGCTGCTTTTAGGCATGGCGCGGCCTTGAATGCTGCCTATCTGGCCTACATTGGTAACTACTAGTTACATATATCATCTCAGTATCATTGACCCTCGTCAGGTGTTGCCATCTTTTTCTGCACCTATGTGTACATGCTCGTATGGACCTATACTGGCGAGGTCAATGCGAAACGCGTGAGAGAAAAGTATCTGCAAGCTGTTCTTCGTCAGGATATTGCTTTCTTCGATACCGTCGGAGCTGGCGAGGTTGCGACTCGAATTCAAACCGACACACGTAAGGGCTCTTTCTCTATTTCCTTTTTCATGATTCGAAGGGAATTTGCAGATCTGATCCAACAAGGCACGTCAGATAAAGTGGCACTCGTTACCCAGTTTCTGGCCGCCTTCCTTACCGGTTTCATACTTGCCTATGCTCGATCATGGCGATTGGCGCTCGCGCTTTCTTCGATATTGCCATGTATCGCCATCACTGGCGCCATTATGAACAAGACGATGTCTAAATATCTCCAGTGAGTGTCCATGCCGTGCCAGATCAGTTGTATGCTTAAGAAATGTAGACTCTCGTTGAAACATGTAGCCGACGGTGGTACTCTAGCTGAAGAGGTTATATCAACTATCCGCACGGCGCAGGCCTTCGGAACCCAAAAGGTTCTCTCTGATCTGTACAACGGACACGTTGACGCGTCTCGCCGTGTCAATGCAAAGGCCGCTATCTGGCATGGTTTTGGATTAGCTATCATGTTTTTCGTGATCTATTCCTCTTATGCTCTCGGTAAAGTTATTAATCTCTTATCTTCAGTAGTCCTAACGTTTCCCCCTTAGCTTTTGATTTCGGTACCACACTTATTAATGAAGGACGCGGTACGTCTATTCTTGTTGTCTGTTTAATTGTCTTTAAGATTTTTTTTTAGCTAATGCTGGAATCGTCGTCAACGTCATTATGTCTATATTAATTGGCTCGTTCTCTCTTGCAATGCTCGCTCCGGAATTGCAAGGTGTGTATTCATAGAACTTAGAAATATCCGTCCGCTTACATTGTTTTTCATAGCTATCAGTAATGCTCGTGGCGCTGCCTCGAAGATTTACGCCGTCATTGATCGTGTTCCAGAGATCGACTCGGCCAGTCCAGAAGGTCTTCGACCCGAGAGTGTGAATGGCGAGATTAGCTTTGAGGACGTTCGTTTCAACTATCCCTCGCGCCCTAATGTCGAGGTTGTTAAAGGTCTGTCAATCACGTTCCGCGCTGGAAAAACCGCAGCTCTTGTCGGCGCATCTGGTTCAGGAAAATCAACCATCATTTCTCTCGTCGAAAGATTCTACGATCCGTTATCTGGCATTGTCAGATTTGATGGCATTAATGTCAAGGAATTGAATGTGAAGTGGTTACGCTCACAGATTGGTCTTGTGTCTCAGGAGCCGACATTGTTCGCGACGACTATCAGAGGCAATGTCGAACACGGACTTATTGGAACCAAACACGAGCATGCCTCGCCCGAGGAGAAACTCGCCTTGGTCAAGGAGGCTTGTATCAAGTCAAACGCAGACGGCTTCATTTCTAAGCTCCCCAATGGCTATGATACTATGGTCGGGGAACGAGGATTCCTGCTTTCTGGAGGACAAAAACAACGTGTTGCTATTGCACGTGCTATAGTCTCTGATCCAAGGATCTTGCTGCTCGACGAGGCAACCAGTGCATTGGATACGCAGTCAGAAGGAGTTGTGCAAGATGCGCTAGACAAAGCCGCTGCCGGTATGACCTCTTCAAATAGAATTCGTCTCGTAGCTCATCCTTTATCCAGGTCGCACGACGATCACGATCGCACATCGTTTATCTACTATCAAGGATGCGAATGTCATCTATGTCATGGGCGAAGGTCAACTTCTGGAACAAGGAACTCATAACGAGCTCCTTTCAGCTAATGGTGCTTACGCACGCTTAGTGCAAGCCCAGAAACTCCGCGATACAGCGGAGGAATCTGACGATGTTGATGATAACAAGGATTCTGAGGATATTGAAAAGGCCGCTCGCGAAGAAGTTCCTCTTGGTCGAAAGTATACGGGTCATTCGTTGTCCAGCGAGATCATGGAGCAGAAAAAACAGGCGGAAAAAGAAAAAGAATCGGACTATAGTATGACTTACCTCTTCTTCCGAATGGGCAACATCATCAAAGAGTCTTGGCGTAGCTATTTGCTTGGTTCCATTGGCGCAATCCGTATGTCTTCAGTTTGATTGGGAATTACTGTTGCTGACTTCGGTAGTGACTGGAGGAGTTTATCCGGCATTTGGACTCATATTTGCAAAGACCATCCAAATGTTTTCACTTACTGATCCACACGAACGCCGGGTGCAAGGAGACCTTAATGCCCTATATTTCTTCATTATTGCAATTGGCGCGACTGTCACTATGGGATCTCAAGTTTACTTGTTTTCTGGGGCCGCTGCTCGTCTTACTGCGAAATTGCGCTCTTTGAGCTTCAAAGCTATCCTAAGACAAGACAGTAAGCCGATACTCTCGTTATGCAAATGTTCCCTTACTGATGCGCCTTCAGTCGAGTACTTTGACAGGGATGAGCATAGCGTAAGTTCGCTCGTATTGCCAGATCTTGAGATTGGCTGAAAGTTATTTTAAGACGGGTGCTCTGACTGCAAACCTTAGCGACAATCCCCAAAAGGTCAATGGGCTGGCTGGGATTACCCTCGGAACGTAAGTTCTTCCGCCGATGCTGAATGATACAAATATAACTAAACTTTTCTCAGCATTATCCAGAGTATCTCAACCCTCATTACCGGCTCTATAATTGGCCTGGTATTTATATGGAAACTTGCGCTTGTTGGAATTGGTGCGTTTTCTGGGCGTCTTCGAATTGTTTCTTATTGTCTGCCATCAGCGTGCATGCCATTAGTCATCTCTACCGGATACATTCGACTTGTGAGTGTGGAGTTCGTTACTTACGAGATGGAGTTGCTCATTTCTGTTTAGAGGGTGGTCGTCTTGAAAGATCAAGTCAACAAAAAGTCGCATGAGGATTCTGCTCAGCTTGCTTGTGAAGCAGCGGGAGCTATTCGCACCGTCGCGTCTTTGACCAGGGAAGACGACTGCTGCAGACTGTACAGCGAGAGTCTTCAAGAGCCACTGGAAAGGTCAAACCGTAACAGTTTGTGGAGCAATGGATTGTATGCCATATCACAGGCAATGGTGTTCTTTGTCATCGCTCTTGTGTTCTGGTACGGGTCGATCCTGGTATCACGCTTGGAAACTACCACCTTCCATTTCTTCGCGGGCCTAATGGTGAGCACTGATGCATAAAATTGTTGAGGCGATAATTCACATACGTTCAACAGTGCACGACGTTCAGTTCTATTCAAGCTGGCAATGTCTTCTCATTCGTTCCCGATATATCGTCTGCGAAAGGTGCTAGCTCGGACATCATCAAGTTACTTGATTCTGTCCCCGAAATCGACGCCGAGTCCACGGAAGGCAAGAAGTTGAGCTCTGCGAAAACGGAGGGTCATCTGCGCATTGAAGGGATTCACTTCCGTTACCCGACGCGGCCTGCTGTGCGCGTATTGAGAGATTTCTCAATTGAGGTTCAGCCGGGCACCTACGTTGCACTAGTCGGTGCGAGCGGCTGTGGAAAGAGTACAATGTGAGGCGCTTTTTCTTGAGATTTTCGCCTTCTCAATGCCCCCGTTGCAGTATCCAACTGGTTGAGCGGTTCTACGACCCATTGGCGGGAGAAGTATACGTGAGTAGAACCCCAGTGTCATGCCTTTATAACTCACCGACCCCTTCCGCAGCTTGATGGCGAATTAATTACATCGCTGAATGTTCAGGAGTATCGGAAACAAATGGCTCTTGTTTCACAAGAACCAACTTTATATGCCGGTACTGTTCGGTTCAATATTCTGCTCGGGGCTGTAAAGCCCGCGTCAGAAGTTACTCAAGAGGAGCTTGAAGCTGTGTGCCGAGATGCCAATATCCTCGATTTCATCAATTCGCTTCCTGAGTAAGCCAACTCAATTAGGCATAAACCGCCGCTCACGTCTTTCTAGTGGTTTTGAAACGCTTGTCGGCGGCAAGGGATCACAGTTGTCTGGAGGACAGAAACGTTTGTGATTCGCACGTATTTCTAAGATGGTGCTGATGGAACTC
>WNGI01004043.1_pt1 | contig 19384 bp, 13 predicted proteins | sample 5400621 | NCBI WGS metagenome assembly WNGI01 (sample SAMN13153374, study PRJNA577476) | soil metagenome | isolation source: 20 cm soil or saprolite under Garry oak tree replicate 1 | place: USA:California | collected 2016-06-15
TGGCTGTCAAGGACGTCATCAGTACGCGCGGGATAAAGACGACGTGTGGTTCGAAGATCTTAGAGAACTATGTTCCGCCGTACGATGCGACCGCGGTTGAGCGGCTGGAAGCAGCCGGCGCAGTCATCCTGGGCAAGACCAACTGCGACGAGTTCGCCATGGGAAGCTCGAATGAAAACTCGGCCTATGGGCCGGTGAAGAACCCGCTCGTCGAAGATCGCGTGCCGGGAGGATCGAGTGGAGGCTCGGCAGCGGCGGTGGCGGCGGGTCTAGCCGTAGCATCACTTGGGACGGATACGGGTGGTTCCATTCGACAGCCGGGATCGTTTTGTGGAATCCCCGCGATGATGGGGAGCTATGGCCGTGTTTCGCGGTATGGACTCATCGCGTTTGCGTCTTCACTGGACCGCATCGGTCCATTGGCGCGCAACGTGAAAGACGCCGCGGCCATTCTGCAAGTCATCGCCGGGCGCGACCCGCACGATTCGACTTCGACGACCGTGCCGGTTCCCGATTACCGGGAGGAACTTGGGAAGCCCGTGAAGGGGCTGCGGCTGGGCATCCCCAAGGAGTATTTCGCCGAAGGCATGGATGCGGGAGTGCGGAAGAAAATTGAGGCTGGCGTCGAAGTCTTCAGGAAACTGGGATGCTCATTGATCGAAATTCACATGCCGCATACGGATTACGCCATCGCGGCGTACTACATCATTGCCACCGCGGAAGCCAGTTCCAACCTGGCGCGATACGACGGCGTGCGCTACGGATTGCGCGTGGATGACGATTCCCTGCTCGCTATGTATCGCCAGACGCGGGGTGCCGGATTTGGCGCGGAAGTAAAGCGCCGCATCGTTCTCGGCACATATGTGCTCTCGGCGGGTTACTACGACGCCTATTACTTGAAGGGGCAGAAGGTTCGTTCGCTGATCGCCCAGGATTTCCGCGATGCGTTTACCAAGGTGGACGCCATTCTGACGCCAACTTCTCCGGTTCCGGCGTTCAAATTGGGAGAGCGTACGGACGATCCACTCCAGATGTATCTTGCTGATATATATACAGTTACAGGATCGTTGGCGGGAGTCCCGGGGATCTCGGTTCCTTGCGGCATGATCGAGGGAAAGCTGCCCGTGGGCCTGCAAATCTTTGGGGCGCCATTTGCGGAGGCGCGCGTCCTGCAACTGGCTTATGCCCTCGAGCAGGCTGGGGGAGCGGCCCTCTGATTCCTTTCCGCGCGGATGGGATGAGCCCGTGCCAGCACTTGCGACCATCCTCGAAAATGTGGCTCGCTGGGGTGCCGTCGCTCGAGAACAATGGAAAACCAGAGGCCGGCGGAAGGGCGGTGGTCGGCTGGCGAACTGATCGGCTACCCGAGCGCGATCGAGAGGGACATCCTTACTCGCGCCGAAAAGCTCCTGCGAAAACCGCGTAGATCGGTTCCGTTCTTCAAACCAGTTCAGGATGATCGCCGAAGCAGTCGTCCTCGGGCACCAGGCGCCGGTGCCGCTCAAACGCCAGATGCTCCTCGAAACGAAGGGATGCTGGTGGAATGGTGTGAAGTGCGGCTGGCATTTATCGAAGCGACCAGCGGCGGCAGCCTCCAAACTCGAGCGTGCCCGATCGTTTCTGGGAACCCTGAACGCGCTGGGGGTGGCCTCGTTTTATCGTCTAGCATGAAATACGGCGCACGAAACAGATGCGAGAGATTGGTGTAACCCTACCGAAAACTGTAACAAGTTTGCATAAGTAGAACATTTTTACCATTCGCTGGCCTTTGCTTTCCCTTCGTACTATCTGTCCGCACATCGATAAAGTGTGGAAAAATGCCTGTTTTATCAGGCTTTAGAGAGAAAGTACTAGACGGATGGTTTTTCCGAGACAGAACGGAACGACTATTGCTCTAGAAACAGTGCAGCGCATACGATGTCTACGGCATCAAAACGAAGTGTAGAAAAAACTGAGGGCGGAGCACAGGAGCTGGCCATGGTTACCGTGAAGTCGAGCCAAAAAATCTTCACCGATTCAGAAGTCGCCAGCTTGACGGGTATTTGCGTCGAGCATGTGCACAACTTTGCCAAGAGCCGCCATTTGGGCTTCATCGCGCGGGCCGCGGAAGCGGCTGGCATCAGCGCCGATCAATGGCTGTTCACGCTTTCAGATCTGATGGTTCTGGTGACCCTGTTCTGGTGACCCTGTTTCCGAAATGCACGCACTAAAGCATTAGAATTAAACGGACTTTTCATGGCTCCCTGGCCTGGCCAGGGAGCCATTTCTGTTCCTGGGGAGTCCAAACGGCAGGTTGCAGGTCCGCAAGGCGCGGGAGTATGCTCGCCACAGGGACAAACCGGGCAAGCTCGCATGCTTGGCGCATCATAGGATAAGGTCCATGGGATCACCCAAAATCGTCGCGCTAGTCTATTGCGCCTTCCTGGCAAGCTGTGCGGTGTACTCCCGGTCGGCAGGCCGTAGGGCAACGAAAGAACAGCAGCCGACCGCAGAGAGGCAAGCGCGGGTTGGGCAGGCGGGAGTGCCTGCTTTGCCGCGAGCCAAGAAGCTGGTGTTGAAGGACGGAAGCTTTCAGCTGGTCCGGGATTACCAGCGGCAGGGAGAGCGAGTTCGCTACATGAGCGCGGAGCGGGGCGATTGGGAGGAGATCCCCGCCGCGATGGTGGATTGGGAGGCCACGTCCCGGGCCGCGGCAGAGGAAAAAAGCGAACAGGATGCCCTCGCCAAAAAGATCCACGCGCAGGAGCAAGCCCAGAAAATTGAGACGGTTATGGACGTGGACGCGAGCCTGCAGGTGGCACCCGGTGTCTTCCTGCCGCCGGGAGAGGGGATGTTTCTCATCGACGGCAAATCCGTGAAGCCTCTCGAACAGGTGGGCTCCGAGATCAGAACGGACAAAAAACAGTATCTGAAGCGGGTGCTTTCGCCCATTCCCATCGCTCCCAGCAAGCAAAACGTACAAATTCCCGGAACCAGGGCCAGCATCCGGGTAACGGTTGGACAAGCGGAATTTTATTTGCGCGAGGCACCACCGGATCCGGACCGCACTACGCCCATCGTGAAAAGCAGTCGGCCGGGTAAATTGCCCCTACCGTCTTTCGCTTCACCTTGAGCGGGCCCCTGCCACCCGGCGAATATGCGCTGGCGGAGATACTGCCTGATGGAATGAACCTCTTCGTATGGGATTTTGGGGTGGACCCGGCAACGAGCGCGAAGCCGACGACGCCACTAAAGAAAAAAAACTAACTGCGAATTCGAGGATCAGAGACGAGCAAATCCTGCTGCCATCGACTGCGCCGAGTGAGAAACGCTACATGCGCCGCGTTTCCGCCGGAGCCGCGGACAGAACCTTCCTCAGAAGAGCCACCACGTCTGAGATGCGGAAGGGTTTTTGGAGACAGCAGGGCTCGGCAGCTCCGTCGGCAACTTCAACCAAGTCGCCGGTCATATAGATGAGCGCGGGTTTTTGCGACCCCGCGGCCCCGAGGATGCGGCTGGCGGCGTCGCGGCCATTCACCACGAAGCCGCCGGAGGAAAGATGCAGGTCACAAAGAAACACGTCATAACTGAAGCGCCCTACATGAGCCAGAGCTTGGTCGGTGGTCGCGGCACAATCCACGTGCAGACCCTGAGCAGAAAGGCCTTCCTTAAGAAGCATGCGCAGACTCTCTTCATCGTCGAGAACGAGTACCGCGCGGCCCACAAGAAGATCGGTTTCCGATCGAACCGCTTCTAAAGAGCCGGCTCCAGTTTGGGAAGGTGCGGGAAGTGCGTGGGGATGTTGGTCGGGCGTGGCCGGGAGATAGATGGTAAAGGCCGAGCCGCCCGCGGGAAGTGTTTCGGCCTCGATGTTTCCTCCGTGCTCGCGAATGATGGACATGCAGATGCTGAGCCCCAGGCCGGTGCCGCCGCCGGGACGCTTGGTGGTATAAAAGGGATCGAAGATGCGTGGAAGTGCTTCGGGGCGGACGCCCACGCCGTCATCCTGAACGGTGATCGTAAGTTGATTACCGTGGCGGCCCGCACGAATCTGGATTCGGCCGTTGTCACGAACTTCGCGGATGGCCTGCTCGGCGTTGGTAACAAGGTTCAGAAAGACCTGAATAAGCTGGTTGGCATCCCCGATGATGCCGGGAAGATCGGCCTGGGGACGAAAATCCACATCGATATTGTTGCGGCGTAAAGAATGCTCTTGCAACTGGAGAGTGCGATCGAGAAGGTTATTAAGGTCCAGGGGCTTTTTCTGCGGCGAAGCGGGACGTGAGAATTCGAGAAGATTCTGGACGATGCGCGCGGCGCGGCGGGCTTGCCGGTGGGTCAGTTCCAGTTGGTGCTTGGTGGAATCATCGGTTCCTGGGCGATCGCGGAGAAGCTCGGTAACGCCGAGGATGGCAGTAAGGGGATTATTCAGCTCATGGGCGACGCCGGCAAGCATCTGCCCCATGGCAGCAAGTTTCTCGGCCTGAATCAGCTGTTCTTCCAGACGCTTGAGATCGGTAACGTCGCGGCCGGAGAGAACCACACCCTCGATATTGCCCTGTTCATCGGATAAAGGACTGAAATTGAAGCGAATCCGGCGCCACTCTCCCGCCTTGTGGCGCGCGCGAATTTCCATAGAGGCGAAGGTCTGCTTGCCGTCGATGAGGTTCTTGTACAGCGACAGGAGAGCGGGCAAGTCCTCAGGATGGGTGCGGTCGCCAAATTCCATGTGCTGCGCGTCTTCGACGTCGTAACCGAGCACCTCTCGGCAACGAGGGCTGACAAATGTGTAATGGGCCGCCGTATCAAGCACCAGGATGAGATCGGGGAAGCTGTCGACGAGGCGGCGGGCAAATTCCTGCTGCTGATGGAGGCGGCGTTCCATCTCACGGCGCTCGGTGATGTCCATGAGCGCACCCTGATAGCGCACCACGCGTCCGGCATTGTCGCGAACGGCCGCAGCGGTATTCAGGCACACGATGGAAGTGCCGTCCTTGCAAATCAGGGTGATCTCCCGGCCCTGGATCATGGGCTGACGGTCGACCTCGGCCTGAACGATCTTTCGTTCTGCCTGGTCCACGAAGACTTCGGCAACCCGTTTCTTCACCAATTCTTCCCTGGAATCGTAGCCCAGCATGCGCACCAGCGCAGGATTGACGTCCACAATGGTCCCGTCCGGAGTGGTGATGTAGATGCCTTCTTGGAGCGTTTCGAAGAGTTCCGTAAAGCGCGCTTCGTTCTTGCGGAGTGCGGTGACGTCGCGCCCCAAAACGGTAATGCCGTGGATTTCGCCGTCGCGCAGCATGGCATGCGCGACACAATCGAAGTAAAAGGGCGTCGCTTGTGCCTTCAGCCGCACCTGAACAACACCGGACCATTGGCGGCGTTCCATGAATCGGGGCATGGCGTGCCGCAAAAGCTCGGATCCCTCCTGGCTGCCCTCCTCCAAGAAATCAGTGATGGGCTTGCCGATAATTTGCTGGAAGGGCATGCCCACCAGATCGGAAAAACTGCGGTTGACGGCTCGAATCTGTCCCTCCATCGTAAGGGCAAGCAGAACGTCATCGAAAGAGTCGATCAGGTCACGATACCCCTGCTGAGACCGAGAGATGACCTCGAATAGCTGTCCGAGGTGTTTCTCGCTGGGAGGGGCCTCCGCGCGCTGCTCCAGCCCGCGCATCAGGCCACGCATTTCGGAGAGCTCCTGGGTCTTCTTCCAGGTGTATAGGCCGAAGAGAATGATGAGCAAGACGAGAAAGACCGGCAATTTCTCGAAGCCGTGCGCCAGCGAGCGCACCGAGTCCCAAGACGTCCAGGCGTAAGCCAGCGCCAGGAGAAAGAGAACACCGCGGGTGAGCCACCAGAGCTCGCTCTGCCGCCGTTCGAACTGCTCGAAGCGCGAGGAGATGACAGAACGCGGGATGCTGCCTGTCAAAGAGTCTGCGGTGCGGCGGCGGGCGCTTTGGTTTTCGTCGAGCATAAACGTAGGCAGGACCTGCAGAATCAGGAATCGCCACGCATAGATATGACTCTATTGTAGGAACTCCGACCGGATTTCAGCAATCAAAGCGGACACGGGAAGTTCCTGAAGGACAACTCTAAGCCAGAACGGCGTCCCGGGACGTCGCTTGATTCGGTCTTTCGATTCGCTCCAGAACCGGTCCAAAAGCAGCTTTAGCCCTCCGTGGCAGCGTCCGCCTCGGTATCCTTCTGGAGGAAGTCGAGCGCCGCCGCTTCTTCGGCAGTGAGCTCGGCGGCTTCCGGAATCTCCTCCATGGGAGCGGGAGCGGGCATTTCCGTCAGCAACTGAATACTGCGGTAGTGCTCAAGGCCGGTACCGGCGGGGATGAGCCGGCCCATGATGACGTTTTCCTTGAGGCCGCGGAGATAGTCGACTTTGCCGGCCACGGCCGCTTCCGTGAGGACGCGGGTGGTCTCCTGGAAGCTTGCAGCGGAGATGAACGAATCGGTCGAGAGCGACGCCTTGGTGATACCCAGAAGGAGAGGACGGCCCGTTGCAGGGCGGCCGCCGTCGGCGATGACGCGATCGTTCTCCTCGCGGAAGCGGAACTTGTCCACCTGCTCTTCGAGGAGGAAGGTAGTGTCACCCACATCTTCGACCTTGACCCAGCGCATCATCTGGCGCGAGATCGTCTCGATGTGCTTGTCGTTGATGTTCACGCCCTGCAGACGGTAAACCTCTTGAATGGCATTAACCAGATACGATTGCGTGAACTTTTCACCGAGGACGGCGAGCAAGTCGTGCAGGTTGAGCGGGCCATCGATAAGGGCCTCGCCTGCCTTGACATGGTCACCTTCCTGAACGTTGATATGCACGCCGCGGGGGATGGAGTATTCCTTGCTCGTCTTGCCATCCTCGCTTTCGACGTAGACTTTGCGCATGCCCTTGGCGATATCGCCGTAGCGGACGCTGCCGTCGATTTCGCTGATGACCGCAGGATCCTTGGGCTTGCGAGTCTCGAAGAGCTCGACAACGCGCGGGAGACCACCGGTAATGTCCTTGGTCTTGGTGGTTTCACGCGGGATCTTCGCAAGTACGTCGCCGGCCTGCACCTCATCGCCATCCTTGACCATCAAGTGCGCGCGGGATGGCATGAGGTATTTCTTTCTAACCTTGCCGGAAGAATCACGGACCAGAATCGCGGGCTGATGCTTCTCATCGCCCGGTGGCAGAGTGACGACGTCCTGGGAGAGACCGGTCACTTCGTCCACCTGCTCTTCGATAGTCAGGCCGGGACGCAGGTCGTCGAACTTCACAGAGCCGGCGGTTTCGGTGAGGATGGAGAAGGTGAAGGGATCCCATTCGGCGAGGATCTGACCGTGGGTGACGTGTTCACCGTCCTGAACGCGGAGGCGCGCTCCGTAAACGACGTGATAGCGCTCCTTCTCGCGGTTCTTTTCATCGACGATAGCGATCAGTCCGGCGCGGTTCATGGCGATGGAAGTGCCCCCACGGCCTTCGACGAACTTCATGTCTACGAACTTGACGACGCCGTTGTTGCGCGCTTCGAGCGTGGAGCGTTCGGAGACGCGCGTAGCGGTTCCGCCGATGTGGAAGGTGCGCATGGTCAGCTGCGTGCCGGGTTCGCCGATGGACTGCGCGGCGATGACGCCGACGGCTTCGCCCAGTTCGACCATGCGGCCGGTGGCCAGGTTGCGCCCGTAGCACAGCGCGCAAACGCCGCGGCGTGATTCGCAAGTGAGCACGGAACGGATACGCACGCGTTCGATACCCGCGCCCTGCACCTGGTTGGCAAGCTCTTCGGTGATTTCCTGGCTGACGTCGACGATGACCGTGCCCTCGAAGTCCTTGATCTTGTCGAGGGAAACGCGGCCCACGATGCGGTCGCGGAGCGGCTCGACTTCGACGCCGGCTTCGACAATGGGTTCAACGAAAATTCCATCCGAGGTGCCGCAATCGCGTTCGTTGATGATCACGTCCTGCGCGACGTCGACAAGACGGCGCGTGAGGTAGCCGGAATCGGCGGTCTTTAGCGCCGTGTCGGCCAAGCCCTTGCGCGCGCCGTGCGTCGAAATGAAGTACTGCAGCACGGTAAGACCTTCGCGGAAGTTGGAAGTGATGGGCGTTTCGATGACTTCGCCGGAAGGCTTGGCCATCAAACCACGCATCCCGGAAAGCTGGCGGATCTGCTGTTTCGAACCGCGCGCGCCGGAGTCCGCCATGACGTAGACGGGGTTGATGTTGCCCTCTTTGTCCTGATTCTCGAGGGCCTTGAACATTTCGTCGGCCACGCGCTCGGTAATGTCGCCCCAAATGGCGATGACCTTGTTGTAGCGCTCGCCATTGGTGATGGCGCCATCGAGGTACTGCTGCTGCACCTTGACAACTTCCTTTTCGGCGTTCTCCACCAGCTTGTACTTATCGCTGGGAATGAGCATGTCGTCGATGCCGATCGAAATGCCGGACTTGGTGGCATAGGTGAAACCCAACTCCTTCAAGTGATCGAGCAGGACCACGGTGTCTTCCAGGCCGAAGCGCAAGTAAGCGTAATAGACGAGCTGCTGAACGCCCTTTTTCTTGAGCAGGCCGTTCACATAGGGGAATTTTTCCGGCAAGTGCGAATTGAAAATGACGCGCCCCACGGTCGTCTGGATAAACTGGCGCTCCATCTTTACGGGCACGGTGTGCGGCACGTCCTGGTTGTCGTACGCGGTGGTGAGGTCGATGACTTCACCGGTGTAGCGCAGACGAATGGGCGTGAGCAGTTCCACTTCCCCGGCTTCCAGCGCAAGGACCACTTCATCGGTGGCCCCGAAAACACGGCCTTCGCCCTTGGCTCCGGGCTTGTTCTTGGTCAGATAATAGATCCCCAGCACCATGTCCTGCGAGGGGACGGCCAGAGGCAGGCCGTGAGCAGGCGACAGGATATTGCGGGAGCTGAGCATGAGCACAGATGCTTCGACCTGAGACTCGGGCGAAAGCGGGATGTGCACGGCCATCTGGTCGCCGTCGAAATCCGCGTTGAACGCGGTACACACGAGCGGGTGGATGCGGATGGCTTTGCCTTCGACGAGCACCGGTTCGAAGGCCTGAATGCCCAGGCGGTGGAGCGTCGGAGCGCGGTTGAGCATCACCGGATGTTCGCGAATGACGTCTTCGAGAATATCCCAAACGACAGCTTCCTGCTGCTCGACCATCTCCTTGGCTTGCTTGATGGTGGTGCAATGGCCCTGCGCTTCGAGCTTGTGATAGATGAACGGCTTGAAGAGCTCGAGCGCCATCTTCTTGGGCAGACCGCACTGATGGAGCTTCAACTCCGGGCCGACCACGATGACGGAGCGCCCGGAGTAGTCCACGCGCTTGCCGAGGAGGTTCTGGCGGAATCGACCCTGCTTGCCCTTGAGCGTGTCGCTGAGGGACTTGAGCGGGCGATTATTGGTTCCGCGCAGTACCCGGCCGCGGCGGCCGTTGTCGAATAGCGCGTCGACGGCTTCCTGAAGCATGCGCTTTTCGTTGCGCACGATGACGTCCGGCGCGCGCAGCTCCATGAGCTTCTTCAACCGGTTGTTGCGGTTGATGACCCGGCGATAAAGATCGTTCAAGTCGGAAGTCGCGAAGCGGCCGCCGTCCAGAGGCACGAGCGGGCGCAACTCCGGCGGAAGAACCGGAATCACGTCGAGAATCATCCACTCCGGCTTATTGCCGCTCTTGCGGAACGCTTCGAGCACCTTGAGACGCTTGGCAAACTTGATGCGCTTCTGGAGCGACGGATCGGCCTTCATCTTTTCGCGCAGCTCTTCAGACAGCTTGTCCACTTCGACGCGGCGGAGAAGCTCCTTGATGGCTTCCGCGCCCATCTTGGCGGTGAACTGGCCGGGGTATTCCTTCTGCAGCTCCCGATATTTGTCTTCGAGCAGGACTTCGCGTTCGCGGAGCATGGCGACTTCGCCCGCATCCACAACCACGAAGGCTTCGAAATAAAGTATGCGCTCGAGATCACGCATGGAAATGTCCAGCAAATAGCCGATGCGGCTGGGCAGGCCCTTGAAGAACCACACATGCGAGCAGGGCGAAGCCAGCTCGATGTGACCGAGGCGCTCGCGGCGGACCTTGCTCAGGGTGACCTCCACGCCGCACTTGTCGCAGATCACGCCGCGGTGCTTCATGCGCTTGTACTTGCCGCACAGGCACTCCCAGTCGGTGACCGGACCGAATATCTTGGCGCAGAACAGACCGTCGCGTTCGGGTTTGAACGTGCGGTAGTTGATGGTTTCCGGTTTGGTCACTTCACCGTGAGACCAGGAGCGAATTTTTTCCGGACTCGCCAGGCTGATGCGGATGGAATCGAAATCGGCGATCAAACTGGCGCGATCATAAGGGCTGCTGCGATACAAGGTTGTTTCCTCCCTCCCCAGCTTTCGCCGGGGCCGCGGTGCGGTGACTTCGACTGCAGTACACCCGACCGGCTGAGAACCCACTACCGAAACTACAAACTCGACTTGCTTGCCAAGTAGGGGCGCAGCCTGCCGCGCCCCTACCAAGATAATCCCCGCCTAGTCCGCGGCTTTGTCCGTCGGCGGCTTTTGCCGCTTCATCAGCTCGACGTCCAGGCAGAGCGACTGCAACTCGCGGACCAGGACGTTGAACGATTCGGGCACGCCCGGCTCGATGCCCGGTTCGCCCTTGACGATGGCCTCGTAAATCTTGGCGCGGCCATAGACGTCGTCCGACTTCGCCGTGAGCAGTTCCTGCAGGATGTGCGCTGCGCCGTAGGCTTCCAGTGCCCAGACTTCCATTTCGCCAAAGCGCTGGCCGCCGAACTGCGCCTTGCCGCCGAGCGGCTGCTGGGTGATGAGCGAGTACGGGCCGATGGAGCGCGCGTGAATCTTGTCGTCGACAAGATGCGAAAGCTTAAGCATGTAGATGTAGCCGACGGTGACCGGCTGGTCGAACTGGTCGCCGCTCATGCCGTCGAACAGGTTGATCTTGCCGGCGTGCGGCAAGCCCGCGACTTCGAGTAGATGACGGATTTCCGGTTCGCGCGCGCCGTCGAAAACCGGCGTGGCAAAGGGAATACCTTCGCGGAAGCCCTCGGCGTACTCCAGCAACTCATCGTCACTGAGTTTCGCGAGCGTCTTCCACACCGCGGTCTCCGTAAACACCTCCCGGAACCAGCGGCGCAGCGCTTCGGCCTTCACTTCCTTGCTGAGCAAGCGCTTGAGGCTGTTGCCCAGCTCCTTGGCGGCCCATCCCAGGTGCGTCTCCAGAATCTGGCCGACGTTCATACGCGAAGGAACGCCCAGCGGATTGAGAACGATCTCGACCGGGGTGCCGTCCGGCATGTAGGGCATGTCCTCCTGCGGCACGATGCGCGCGATGACGCCCTTGTTGCCGTGGCGGCCGGCCATCTTGTCGCCGATGGAGAGCTTGCGCTTCATGGCGATGTAGGCCTTGACCAGCTTGATGACCCCGGGGGGTAGTTCGTCGCCCTTTTTGAGCTTGTCCTTGCGCTCCTCGGTGATCTTGCGGAGCACGTCGATCTGCCGCGAGGTCATCTCCTCGACTTCTTCGATCTTCTCGATGAGCAGCGGGTCCTTTTCGTTGAGCTTCAGGCGCTTGAGGTTGCGCGTGGAGATTTTCTCGATGATCTCGCGGGTCAGCTCGACGCCTTTGGTCAACAGGCGCTTGTTGGTTTTCTCGTCGTGCAGGTCGGCCTGGAGAATCTTGCCGCCCAGAAGATCCGCGAGGCGCTTGAGGCGCTCATCCGTGAGGATGCGGATTTCATCGGCGAGGTTCTTTTCCAGTTTGAAAACCTGCGTGGCTTCGATGGCCTTGTGGCGCTCGTCCTTCTCTCCGCCCTTGCGAGTGAAGATCTTGACGTCCACGATGGTGCCCTCGATGCCCGGTGGGCAGTACAGAGACGCGTCGCGAACATCGCCGGCCTTTTCGCCAAAAATGGCGCGGAGCAGTTTTTCTTCCGGCGTGAGCGTGGTCTCGCCCTTGGGGGTGACTTTGCCGACCAGGATGTCTCCCGGCTTCACCACCGCACCGATGCGGATGACGCCGCTTTCGTCGAGGTTGCGGAGGAACGACTCGCTGATGTTGGGAATATCGCGTGTGACTTCCTCCGGGCCGAGCTTGGTGTCGCGCGCTTCGATTTCGTACTCCTCGATGTGGATGGAAGTGTAGTAATCGTCTTTGACCAGCTTTTCGCTGACCAGAATGGCGTCTTCGAAGTTGTACCCGCGCCAGGGTACGAAGGCCACCAGCACGTTGCGCCCAAGGGCCAGCTCACCGCGCTCCGTGCAGGGACCGTCGGCCAGAACCTGGCCTTTCTTCACGCGGTCGCCCACGCGAACCAGCGGCTTCTGGCTGATGCAAGTGTTCTGGTTCGAACGCTTGAATTTGATGAGCTGATAGATGTCCGCGCCCACTTCGCGGCTCAGCACGCCGGAGTGATCGGATTCCACGCGCACGATGATGCGCTCGGAGTCGACCTGATCGACGATGCCTTCGCGTTTGCAGAGCACAACCGCGCCGGAATCGCGCGCCGTGACGCGCTCCATCCCAGTGCCGACGAGCGGCGCTTCTCCCTTGATGAGCGGCACCGCCTGGCGCTGCATGTTGGAACCCATGAGCGCGCGGTTGGCGTCGTCGTTCTCCAGGAACGGAATCAAGCTGGCAGCCACGGAAACCAGCTGTTTCGGCGAAACGTCGACGTAATCGACCTCCTCGCGGCTCTTCAAAACGAAGTTCCCGGCTTGCCGACAGTTGACCAGCTCCGTGGTGATCTTCAAACGGTCATCGAGCGAAACGTTGGCCTGCGCCACGACGTACTTGTCTTCTTCCCAGGCAGAGAGATAAAAGCAGTACGGCTCGTAAACGACCTTGCGGCGCTTGAGTTCTTCGTTGAGCTCTTCGACCTTGTCCTTCTCGACGATTTCACCGGCCTTAAATTCGCTGTCACCGGCGTTGACGATGTGCACGTAGTCGATGATGCGGCCGCCCTTGACCTTGCGGTAGGGCGATTCGATGAATCCGTAGTCGTTGATGCGCGCAAAGCAGCTCAACGAGCTGATTAGGCCGATGTTGGGGCCTTCCGGTGTCTCAATCGGGCAGATACGGCCGTAGTGCGTGGGGTGCACGTCGCGCACTTCAAATCCCGCGCGCTCCCGCGAGAGACCGCCCGGCCCAAGAGCCGAGAGACGCCGTTTGTGCGTGATTTCGCTGAGCGGGTTGGTTTGGTCCATGAACTGGCTGAGCTGCGACGAACCGAAGAATTCGCGGATCGCGGCCATCACCGGCTTGGCGTTCACCAGGTCGTGGGGCATGGCCGTCGACATTTCCTGGTACACGCTCATCTTTTCCTTGATGGCGCGTTCCATGCGGACCAGGCCGATGCGGAACTGGTTTTCCAGCAGCTCGCCAACCGCGCGAACGCGGCGGTTGCCGAGATGATCGATGTCGTCCACCACGCCGATGCTCTTGCGCAGTTTGAACAGATACTTAATCGCCGACACGAAGTCCGGCGCATCCAGCGTGCGGTTATCCAGTGGCGTGTCCAGGCCCATCTTGATGTTGAACTTCAAGCGGCCGACGCGGCTGAAATCGTACTTGCGGGGGTCAAAGAACATGCCCCGGAAAAGGTTCGTGGCCGTCTCCAGCGTGGGCGGATCGCCGGGACGCAGCTTGCGGTAAATTTCGATCAGCGCTTCCTTGGACGAACGGATGGAATCCTTGTCCAGCGTGCGCGAGAGCACCAGGCCGATGTCGTCGCGCTCCGGAAAGAACACGTCCACTTCGGTGATGCCGCCTTCGGCAAACGCCTGCCAGAGCTCGGCGGTCAGCGGCTTGTTGGCTTCCAGCAGGACTTCCCCGGTCTGGCGATTGACGACATCGGCGACGCTGTAGGCGCCCTCCAGGTCGGCCAGCGCGGCGCGCACCTGGGAAATCTTCGCCTTGATTAGTTCCTTGAAGAGATTTTCGGTAATGCGCTTGTGCGCACCGACAATCACTTCATCCGATTTCAGATTGCGGATCTCGTGGGCCAGCTTGCGGTCCACAATTCCGGGAGAAACATTCCAGTACAGGTCCTTGTCACGCAGCGAGATGCGCTCGACTTGATAGAACGTGCGCAGAATGTCCTCGTTGGACTTCATGCCCAGCGCGCGCAGGAAGATCGAGCCGAGGAACTTGCGCTTGCGGTCGATGCGCACATAGAGAATGTTCTTCGTGTCGTATTCGAATTCCACCCACGACCCGCGGTAGGGAATGATTTTTCCGAGGAAGTAGGTGCGGTTGTTGGCGCTCTCAAAGAAAACGCCCGGCGAGCGGTGCAACTGCGAAACGATGACGCGCTCGGTGCCGTTGATGATGAACGTGCCGTTCTCGGTCATCAGCGGAATGTCGCCGTAGAAAACTTCCTGCTCCTTGATGTCGCGGATGGTCTTCGTGCCGGTATCGGGATCCTTGTCATAAATGGTCAGACGGATGGTGACCTTGAGAGGCGCGGAATACGTCATGCCGCGCTCCTGGCACTCGTTCACGTCGTATTTCAGCTGCATAGCGACCGGGTCACCGCACTTGTTGCAAAAGGTCGGCGTGTTCTTGTTGAACGTGCCGCACTTGTGGCAGATGACGTCGCCGGTCTGATACGGATTGGTGACCACCGACGCGCCGCAATTGCGGCACGTGGCGCGGAGGTGGTGCAGGCCCTTCAGGTTGCCGCACTTGCACTCCCAGTTGCCGATCGAGTAGTCCACGAATTCCAGCTGCGACATCTCGCGGAAGTCCCTGATGGGAAACACGGAAGTGAACACCGACTGAAGCCCGCCGTCATCGCGCTCGCTTGGCAGAAGGTCCATCTGCAGAAAGCGCTGATACGACTTCATCTGCACTTCAATCAAGTTGGGAATCTGGATGGAGCCCTGGATTTTTGCGAAATCCAAACGCTGGCGTTCCCGGACGTGCTGATTGCTATTCGGCATGCGTGATCTACCTCATCCCTTTTGGGCAGAGAACGGAGAAACGGACGAAGGACACATCACCGCGTCGCGAAACGACCTGCCCGGGATCGCTCTCGACACACGGCTGCGGGGGGCCCAAAAAGGGCCCGTGGTTCTGTAACCAGTACCGGTCTGGACTTGCGTACGTGAATTCCTTTGACGCGGTCCGCCCGCCTTGCGCCGCGCCGCCGCACGAAAAACCGTACCGCGAAACAAGTTCGTTACTTGATCTCGACCTTGGCGCCGACCTCTTCGAACTTCTTCTTGATCGAAGCTGCTTCGTCCTTATTGACGCCTTCCTTGACGGTCTTCGGAGCGCCATCCACCAGGTCCTTGGCTTCTTTGAGGCCCAGGCTGGTGACTTCGCGGACCGCTTTAATGACGTTGATCTTGTTGCCGCCAACGTCGGTGAGCACGACCGAGAATTCCGTCTTCTCTTCGGCCGGTGCCGCACCGCCGGCAGCCCCCCCGCCGCCGGCCGCCACAACGGTGGCCGCCGCCGCAGAGACGCCGAACGTTTCTTCCATCTTCTTCACCAGGTCGGACGCTTCCAGCAGCGTGAGCCCCTTGATTTCTTCCAGGATCGTATCGACTTTCGACATGACTCTTTCTTCTCCTCTCAATTCTAGAAATTGAACTTACTGGGCCGTTTCGGGAACCGGTTCAGCACGTGGTGCTTGACCAGCCTCGCCGGACGCAAACTTGTTGGCCTTGATGGCTTCGCTGACGGTCACCGCAAGGTTACGCGGCAAAGCGCTGAGAGCCATGGCCATGCGCTGCGCCGGAGCGTTCAGCAGGAACATGATCTTGCTGATCAACTCCTCCTTCGACGGGAGATTCGCAAGCTGCTGAATCTCCGCGATGGAAATGACGCGGCCTTCGACCACTCCGGACTTGAACTGAAACGCCGCGGCCTGCACAGCGCGGCGCAGCTTGGTGTCGTCTTCGACGGTGATGCCTTGAAAGGTCGAGAGAATGACCGTCGATACTTTGGCAAGCTCGGTTTTGAGCTTGTCGAGATCCTGCTGTTTTTCACTGCGCTTCTTCATCGTTTCGCTCCGGTGGTTTGCTCGACTACGCGGCAGCGGCCATCGCTTCTACTTCGGCCAAGTCGATGGTGATGCCCGGACCCATGGTCGAAGTCATGGTGATTTTCTTGACGTACTTGCCCTTGGCTGCGGCAGGCTTGGCTTTCACCACCGCCTCAATTACCGCTTGGGCGTTCTCGGCCAGCTTCGCGCCGTCAAACTGAATCTTGCCGATCGGGCAGTGCACGATCCCCGCCTTGTCGACACGGAATTCCACTTTGCCGGCCTTTACTTCCTTGATCGCCTTGGCCACTTCGAAGGTGACCGTACCGGTCTTGGGGTTGGGCATCAGCCCGCGCGGGCCGAGCACCTTACCCAGCTTTCCGGCGGAGCGCATCATGTCCGGCGTGGCGATCACCGCGTCGTAATCCGTCCAGCCTTCCATGATTTTCTGCACGATTTCGTCCCCGCCGACGAAGTCCGCCCCGGCTTCCTGCGCTTCGCGAACCTTGTCACCGCCGGCAATCACCAGCACGCGAACGCTCTTGCCGAGTCCGTTGGGCAAACCCACGGTGCCGCGCACGACCTGGTCGGAGTGTTTCGGATCAACGCCCAAATTGATGGCCAGCTCGACGGTTTCGTTGAATTTCGTGTGATGCGTCTTCTTCAGAAGTTCGGCCGCCTCTCCGAGCTTATAGGGGCGCAGTTCTACCAACTTACGCGCTTTCTCCACGTTCTTGCCTGATTTCTTGGCCATTGCAGCTACTCCTTTACCCCCCGCCATGCGGGTGAGGCGTGCGCTCCGGTAGCGCTAAGAACTTCTAGGCTTCCACGACTTCCAGGCCCATATTGCGCGCCGTACCCATCACCGTGCGCACTGCGGAGTCCAGATTGGTGGTGTTGAGATCGACAAGCTTGATCTTGGCAATTTCCTCGACTTGCTTTCTTGTAACTTTGCCGACCTTGTTGCGGTTCGGTTCGGCCGAACCCTTGGCGATGTTGGCCGCGCGCTTCAGCAGGACCGAAGCCGGCGGCGTCTTCAGGATGAAGGTGAAGGTCCGGTCGGTGTAGACCGTCACGAGCACGGGGAAAATCATCCCGTCCGGCTCCTTGGCCGTCTTGGCGTTGAACTGCTTGCAGAAATCCATGATGTTCAAGCCGTGCGGGCCGAGTGCGGTGCCGACCGGTGGCGCCGGAGTGGCCTTGCCCGCGGTCAGCTGGAGCTTGATGGTTGTTTGAATCTTCTTTGCCATGTGCTTACCTCAAATCTCTTGTACCGCGATTTTGCTAGCCGAGCTTCTCCACGCTTGCAAAATCCAGCTCCACCGGCGTGGAGCGGCCAAAAATCGTTACCGAGACTTTCAGCCGGCTGTGGTCGTTGTCGATCTCTTCCACGCTTCCATTGAAATTCGCAAACGGCCCGTCCACGATGCGCACCTGCTCGTTGCGCTCAAAAACCACCTTAGGCTTGGGGCGGTCCTCGGGCGTGTGCACGCGATTGATGATGCCGTCGACTTCCGCATCGCTCAACGGCGACGGCGACGTGGCCGAACCCACAAAGCCGGTGACGCGCGGCGTGGAGCGCACGGTGTGCCAAGTGTTTTCGTCCAAGTCCATTTCCACCAGAACATACCCGGGATAGGACATGCGCGACGAAACTACCTTCTTGCCGCCACGCACCTCGACGACTTCCTCCATGGGGATCAGCACGCGGCCGATCTTGTCCTGCAGGCTGAAGGCAGCCACCCGGCTCTCCAGACTTTCTTTGACTTTCTTCTCAAAGCCCGAGTAGGTATGGATGATGTACCACTGCATGCCCATCGACTTGCGGTCCCCTCTAACCGCCAAACCTTTTGAAAACGTAGGCCACACCCATCTGCACCAGCTTGTCCACCACCGCGAGAAACACTCCAAAAAACGCCACCGTGGCGATGACCACCCAGGTGGTAGCGATCACGTCTTCGCGGCTCGGCCAGGTGACCTGCTTCATCTCCACGCGCACGTCACGCAGGAATTCGCGCGTGTCGGCGACCGTGCCGGTGACCTTGCTCCCTAACTCGGAGCCCATTCCACCTTGCGATTCTTCACTGCCCGTTTTCACCGTCCGCGTGGCCATGAATCCTCATTCGTTCACAAGCACAGAGAAAACCTCTGTCCCACTCAACGCTGGCAGGGGAGGAGGGATTCGAACCCCCATACCCGGTTTTGGAGACCGGAGTCCTAACCGTTGGACGACTCCCCTAAATTCAAAACCGGCCTGTCCCTCGCCCCTGCGGAAGAACCTTACTTTACTTCCTTGTGTGCCGTTTGCTTGCGGCACGTGTTGCAGAATTTCTTCGTTTCCAATCGCTCGGTATGCTTCTTTTTGTTTCTCGTCGTTGTGTAATTGCGATTCTTGCACTCGCCGCACTGCAAGGTAATGATCTCGCGCATCGCTCAATCCTTTCGCGCTCCGGCGCGCTATTCGATGATTTCCGTGACCGCCCCGGCGCCCACGGTGTGGCCGCCTTCGCGAATCGCGAACCGCAGCCCTTTTTCCAGCGCGACCGGCGTGATCAAAGTCACTTCGCAGCTCACGTTATCGCCCGGCATCACCATCTCCACACCGCTTGGCAGCTTCATGTCTCCGGTCACGTCGGTGGTGCGGAAATAAAACTGCGGCCGGTAACCGGAGAAAAACGGCGTGTGCCGCCCGCCTTCTTCCTTCGTCAACACGTACGCTTCGGCCTTGAACTTCGTGTGTGGCGTGATGCTTCCCGGCTTGCACACTACCTGCCCGCGCTCTACGTCCTCTTTTTCCGTGCCGCGCAAGAGCAACCCCACGTTGTCGCCCGCGAGCCCTTCATCCAAAAGCTTCCCACTTCGCGTCGCCGTTCAGCGCCTGCAGCGCTGAACCCTTCACCACAGCAATCGAATCACCCGGAAACTGATAGCTCTTCAAGAGTTCCCGAACTTCCAATTCCACCAGTTCCAGCAGCTCGGCATCTTCCACCATGTCGCATTTGTTCAGAAACACCACGATCGCTGGCACGCCCACCTGACGCGCCAGCAGAATGTGCTCGCGCGTCTGCGGCATCGGCCCATCCGTCGCCGCCACCACCAAAATCGCGCCATCCATCTGCGCCGCGCCGGTGATCATGTTCTTGATGTAATCCGCGTGCCCCGGGCAGTCCATGTGCGCGTAGTGCCGGTTCGCCGTTTCGTATTCTACGTGCGACACCGCAATGGTGATCCCCCGCTCGCGCTCTTCCGGAGCGTTGTCGATCGAATCGAACGCGCGGAACTGCACCTTGGGGTTGTGCTTTGAGAGCACCTTGGTAATCGCCGCCGTCAACGTCGTTTTGCCATGATCAATGTGACCGATGGTCCCGATGTTCACGTGCGGCTTG
>WNGI01001528.1_pt1 | contig 19381 bp, 17 predicted proteins | sample 5400621 | NCBI WGS metagenome assembly WNGI01 (sample SAMN13153374, study PRJNA577476) | soil metagenome | isolation source: 20 cm soil or saprolite under Garry oak tree replicate 1 | place: USA:California | collected 2016-06-15
TCCGGCCCCAATTCGAGACCGAGGCCACGCGGGTCGTGGGCGCGCCGGTCCGCGTCGGCGGCGAGCTGGACGCGCGTCTGCTGCCGACGCCGTCGCTACGGCTGCGCTCCGTGGTGGTCGGCGGCGCCAACGATCTCGGCAAGGTTCGCGCCGACAAGCTCGATGTGGAGTTCAGCCTGGGCTCGCTGATGCGGGGCGAGTGGCGCGCCGACAAACTGACCATCAACGGCCTGGCGCTCGATCTCGGGCTCGATTCGCAAGGCCGGATCGATTGGCCGGCATCGAGTGGAAAATTCAATCTCGGGACGCTGGCGATCGACCGCCTGAACCTGACCGGCCGCATCGCGCTGCACGACGCCGCGAGCCGCGGCACGCTCGAGCTGAACGACATCGCCTTCAGCGGCGACGTGCGCTCGCTGGCCGGATCGGTGCGGGGCGACGGCAGCTTCATGCTGGCAGGTGCGCGCTACCCGTTTCGCGTTTCCTCCGGGCAAAGCGCTGATGGCAACGGTACCCGCGTTCATCTCAATATTGATCCCGGCGCGCGTGCGTTATCCGCCGATCTCGACGGCGTGCTCAACTTCGAGGCGCGCGCGCCGCGCTTCGAAGGCGCGATGACGCTGGCGGGGCCCTCTGGGATCCGGGTGAGGAGCGGCGAAACGACGCGGATGCCGTGGCGAATATCGGCGAGGGTCAAGGCCGATCCAGCCACCGCGCGGCTGGAGCAGGTCGAGGCCAGTTATGGGACCGAGGAGACCGCGCTGAAATTCACAGGGCTCGCCGACCTGCATCTTGGCGGATCGCCGTTGCTGCATGCCGTGCTGTCGGCGCGACAGCTCGATGCCGACAAGTTTGCCGCCAAAGACAACAAGGACGGCAACGCCGCCGAGCCGATCCGGTTGTTGCCGGCGCTGCGGACGCTGATGACAGCGATCCCAGAGCTTCCAATCCCAACGCAAATCGAGGTCAGCTCCGAGCAGATCATGCTGGGCGGGCGGCCGTTGCAGAATTTTTCCGCCGATCTGCGGGCCGACGCCAGATCATGGACCATCGGCCGGCTGGATTTTCGCGCGCCGGGCGCGACCCGCGTCAGCTTTGGCGGCAGCAACACGCAGCTCGACCCATCCACCGGTATCAAGGGCGCGATCGAGGTCGAGTCGTCGGATCCGGACGCGTTGATGACGTGGCTGCAGGGACGCGGCGAGGTCTTGCATCGCAGTCAGAAGCCGCTGCGCCTGAGCGGTGACGTCAGCGTGACCTCGGACCGCGTCGGCATCGACGCCATGAAGGCGGAGATCGACGGCGGCGCCATCGAGGGGCAGCTTTCGGTTTCAAGTCAGGCCGGCGGCGGCTCGCGGTTCGAGGCGGAGCTGAGAGCGGAGCGTCTCGATCTCGACGAGGCCGCGGCATTCGCGCGTTCGCTGGCAGGGCCGCAAACCGAGTGGCCCGACGAGGCGCAGCTATCGCTCAATATCGGCCACGCCATTTCGTCCGGCCAGGAGTTGCGCCCGTTTGCGGCGAGCCTCAGTTACGGCCCCAAAACCATCTCGCTCGATCGATTGAAGATCGGCGGGCCCAACGGCGTGACGGTGGAAGGCGCGGCAAGTTTCGACCGCGTCAACGCGACCGGACGCCTGGCGCTGAGTTCGGGTGCGGTGTCATTCGGTGGGATTACCGGCCTGATCGCGCCGTTCGCACCGGCATTGGCGTCGCGACTGAACGCGATGGAGGGGAGTGGAGGCCCGGCGCGGATTAAACTGGCACTCAATCTCGACAAGAACCCGGAACATGCCGAGCGCGCCAGCGCGCGCGCCGTGCTCGACATTGATGCGCCGCAGCTCAGGGGCGTCGCCACCGTGACGGCGCAGCCCGTCCTCGCGGCACTGCGCGGGATCGATCTCGACGCGCTCCGGCAGAGCGAGATCGGCATCGAGTCGAAATTCTTGTCGCAGCGCGGCGATTCATTGATGGTCCTGCTGGGGCTCGATCACGCGATCGCGGCGGGCGATGGTCCGGTGCAATTTCAGGGATCGGTGACCGGCGTGTGGCGAGCGCCGCTGCGGCTTCAGGTGAAGTTGTGGGGGAGCGGATTGGATGCCGAAGCGCAAGGCACCGCCGAACCGTGGGCGCAGGACGCCAAGGCCGGCGTCAACCTCAGGGTTCGCCGCGCCAATCTCGCGCCGCTGTTCGGTCTCAAGCCGTCCGACGCGCTGGCGCAAAACATCAGCCTGGCTTCGCGTGTTTCGCTGGCTGGCAACCGGCTGACCTTCGATGACCTCGATACCACGATGTCGGGTTCGCGCCTTCGCGGCCGCCTGGCGCTGACCCTTGACGAGCAAAAGACAGTCGAGGGCGAAGTCGGGCTTGACGCGCTCGATCTCGCGCCGGCGCTCGCGCTCGCGATCGGCGCGGCGGCGCATGATGCGGCCGAACCGCTCGGCCCGGGGCTGACGAAGGGCTGGCGCGGCCTTATCGCATTTCAGGCACTACGTGGCGCGTTGCCGGGCGGCGGCGAATTGCGTCCCGTCAGCGGTATCGTCAAAAGCGACGGCCAGTCGCTGGTCTTCGACACCATCAAGGGCGGAATCGGCGGCGGTGAGGCGACCGCCAATATCGATGCCAAGCAGAGCGGGAACGGGATTTCGTTGAATGCGAGCGTCCAACTCGCCGGCGTCGATAGTGCGGCCTTGCGTTATCGTGGGCTCGCCATGCCGGCAGGCCGCACGTCGATGCAAATGACGCTGGCGAGCCAGGGCCGCAGCGCGTCGGCGCTGACGGGTGCGCTGTCCGGAAGCGGAACCGTGACACTGGAATCGGCGCGCGTCGGCGGGCTCGATCCGCGCGCGTTCTATGCCGGGATCCGCGCCAGCGACAACGGACAGGCGACCGACGACATCCGGCTGCGGCAGATCGTCGAGCCGTATCTGTCGGCCGGCGCGTTGCAAGTCCCTTCGGCGCAGATTCCGTTCAGCATCAGGGATGGGCGGCTTCGCGTCGGCGCGACGACGCTCGACGCCGAGGGCGCGCGCGCCATCGTATCGGGCGGGTACGACATTCCCGCCGACCAGGTTGACCTTCGCGTCGCCTTTGCTTCGACCCTGGTGGGCTCCGCCACCAGCCATCCGGAAATTCAGTTGATGGCCGTGGGCTCGCCCGATGCGCTCGATCGCACGGTCGATGTCGGAGCGCTGTCGTCGTGGCTGGCGGTGAGGGCGATCGATCGCGAAACCCGCCGGCTGGATGCGATCGAGCGCGGCGAGCCGCCTCCGCCATTGCCGGCCTCGATTCCGCCGGACGTAGATCTGCCCAGCCTTCCGCCTTCCGATGTTCCGACTTCCAGCCACGGTCCGCAGCGGCCGCCGCAGAAGCCCAGGACCGGCGTTGCGCGACCAACGGTGGCGGCGCCAAATGCCCCTGTCGTCAGCCAACAGGTTGCGCCGTTACCGCCGCCGATCGAGGTCCGCCCGGCGCCAAATGTGGCGCGGCCGCCGAAGCCGCGGCCGCCGCTAGTGCTGACGCCACCGGCGACGGCGCGACCGGCGTTCTAGGGCAGCACCAGTACTGCTGCCCGGTGCTATCGGACGCGCTTCCGCAAAACCGCAGCTCGCCTTGCAGCTATCCGTGCAGTTTTGCATCCGCCGTGGAGGACATCGCGCGGGTTCTAAAATAATCGAGCACGAAGAGCCGGATCGCGGAAGACAGATTGCCTTGCTGGCGATTGCTGTCGATCTCGCCCACCAGTTCGGACAACGTCATGTCGCGAAGCCCTGAAATTTCCTTCATGCCATTCCAGAATGCCTCTTCGAGGCTGACACTGGTCTTGTGACCGCCGACGACGATCGAGCGTTTTACCACGGGCGATTTCATGATGCGTCCTCGCCATCGATACGATGCTGATCCAGCAGGTCGCTGGCGCGGCTCGCGCGCCGTTCTTCCAGCGTGCGTTCGGATTTGGTTCGGCCAAATCGCGTCCGATTGGCGTCGGCCTGTTTCGCCGACTGTTCCTTCTCGGTGCGTTTCTTAAATCTCTTCAGGTTGACCACATCCCCCATGTCAGCCCCCTTCATGCTGCCGTCGGTTGCGTGCAGGTAACAATTGCACGGCGCTGTGAAGACGCGCCGTGGGTATTGAAGTGTTGCCCGGCCACGTCGAGTTCGGTTGGCCGAGCAACGCACTCGTTCACTGATCGTGTCGGTATTCGCGTAGCAACACCGCTATTCGCATCTGCGAAATACGCGCCAACAGGCTCGGTCACCATTTATGAAAATCCCCCGTAATGGGTTCACACAGCATCAAAAAATTTGTTCCGCCCCTGCGAAACCACAATGTTCGTGCTCTACCACGCGTCTGCGCGACGGCGATAGGATACCGGTGTAATTCTTTAGGTGACATCACTCTAGACCGTAGTTCTACGGTATCGAGGTGTGCAGCCGATCAACCTGGGTGTGTCATTTTGACCGGCTGCACCAATTGGTCGAACTCAGAAGCGGTAACAAAGCCCTGCCGCACAGCCTCTTCTTTCAATGTGGTTCCGCGCGCGTGAGCCGACTTCGCGACCTTGGCGGCATTGTCATAGCCGATGCGGGGGGCGAGTGCTGTCACCAACATTAGCGAGCGTTCCATCAATTCCCGGATCCGCTTCTCGTCGGCGCGTATGCCCTCGACGCAATGTTCGGTGAATGAGCGGGTGACATCCGACATCAATTGGATGGAATGCATCATGCAATAAGCCAGCACGGGCTTGTAGACGTTCAATTCGAAATGTCCCTGGCTGCCGGCAATGGTGATGGCGGTGTGGTTGCCGAATATTTGGCAGCAAACCATGGTCATGGCTTCGCACTGCGTCGGGTTGACCTTGCCTGGCATGATCGACGAGCCCGGCTCGTTCTCGGGCAGCATCAGTTCACCGAGGCCGGAACGCGGACCTGATCCCAACAGGCGTATATCGTTCGCGATCTTGAACAGACCCGTCGCCATCGAATTGATGGCACCGTGTGCGAACACGTAGGCGTCGTTGCAGGCCAGCGCCTCGAATTTGTTGGGAGCGCTGGTGAACGGAAGCTTTGTAATTTTGGCGACGTGCCTGGCGAACGCCTTGGCGAATTTCGGTTTCGAATTGAGTCCGGTACCCACGGCAGTGCCGCCTTGAGCCAATGGGTATAGTTCCTTCAATGCGACGCGCAGCCGCGCGATGCCGTTATCGACCTGCGTGGCATAGCCGGAAAATTCCTGGCCGAGCGTCAGCGGCGTCGCGTCCTGGGTGTGGGTGCGGCCGATCTTGACGATGCCGGCGAACGCCTTTTCTTTCTTGCGCAGCGCGCGAAGAAGTTCGCCGAGCGCGGGAATGAGGTCGCCGGTGATGCGTTCGACGGCTGCGATGTGCATCGCGGTCGGGAAGGAGTCGTTCGACGACTGACTCATGTTGACGTGATCGTTGGGATGCACCGGCTTCTTGGCGCCGAGCTCGCCCCCGAGCAGTTCGTTGGCGCGGTTGGCGATCACCTCATTGAGGTTCATGTTGGTCTGCGTGCCGGATCCGGTCTGCCAGACGACAAGAGGAAAATGCTCGTCGAGCTTGCCGTCGATCACCTCGCGCGCGGCGCGGACGATGGCGCGGGCGCGGCGCTGGTCGAGTAAGCCGAGTTCGCGATTGGTTTCCGCCGATGCGAGCTTGACCATGCCGAGCGCGCGAATGATCGGGATCGGCATCCGGTCGTGGCCGATGCGGAAATTCTGCCGCGACCGCTCCGTCTGCGCGCCCCAGTAGCGATCGGCGGGAACCTCGATCGGACCGAAGCTGTCGGTCTCCGAACGCGTCGAATTGGATGGCGATGACGTTGCTGATCGTTCCATGAAATCATGTCCGTTGCGCGAGGCCGCACCTTGCGGAGGCCACATCTTGCCGAGGCTACGTCTTGCGGAACCAACGCATGCCGGCTCCGCGCGGCGGCGGCACCGTCATTCTACAGTGCCGCGGTTTTCTCGCGCGCGGATTATTTCTTGCGGAAGCGATCCAGCCGAACGACTTCGGCACCCTCGCCCGGTTTTGCCGGTTCGTCCTCTTGCTCGGAGACCGGAGAGGGTACCGGGAGTGCTGAGGGCGCGGGAACCGCCGGAAGATTGGCGGCCGGCGCCTCCGTCTCGGCATCGGCCGGCTCGAATTGCAGGCCGAATTGCACCGAGGGGTCGAAGAAGCTCTTGATGGCGTTGAACGGCACCACCAGACGCTCGGCGACGCCCCCAAACGACAGACCGACTTCGAAACGATCCTCGGTCACGATGAGGTCCCAGAACTGGTGCTGCAGGATAATCGTCATTTCCTGCGGATATTGCGCCAACAGCCGCGGCGACAGTTTCACGCCTTCCGCGGTGGACAGGAAGGTGATGAAGAAATGGTGCTCGCCGGGCAGACCATGCTCGGCGGCGTCGGTCAGCACGCGGCGCAGCACCCCGCGCAGCGCATCGCGCGCCAGGACGTCGTATCGGATATGATCGGTCGCCATTATCAGTCCTGTCGCGTTCGCATGCTGCCGGCGGATCGGCAGCCCGACTCGCCCATCCCCATATGCTACTCCGACAGCGGCCCGAGGTCAGCAGGCGTTGCCGCCAGCAGTGGATATTGCAGCAAAACGCCCGGCCACAAAGCAAATTGAAGTGGAGGCTTCTGTTGCCAGGTGCCTCCGAACCCCGCCTGACGGAGCTTAACCCATCAGGACTTTAGACTTGGTTTTTCAAACCGCTTAAGCGGCCTGAGCAACCGGAGCATAGTTGTCGTTTGCAACTATTGCATAGCCCGATAACGGCGGAACCATACCGAGAAAAAACACGCCCTTTACGCCCTCGTCGATCCTGTTTCGCCCCCGCCGAAACCCGCGCAGGCGCTGCGGGCTTGGGTGGAGGCGCCGGGTGCTGCCCCCGGGTCCGAATGGTTTATTACGACGGCAATTTATTTCCATAGCCGGCGAACCGGCACCCCTAATATAGGGGTCAAAAGTTGAGAAAAACAGAGCCCGCATGGGCCGTTTGGGCAGGGAACGCGGCCCGCGAGGGTGGTGGAAGATGCCGAATTTGGGTTGGCGCCGGGGACCCGTCGTTCTAAATTTTGAGGCATGCCCCCGGATTCGCCGCCGGCCGCCGTTGCGGCGCCGGATGTCCTCACGTCAACCCCGCCTGGCCTGGTCGAACTGTTCCTCGCGTTCGCCAAAATGTCGCTCGCGGGCTTCGGCGGCGTGCTGGTATGGGCGCGGCGCGGCATCGTCGATCAGCACCGCTGGATGACGGCCGACGAGTTCAACGAGACCTTCGCGCTGTGCCACTTTCTGCCCGGTCCGAACGTTGTCAACCTGTCGGTGGTGTTCGGATCACGGTTTCGTGGGGTTCTTGGTGGCGTCGCGGCCTTCGCCGGCCTGGTCGGTCCACCCGTCGTCATCGTCACCATCCTGGCGGGGCTCTACGCCCGGTTCGGTGAAATTGACGCCTTGCGGCGCATTCTGGCCGGTGTTTCCTGCGCCGCGGTCGGCCTGCTGATATCGGCGCTTTTCCGGATGATGATGCCCCTGATCCGGAAACGCGATCTGGTCGGGCTTGTGGTAGTGGCCGCGGTGTTTGTCGCCATAGGGCTGCTGCGGCTGCCGTTGCCGGCGGTGCTGCTGGTGGCGATCCCGCTCAGCATCGCCATCACCTTTGTCATGCGCCGGCGGGCCGGCGCATGAATCCGGACGGCAACCCGGTTTTGACGCTGCTCTGGACCTTCGCCTTGATGTCGCTGTTCGCGGTCGGCGGCGCCAATGCCGCGATTCCCGAAATGCACCGGGTCGCGGTCGACGTCCAGCACTGGATGACCGACAAGCAATTCGCCGACATATTCGCGATATCGCAGATGGCGCCGGGTCCGAACGTGCTGATCGTCACCCTGATCGGCTACGCCGTTGCCGGCGTTGTAGGCGCGCTGGTTGCAACCCTGGCGATGTGCGTCCCGACCGCGGTCCTTGCCTATTATGTGAGCCGCCTTCTGGCGCGATCGAGCCATTCGCGCTGGCCTGCCATCATTCAGGCGGCGCTGGTACCGCTTTCGATCGGGTTGATGGGCGCGAGCGGCCTGATTTTGGCGCTGACCGCCGATCAGAGCTGGGCCGGGGGCCTGATCACCCTGGCCGCCGCCGGCCTCGCCTTCGCCACACGGCTTAATCCGCTCTGGATGTTGCTGGTCGGGGGGTGTTTGGGTTTTGCTGGCCTTATCTGACGAAAATCGCTAGGCAGTGCCTTCGGGGGACAGCAGCCGCGCTATCCAACAGAACAGCGAAAAGCCTTTTACGGGGAGAGACTTCGATGAGTGACGCGCCGAGCCGTGGGCCGGTCAAATACATCATGCCGAAATGGATTCGTGGTCCGCAGGATTTTGTCGGCGGCCTGGCGCTGATTGCCATCGCGCTGTTCGCCTTGTGGGCGTCGAGCGATCTGCAGGGCATGCATGGATTTTCGTTCGGCGCAGGCACCGCGCCCCGCATGTTCGCGGTTCTCCTGCTTGGACTTGGCATCGCGGTGATGGTCGTCGGTCTTGTGACCGAGGGTGAGCATATTACGACCTATGCGTGGAGAGGCCCGCTATTCGTATCGCTGGCCATTCTTTCCTTTGCGATCACGATCCGCCCGCTGGGGCTGGTGGTTTCGGCCTTTGCCAGCTTCATGATCTCCGCGCTGGGCACACCGGAAACGAAATGGAAGGAAACCATCATTGTCGGCATTTGCCTGACGATCGGCTGCAGTCTGCTTTTCCCCTATGCGCTGGGGCTGCCGTTGCAGCTCTTCCCGCGTTTCCTGGTTCAGTGAGGGCGTAATGGCCGAACTCTTTTCCAATCTTGCCCTCGGTTTCGGGGTCGCCTTTACGCCGATCAACCTTCTGCTGTGTTTGATCGGCGCGCTGGTCGGTACGCTGGTCGGTGTGTTGCCCGGCATCGGCACCATCGCCACGGTCGCGATGCTGCTGCCGATCACCTTCGGCCTGCCGCCGGTCGGCGCCTTGATCATGCTCGCCGGCATCTATTACGGCGCGCAATATGGCGGATCGACCACCTCGATCCTGGTCAATATTCCGGGCGAGGCGACGTCGGTCGTGACCACGCTCGACGGTTTCCAGATGGCCAAACAGGGCCGCGCCGGCCCGGCGCTGGCGATCGCCGCGATCGGATCCTTCTTCGCCGGCTGCGTCGCGACCGTCCTGATCGCGGTGCTCGGGGCGCCCCTGACCAAACTCGCGCTGGCGTTCGGGCCGGCCGAATATTTCTCGCTGATGGTGCTCGGCCTGATCTTCGCGGTGGTGCTGGCAAAGGGTTCGGTGCTCAAGGCGATCGCGATGATCGTGTTCGGGTTGCTGTTGTCGATGGTCGGGTCCGATATCGAGACCGGCGCATCGCGCATGGCGTTCAACATTCCCGAACTGGCCGACGGTCTCGGCTTTGCCACGGTGGCGATGGGCGTATTCGGTTTTGCCGAGATCATCCGCAACCTCGACGCCGGCGCCGAGATGGACCGCGATCTGGTGCAGCAGAAGATCACCGGGCTGATGCCGACCAGGAGAGACCTGATCGACTCAGCGCCGGCGATCGTCCGTGGCACGATCCTCGGATCGATCCTCGGCATCCTGCCCGGCGGCGGCGCGGTGATCGCCTCGTTCGCGGCCTATACTTTCGAGAAGAAGATCGCCAAGGATCCGTCGAGGTTCGGCCGCGGCGCGATCGAAGGCGTCGCGGCGCCCGAAAGCGCCAACAATGCGGCGGCGCAGACCTCGTTCATCCCGCTACTGACGCTCGGCATTCCGCCCAACGCCGTGATGGCGCTGATGGTCGGCGCGATGACCATTCATGGCATCGTGCCGGGGCCGCAGGTGATGCAAAAGCAGCCGGAGCTGGTGTGGGGCATGATCGCCTCGATGTGGATCGGCAATTTGATGCTGATCATCATCAACCTGCCACTGGTCGGCATCTGGGTGCGCCTCTTGCGGGTGCCGTATCGGCTGATGTTCCCCTCGATCGTGATCTTCTGCGCGATCGGCATCTACTCCATCAACAATGCGCCCGTCGACGTCATCCTGGCCGGCGCGTTCGGCCTGCTCGGCTACTGGCTGATCAAGCACGATTTCGAGCCGGCGCCGCTGCTGCTCGGCATGGTGCTCGGGCCGCTGATGGAGGAAAATCTGCGCCGGGCGCTGTTGATCTCGCGCGGTGACGCGACGGTGTTCTTTACCCGTCCGCTTTCGGCGGTGCTGATGGCGACCGCGGCATTCCTGCTGGTGCTGGCGCTGTTGCCGTCGCTGCGCAAGAAGCGCGACGAGGTCTTCGTGGAATCCGAGACCTGAGGGGTATCGACATCAGGGCTAAATTGAGGGCGGAACGCAGGTTCCGCCCTTGCCGTTTGTGGGCCGGATGTTCACTTTTCAGGGTATAACCGGCGTACCGGGCCGAATCGCCGCTGTCGTTGGCCGATCCGGCCGCTAAAATTCGCCGTCTCCAAAGGCTCGTAACATCACGCCATGAATCAGTACCACGACCTGCTCGAACGGATTCTCTCAGACGGTGCGGAGAAACACGACCGCACCGGCACCGGCACGCTGTCGATTTTCGGCCACCAGATGCGGTTCAATCTGGCGTCGGGTTTTCCGATGCTGACCACCAAGAAGCTGCCGCTGAAATCGATCGTGCACGAATTGCTGTGGTTCCTGGCCGGCGACACCAACATCAAATATCTGAAGGACAACGGCGTTTCGATCTGGGACGAATGGGCCGACGCCGATGGCGACTTAGGTCCGGTCTATGGCTCGCAGTGGCGGTCCTGGCCGGCGCCGGACGGACGCCGCATCGACCAGATTTCGGACGTCATCGGCATGATCAAGCGCAATCCGGATTCGCGCCGCCTGATCGTGAGCGCGTGGAATCCGGCCGACGTCGACAAGATGGCGCTGCCGCCGTGCCATTGCCTGTTTCAGTTCTATGTCGCAGGCGGCAAACTGTCGTGCCAGCTGTATCAGCGGTCGGCGGACGTGTTTCTCGGCGTGCCCTTCAACATCGCCTCCTATGCGTTGCTGACGATGATGGTGGCGCAGGTGACGGGCCTGAAGCCCGGCGACTTCGTTCACTCCCTTGGCGACGCGCATCTCTATTCAAACCACCTCGAGCAGGCGCGGCTGCAACTGACGCGCCCGACGCGGCCGCTGCCGGTGATGAAGATCAATCCAGATGTGAAGGATATCTTCGCGTTCCGCTACGAAGACTTCATGCTCGAGGGCTACGACCCGCACCCGCACATCAAGGCCGAGGTCGCGGTGTGAGCGATTGAATGTCCCTCCTGATCCGCCGCGCCCGTCCCGACGAAGCGGGCCTCGTTCTGGCCTTAGTCCGCGAACTCGCCGAATACGAGAAACTGCCGCACGAAGTCGAAGCCACCGAAGCTGACATCGGTGCGGCGCTGTTCGGCAGCAATCCGCGGTTGTTCTGCGAGATCGCCGAATGGAGCGGCGAGCCCGCCGGCTTTGCGGTCTGGTTCGCCAATTTTTCGACCTTCAGCGGCCGCTCCGGCATCTATCTGGAAGACCTGTTCGTCCGCCCCGCGCAACGCGGCAAGGGCATCGGCAAGGCGCTGCTGGCGCATCTTGCAAGGGAATGCGTCGCGAACGGCTGGTCGCGATTGCAATGGTCGGTGCTGGACTGGAACACGCCGTCGATCGAATTTTATAAGTCGCTCGGCGCTGTCCTGATGGACGAGTGGACCGTGTGCCGGATTGGCGGTCCGGCGCTGGCCGCGCTCGCACAGGGGGCGCGCTGATGGAAATCGTCCTGATCGTTGCGGTGGCCGACAACGGCGTGATCGGCGCGCATGGCACGATTCCGTGGCGCCTGAAGAGCGATCAGCAGCGCTTGAAGGCGATGACGATGGGCAAACCGGTGGTGATGGGTCGCAAGACCTTCATGTCGTTGCGCAGGCCGCTTCCCGGGCGGACCAATATCGTGGTCACCCGCGATATGAATTTTCGCAGCCCGGGCGCGGTAGTGACAAGCTCCTTCGCCGATGCCCGCGCGGTCGCGACCGGGGATGCGCTGCGGCGTTTCGCCACTGAGATCGCGGTAATTGGGGGTGCGGAAATCTATGCGCAATCGATGGAGTATGCCGACCGTCTGGAAATCACCGAGGTGCATGCCCGGCCTGACGGCGATACCTATTTTGCCGCCATTAGTGCGGCGGTTTGGCAAGAGGTGGCCCGGGTGCGGAATCCGGCCACCGCGGACGATAGCGCAGACTTTTCCTATGTGACATATCGCCGGCGAAAGTCGCATTAACTGCGTCAGACGATGTTTACATTGACAATTACCGGCTCAGGCATAGCTGCTTCGAACCGGAAGCTTGCGTTGTAAGGGCGGGAGCCGTCCCCTATAAAGCCGTCCAGATGTTGCGCGGCGGGGCGATCTTGGCCCGTAGCCCGCTGAGGAGATTGTCGATGCCGTGGAAGAATCAAGGCGGAGGCCCCTGGGGCTCCGGTCCGAAAGGGCCATGGGGCTCCGGCCCGCAATCGGTAGGGCCGCGACCGCCCGATCTTGAAGACCTTCTGCGCCGCGGTCAGGACCGCCTCCAGCAGCTCTTGCCGGGCGGCCATTTCAGCGGCCTCGGCATCGCGCTGATCCTGGCCGGCGCCGTGGCGATCTGGATGTTGTCCGGCTTCTTTCGCGTTCAGTCTGAAGAGCTCGGCGTCATCTTGCGGTTCGGCAAGCATGTGAAAACCGTGCAGCCGGGCCTGAATTATCATTGGCCATATCCGATCGAAACCGTGTTGCTGCCGAAGGCGCTGCGCGTTTCCACCCTCTCGATCGGCATGACGCTGATCGACGATCCGGCCCGGCGCGGCAGAACGATGCGCGACGTGCCGGAAGAAAGCCTGATGCTGACCGGCGACGAGAATATCGTCGACGTCGATTTCACCGTGCTGTGGCGGATCAAGCCGGATGGCGTCGGCTTTTATCTCTTCAACATCCAGAATCCCGAAGGCACCGTGAAGGCGGTTGCCGAAAGTGCGATGCGCGAAGTCATCGGCCGCTCGGAAATTCAACCGATCCTGACCGGCGCCCGCACCCTTACCGAATCTACCGTCCAGGAATTGATGCAGAAGACGCTCGACAACTACGGCTCGGGCATTCTGGTGCAGCAGGTGCAGATGCAGAAGGTCGACCCGCCGGCGCAGGTGATCGACGCCTTCCGCGACGTGCAAGCGGCGCAGGCCGACCTGCAGCGCCTGCGGAATGAGGCCGAGACCTATGCCAACCGCGTCGTTCCCGATGCCAAGGGACGTGCCGCGCAGATCCTTCAGGTCGCCGAAGGCTACAAGCAGCAGGCGGTCGCCGAGGCAAAGGGCCAGAGCGCGCGCTTCCTCAAGGTCTACGACGAATACAAGAAGGCGCCCGATGTCACGCGGCAGCGCATTTATCTGGAGACGATGGAGCGCATCCTGGGCAGCGCGGAGAAGCTGGTCTATGACGGCGGCGGTTCGTCGTCGTCGCAGAGCGTCGTGCCGTATCTGCCATTGAGCGAGCTGACGCCGCGTCGGCAGGCGACTCCCACGACCGGCCAGCCACAACAGCCGAGCGGAGGCACGCGATGAGGTCCCCCGTTACAGGTATGGTGGCGCTGTTCGTGCTGTTCGTCATTGCCATCGTCGGTTACAGCTCGGTCTTCACCGTGTCGCAGACCGAACAGGTGCTGGTGGTGCGGCTCGGCGAGCCAGTTCGCGTCGTCACCGAGCCGGGCCTGAATTTCAAGGCCCCGTTCATCGATAGCGTGATCTCAATCGACAAGCGCATCCTCGATCTCGAAAATCCGTCGCAGGAAATCATTGCCTTTGACCGGCGGCGGCTGGTGGTCGACGCCTTCGCGCGTTACCGGATCAAGAATCCGCTGCGGTTTTATCAGAGCATCGGCTCGATCCAGGCCGCCAACATCCAGCTGACGACGCTGTTGAATGGTTCGCTGCGCCGTGTGCTCGGCGAGGCCACCTTCATCCAGATCGTCCGTGACGAGCGCGAAACGCTGATGGCGCGGATCCGCGAGCAGCTCGACAAGGAAGCCGACGGCTACGGTATCCAGGTGGTCGATGTGCGGATCAGGCGTGCCGACCTGCCGGAACAGAACAGCCAGGCGGTGTACCAGCGGATGCAGACCGAGCGGCAGCGCGAGGCCGCCGAGTTCCGCGCCCAGGGCGGCCAGAAGGCCCAGGAGATCAGGTCTAACGCGGATCGCGAAGCCACCGTCATCGTCGCCGAGGCCAATTCGACCGCCGAGCAGGTGCGCGGCGCCGGCGACGGCGAACGCAACCGGCTGTTCGCCGACGCCTATGGCAAGGATCCCGACTTCTTCGCGTTCTACCGATCGATGACGGCCTATGAGAACGGCTTGAAGAGCAACGATACCCGCTTCCTGCTGCGGCCGGATTCCGACTTCTTCAAGTTCTTTGGCAACTCGTCCGGTAAGCCGCCCGCGGCCCCGACGCCGGCCGCGGCGGCGGCGCCAAAGCCGTAAGAAGCGCGATTCGCCCATAAGACCAGGGTGAAGCGGGCCTCGCTTCACCCTGAAAAGCAAAAACAACATCAAGCGGGAGATTGCAGTCCGATGAGGTCCATAGCGTTCGCCGACTTCCTCATCGGTGTGGGCATTCTGTTTGTGCTTGAAGGGCTTTTGTTCGCGGCAAGCCCGGCCTGGATGCGCCGGGCCATGAAGAGCGCGCTGGCGACGCCGGACAACATCCTCCGCGTCGTCGGCATCGGATCGGCGGTCGTGGGCCTCGTCCTGATATGGCTGGTCCGCCACTAGGGGAACCGTCATTCCGGGGCGCGCGCTGTTACCGCGCGAACCGGAATCTCGGGAATCCCCGGCGGACAATTGCAGATCTGAGGTCTGGTTGCTTTCGTACCATCGGGGATGATGACCGCGTGAACACGTTCGCTAAAAATGCTGCGGGATCAACGTCATCGTGAGCGGCAGCGCCGGTTTTTTGCCGTATTCGCAGCGGCACGATCGGTTGACCGAGAATCCGGTTTTTACCTCCGGAATCCTGCTCAAATGCTTGCGCCGAAACACGATTCGAGCGCACTGTGGATTTCAATTCCGGCCCTTTTTTCTTGAAGAGAGAGATCGAACATGACCCGTGCGATTGAAGCCTTGAGCCATCGCCTGCGCCCCTGGTTGGCCGCGATCTGCCTTGGCACCGCACTTGGCGCTGCAGGCGTCCCGATGTCTGGCCCGGCGCTGGCGCGAGGCCCGGACGGCATCGCCGACGTGGCCGAGAAGGTGATCGACGCCGTGGTCAACATCTCGACCTCGCAGACCGTCGAAGCCAAGGGCGGTGGCGGCGAGGGCAGGGGCGCCATGCCGCAATTGCCGCCGGGTTCGCCGTTCGAGGAATTCTTCGACGATTTTTTCAAGAACCGGCGTGGCGGCCCGGGGGGCGGTTCCAAGGGCGGTGACAAGAGCGGCGATCTGCAGCCGCGCAAGACCAACTCGCTCGGCTCCGGCTTCATCGTCGATACCTCAGGCGTCGTGGTCACCAACAATCACGTCATTGCGGACGCCGACGAGATCAACGTCATCATGAACGACGGCACCAAGATCAAGGCAGAGTTGGTCGGCGTCGACAAGAAGACCGATCTCGCGGTGCTGAAATTCAAGCCGGTGAAGCCGCTGGTCGCGGTGAAGTTCGGCGATTCCGACAAACTGCGTCTCGGCGAATGGGTGATCGCGATCGGCAATCCCTTCAGCCTCGGCGGCACGGTAACGGCGGGCATCGTCTCGGCGCGCAACCGCGACATCAATTCGGGTCCCTATGACAGCTACATCCAGACCGACGCCGCCATTAACCGCGGCAACTCCGGCGGTCCGCTGTTCAATCTCGATGGCGAAGTCATCGGCGTCAACACGCTGATCATCTCGCCGTCGGGCGGTTCGATCGGCATCGGCTTCGCGGTGCCCTCGAAGACCGTCGCCGGTGTGGTCGAGCAGCTCCGGCAGTTCGGCGAGCTGCGCCGCGGCTGGCTCGGCGTCCGCATCCAGCAAGTCACCGACGAGATCGCCGAAAGCCTCAGCATCAAGCCCGCGCGCGGCGCCCTGATCGCCGGCGTCGAGGACAAAGGCCCGGCGAAACCCGCAGGAATCGAGCCCGGCGACGTCGTCGTCAGGTTCGACGGCAAGGACATCAAGGAGCCCAAGGATCTGTCGCGCGTGGTGGCCGATACCGCTGTCGGCAAGGAGGTCGATGTCGTCATCATCCGCAAGGGTCAGGAGGAGATCCGCAAGGTCACGCTCGGCCGTCTCGAGGACGGCGAGAAGGCGGTGCCGGCGGCCGCCAAGACGCAGGCCGAGCCGGCGGAGAAGCCGGTGACGCAAAAGGCGCTTGGCCTCGATCTGGCGACGCTGAGCAAGGATCTGCGAACCCGCTACAAGGTCAAGGACAGCGTCAAGGGCGTCATCATCACCAGTGTCGATGGCAGCTCCGACGCCGCCGAAAAACGCCTCAGCGCCGGCGAGGTCATCGTCGAGGTGGCGCAGGAGGCGGTAGCCAACGCCGCCGACGTCAAGAAGCGGGTCGATCAGTTGAAGAAGGACGGCAAGAAGTCGGTTCTACTCCTGGTGTCGAATGCCGATGGCGAGTTGCGGTTCGTGGCGCTCAGCGTTCAGTAGGGTTCATCTGACGCCGAAGTACGGCGGCCCGCTGCTCCAGTGAATCTGTCGTCCCCGCGAAAAAGCGGGGACCCATCAACCACCGCTGTCGTGGTTGAAAAGAAATTTCGCCTCAGCCGCCTGCGTAACATCACGACGGCACGGCGTAGGGGTCCCGCTTTCGCGGGGACGACGTTGAGAGATTACGTCTCCACAAACTCGGCCCGCCGGTATCCCTGCGCATAAAGGAGTGCGGTCAGATCGCCATGATCGATCCGCGCCGCGGCGGCGGCCGCGACGGCGGGCTTGGCGTGGTAGGCGACGCCGAGGCCGGCGGCCTGGATCATGCCGAGATCGTTGGCGCCGTCGCCGACCACCAGCGTCTCGAGATTGTCGAGATCGAAGGATTCGCGCAGCTCGACCAAGGTTGCGAGTTTTACCGCGCGGCCCAGGATCGGCTCTCTGACCTCGCCAATTAGCTTGCCGTCCGCTACCAGCAATTCATTGGCCCGGTTCTCCTGAAAGCCGATCGAAGCTGCGACCGCGTTGGTGAACAACGTGAACCCGCCCGAGATCAGGCAGGTCCAGGCGCCGTGGGCGCGCATGGTGGCAACCAGCGCGCGGCCGCCCGGCGTCAGCGTGATGCGTTTTTCCAGGACTTCATCGACCACGCCGACCGGCAGGCCCTTCAACAGCGCGACGCGCTCGCGCAGCGCCGGCTCGAACTCGATTTCGCCGCGCATCGCACGCTCGGTGATTTTGGCGACATGTGCTTTCAGGCCGGCGAAGTCTGCCAATTCGTCGATGCATTCCTGGCCGATCATGGTGGAATCCATGTCGGCCAGAAAAAGCTTCTTGCGCCGCAACGCCTGCGGCTGCACCACGATATCGAACGGCAGATCGCCGCGGGCCTCGCGCAAGCGGTTTTCGATGGTCCGGATATCGGAGCCTTCGACAGGACTCCGGCCTTCGAAGGGGATATCGACCGCGACTTCGTCGAACAGCCATTGCGCCGGGCCAGGGGAGGGTAGAATGGCGCGCGCGCCGTCCACCACCGTGCTATCGAGCGCGGGGTCGGCGGGATTGCAGATCAGCGTGACGACGAGAGACATGCAGGTGAAATCGCAAGAGGAGAACAAGGCCGTGCTTATCGCAGGGCCGACCGCCAGCGGCAAGTCGGCGCTGGCGCTTGAACTGGCGCAGGCAGCCGGGGGCGTTATCATCAATGCCGATTCCATGCAGGTGTATCGCGATCTCCGCGTGCTTACGGCGCGGCCGACGCCGGCTGAGGAGGCGCGCGTGCCGCACCGGCTTTATGGCCATGTCGACGCCGCCGTGAATTTCTCCGCCGGCGCCTGGATCAACGACGCCAGGGCTGCACTTGCGGAAGCGCGCGCGCAGAACCGTCTGCCGGTTTTTGTCGGCGGGTCAGGTCTTTACTTCAAGGCGCTTACACATGGCCTGTCAGCGGTGCCGCCGATTCCTGTGGCGATACGTGAGGATGTTCGCGCGCGGCTAGAGCGCGACGGCGTCGAGGCGCTGCATGCGGAACTGGCCCGGCGTGATGCCGCGGGCGCTGAACGGCTGAAGCCGCGCGATCGCACCCGCATCGCCCGCGCGCTGGAAGTCGTCGAAGCCACCGGCCGTTCGCTGACCGACTGGCATCGCGACGGTCTGCCGCCGCTGCTGCCACAGGGACGATGCCGCGCGCTGTTTCTTAGCCCCGACCGCGACCAGCTCTACGCCCGGATCGATGCGCGCTTCGGCGTGATGCTCGAAGCTGGTGCGCTCCAGGAAGTCGCGGATCTGGCGGCGCGGCAGCTCGATCCGCTGCTGCCGGCGATGAAGGCCCATGGCGTGCCGGCGCTGATCCGGCATCTGAAGGGCGAGATCACGCGGGAAGAGGCGGCCGAAATCGGCCGTGCCGATACCCGCCATTACGCCAAGCGGCAATTCACCTGGTTCCGGCATCAGCTTCCGGAATTCGAATGGGTGAAACCGCAAGAGGCGAGAGCGTGGTTCAACCAAGACCTTGCGGATTCTCGCTAGGTCGTCATGCCCGGCCATAGCGGTCTGCCTTGCGCGGACCGCGTAAACTTGTCTGCGAGCCGGGCATCCACGGCTTACTTCCTCGACGGACAAAGACGTGGATGGTCGGGACGAGCCCGGCCATGACGAGGCTGGGGCGCGCATGGGCTGGAACCAGAAATTTACCCTCGCCGAACGTCCGGAACCCCGCTAAGCTGAGAATTGAGCGCTTCGTGCCACCTTCCCTTGACTTCTGGGGTTTGGAAGGTATGGTTCGCGCAACCTTTGGGAAGTCCGAGCGGTCAAATGCGTAATATAATTACCAAACTCCTTATCGTCGTCGTACCCAGGCGCACCGCCGGGGATGGCTAAGGCCATCCAAATTCGGGCGGTGTGCATGGGGCCTCTTGGGCCCCTTTTTATTTTCTAGACAACTCAAACCGAAAAAGCCGCGCACGGGACGCGCATCCGGAGCCAGCCATGAGTGACAAGAGCCACGATCCGAACCAGATGACCGGCGCAGCCATGATCGTCCGCGCCCTGATCGATCACGGCGTCCAGCACCTTTTCGGCTATCCCGGCGGCGCGGTGCTTCCGATCTATGACGAGATTTTCCAGCAGAGCGAGGTCGAGCACATCCTGGTGCGGCACGAGCAGGGCGCCG
>WNGI01001529.1_pt1 | contig 19378 bp, 20 predicted proteins | sample 5400621 | NCBI WGS metagenome assembly WNGI01 (sample SAMN13153374, study PRJNA577476) | soil metagenome | isolation source: 20 cm soil or saprolite under Garry oak tree replicate 1 | place: USA:California | collected 2016-06-15
CGCTCTCCGAGGGACCGGGACCAATTCAGGTCCTTACGGTGTTCCCGGCGGAAGCCAGAGCGGATCGGGTTTGGCCGGCAACGGGACCGGAGTTGGAACCGGCGGCGGCAGCATGACTGGACTCAAAGGATTGCCCAGCGCGGACTACAATCAATATCTTCTTCAACTCAAGAAACGAGTTGAATCTGTCTGGAAATATCCCGATGGAGTCTCCGGTGTTCAGAAGGTGGCCATTCTATTCACCCTCGATAAAGCTGGAAGACTTGTCCGATCCGAAGTTTTAGACTCAACGGATGCACGGTTGAATGCCAGCGCCGTCGAGGCGATGAGACGCGCATCCCCTTTTCCTCCGATCCCCGAAAACCTAAAAGACCTCGCCAACACGCCCTTACGCATGCAGTTCACGGTTACCATCGGCGTCCGCGGTTAAACGTTGCCGCGCGCGTACGATCCGTTTCATTGCAATAATTTTGATATAAGGTAAACATCATCGCAACATCGGGAAGGAAGTCTCATGCAGCCGACAGGTCTTGATTTTATCGACATCATCCATAAAGGCGCCATCGCCACCTATCCGCTAATTCTGTTGTCCATCGTCAGCGTCGCAGTCGTCTTTGAGCGCTTATGGTCGCTAAGAAATATTGGGGCAATCACGCTGAGAGTAACGGAATCGATTCTTGAGCCGATCAAGAAGGGGCAAAGAGATCTGGCCATCGCGATCTGCAAACAAAACTCGCATTGCCCGGCGGGTCGGATTTTTTTGAATCTTTTGGAGCGGGATGGAAACACGCGGTTGGACGTCGCCAACAATATCGCTGCGGAAGCGATGTTCGAAGAAGGTCAGAAACTCAAAAAACACCTGTGGATCCTCGGCACGGTCGCCAGCAGCGCACCCTTCATCGGCCTGCTCGGCACGGTGGTAGGAATTATCAAGTCCTTCGAAAGCATGGCCATCGCCGGCACCGGTGGATTTGCCGTCGTCGCTGCAGGGATTTCTGAAGCTCTGGTCGCAACGGCGCTGGGCTTGGGCGTGGCGATCATCGCGGTCATTTTTTACAATTATTTTCAGACTCGCATTGGCGCGCTCAACGGCTTGTTTCGCATTCAAGTCGCCAAGGTTGTTCAGCATATGAGCGTCTGAGGTATTTTCATGGCAATCACTCCACTCGGGGGTAACGACGAGAGTTCCGACATTGTCGCGGAGATCAATATCACGCCGTTGACCGACATTTTTCTCGTCCTCCTGATTATTTTCATGATCACGAGTTCGGCAATGATCGAATCCGGCGGCAAAGTCAACCTCCCGAAAGCCGTCGCGACCCAGTCGGAGTCGCGCGGCACGACGGTGACAGTCACGCCCAAACATGAAATCTTCGTCGATCAAAAACCGGTCAAGGAAGAAAACTTGGAAAAAACCCTTCAGGATGCGTTGAGCGCTCGCGCCGATAAAACCGTGATTCTCCGCGGCGACAAGGACGTCTTGCTGGGCGACACGGTAAAAGTGATGTCGATTATTAAGCGCGCCGGCGCCTCGGAGATCGCCATCGCGGCAGAAACAGAAAGAAAGGCCCGCTAGCAATTTCTGCTTTATAAACCGTGATCGACTGAGTGTACCGCCAGGTCAGCGGGCGGGTCCATCGCTCGGCGGCGGCAGTTGCTGCGGTCGTGTTAAGCTATCTTGCCGGTTCCGTTCGATCTCGCGTTGAATCTCCGTGGAACTCTTACCCAAGCGCTCGACTTCCAATTGAAGATTTTTTTCCTTCTCGAGGAATACTTCCAGTTCCAAAGATTTCTGATTTCCAGACTGGTAATAAATGTTGATCGTTTCGCGGCTATTCGAACCATCGCTGGCGCGCGCTAAAACATCGATTTGGTTTCGTCCTTCCACCACGGGCACCGCTGAGGCGAAAAATCCGTCAGCAGCGAGACGAAGCTGTGTTGCTTTCTGGCCGGTCGTCTGGTTTACGATTTGCACGTAGTCGACGCCGACCACGGAGATATTTTCGAGCACCGCAAGCGCATCTGCGGGGCGCACCACCGGCGTGTACGTGCCGCCGCTTTCTTTGGCGATACCGATAGCCGCGCGCGGGTATGAAAGAGCTTCCTCGCCTAATGCAAACACATGAACCTTGATACCCGCTTTGCCGGATAACCTTGCCGCATTGATCGTCAAACTAATGTCCTCGGGGGTCATTCTTTTGCCACCGCCGATCGGTAGCGATGGAAACCCATCGGTCAGCAGAAACTGGACTTTGATTGCGTCAGTTCGCTTCTCGCTGGACCCGAGCCCCATTAACTCGGTGATCCCCATACGAATACCTTCGACCATATTCGTGCCGCCGTAAGGACCGGCGCGAAGAATGTCAGCCAGCACGCGGCGAACCTGTTCGAAATCATGGGTCAACGGCTGCGTCAATTTCGCGCCCTCGCTGAAAGTCAACACGCCCACCCGTGTGGTTTCGGAATTGAGCTGGAGGAGCAAGCGGCGCGCGGCCGCGATCTCGGCGGCAAGGATGGAATTGCGCGGATTTCTCAAGGGCGGTCTACCGAGGCTCATCCCGCCGATGCTGATCTGCGGCATGCCAAAGCCGGAGCTTTCAGGCGGCTGATCGGCATCCCCTAAATCCGCACCGCCGTACATCGCGGTGCTGCCGGAAATATCGATCACTAAAAAAATGTCGACATTTGCCGACCGTCCCGCGTCCCTGGCGACTTTGCCGTTGACGAAAATAGATTTCTGATCTTGGGTGATCCGGCTGCCGTCTTTGGGAGATAGGATTTGTAGTTTGGGTTCGGCCACGCCAACGCCGTCGAAACCCGCGACAACGAGGAGAACTAGATAAAGCCTAACGAACCAAACTCGTGACAGGTTCATTGTGCGACCTCGCGAATACAGCAAACGCTAACACGAATACTCTCGGCGCAAAAGAGACCGCAGGGATCGAAGAAATCTCGGTTACCACCAAAACGCTTCGCGTGCTATAATTCGATTATGTGGAAGGTGACCTGTATCCTCGCGCTTCTGTGCGTGACCAGTTGGTATGGCACGGCCAACGCACAATATGTTTTAGTTTTAAAGAACGGCCGGCAAATCAGTGTTCAGAGTTACCGCGAAGAAGGTTCGATGATCAAATTTTCCGGCCTCGGCGGCGAGATCGCGATCAGCAAAGAGCAGGTTCAAACCATTCGCCGCGCCGGAGAAGGTGACCGGCTCGGCCCGCCTAGTCTCGCCGTGGATCGGCTTCCGCCAACAATTTCACCGGAGCGCCCACCAGCGCCGACAAAATCAGCCGAAGCTAAACCTGCTAACGTAACACCCCCAGTCGAAGAACAACAGGCCAAGAAACGAGCTGAAGAAGAAAAAGCCTACCAAGACAAAGTGAAAGAGCTGACCCAAAAGCTGAAAGAAATGCGCGAGCGTTACTCTCTTATCACGCGGGGCAACAGCGGTCCCGAGCCGAGTTTCTTTACCACCGAAGAAGCGTTTAAAGGCCAGCAGGCGGATTTGATTTCACGTCTGCGAGATGCCCAGTACAAGGCACAAGGACTGCCAACCGGCAGCGCGTCTCGGTCGCCCCCTTTTTCGCTCGATGCGCCACCCGCGTATACCGAAAGAGAGAAGGAGTTGAGCGACCTGAGAGCTCGGATCAATCAAGTTGAGAATGACCGGCAGAAACTGATCGAAGAAATGAAAGCAAAGAACTTCGAGACCGGCTCGCTATTCTTGGATTAATTCTGCCGCGGCGCGAAGTCCAAGTAGATAACTGTCCACCCCGAATCCCGCGATTTGCCCAACCGCCACTTCGGCGATAAAGGAGTGATGGCGGAACGGCTCACGCTGGTGAATATTGGAAATGTGAATCTCCACGGTGGGGATGCCTAGCGCTGAAACCGCGTCGCGCATCGCCAAGCTCGTATGAGTGTACGCTGCGGGATTGATCACGATCGCGCCGAATTTATTCGCGGCTTCTTGGATCCAGGTGACCAGCTCGCCCTCGTTGTTGGACTGACGAAACTCGATCTCGATGCCGAGTTCCCTGGCAAGCATGCGCACTTTTTGCTCAATCTGCGCCAGCGTCAACTTTCCGTAAATTTCCGGCTGCCTTTTTCCCAACAAGTTTAAGTTGGGACCATTCAGGATCAGTACCTTTTTCTTCGCCATGAAAAATGCCTTCGCGTCGCGGCAGACAATGCGTCGGAAGAGTCAAGCGCCTAACGCGTTCACAATCTCTCCAGGCGCGAGCCAGTGGAAACGTGTCTTGCCGATGCCGCAACAAATAACGAATTTGATTTTCCCGTCTGCCGCTTTTTTGTCGACTTCCATGCCCTGAATCATGCTGCGCATCGACACGCCTGAAGGCAATTCCGTCGGCAAACCCGTCTTCTTGACCAATTTGATGATCCGCTCATAGCTTTGTTGATCACAAAATCCTTGCTGCACCGACAGCGCGGCCGCTTTCACCATGCCGACACCGATCGCTTCGCCATGGAGAAATTGCTGGTAACCGGTGGCGGCTTCCAGGGCGTGCCCAATGGTATGACCAAAATTAAGCACCGCGCGCTGATCGTCCTCGCGCTCGTCGGCTTCCACGACCCTCGCCTTGATCGCGCAGGACATTAGAATAATCCGGCTGAGCACTTCGCGATCCAGCTTGACGATCCCCTCCACCTTTTCTTCCAGCAGACGGAACAGATCCGGATGTTCGATAATGCCATATTTAATCACTTCTGCGAGGCCGGCGACGAGCTCTCGGCGCGGCAGCGAGCGCAGCACGTCGACGTCGATGAGAACCAGCTTCGGTTGATAGAAAGCGCCGATCAAATTTTTGCCGCTTTCATGATTCACCGCGGTTTTGCCGCCGACACTGGAATCTACTTGCGCGAGCAACGTCGTCGGCACTTGCACGTATGGAACGCCGCGTAGATAGGTCGCCGCGGCAAAGCCGGTGAGATCTCCGATAACGCCGCCACCGAGCGCCAGCAGGCAGGACTTTCGCTCAAACCGTTCGGCGATCAAGCGATCGTAAACCGTTGTCAACGATCGCAGATTTTTATGCTCTTCTCCGTCCGGCAGGAGGATCGGCGTCACTTCGAATCCGGCGTGACGCAACGCTTCATCGATGGCGTCGAGATAGAGCTGCGCCACCGTCGGATTCGTGATCACCGCAACTTTGCCGCGCAATCCAGCTTGCTGCAATAATTCTCCCGTTCGTTCCAGGATGGCCTCGCCGACATGAATAGGATACGAACGCTCGCCGAGATTGACGGTTAGTGTTTCCATCGCGTCATTTACCCGAGCCGAGCCCGCCGAGAATTTTTTCGACAACTTGATCTATGCTTAAGTCACTGGTATCGATCGTCATATCCGCTTGCGCGTATCTCGCTTCGCGCTGCAGTAGCAGCTCTTCGAGGCGCGCCCTCCGATTGGTTCCTTTCAGGAGCGGCCGTTTGGCGGCGCTTCCAACCCTGGCGAGCAACGCGTCGACCGACGCGCTGAGGCCGATGACTACAGACTTTTCGCGCAGCAGGCTTAGATTCTCGTCGTCCATGACGATGCCGCCGCCGGTCGCGATGACCTGACCGTCTGCTTGCAACACCGCGGCGAGAGTTCGCTTTTCCAACTGGCGAAAATAAGCCTCGCCCTTTTGCGCGAAAATCTCTACCACTTTGAGTCCTTCGGCTTTTTCCAAGAGCCGGTCGAGATCAACGAAACGGCGGCGCAACTTGCGCGCCAAGTTGCGCCCGATAGCGCTCTTTCCGACCGCCATGAAACCAATGAGTGCGATGTTCTGGACCGGCGTTTTCGGCAACGGACTAGTAGTTCTTGATTTGCTCTAGATAATTCTCATAGTTGCGCCGAATTTCGCGCAAAGAATCCCCGCCGAATTTCTCCAGAAAGGCTTTCGCGATCTCGAAGGCGACAACGGATTCCCCAACCACGGCGGCGGCCGGCGCGGCGCAAACATCGGAGCGCTCAACGGACGCATCGGTAGCCTGCTTCGTCCGCAAATCCACCGAGTGCAACGGACTCATGAGAGTCGAGATCGGCTTCATCGCGACGCGGGCGACGAGCGGCGCACCGTTTGTCATGCCGCCCTCAGTGCCGCCGGAGTTGTTGCTTCCGCGGTAAAATCCGGTGGGCACAATCCTTGGCGTTCCTTCGCTGACGTCCTTGGTCGGGTCGAAGAAAATTTCATCATGGACTTGCGAGCCGCGGCGCCGCGCCATTTCGAAGCCAAGGCCAATCTCGACCCCTTTCATCGCCTGAATGCTCATCAGCGCCTGGGCCAATCGTCCGTCCAGCTTGCGATCCCATTGCGTGTGAGAGCCCAATCCGGGCGGCAAACCGATCGCCACCACTTCGAAAATACCGCCGAGAGTGTTCCCTTCTTTTTTGCATTCTTCGATTAACGCGATCATTTTTTCTTCGGCAGCACTATCGGCGGTTCGCACCGGTGACTCTTCCGAACGCGCATAAATCTCGTCGAACGAAAGCTCCTGGAAATTCGCCGTGACGTTGCCGATGGAACGAATATAACCCATGATGCGAATACCGAATGGTACCAGCAATTGCTTGGCGAACGAACCGACGGCCGTGCGCGCCACGGTTTCCCGGGCGCTGGCGCGCTCCAGGATGTCGCGAATATCTCTACGGTCGTATTTGAGCGCGCCATTTAAGTCGGCGTGTCCCGGACGCGGCTTGGTAACGGCAATCTTATCATCGCGGTCTTCGGGCAAGGGGGACATTTTTTTTGTCCAGTTTTTCCAGTCGCGATTCTCGATTCCCAAAGCCACTGGCGCGCCAATGGTTTCACCCCAGCGAATGCCGGAACGCACCTGGGCCTCGTCTTTCTCGATCAGCATGCGCCCGCCGCGGCCGTAGCCTTGCTGGCGGCGCCAAAGATCGTGATTGATTTTATCGATGGCGATGGCAAACCCCGCCGGCACCCCGTCGATGATCATGGTCAAACAGGGACCGTGGGACTCTCCCGCTGTCAGGTAACGGAGCATCAATAACTTTCCTAGTTTGTCAACGTTAAGATTACAGAGAGTGGTGAACCCTTGCAACCGCAACGCTCAACTAGGCCGGCCGACGTTTACAGCTGGCTCGGCTCATTATTGTTAGCGCGTGGAAGTCGATGTGATAGTTACTAGATTTTCTTGAATGAATTTCAATATCGTCGTCTGCGGATCGAAGTCAGAGCGGATGTAGTACCAATCGGAAATTCTTGTAAGTCGACCTCCACCTCCCTGATAATAAGATTCCTCGTGATCCGGCTTACCGGCAATAGCGATTACCTGCCCTTTATTCATGCCTACTGAAATCAGCCGGTCTGGATTGTTGTACGGACGCCACGCGCTCAAAGTGGGAACCTGAGCTATTTCGAAAGATTTCGAATCGTTTGCCGCTGCCGTCGTTGAAATTACCGATTGAAACACGGTGCAGATCCAAAAAATGGCGAGCGATCTTCTCATACGATGCAATTGCCACCCCAATACTCGCGACTTACGCTGTTTGACCTGCTCGTTTCTGGACACATTAAGGACCACTTTGTGAAGTTGTGGCTTGGCCTCCATCGGTCTTTTTCATCTGCTCCCGCCACAGCTGTTCGGCTGTCGGCAGGTTTGCAGAGCCCGCGGAGGCAATCCGTGGAGTGATAAATACCATCATTTCCTCAAATTGTTTCTGCCACGTATTGTTTTTGAATAGCCAACCGAAAACCGGAATATCTTTGATCCAAGGAATTCCCGATTCGTTGGTTGTATTGGAATCTTTCAAAATACCGCCAACGACGATTGTTTCGCCATCTCTGACCAGGACATTGGCAATCGCTTCACGACTGATTTCATCGAACGGGACAACCCCCGCAGCGGACGTACCGGACGACGGGCTGGCTGTGGGCGCAACGGAACTGGATTTCACTCCGATTTTCATGAGTATAAAACCGTCTGAAGACACTTGTGGCGTTACTGTAAGAGTGATGCCGGTTGGAATCTTTTCCGTAGCCACAGCGGTTCCCGCCGCTGATCCACTTCCACTTGCGATATTTGTTGAAGAGGGAAGGGCAATTCGAAGAATGCGCAGGCTCTGAATGGTGGACTCAACATTGTTAAGAGTTGCAACAGAGGGTCTCGATATCACTTTTACTAATCCTTCATTCTCTGCGGCGGTTAAAGTCGCGTTCAGATCTGTCAGGCCACCGATCCTATTTTGAAACACTGAAATTATGGGTGCCACGCCTGCCGCCGCTGTGCCCGAACTCGGCGTGAAATCACTAGTGATTGTCGCGCCGCCTCGGGTGAAATTGAATTTTGTTCCTAGGGCTCTCGCAAAGGTTGGGTTTGTCTCAATAAGGTTCGACTCGATGAGAACTTGGGGCGTACGTGTATCAAGTCTGCTTACAATACAAGTGACATCTTGCACTTCCACAGCGTTCCCACGGACGACGATAGTATTACTTCTCTTGTCCGGAACTATATCCGCACCAGACTTCACAATCTGCTTAACTCTGTCGACCAATTCTTCGGCTCTAGCGTAATTAACATTTAGGTAGACAATTTGAGGGATCTCAATACTTTTCGCCGCGTTTCGAGCATCCAATTGATTTTTTCTGTCTTGTGTTAGTCTCGCAGCCGTGGAGATCCTTATCACATTGTCAACTTCCTCCTTCGCTAATCCGTTTGTGTCGACGATCAAATCCAAAGCTTGATCCCAAGGAACTTCTACGAGACGGATCGTAAGCTTTTTATTTACATCGTCCGTTACTAGAATATTTTTATCAGCCACCTGCCCAAGAAGCCTAAAAACGTTCTTAATATCGGCGTCTTTGAATTCAAGCGAGATTTTCTGCCCGGTGTATTTCTTTTCCGCGGTCGATAGCCCCTCAGGCCCCAAGGTCGGGCTTTTTACTTCCCCAATAGAGGGGCATGTCGGGCCGCCTGCGATAAGTTCCGTCCGTTTTCCATCCTTCACCAACGTGAGATTTTTTTTTGCCGTTGCATTAGGGTCCCTTGATCCAACCACGATTCTTAACCCGCCGTCTTCCGGTGAAATTGTATAAGCAGGGACTGTCGCCGCGGCGATCTCCAAAACGAGACGTAGGTTGTTCTCGTTCGCATTCAGCCTTAACGTCGACACAATACCGGTATCTATCCGGAATGCGTCTGCTAACGCCGTTGTCTTTGTGTCGTTTAAAATATCCAATACGATCCGTGCGGGTTGGGGCAGTGTAAAATGACGGTACTCGGTTACAGGTTGAGAGAATTTAACAAACAAGGTGGATTGTCCTCGTTCCTCGCGCACGGTCAGTTCTTGTAGACTCTGAGTCGGTACAGCGGAGATCTGAGGCTTCGCGGGTGGGGGCTGAGGAATCGCTGACGCTTGACCGGTGGATTGGGATAGAGTGTCTTTGTTGACCGCGCAACTGGTTAGAGTTAGGGCGGCGCCAAAGACGGCAAGCAGAACCAGCGCAGAGAAAACCTCGGCGAAGCTCTGCGCGCCCCCTTGAAGAGGCTCGGTAAGTATATTCCTCATTTTTCTCCTCATCCCTACTCCGTCGAGAGTCTCATGCTGACGTCGCGCTTTTTTTGGACACCGTATGCATCTTCGTAATTTTCTTCGACGATGATTTGGTCGCGCTGAATCGCTTTCACTTTGCCTTCATTACTACCAATCGCAGTTCCTTTTCTGACGACATAACCAAGCCCGGCGGTATCTTCAATCATCGCTTGCGGCTCCTTCATGTTCCAGACGATACCGACGACTTTTAACTGCCCCAAATCAAAACGTTCCAACGGCGAAAGATTTTCCCGCGCGCGGTTGCTCACCTTGGTCCGCAGCGTCATCGGACGAAACGGGTCGCGGCTACCTTCCTTCAAGGCACGGGGCGCCACCGGCATCTCCGAAGTTTTCTGCGGCATCTTTAAATCCTCGGGTTGAGCGGCTTTGCCTTCCGCTTTGGCGCTGCTGCCGAAGGTTTCTTTGAGCTTGGCTGCCGCCGCGTCGCGCAGACCCTGTAAAGATTGCCCGATCGACGCCGGTGCTTTGTTGAACTTGCCGACGGCGTCCTTCATCTTTTCCGAAGGTGTCGGTATCGGCTCTTCGCCGTGCGCAGAGCCGACTGCAATGATGGCAACGCAGATGATCGGAAGCAGACTGTATGCAACGCGTAGACTCATTATTTTCGGCTATTTCTTGGTTTTTGCGGCCTTGGCCTTTTCGTCGGCGATTTTCTTGCGCTCCGCGTCGTCCAAGAAGCGAAAAGCAGTTGCGACACTGGTGGTCTCCAGCACGACGTTATCACCGGCGGGCGTGGGATTTTTGAAACCGATATTGTCGATGTTGACGAGCCGGTCCATTCGACCGACTTCGTCGAAGAAGCTCACGGTATTATGAAAATTTCCTTTGACCGTGATGTCGACCGGGATTTCCGCGTAAAAGTCCTGATAGTTTTCCGCCCGCGGACGAAATACAAGGATGTCCAGGCCGGATTGTTGGGCCTTCGTAGAGATGTTTCTGAGCAGGTCAGGAATTTCTCTTTTTTCGGGAAGCTGTGCGACCGCTTTCTTAAGCTCGGCGTCGAGTCGCTGCAGGTCCTTGCGCAAGCCCGCCAAGTTTGCCGCCTTTTGAGCTTTCACGGACTTTTCATTGCGAGCGATTTCAACGCTGTCGGCCAACTTTGCTATTTCATCGGCTTGCGGACTATATAAAAAACTGTAGTAAAGCGCCGCGAGCAAGATGATGATGACTCCGAGGATGGCGAATTTTTGCGCCTTGGATCGCTCGAGGATATTGTCGAGTATCTGATTCAATTCCTCTTCTCCTCTTTTTTTGGCAGCATTTCAGATTTGGATTTGGCGTCGGGGGAGGTGGCCTCGGGCGGCCGGTAAAGAACCCCGGTTTTGATGGAAAACTTTTTCAACGACGCGGTTGGACCCGCGCCTTGGGTCGATTCAATGATCTCGACGTTGTTGAAGTATTTCGAAGCCGCGATCGACTTCAGAAAATCGGCGATCGTCTGGTTATCGACCGCAAGACCGTTCATCGTCAGATTGCCGCCGCTTTCTCTTAGGTCGGTGAGCCAAAGGCTGCCGGGGGTGGAGTTGGATAGACTTTCCATCACCAGTACAGGGCCACTCTTTTTCCGGTTAAGATCCTCGATGATTTTATTCTTGCCCCGCAAGTCTTTGATCTTGAGTTGCAGATCGCCGACTTCCTTGATTTTGACATTTAGCGCTTGGAGTTCGTTACGCAGCGTTGTGAGATCCGTTTGGAGTTGCGAGAGCTGGTAAGATCGATAACCATGAATGCCAACAAGAAGCACCACAACCGCCGCCAAAACTGTCGAGCCTATGATAATTTCACGCCGACGTTCGACTTCGGCTCGCAGCGCCTTGACCGGTAACAGATTAATGCGGATCATCTATCTCCCGGTCTACGGATCGATAGCCCGGCGCCTACGGCAAAATAGGGCGCCGCCTCGATAAGATAATCGCGGTCAATGTTCTTGTTGACGTTGAAGCCGCGAAACGGTTCGCTCAGCCGCACTGGCACACTCATTCGCTCTTCGAGCAAGACGCGCAGGCCAGCCAGCTTGGCGCCGCCGCCGCTCAGAAAGATCATTTTGAGACCGTCTCCCTCTTCAGACGGCACCGCCCCGTACAGGCTTACCGTCCTCCTGACTTCCTCCGCCAACTCTTCAGAGGTCGGTCTGAGCGTCGCTTCTAAATCCAAGCCCTTCTTACCATCCAATAAACCGGTGGTCTTAAAGGCTTCAGCTGCTTCGACGGCGACGCCGAGATGTTTGGCAAGACTGTCGGTAAAGTAGGCTCCCCCCAGTGATAGGTCGCCCGTAAACGTAGAAATGCCATTTTGCAAGAGTGTAATGCTTGTATACTGAGCACCAATATGAATGATCCCGATGACGCCGCCTTGAGCTTCCGCGGCGTAGTTGGCCTCATACATATTTTCCAGGGCGAAGTAATCAACGTCCATTACGGTCGGCATCAATCCGGCCTCTTCGATAGCATCCGCATAGCTGTTGACGATTTCTTTTTTGACCGCCACCAGAAGAACATCCATCTTGTTGCCATCATCCGCCTCGTGCAGGACCTGATGATCGAGGTTGACGTTTTCCAAATTTTCCGGAATCACGTTCTGCGCCTCAAATTCGATGTTCGCTTCCAGTTCCGCGGGTTCCTGCTTGGGCATTTGAACCTTTTTCATGATCACGGCCCGCCCCGGAACGGCGGAAATCACCTGCCTCGACTTCACACCGTTTTCGTGGATCAACTTGCGAATTGACTCAACGACCGGCTTGGAGTCGACGACCATATTGTTTTGGATCGCATATTCCGGCAGCGGCAAAATTCCCATATTGAGAACGCGATAGCCGTTCTTCTCGATGGCCGTTTCCACCATCTTAATGGAACTCGAACCGATATCGAGTGCGACGTAACCGTCGCTTGCGCTCAAAGGGTTCAAAAACCCCAAGTTAATATTTTTCAAGAACGAGAGCATGAGTTATTGCTTAAAGACTGTTTGCTTTTGCTCGATGGATAGCCCCAGCGCCAGAAGGATTTTGCGCTTGGTAGCCATTCGGCAATCCTTGCCTTTCTCAATGCGATCGAGGGTTAAAGGTGAAATACCCGCCAGGCGCGCAAGCTCGGTCTTGCTCAACATTTTTGCTTCGCGCATCTTCTTGACGTTGTTCTCTTGATCCATGCTGCTAGCCCCATCGCCAGGACCCAGAAGTGCGTAAGGTGTCGATTTTGTAACCAAAACAGCACCCCAAGTCAACTAAATTTGTTATAATTATGGATAATTACGTAAACTCGTCGCGCTAATTAAGCAAACTAGTTGCCAAGCCAGCGTAACTTATCCAACCCGGAATTTGTTCCTAATACTGGTTAATATCGGAAGTATTTTGAATTCCTGTTCTGTCTATTGCTATTTTCCGCTGACAGAATTGAACAAGTTAGTTCAATGCCGGCGAAAAGTTCGCGTATTTGCTTTTGTCAGAGTCGGTGGGTAGAAGTGCTGCGATGAAGCAGGCACAAAAGTTCGCACAGGTCGTTGTGCCAGCACCCCTTAAAGAACCGCTACTTTATAGCATTCCGCAACCGCTCGAAAACCAAATTCAGCCCGGCACCAGGGTATTGATCCCGCTGCAAAAGCGCACCGTAACTGGCGTCGTTATGCAGATTACTGCGGAAAATCCGCTAGTACAGACAAAACCCATCGTCGCTGCTCTCGATGATCGACCTATCTTCGACCGTCATCTTCTTGAGCTGGGCAGATGGGTTTCCCATTATTACTTAGCGTCTCTCGGTGAAGTTATCGCCACCATGCTGCCGCCAAAATCACGGCGCCAAAGCCAAAAAATTGCCATCCTGAAAAATCCAGAATCATCAATCGTCAATGAGCTGGGGCGAAGAGTTCTGCGCGAGCTCCGGCAACAAAATGGGAAAATGGCGATTAAAACCCTAACCGCGAAATTTCCTGGTCAAAGTCTCGAGAGGACTTTTGCGCGCCTCGAAGCGCTCGGCGCGATCCAGATCGAAAATCGTTTGCCAGGACAGAGACACAGAAAGAATCTACCATCTTCCGCTCCAGTTCGAGAGTCAGTCTCTGCTCCAGCGAGATTTGAATTGACCGCCGAGCAGGATACCGCTCTGCGCACGATAAAAAATCGCATCCAAATGGGCGGCTTCGAAACTTTCTTGCTGCACGGCGTGACCGGCAGCGGCAAGACCGAAGTCTACATCCGCGCCATGGAGAGGGCTAAAGAGCTTGGCCGGAGAAGCCTCATTCTAATCCCGGAGATTTCACTGACACCTCAGCTCTTGGATCGTCTCAACACTCGCTTCTCGAAGAGGGTGGGCGTGCTTCACAGCGCCTTGACCGGTGCTGATCGCTGGGCACAGTGGCAAGAGATCTGCCACGGCAATGCCGATGTCGTCGTTGGCGCACGCTCAGGGGTATTCGCACCGATTCCAGACCTCGGGTTAATCATCGTCGATGAAGAGCACGACGCATCCTACAAACAAGAAGAAGGACTACGTTATAATGGCCGAGATCTTGCGGTAGTACGCGGCAAACTTCTGAAATGTCCGGTTATCTTGGGCTCAGCGACACCGTCCCTCGAAAGCTATGAAAACGGCCGTCAAGGTCGTTATCGCCTTATCGAAATTACCCGTCGGGTCGAGCAACGGCCATTGCCGGCCATCGAGACAATCGATTTGCGCGCGCAGTTTCGGACGTCTACGCCGGCTAGGAGTTCGGCCGAATCGACGACGGCGACCGGTTGCGATATATCCGACCGCCAGTTGATCTCCGACTCCTTCGCAAATGCGCTCAACGAGAATCTGCAAGCCGGTCACCAGACTTTAATTTTCTTAAACCGGCGCGGCTTCGCCAATTTTCTTCAATGTACCTCATGCGGCTACGTTTGGCGCTGCCCCTATTGTAGCGTCACGCTAACGTTACATTTAAAGTTGAAAAGAATTTCCTGCCATCACTGCGACTATCGTCGTCCAACGACAGACATCTGTCCGGAGTGCAATAACGTTTCGCTCACTGGCATGGGGAGCGGAACGGAGCGGATCGAACAGGCGCTTAAGCGACTGGTTCCGCACGCACGAGTGGCGCGCATGGACCGTGACACGACGAGCCAGCGGGGCTCGCATGAGAGGTTAATCCGCGATTGGGAAAAGGGCGATATTGATATTCTCGTGGGCACCCAGATGATCACTAAAGGCCATGATGTTTTCGGCGTGACGCTGGTCGGTGCGTTACTCGCGGATCTGTCGCTGAATTTGCCGGACTTCCGCGCCGCTGAGCGAACGTTTCAGCTGTTGAGCCAAGTTGCCGGGAGATCGGGACGCGGCGAACATCCCGGACGAATGATTGTTCAAACCTACGCGCCTGATCATTACGCGATTCAACACCTCGTGGGCCACGACTATAAAGGATTTTTCGACACTGAGATCGAATTTCGTCGCGCCCTCAATTACCCGCCGTTCAGCCGGCTGGTCAATTTGCGCATTGATGGGCCCAAGTTGGCGGAGGTGGAGAAGGAGGCCCGAATCCTGGCTGGTCAATTGCGCGAATCTCAGACGAGCAACTCCCAGCGTGGCGAGCAAGTTGAAGTCCTCGGACCCGCAGCCGCGCCCATCGAAAAACTGCGCAACCGTTATCGCTGGCAAATTCTTCTTAGAGGCAAACTAAGTTCGACAGTGTTGCAATTAGCGCGCCGCGCGGCAGAGCAATTCCCAGCCTCGCGCAGGGCGCGTCTCAACATTGATGTCGATCCCTACAGTATGTTATGAATTTTTCGTACCATGGCGATTCTGAGAATCTTTAAATATCCCGAACCAGAGCTGCAAAAAGTCGCTGCGCCGGTCAAAAACGTTACGGCAAAGACGGTCAAACTGATCGATGACCTGCTGGATACGATGTATGCCGCACCCGGGGTTGGGCTCGCCGCGCCCCAAGTCGGCGCGTCGGTGCGAGTCATCGTCATGGATGTGGACCACGAAAATCCGCACAAACAGGTCTATAAACTAATCAATCCGGTGGTGACTCAGGCGGAGGGAGAAATTATTTGGGAAGAGGGATGTCTGAGCGTCGTCGATTTTACCGCTGAAGTCCGCCGTGCCGCGCGAGTTGAAGTCATCGCCATGGACGAGAACGAAAAAGAACTAAAAATCGACGCCGAAGGACTTCTCGCCGTCGCTATACAGCATGAAATCGATCATCTGGATGGCAAACTTTTCATCGATCGGATCAGCCGTTTGAAACGGGATCTCTACACTCGCCGGCGAAAGAAAATGCTCAGGAGCGGCATAGAACCGCCCAAAGAAAGTCCGCGGGTGATGATTTAGCGCCAACCCACACCTCAAACAAGCGAGATTCTCAAAGCGCGGCAAATGTCCAATGTCCACTACCTGGCCGATCGTTTTCATGGGAACGCCCCAAATCGCCGCCGTTACTTTAGAAGGTCTTTTGGCAGGTCCCGACCCCGTGGTCGGCGTTGTCACCCAGCCGGATCGTCCGGCGGGTAGAGGGCAAACGACAGCGCGTTCACCCGTGCGCAAAGTGGCTGAGGCGCGCGGTATTCCAACGCTAGCGCCGGAAAAAATAAAAACGCCGGAGTTCCTCGACGCTCTGCGCAGCTGGCGACCCCAAATCATCGTCGTCGTTGCCTACGGCAGGATTCTGCCAAAAACAATTCTTGAATTGGCGCCGCACGGCTGTCTCAACGTGCATTACTCACTTTTGCCGAAATACCGCGGCGGTGCGCCGGCCGCTTGGACGATCATCAACGGGGAGACGGAAGGCGGGGTGACGACGATGAAACTCGTCGAAAAAATGGACGCCGGGGCAATTTATCTTCAGGAAGCGATCAGGTTAGCGGCTGATGAAACCAGCGGTTCGCTCCAGGCCAAGCTGACGCCGATCGGCACCCGGTTGCTCGTGGAAACAGTTCGCAAACTCAAAGAAGGATCCCTCACTCCGACCGAACAGGATGAATCGCAGGTAACGCTTGCCCCGATCTTAAAAAAAGCGGACGGACTGATCGACTGGCACCGACCTGCGAACGAAATCGAACGGCGCGTGCGTGGTCTCGATCCATGGCCGGGCAGCTTTACTTACTTCGGCGGCAACCTGCTCAAAGTGCACCGCGCCAAGATAATCGCTGCTGACGCGAAGGGAAATCCCGGCGAAATCATCCGTGCCGACAGCGGCGGGTTTTGGGTAGCGACGTCGACCGGCGTTATTGGCTTGGAAGAGGTCCAATTAGAGAACAAAAAGCGACTTTCGGCTGCGGAGTTTATGAGAGGCGCGAGGATTAAGGCCGGTGAGCGGCTCGGCTGAACAACGTCAAGCGAGCGTTCGCTTTTTCGCCGCCGAGATCCTGGGAAAAGTCGATCGCCAAAAGGCGTATGCCGATATCCTGCTCGATCAAGCGCTGAAAGCAGGATCATTAAACCAACGCAACCGCGCCCTACTGACGGAGCTCGTTTACGGGACGCTGCGTTGGCGCGGCAAGATCGATGCGCAGTTGAGCCAGCATCTACGCCAGCCCCTGCTCAAGACCGATCCTCTGATCCGAAACTTGCTCCGCCTCACTTGCTACCAGCTGCTCTTTCTCGATCGGATACCCGATTACGCGGCAGTCAACGAAGCCGTGGAAGTAGCCACGATGCACGGCGGTAGAAAAAGAGCTGGATTTGTCAACGGCGTTCTGCGCAGTTTTCTTAGATACGAACACCGCAACGACGCTTCGGCGACGAACGACGAACCGGTCAAATCAATCGCCGTCGAGTATTCTCATCCTGAATGGCTGGTGCAGCGCTGGTGCGAAGAATTCGGTGTCGAACCGGCGCAAGAGTTAATGCGCGCGAACAATGACAATGCGCCGCTGGTATTGCGCGTGAATACCATCAAGTGCAGCAGGGACGAACTCCTGCAACGGTTCTCAGACGCCGGGGTCACCGCAATCGCAACCAAGCGCTCACCGCAGGGAATTTGCGTACAATCGGGTGGCGCGGTGGATAGTCTGCCGGGATTTGTGGAGGGGCTTTTTCAAGTTCAGGGCGAGTCATCCCAGCTCGTGGCGTTTTTGCTCTCGCCCCTCCCCGGCGAGCGAATCCTCGACGCCTGCGCCGCGCCAGGCGGCAAGAGCACGCACGTCGCGGAACTCATGCGCGACCAAGGCACCGTGATCGCGATCGACACTTCGGCCCGTGGAATCGAAAAAATATGCGAGAACGCCGCACGGCTGGGCCTTACTTCATTACGTGCTCAGCGCGCGGACGCAACTCGGGCATTATCCGCTTTCGGCCACGCTCCCTACGATCGCGCGTTAGTCGATGCGCCGTGCAGCGGCCTCGGCACGTTGCGTTCTCATCCTGAAATTAAATGGCAGCGCGGCGAGCGTGACATTGAACGGCTGAGCTGCCTACAGTCAAAGATCCTCGACCATGTCGCGGTTTATTTGAAACCGCGCGGTGTCCTGATTTACGCGACCTGCACGCTTACCCGCGAGGAGAATGCACGGAACGTGGAAAGATTTCTGGTGCGGCACGCTGAGTTTGAGTTGCAAGATGCCGCGCGCTATCTTCCAGATAGTGCGCGGCATATGGTCAGGGACAAATACTTCGAGGCGTTGCCGCATCGCGATAATGCCGACGGCTTTTTTGCCGCGCGCATGCGAAAGGTTTCCTGAATGCGTGAATTGAAAATTGCGCCGTCGATTCTTTCCGCGGACTTTAGCCGGCTGAAAGACGAAATCGAAGCCGTCGAAGCAGCCGGGGCCGATTGGCTGCACGTGGACGTCATGGACGGCCACTTCGTGCCCAACATCACCATCGGCCCGGTAGTCGTGGAATGGGTGCGCAAAGTAACGAAAATTCCGCTGGACGTTCACTTGATGATCACAGATCCCGACAAGTATGCGCCGGAATTTATCAAAGTGGGCGCGAACTGGATCTCCATTCATCCCGATACTTGTCCAAACCCCAATGCGACGTTGAATAAAATCCGCGAACTCGGCGCCAAGGCTTCCATCGCCGTGAATCCAGACGTTCCAGTGAGCAAGGTTGAAAGCTGCTTCAAAAACATCGACATGATTCTCATGATGACGGTGTTTCCCGGTTTTGGTGGGCAGGCCTTCATTCCGGATGTGCTGCCGAAAATTACCGAAGTGAGGAAATTAATCGACCAACGTAAGTCGCCGATTCTAGTCGAGGTCGACGGCGGTGTTAAAACCGACAACATCGCCCGCGTTGTCAACGCCGGCGCTGAAGTCATCGTATCAGGCTCGGGAATCTTCAAGACCCCCGATTACGCACAAACCATCCGCGGGATGCGAAAAGCGGTGGGCCAAGCCTAATGGCGTACTGTGCTGCGATTCCAAATATTAAACGTCAGATTCCAAGGACGTGGCGTCGCGAACTTTAATCTGGAATTCGATATTTGGAATGGCTTGCTTCGCACGGCTGTTGTTTTCTCACCCGCGTGTGTTAATTTGTGCGGGTCGGGGCGTGGCTCAGCTTGGTAGAGCGCACGGTTCGGGACCGTGAAGTCGGTGGTTCAAATCCACTCGCCCCGACCATTTCTTTCCTCTAATTTTTCTCGCTACTTGGGTCTCCGCAACGGTACCGTTATCACGCAGGGTTCCGGTTAGGGTTCCGGTTTTATCGCCGAAGAGCTGCTTTAACTGCTGTTGCGAATCGTTCTTGATATATCGACCGTAGTGCTTCTCGATCATTGCGACCGAAGTGCCGCAGTATTCAGCAATCCACTTGATGTTGAGCCCGTGCGACAGCGCAACAGAGATGAAAGTGTGGCGAGTTGCGTAGAACTTACGCG
>WNGI01002529.1_pt1 | contig 19369 bp, 17 predicted proteins | sample 5400621 | NCBI WGS metagenome assembly WNGI01 (sample SAMN13153374, study PRJNA577476) | soil metagenome | isolation source: 20 cm soil or saprolite under Garry oak tree replicate 1 | place: USA:California | collected 2016-06-15
TTTGTCATCGGGCCGACTTTGCCGTCCCCGATGGGACGGTTGTCGAGCTGAATGACACCGGCGAGTTCTCCCATGGTGCCGGTGCAGAACATTTCGTCGGCGCCGTAAACATCCACCGGCAATAAGTCCGTTTCGATACACCGGATTTTTTCGGCGGCACAAATCTCGATCACGGTCGCGCGAGTGATTCCTTTGGGACAGGCGAGGAGACGGCTAGTGGCCAGAACGCCTTTGCGCACGATGAAGACATGAGTCGCGTTCGTCTCGGCAAGGAAACCGCGGGTATCGAGCATGAGCGCGTCGTCAGCACCAGCGTTGTTCGCTTCGATTTTCGCCAGAATTGAATTGAGCAAATTGGCGTGATGAATCTTGCAATCGAGAGTCTCGGGCGAAGGGCGCCGGATCTTGCTCGTGATTAAGGTCAGCCCGGTCTTCGTATAAACAGGCGCTTTGTGTTCGGCCAAAATGATCAAGGTCGAAGCTGATTGATTCAGTCGCGGGTCCATCCCGGAGGTGATTTTGACGCCGCGGGTAAGAGTCAGGCGAATGTGAACGCCGTCCTGCATCTTGTTAGCGGCAAGGGTGCGCTTGATTTCTTCGATGATTTTCTCGCGAGGCGGAATTTCGGCGAAAGCAAGCGCAGTGGCGGACTGGTGGAGGCGATCGAGATGTTCGTGCAATTTGAAAATGCGACCACGATAAAGTCGCCCGGCCTTGTCGCGATGAATCAGCTGACCGTTGATATTAACGATCAGGTCGCGGTTTCGTTCGTCGAATTTTTGTAGCATTTTTGAACCGCGGACCACGCGGATGACGCCGATATCTTGTAGGGCACCCGTTCCCGGTTGCCAATCTTTAGAACGGCAGGTGACGCGCCTGCCCTACAATTACTATCCGCGAAATCCGTGTAATCCGCGTTTTAATGCAATCGATGTTGATATAGGTTCTCGTAGATTTCGCGGCAACGGTCATTCACCTCGCGCAAACTTTTCGGCACTTCAATCTTGCGCTCGCGCCAGGGTTGAAAGGAAGTCGAGCGTTCAACCTCGGCATACCAATACTTGGCCCAGATTCCATCCGTCTCGCGCGGACCGGGCGGCCATGACAACATCGCATCGGAGAACTCCACCCCGATCGCATCGCACAACAATCGCAACATCCGCTCCGGATCGCGCAAGACATCATTGGCATCGATCACCGGCGGGACCGAGCTGGTTTGACGATGGACAAAATCGAAAATCTGCGCCTGTTGCACAAAACCGACGTCTTCCAGCGTCGGCTCCCGGTTCTTCTTAATATAAGAGGCGATGACTTCCGCAGGGTCGCGGATGAGAAAGCAATTGGTCACTTCGCGCAGCCAATCGCGCGAGACTTTTGGGAGCAAATGGTGGGTCATTTGTTTCTGAAAAAAAATGGGGGCACCGTTTGGAATCAGCCCGGTTAATTGCGTGATGATTTTTCGCCAATCGGTCTTGCCGGCTGCGATCACCTCGGCGGCGCCGGGATGATCGGCGCCCGTTTCCTTCAAATAAAAGGCATAGAACGGCTCATCGACGACGAAGGTATCGGGGCGGTTTCCCCAGGCCCGCATCATCGCGGTGGAGATGTTACGCGGCCCCGACCACATCGCGATGTGAACCGGCGCTTGCATCGCGGGATCTTCCGGTTGCGCCGGCGGAATTGCGAGCGCCATCGCAGAGAGGCGGGATTTTGACGCGAGAATGGTAAATAGCCATGGGCGATTAATTTGACGCCTCGATTTTTCGCTTAGAGATTTCCGCCAGTTCTTTGTTTCGCTTAATAAGCCGGCGAGTGGCCGGTTTAACGGGGGACCCAACAACAGATCGGGGCGAACGATGCGCGGCATCGAGAGCATTTAATGGCTCAAGTCCGACAGCTAACCTCGTCAGCATCATTAAAGGCCAAAGAAGTCGAAGGGAATCGACTCCAGAGAGGGAAGCGCCTCGTCGCGCGAGCGACGCTTCGTTTGAGTCGAAGAAAAGCTAATTGAGAATTCACAATGTCGGACGTGCGTGGCGCGGCGTTTTGCCGTGCGCTTGCGCAATTTCTGCGTTGATCGCGACCGCTGGTGCGCACGCGGAGGACAATTGGTTTGGGCATCGATTGCTCGATGCGTTCGCGCAAGATTTTCAAACACCGGCCTATACATCGCCGGGCCCGGATGCTTCGCCCCCGCCACGGCGCATTTCGCCGGCGCCCTTCGATTCACCGCCATTTCCAAGTGGAGACTGGCAAATCGGCGGCGCGCCTATCATTGGCGATCCCGGCAATCTCGCGCCGTGGCCGTTGATGGAAGCGATCTACACCGGACCAAATCGCGAAAGGTGGAAGAGAAGCCGGATTCAAATTTACGGCTGGGAAGATTTTTCCTGGAATGTGAGCACATCGACAAATACCTCGCGCGGCCGGAATGCAAACTTTCCGCTGATTTACGATTTGCGGCCAAACCGGTTCGAGCAAAACCAATTCGTGCTCTACATCGAGCGTATTCCGGACGAGTTCCAGACCGATCATATTGATTGGGGTTTTCGCATCTCCGGTGTTTACGGTCTCGATTACCGCTTCATGATTTCGCGCGGGTTATTCAGTGATCAACTGCTAACGGCACAACAGTTACTACGGCTTCGATATGCCGATGGTTTATTTTGACCTTTATCTCCCCCAGATTTTCCAGGGAATGAATATCCGTATTGGCCGCATTATTTCCGAGCCGGACATTGAAGCGCAGCTCGCTCCGAGCAATCTCATGTCGAGTCATTCGCTCGTTTACGGATTCGACAACTACACACAGACCGGAATTTTCACGACCACAAAGATCGACAATCAGTGACGATTCAAGCCGGCATCTCGAATGGCACCGACGTCGCGCTTTGGCAAAAAGATCCCGGTAATCAACCCACGGGCACGGTCATGATCCAATGGACCGCGCCGAACCAAATGGACTCCATTTACGCGGGCGACAACGCCTTTAACAACGGCGAGTTCGGTTACAACAACCTGCAACAGATCGTCGGCACCTGGACGCACAAATTCAACGACAAAATCTACACCGCCACGGAAGGCCTGTACATGTGGATGAACGACGCCAAGACCCGTCCGACTAATGCGGTTCCGTTTCAAAGCGGCTCATTTCCGGTGAAATCTGGTTACGCGCCCGAATGGGGAATTCTCAATTACACAATGTTCCGCATCACGCGCATATTCCGAACACTCAGTCGGAATAACATGGTGGCCCGACAAAATCGTGACGCTCCGGCCCGAACTTCGCTTCGATCACTCGTATGACACGGCCGCGTTCGACAATGGCACGCGCCGAAACCAGTTCACCGCTTCGATGGACTTCATCATTCACTACTAATGATCCCGACCAACGTTAAGCGTCCGCGCAATGTCGACTGGAAACGCGCGGCTGCGATCCTCTACGGTGACTGGGGCACAAGCAAGGCCTACGTCATCGGTCTTGCCTTCGCCGTCGCGGGTTACGCCTCCTTCTGGCTCATCGCCTTGATGTGCGTGCTGACGGCACTCGTCGGCGTTAATTACATGATTATCTGCCGTCTTTACCCCGACGGCGGCGGCGTTTACGCGAGCGTGCGTCATCGCAGCGAGGTCATTTCGATCGTCGGTGCGTTTCTGCTCATCGCCGATTATCTGGTTACGGCAGCGATCAGCGCTCTGTCCGCCTTTCAGTATCTCGGCGTTCCGCATCCGGAAAAATTCGCGGCGCTATCGGTCCTAATAATTGGTTTACTAAATTTGCTCGGACCAAAACAAACCGGCGGACTGGCGTTCTTGATTTCGGTACCGACTGCAATCGTTGTCGTCGTACTCGGACTTTTCAGTCTGCCGCACATTGGTGAAGCGATCGGACATCTGCAGCCGTTGCACGGAACGGTTGGTCAAAACTGGGCCGGCTTCGTCGGAATCGTGCTCGCGCTTTCCGGGGTCGAAGCCATCGCCAACGCTACCGGGGTGATGAAGCTCGATCCCGGCAGCAGCGATGAACGTCCTTCCGTAGTCAGAACTTCGACGCCCGCAATTTTGATGGTCATGATCGAAGTCTGCATTTTCACCGCGCTTCTTGGTCTGGCCATGCACGCGCTCAGCGGACTTCAGGTCGTAAACGGCGACGTCAACGCTCCGGGGGCTGAAGGTGTGCGCGATTACATGCTGCGTTACATGGGACAAATTTTCCTAGCCGGCACCTTCGGCGCTCCGCTCGGTCACATCTTCGCCGTCATCGTAAGCGTAGTTTTTGCGCTGCTTCTGCTTTCCGCCGTTAACACCGCGGTTGTTGATCTCATCGCAATTCAGTTTCTGATGTCGCGCGATCGCGAGCTGCCGAAAATTTTTCAGCGTCTCAACAAATGGGGCGTGCCCAGCGCCGGAATGTTACTCGCCACCATCGTCCCGATGCTGCTTGTCATTATCGTCAAAGACATGTCCGGCCTGGCCGATCTTTACGCCGTCGGCGTGGTGGGCGCGATTGCGACCAATCTTGGGGCCACCTCTACTGACCGCAAACTCTCGATTAAATCGTGGGAGCGCACCTTCATGTTCGCGACTTTCATCATCATGGCGGCGATTGAATTGTCGCTGCTCGTCGATAAACCGAACGCGCGCTATTTTGCCGTCACGATTCTGGCGGTGGGATTAATTCTGCGCGGCCTGGTGCAGGAAAGGCGAATGAAAAAGGAGGCTGCGCCGCTCCTACCGGCAAGCATGCCGGTGCAGCTAACGAGAAATGAGCCGGCGGTGGTAGACGCCGCCGGCACGGGCGAAGCCATTCTCTGCGCCATTCGCGGAACTGGGCGCACCCTCGATTTCGCCTTGCGCGAGGCGCGCGAGACCGGCCGGCGGCTGTATCTGCTCTTCGTCCGCGAGCAACGTTTCATGACAGAGCAGGACACGAAACGCAAATGGCAGGAGGATCCCGAAGCTAGTCAGATTTTCGATGCCGCCAAAAAGCAAGCCGGCGATCGTCCCCCGTTATTTTGTTATGCAGTCAGCGAATCTGCCGCCGAAGCCATCGCCGATATTGCCGCTACCCTGGGCGTGTCACGGCTGATTCTCGGCGCCCCGCGTCGAAATGCACTGGTCAACATTCTCCGGGGGAATCTCGTCCGCGAAGTTTCCGACTTGTTGCCGGAAGAAATCGATTTGCTCGTTTACGCCTAGACAGTTTGCCTGGCCAACGCCAATTATTGGTATTCAAATCTAAAACAAGAGAGGAACCATTTATGGCGACACGAACGAGCTCAGCTACCTGGGAAGGCAATCTCAAAGAAGGCAAAGGCACCATGAAAGTGGGGCGCGGTGCGTATGAAGGCCCGTTTTCCTTTGCCTCGCGCTTTGAGAATGGCGCCGGAACGAACCCGGAGGAATTAATCGGCGCAGCGGAGGCCGGTTGTTTTTCGATGGCGCTTTCAGCGAATTTGTCGAAAGCGGGCCATCAACCAAAAAGCGTTCACACCATCGCAAAAGTGAACCTGGAAATGATTGGTGGCGGACCAAAAATCACGTCGATCGATCTGGATTGCGAAGGCGAAGTCCCGGGGATTGACGATGCAAAATTTAAGGAACTGGCGGAACAAACGAAGAAGACGTGTCCGGTTTCGGTCGCGCTGGCGGGAACGGAGATTAAGCTGAATGCGCGATTGAAAAGTTAATTGTAGCTGCCGCCGTCACTGGCGGCAGAGTCAATAGATTCTGTCGCTGAGGACAGCGGCAGCTACAGAGATCCGTTGACGACATCTTCACGTTCCGCATCGGGATCCCTCGACTTCGCTCAGGATGACGGGCGGTAAAGACCGCGACTACAGCTTCGCGTAAACGCCAATCAGTGGACGATGCGAAGGCGTGGGCGAGCGGAAATCGCTCACAAAACCGTCCTTTGTCCGGATCTCGACATGACCGATGCTTCGGGTCGTTCCGTAGACCAGCACCGAACCGATCGGCGCGGCAAACGGATCGCGCACCGATAATTTTTTGAAGCCGTAATTGCTGACCAGGTCCTGCGCAGCATCCCTGGCGTATTCACTTTTGGGTCGTGACTCGATCACCCCGGAGGCGAGCAAGGCTTCCTTGACGGCATGCCAGCACATCGAGCGCGAGTGCGCATGCGCGCGTTCCTGCGCGATGGTCGCGGCCCGCGTTAGTTTGGGATCGAGGTGTCTATCTGTCGTGCCCAATGGATGGACGATTTGATTGGGATAATAATGCGTAATAACCGGCACTGATTCCTCTCTGCCATCTGGAGTCTTGAAATTGTAATGAGGAATCGGCCGGACTGGTTCGAACGTTTTTCCCTTGGTCGCGACTTGAGAGACTGGTTTGGTAATCACTTCCGGCAGTTTTTCCTTCGCAATCGGATGTACAGGCTCGAATGTTCTTTCCTTCGCGGCCACTTGCGGGATCGGTTTGATAATCACTTCAGGCACTTGCTTCTTAGCCCCTGGCGAGACCGGTTTGGCGACTTCAGCCACTTGCTTCTTAGCGACTGGCGGGACCGGTTTGGTGATCACTTCCGGCATTTGCTTTGCGGCGACCGCTGGTTTCTCCTTCGTGATTACCTGCGCCGACGTCTCCTTTGTAATGACCTCCGGTATTTCCCTGGTGATCACCTGAATCGAATCTTTCTTAGTCGCCGGTTCGCGCTCGGCTAAGGAGAGCTTGGGAGGCGCGAACGTCTGCGCGTGGCCCGTATTAGAAATGATCAGAAGCGTTGCAATTGTTACGCTTAGACAGACCAGCCTCCGCACAAGTGCGAGCTATGCCGCGAATCCACACTCTCGGCAAGAAATTTTTTAAACTTTTGAAGGACCTCACGGAAGAAAAGCCTTCTGCCGAAAAGCGATACGCGCTACATCGAACACATGAAAGCAGCGACCACAGATCATCGGCTAACGACGAGAATTGTTGCCGATCTCGCTATTGTCGCTCTGATCGTCCACCTGCTGACGATTCGTCGCTACGGCTACTTTCGCGACGAACTTTATTACATCGCATGTGCGCGCCATCTCGATTTCGGTTACGTCGATCTCGCACCGCTGAGTGCATTCTTGTTGCGAATCGAACTAATTTTGTTTGGTAGCTCATTGTTCGCGCTGCGGATTTTTCCTGCGCTGGCAAGCGCGCTTACCGTTGCTCTCGCTGGCATTCTCGCACGCGAGCTCGGTGGGCGCGTCTGGGGGATTACGCTCGCCTGCACGGGTATGCTCGGGTGTTTGTTTTTTCTCGCGGTAGGCAATTTTTATTCGCCCAATGTTTATGAGCCGTTGTTTTGGACGGGCGCCATCTACCTGCTCTGCCGAATTATTAACGGCGCACCGTCTCGAACCTGGATTTGGTTGGGCGTAGTTGCCGGGCTCGGAATCCAAAACAAGCACTCAATGGTCTTTTTCGGCGTGGCAGCCGCGCTTGCGATTTTGTTAACGCCGGAGCGTTTTCAATTTACGCAGAAATGGATTTGGCTCGCCGGTTTGATCGCATTTGTCATCGCGCTTCCAAACATCATCTGGCAAATCGAGCGCGGCTGGCCCACCTGGGTTCTGTTGCACGGTATCGCAAAAAGCAACAAAAACGTCGTCCTCACGCCGTGGGAATTTTTCGCGCAACAAATCACCTTGATGAATCCGGCAACCTTTCCGCTGTGGTTCGGCGGATTGATCTGGTTGCTCGCTTCCCGCGAAGGCCGGCGTTGTCGCGTCATCGCTTTTACTTACCTGATCGCACTAGCCGAATTCATCGTCATGCACGGGAAGAATTACTACCTTGCTCCAGCTTATCCGATGTTGTTTGCCGCGGGTGGCGTCGCCTTCGAAAGAATTTTCGCGCTTCGCTTTCGATGGCTTAAACCGGCCATTGCGTTTGTCGTCGTTGTCTCAGCGGTCGTTCTCGCGCCGATCGTGCTTCCCATTTTATCACCGGAGAAATTGCTCGCCTACATGCGCGCGATTCATTTCGAGGTCCCACGGACGGAAACGTCGCATACCGCCGCGTTGCCTCAGCTTTATGCCGATCAATTCGGCTGGGAGGAAATGGTCCACTCGGTGGCGCGGGTTTACGCCACCTTGCCTCCGGAGGAGCAGAAACGCGCTGCCATTTTTTGTCAGAATTACGGCGAAGCGGGCGCGATTGATTTCTTTGGCTCGAAATACGGATTACCGCCAGCGCTCTCCGGCCATCAAAATTACTTTTACTGGGGACCGGGCAACTACACTGGCGAGATAATGATTGTGCTGGATGACGACGCGACCGATGAGCGCGAGCAGTTTCGCTCGGTAGAAGATCGCGGACTGATTGAAAGCAGTCCCTGGGCGATGCCGTGGGAACAACGGCTGCACATTTTCGTTTGTCGCGACTTGAAGATTCCGTTGCGGGAGCTTTGGCCCAAAGTGCGGGTTTGGTTGTGATGTAGCCGGTAGCGTCTTACCTATTGCGGCAAAGCCTCAATACAACGCAGATTTGGTCTAGCGTGAACGCTTTCTTGTCATTCCGAGCGCAGTCGAGGAATCTTTAACTCTTAGCAGAGGAAGAGTATGAGATGTCTCGGCTTTCGCTCGACATGACAAAGCAGGCTGTCTAAAGCCCGCGTGGCAGGCACTAGGAAAATGCGATCTCCCGTAGAGAGACGCCCTACAATTTTGCCAGGGCTTCGATCATGCGCTGCCGTATTTTTCCGTCCGGCAATTTCCCAACGCCGGCGCGCATGTTGTCTTCGAGATGTTGGACGTTGTTCGTCGCCGGAATCGCACAAGTCACCACCGGATGGGCGACGATCCACTTCAGAAAAAATTGCGCCCAGGAAGTGCAATCAAATTCTGCCGCAAAATCGGGCAGCGGTTTTCCGCGGACGCGACTGAAAAGATTGCCGCCGCCAAAAGGACGATTAACAATGATGGCGATATCACGCTCTTGCGCGAGCGGTAAAATTTTCTCTTCGGCTTCGCGTTCCATGATCGAGTAGTTGATCTGAACGAAATCGAGTTTCTCGCGCGCCATGATTTTCGCCACCTCGGCGAAGGCGCCGGCTTCGTAGTGCGTAACTCCGAGATACCGGAATCTTCCTTGCGCCTGCCATTCCCTGATTGTCCGAAGCTGCGTCTCGGCGTCGACCAGGTTATGGACCTGCATCAGATCAATCGTCTTCGTTTGCAGCCGGGCGAAGGAACGTTCCATCGAATCGATCCCCGCTTGCTGGCCGCGGGTCCAGACCTTGGTGGCAAGAAAGAGCGAATCGCGCAGTTTAAGTTTCGTTAGAAGATCGCCAATGACCTGCTCGGCGCGTCCGTACATTGGCGAGGAATCGATGACGCGGCCGCCGAGTTTCACGAATGTGGTCAGAACTTCAGCGAGCGGTCCGGACTGCACGGGATTAACATCAAACGTTTGCCAGGTTCCCAGCCCGATCACCGGCAGTTTTTCTCCGGACGAAGGAATTGGACGCATGATCGGGTTGTCGGAGGGTTGTTGCGCCTGTGCCATTGTTCGCGAGAAACATAACGCTGCCGCTGTTCCGCCGAGCAAGCGGGCGGCTTCGCGACGAGTCAGACCACCAAGCGGATCCACAAAATGAAATTGTAGGACGTTTTTCTAAGACGCCAATTGGCGTCTGATACAGAGCAGCGACGCCAACCACCACAACGTGCCTTTATCTTTGGCGGTGAGGAGCCTTTTTGTCATTCCGAGCGCAGCCGAGGAATCTCTAATTTTAACAGAGGAATAATAAGAGATGTCTCGACTTTCGCTCGACATGACAAAATGAGTACCTCGACACCGCAAGGACGCGCCGAAGGTTTCGCTACATGAAAAATCTTTCTAGAAAAACAAAATTGCAAGCGATAGGAGAACAGACGCCTGCAATGATGACAAAGGAATAGAATGAACACCACTCGCCGTCATTTCATCAAAGTCTCGGCCGCCGCCACTGCGGTCATGAGCATCCACAGTATATTCGCTGAGGAAGGCGTGAAATCTTTGCGGATTCTTGTCCTCGGCGGTACCGGATTCACCGGACCGTTTCAGGTAAAATACGCGCTCAGCCGTGGACATAAGGTCACCGTTTTCAATCGAGGCAAAACCCATCCCGGCGAATTGCCCAAGGAAGTTGAGCAATTGATCGGGGATCGCAATGGCCAGCTCGAGGCGCTGAAAGGAAAACAATGGGACGTCTGTATCGATAACCCAACCACTCTGCCGGCGTGGGTCCGCGATGCCGCCCAGATCCTGAAGGGAAACGTCGGGCGTTACGTGTTCATTTCGACTATTTCGGTCTATGCCGACACCAGTACGGGCCCGGACGAAAACGCGCCGCTGGCGAAGTACGAAGGGCCCAATCCGTTCAAGGAAACGCTCGAGGCGATGAAGGCGTCGGGTTACAAAACCTACGGTCCGCTCAAGGCGTTGAGCGAGCAGGAAACGCAAAAGTGGTTTCCGAACAAATCACTCATCATCCGCCCAGGCCTGATTGTTGGACCGCGCGACGAAACTGACCGCTTCACCTACTGGCCGGTGCGGATTGACCGGGGGGGCGAAGCCCTGGCGCCGGGCAATCCGAGCGATCCCGTGCAATTCATCGACGGGCGCGATCTGGCGGAGTGGACCATTCGCATGATCGAAAAAGGCGAGACTGGAATCTACAACGCCGCCGGCCCGGCGAAGGAATTGGGGATCGGCGGCATGCTTGATGGGATAAAAGGCGCGCTCAATTCAAACGCGACATTCGCATGGGCCGATGCGGAATTTCTCAAGCAACAGAAAGTCGAAGCGTGGTCGGACATGCCGGTGTGGGCAGGCGACGAATTAGGAATGTCGCGTACCAACATCAGCCGGGCGCTGGCAAAAGCTTTAACGTTTCGCCCCCTCGCTGACACTGCACAGGACACGCTGGCATGGTTCAAGGCGCAGAAGCCGGAACGGCAGGCGAAACTGCGAGCGGGAATTACGCCAGAGCGCGAAGCGGAAGTGCTGGCCGCCTTGCACAAACAAGGCGGAATGACGAATGAATGACTAAGCACGAAGGGTTCTCAGTCGTGTGCGCATTCCAGCTTCCTTCCTCATTCGGATTTCGTCATTGAGATGAAGCGTATCCTCGGAAAGATCGTCGATGTTCGCCCGGACGAGCTTCGCGCCCTCGGTCTTGCCTTCGTTTTCAACTTCGTCGTCCTTGGCAGTTATTACGTCGTCCGCCCGATTCGCGACGACATCGCTGCCTCGGGCGGCATCGAAACTCTGCCATGGATGTATACCGGCACGTTGGTGACGATGCTGGTCGCGAATGCTCTCTTTTCTGCCATCGTCGCGCGCATGTCGCGGCGGCGATTCATTCCGATCGCCTACCGATTTTTCATGGCGAACCTCGTCATCTTTTACATCCTGATGCACACCTTAACGCCCGCACAAAACATTTGGGTCGGCCGCGCCTTCTACGTTTGGGTCAGCGTTTTCAATCTTTTTGTCGTCACGCTTTTTTGGGCATTCATGACGGACGTGTTTAACAGCGAACAAGCCAAACGGTTGTTCGCATTCATTAGTGTGGGCGGATCGATTGGTGCAATTGTTGGTCCTATCATCACGGCGACGTTGGTGCACAAACTAGGCGCCGCGAATTTAATTCTCGTTACAGCCGCGATGCTAGAAGCGGCTCCATGGTGCGTGAAGTTTTTTCCGGCGGAATTTGCTCGTCATCCTAACCCGAGCCAAGCGGAGTCGACGGCTTCCAGCAAAGTTCCCTCAAAGGTTGCGCCGCGGGATCCCTCGACTGTCGCTCGGGATGACAAAAGTGCGGAACAGCCCATCGGCGGTGGAATTCTTGCCGGAATTACCCACGTCATCCGCTCGCCTTATTTGCTCGGCATCTGCGGATTTGTGCTCCTCTACACTGTCACGACAACGTTTTCTTACTTCCAGCAAACCGAAATCACCGGGCATCAATTTCAAGATAGGAACGCGCGCACGGCGTTTTTTGCGCAACTCGATCTGGTGGTAAACACCCTCACCCTCGTTCTGCAATTGTTAATCACGGGGCATCTGATGAAGCGCCTCGGCGTCGGAGTCACGCTCGTTACGATGCCAGTGCTCAGTATGATAGGATTCGTCGCTCTGGGTTTTGCACCGACGCTCGGTCTCCTGGCGGTTTTCCAAGTCGCGCGCCGGGCGACGAATTTTGGTTTCTCTCGGCCGGCGCGCGAAGTTCTTTTCACGGTCTTGCGGCGGGAGGACAAGTATAAGGCCAAGAGTCTTATCGATACCTTTGTCTATCGCTCGGGCGACCAGATCGGTGCCTGGTCTTATAGTGGTCTACGCGCGCTCGGCCTTGAACTGACCGCAATCAGTTTCATTGCGGTACCGCTGACGGCCCTTTGGTGTGCGTTGTGTTTCTGGCTCGGGAAAAAACAGAGCGAACTTGCTCTAGTTCAGCGCCAGGAAATGCAGAAACCCGCTGTTACGACTTAATGAAAACCCCGAGTAACGGACGGCGTGATGGCGTTTTCGAGCGAAAATCGCTCACAAAGCCATCTTTCGTTCGAATCTCGACGTGGCCGGCTGCGCGGCTTGCATTGTAAACCAGGACCGAGCCAATGGGCGCCTGATACGGATCGTTCACCGCCAGTTTTCGGAAGCCATAGTTGCTGACCAATTCCTGGCCGGCCTGTTTCGCGTAAGCCGTGGTCGGACGGGAACCAATTACGCCTGATGCCAGGAGCGCGTCCTTCACTGCGTGCCAGCATTGCCGGCGCGAATGAGCATGTGCCCGTTCCTCGGCAATGGTAGCGGCACGCATCAATTTCGGATCGAGTTGGCGATCGGCTGTGGTGAAAGGCCGCACGATTTTAGTCGGCTGATAACCTTGAACGACATCGACCGAGGTGGGTTTGCCGGAAGCATCTTTAAACACGAACTTGGACGGTTGGGCGTTTGGTCGCGGCGGCGACATGGACATGGAGAGAGCTGAAGCCGTGGCCGGGAAGAAGGCGGCGCAGCCGAGGGAGAAGAGGGTTATGGGGAGAACTTTTTTCATTTCGGGAGCGCCCTCTATAATGCAATTCTCGGGCCTGACAAGCGATTTCTCAGCAAAAATTCCATAATTTTTAGAAATCAACTGGCCCCGTGTTGCATCCACAATGCCAGGCAGTTCCGATTCCTTTCGGGGAGCCAAATTATTAAGGATTCCTCATTTGGGTTGTTTACGTCCCGACAACCCTCCCTTTGAGAGCACATGGCAACGCGATTTGCTTCAATTGTCGGCCTCCTCTTGACAGCCTCGTGGGCTTACGCCGCCGAACAGCCGACTCTGGTGCGCGTTACCGCCTATTGGCGGGAGGAAGGTCAATTCCGCGCAGCCTGGAATGGAGCACGCCTCCGAAACGGTCACTGCGCCGTCGATCCGAAAAAGATCCGTTACGGCAGCAAGATTCTGCTCGAGGAGGAGGAACTAATCGCGGTTGATACCGGGCCGGCCGTAGTAAGCCGGAAGGCCGCCCGCCTCTCAGCCCGTAATGAAACGGAGCGAAACGCGGTCGTGATCGATCGTTACTTCGAAACGAAATCACAAGCTGTAGCATGGGAAAAATCGCATCCGCATTTTATGAAAGTGCGGGTTCTCAGTCCGGGGGCGGTTGTTTCTAAAAAGAGCGGCGCTGACCACACTGATCTGCCGCCAAAAACACGCATCGCTACGCGAGAAACTCCGAGACAGCGGGTTCCAAACCCGCAGGGCTCACAGGCTGGAGACCTGTGTTCCACACTCCCAGCGCTTCGCTCCGCTATTCCAATCGGCGACCTTTATCTGGGCGCTTTCCTCGGATTATCCAGTAGAACTACTCGCGACGCCCGTAGACGCACCGGTGGCGAGTTGGTCGTCGGAAACCTTGTCGAAAGGAGTCGCGGCCGCCCACTCGATCGGTTCCGCTTGCTACAAATAACTTAGCTCCTGAGCCAGGCACACGGCTGAGACAAGATCGGCGGCGGCATTTTCTTGCGCGCCGTATTGCCATTCATCGCAAGCTTTACGAATTGCGTTTAACAGCGTTTCCGGCAATGGATGCTGATTTTCGGCCAGCATACCGCGCGCGAATCCGATTGCGGCACTGCTATCCTGCCGGTGCAGGGCGATCGCGATTAGCGGCCAAAGAGCTATCCAATCGAATCCATAAGGATCGCCCATTCCGTGCCATAACTCGAGCGCTTCGGTGGCAAGCTTCTCAGCTTCCGCGTAATTTTCCTGCCGCCATACCACCCAAGCGAGATTCGCCTTTGCCATAGCGATGTATTCAACCATGCCAAGCTTGGTGGCGAGTTCGCAGGTTTTTTCCGCATCTGTTCTGCAACGCGCGAGGTCGCCCCGGCGCCGAAACGCAACCGCTCGGTAGGTCAGACAACGCGATTGCAAAACGAGATCACCGGTCTGCTCCGCCATCGCGAGGGCCCTTCCACACTGTTCCGCCCCATCGCCAAAATCGCCATGACACAACTCAATCAACCCGAGGACAAAATTAACATGCCCGGCTTGCGCCGGGTTGTTTGTTTCGTCACTCGCAGCAACGGCGCGTTTCGCCAGCTCGACGCATTCCTGCGAGGGCCGGAAACGCGACTCCATCAACATGGAAAGCGCGATCATTTTCAGAAATTCTGCTCGTTGCGCGGCAGCACCACGCTCTGCGATCACGTTGCGATATCGCTCGGCCAGCTCTCGCATCTCTTTCACCATTCCCTGCCAGTAAAAAAGATGCATCCGTTCGAGTTGAATCTGCACTTTCTCTTCCCACCAGTCGGCAGTCGCCTCCTTCGCCGGCTCGCCTAGTTCCTGATCGGCAAGATCGAATTCGCATGCAGTCTCGGTGAAATGCCGCTGCAGGCTGTGACTAAAACCAACCTTGCGATGAAGTCGGGAGCGCGAGATACGCTCGGCATTTCCGACAAGATTCAGGGCGCGAGCAAACGCGTTTCGCGCATTGTCATGCCGCCCTGCCAGGGTTAAGACATCGCCCAGGCCCTCACTCAAACGCACCCCGCTTTCACGAAACCTTTCCTCGCCTGCGCGCGTGATTTGCCGGATGGCCGATTCGTAAAAACCTATCGCCTCCGCATTGGCGAACGTCGCCTTCGCTCGCTCTGCCGCTCGCCCGAGATGAAATATCGCCTGCTCGGCCGCTTCCGCCCTCTCATAGTGATATCCCAGCGTCGCGGAGAGTTCGTCGAGCCGGCCGGGAAACAGCGCTTCGATCGCTTCCGCCACGAGTTGATGCAATTCCTTGCGCCTGGCGAGAAGCATCGAGTCGTAAGCGACATCATGCGTGATGGCGTGCTTGAAGATATACTCGCCTTCTTCCAGCCCGGCCGTTTCTGACGCTTGCTGTTCGCGCGATTGAATAAACTCCCGCCGCTGCAATTCGCCTAGAGATGCCTCAAGTCCGGGTGTCGCCCGTTCCTTATATAGATAGGCGAGTACCCGCCTTTGAAAAATCCGACCAATGACAGACGCGCGTTGCAGGGTTTGCTTATTGTCCAGGGGCAGGCGGTCAATACGCGCGGCCAGGACGCCCTGGAGCGTCTCCGGAATTTCCATCGCATCAATCTCGCGTGTGGCCGCGGCCCGGTCTCCCTCGAGGAGGATTGCGCCGGCGTCGATTAAGGATCGCAGAAGTTCTTCGACAAAAAACGGGTTCCCCTCCGCGCGATTCAAAATTAGTTCGCGCATCCGGGCCGGGAGGTTTTCGATCTTCAGCAGTTGTTGAATGAGCCAGCCACTCTCAACGCGGGTCAATGGTGATAAGCGGATGATGTGGTGCCCACAGCTGCCGTCGTTCTCTTGCAGCACTTCTAACAGGCGATTGTCTTCCAGCCGTGCCGCGCATAGCAGCAAAAGAGGCACCTCATGGGAAAGCGGAACCAGCATTTGCAAGAGCTCCCAGGAGGAGGGGTCGCACCAGTGCAGATCTTCCCAGACCAAGAGCAATGGCTCCTGCTGGGCGCGACGGCGGACGTATCCGCGCAAGGCTTCCAAAATCCCAGATCGAAGTGCTTCGCTCGAAAGGAATTTCACCCGCTCCTCCATCGCTGCGTCCATTGGCAGCTCCAGCAACCGAGCTAGGAAAGGATAAATCTCGGACTGCCCGTCCAAGCTTTTTTGCAAAACTGCCACAATTTCGGATTGTGCAGCTTCCGGTTTGAGGTTCAAGAGACTCAGCAGAATCTCACGCGCGAGCCAGTAGCTCATGCCCGCAGTGAAGGAAAGCGCGCGGCCTTCTGCCCACGTCACGTTTGCTGGCAGTAATACCCGCGTTTCCGCGATCAGACGGCTCTTGCCCAACCCCGCTTCAGCCAGAATTGCCACCGTACTTCCCTGGCCGTCTCCAAGATCTGCGAGCGCGCGGCGTATCTCTGCCAGCTCTTCATCCCGGCCCAAACCGCTTCAAAATCAAAAATCCGTTGCGTCAGTCGATAAGTCCTGGGTCCGACAAAAATTTCTCCCTCCGATGATGCGTCTTCCAATCGCGCCGCCAGATTGACCGCGCCGCCCATGACCGAGTAATCGCGGCGATCATGACCGCCAATCTGTCCCGCGACCACGAGTCCGGTGTTGATACCGAGATGCAGACCAAGGGCGGTCCCGTTAGCGTGATTGAACGCAATGATTGCGTCCATCATATCAAGAGCGGCCCGCAAGGCGCGTTCGGCATCGTCCTCATGCGCCACCGGCGCGCCAAACAACGCCATGATCTCGTCGCCAATGAACTTGTCGATGGTGCCGTCGTACTTTTGCACCACCGGCACCAGCCAGTCGAAGCAGGCGTTGATTAATTCACGAACTTTTTCGGGATCTAATTTTTCAGAAAGCGCGGTAAATCCCGAAACGTCAGCGAACACAATCGTCACGAGCTTGCGCTCGTCCGCTGTTGGGGCGCGACCCGTCTCGAGTTGCGCCAATTGCTCCCGCAACGCCGCGATCGCCGGATCGACAACCGCATCGCCCAGATTACTTCTCTGCAATTCCAAACCGGTAATCGCACCTGACAACTTTTGAATCTGAGTCTCGAGATCAGCCATGATTATGCGAATAAGAACTTTCCTGGCTGTTTTTATCGAAATAACCGCGCGGAATCGAGCCGTCTTTGCTTGCAAGGGTGGTTGCCGCGACACAGCTTTTGCTTTTGTGTCGCAGGAATTTCACATCCGCCAGGCCACCCCGCACGATGCCGCCATAATCGGCTGGCATCGCGCCCGCATGTTTCAGGACATGGGCCTGGTCCCGGACGAATTGTTCGAATCGTTCCGGACAAAAGCCCTCGATCTTTTGGGCAAAGCGCTCGCTTCCGGCGATTATTTCGGCTGGCTGGTAAGCGAACGCAATGCGCCGCAAAAAATTATCGCGGGCGCGGGCGTCATCATTCGGGAAGTTCCGCCATTTCCCATTCGTCACAAAAACGGTGAGATCTCGATCGCGGAAGGCCGGCAGGGATTAATCGTTAACGTTTTCACCGAACCGGAATGGCGCAGACGTGGCCTTGCCCAACTTTTGATGGAGCAGATAATCGCCTGGTCGCGCGAGCAACAGCTCGACGGTCTCGTCCTCCACGCTTCCGATGATGGTCGTGCCCTTTACGAAAAGTTCGGCTTTGTCCCTACCACCGAAATGAGCCTCGGCGGTGGCGATGAATGACTCGTCAATGCGTATCGCTGGGATTCTTTGGTAGCCAGCCACCGGTGGCCTGAAGAGGTCTGATGTCGCCTGCGTTTGTAACCCAAACAGCTAATGCGATACGATCGGGGCGGCTTGCAGCCTCAACAGCCGCAGGAGGAAAATGAAGTTCTTGCGAGACCGGTGCGAGTTTTTCGTGAGTCAGTGAGAGAACAACAAAATCGTGACGCAAACTGCGGCCGTTGTTCTCGCCGGCGCGAACGTTGATGTTTATGCCGAAACCAAGACGGGCGAGATAAACCTCGAAATCGCCTGTTTTTCCCTTGGCCGGGTCGAAGTTGACCAGAACGTTGTTGTCATCCCGCACTATCGCTCTCAGGATTCCGGGAGCTTCGGCATTTACTACCGGAACGGTGGCATTTTGCCATTCGCTCCCGTCCAAGACGAAATCCGGCGTATAAACGCTTTCGGCATTCCAGTTAGCAGCATAAACACGTTGTCGTTTCGTCCATTCCGGAGAGGCGAACGGATCCTTCCAACCCAGCCTGTCCCAGTAATCCACGTGAAAAGCGATTGGAACAAACTCGCGCCACAATCGCGAATCTTTAACCAGTTGCGCGAGGGCCGCTTCCGCCGGTGGACAACTGCTGCATCCCTCGGAGGTAAACAGTTCGAGCAACTGAACTTTTTTCGGTCCCGACTCGAAAACCACATTGTCAGCGCGCAAGACCCCGCCAAAGAAGAGGAACAGTACTACTCCGATGATTGCTTTCATAGCTGTTGAGCTTGTCTGGGCCCTCGAACAAGGCTGCCGAATTTCTTCACCAATTCCTCGGCAATGGCAATTGAAGTAGTCAATGTTTTGGCGCTTTCGACGTAAGAAGTAATTGATCCGCTTGCTCGCACGAAACACGCTGCATTTTCGGGTCCAATGCCTGGTGGAGACCAGTCCAATTCCGCGCTTGAGAAAGGCGTGAGTTGCCCGGTGAAGGACGACAAAACCATGCCGTTTCGCGTCCTCTTTGAGTCGGCCCCGGGACTTTACCTCGTGTTGACGCCGGACGAGTTCTCGATCGTGGCGGCAAGCGAGGCGTATTTGCGAGCCACTATGACCGAACGCTCGGACATCATGGCTCGGAAACTATTCGACGTGTTTCCCGACGACCCGAAGGACCCCGCAGCCGACGGAGTTCGCAATTTACGGGCCTCGCTCGAGCGCGTGAAAACCAAGCGTACCGCCGACGCTATGAAGGTGCAACGTTACCCGGTGCGCCGGCCAGAAAATCAGGGCGGCGGATTTGAGGAGCGGTTTTGGAGCCCGATTAATTCGCCTGTTTTTTCCGATAACGGCGAATTGATTTTCATTATCCATCGAGTCGAGGACGTGACCCTTTTTGTCCGCGCGAAAGCTCTCCAAGGCAAAACCGAGGAAGGCTGGCGGATGCTTGAAGCGCGTGCCGAACACATGGAAGCGGAGATTGCCCTGCGCGCGTACGACCGGCGCCGTGCCGCGGAGTTACAGCAGGCCTACGAACGATTGCAGAACAGCGAGTCGCTTCTGCGTGAAAGCGCCGAGCGATTTCGTTTTCTGGCCGAGTCGATGCCGCAAAAGATCTTTACCGCACGGCCGAATGGCGAGGTGGACTACTTCAACCGTCAGTGGATGGAATTTACCGGGCTGCCTTTCGAACAAATTCGCGACTGGGG
>WNGI01001532.1_pt1 | contig 19361 bp, 13 predicted proteins | sample 5400621 | NCBI WGS metagenome assembly WNGI01 (sample SAMN13153374, study PRJNA577476) | soil metagenome | isolation source: 20 cm soil or saprolite under Garry oak tree replicate 1 | place: USA:California | collected 2016-06-15
TCACCGCCTGCCGAAAAGTGTGGCGTATTTATCGGCGTGTGGGTGGCAAGTCAAGGTCCGAAGTGCCGAAAAAATCGGGTGTTTTTGCGACTCGCCGCGATTCAGACGCGCGGCTTTGCGCTTACCCCTTGTCGAGGATGGCGGCGATCGCCTTGACGCGGTTGCGGGCGTACGCCGGCAGGCCGGCGCTGAGCGAATTGCCGGTGTTGAACGAACTCTTGCCGGCCAGCACTTGCGCCGGCACCAGGTTGCGCAGGATCGGGGTCTGGGAGAACTCCTTACGCTTGCCGAGCACGTTGGATTCCACCGCGAGCGCGATAAAGACGGTGGCGACGGTCTGCCGCGGATCGCTCGGATGCTGCTGGAATACGGCCAACAGCTTGCCGAACTCCATCACCTGGTTGACGTTGAAGATGCTCTGCTGGAGCGCGCCAGCCGCCGGGGTGTCGAGGCCGGTGAGCTTGCTCAAGCCCGCCGCCGCTACCTCGGCCGCTGTCAACAAGGCAAGTTCGCTGTCGAATTCGAGCGTGTCGGAAATCTGCTTCGCGGAGTCCCTGATCTTATTGGCAAGCGCGATGCCGGTCGGGAGCCGCCCTTCGAGCTTGTAGCTCGAGTGGATGCAGATCACCTTGCCCTCGCACCAGCGGTGCTGCGGGTCCTGGTTGTGGACGGCCTTGGCGTCCTTCGGCGCGCCGAGGTCCGCGGCGGTGATCAGGCGATGCTTGATTGCCGGGTCGATCTGCTCGACGAACGGCAGCGTCGCCAGCCGCGCCAGATCGAGCGAGGCCGCCGGCCGCGACAGCGCCACGCGCGCCTGCGCCACGTACATGTGGAGCTTTTCGCGGTAGTGGCGCTTGGTGCCGTTGACGATGAGATCGATGTCGGGCTCGTTGTAACCCGGGTAGAGCACCAGAAACTGCCGCTCCGCCGGCTTGCCGCGCGCCCAGTCCTCGAAGCGCATGAAGCCGGTGCTGGCATCGATGAGCTCTTCGGCGGGCCGGTCAGCAAAGAGGATCGTCTTTGGTTTGAGCTGCTCGACCCCGCCGACCGTGGCAACGTCCTGCAGGCGAAATTCCTGCGCCTGTGCCGGCGCAGCCAACCCTCCGAGCACAAGCCAGAGGGCTGCGCGCGGCAACGACATGACCAAAGCTTTCAAGGCTGCCCTCGCTTCATTAGCGCCGCCAGCCGCCAAAGAAGCCGCCCCACGGTGGCGGTTGAGGCTGGGGCTGTGCGCGGTAGTCGAAAGGCCCCTGCCGCCAGGGATCGCGCGCCGGCGGAGCCTGCTGCTGTGCCCGATTGTCAAAAGGCCCTTGCCGCCAGGTATCGCGCGCCGCCGGAGCCTGCTGCTGCCACGGGAAGCCGGGGAAAATGCGGCGGCCGTCGTCGAGGCGGGCGCCGCGCCGCTCGTAATAGTCATCCTCCTGGCGCATGATGCCGCCGAAATCGGCTTCGCCGCGCGCCACGAAGCGATGCTGGGTGTCGGCAGCCTCGCCGCTGCGGTCACGCCGGAAATACTCGACAAAACCACCACGGCCGCCGCCCCCGACCGCATCGCCCGAATGCAGATCGATCGGACGTGCGACCAGTTGGCGCCGCGCCTCCGGCGACGGCGGGCTGAGCGCGGTCTTGGGCGCATAGGACGCCCACACCGCCTGGACGATGGGCTCGAAAATCGGAACGGCGACGCTGGCGCCGGTCTGGCCGGCGCCGAGCGTGCGGCGGCGGCCGTCGGCATTGTCGTAGCCAACCCACACCGCCACGGTGACCTCATTGGTGAAGCCGACAAACCAAGCGTCGTTCTCGCCGTCGGTAGTGCCGGTCTTGCCGGCAACGTAGGGCGCGAGATTGCCGATGGCCCGCGCCGTACCCCGCTGCAGCACACCCTGCAGCATGGTCTTGAGCTGATAGAACGAGACGCGGTCAGCCGAGCCGACCTGCGTCGCGGTGTCGGGCGCATGGCGATAGACTTGGCTCCCCAGGTGTTCGATCGATTCGATGGTATAGGGCGTGGGCCGCGTGCCTTCGTTCGCGATCGCCGCATAGAAGGCCGCGAGGTCGATCGGCCGCACCGGCTGGGCGCCAAGCACAAACGGATAATAGCGCACGCATTCCTTGTAGATCTGGGCTTCCATGGCGAGCGCGCAGATGCGGTCGAAGCTGCGCTCGGCGTCAATGCCGATGCCGCCTTCGAGCAGGTTGACGGTGGCGAGATTTTTCGAATTTTCCAGCGCACGCCGCAGCGTGGTCACGCCGGAGGCGCCGCCGTCGTAGTTCTTGGGCGTCCAGTAGTCCTGCTCGCGCGCGCGGCCTCCGCCCATTGGCGGCAGCGTGATCTCCTCGTCGCGCACGAGCGTATTGGGCTGCAGGCCAGCCTGCAGCGCGGCGAGATAGGTGAGCGGCTTGAGCGCGGAGCCGGGCTGGCGCTGCGACTGGGTCACGCGGTTGAGCTGGCTCAGCGGATAGGAGAAACCGCCGGTCATGGCAAGGATGCGGCCGGTCTTGTTCTCCAGCACCAGGGCCGCCCCTTGCACCTGCGGGCGCACGCGCAGCTCGGCGCGCGGAGACTTGCCCTTGGAATCGAGCACGCGCACGAACACCACGTCGTAGGGCTTGAGCGCGCGATGGATCGACGCCCGCGCCACCGAGAGCGGCAGCACGCGCCGGTCGGCGAGGCCAACGCGCAGTCCCTCGCCGGCTCGACCGGACGCGAGCACGACTCCGGCCGGCCAGTGCACATCATAGAGTGGCAGCCGCGCGCCTTCGAGTGCGATGAGCCAGGCGGGCTTTTCTCCGGGCTTCTCGGTGCCCCTCGGCGCCATTCGCTCGGGGGCGGCTTTCTGCGCCGCTCTGCCAGGGGACGATTTCCGGCCGGCCTTGGCGGCGGGCTGCCGCAGGACCGTGGTCGGCGGTGCCAGCTCCGGCAAAGATGCCGGTTCGGGCGATTCGGCGGACGATTTTTCGGCCGTCGGTTTGCCGGTGGACGATTTCTCCTTCTCCGCCTCGATCCGGCGCACGGCGTCGGCGAGATTGGCCTCGGCGGTCTGGAACTGCACTCGACCGTTATCGAGTTCGAAGCGAGCGAGCCCCTCCTGCAAGGCCGCCTCGACTGACCGCTGCAGGTCGGGCTGGATGGTCGAGCGCACGGTGTAGGAGTCGGCCGTGAGCGCGTCGATCCCGGCCAGCGCCTTGGCTTCGCGGGCGAGATGGTCGGTGAAATGGAAACCGGTATCGCGACGCACCCGCTCGAACGCGACGAAGGTGGGGAGCGAGCCCTGCGCCTGCTTCGCCTGCTCCGCCTGCTCCGGGCTGATCGCGCCATCCTCCCGCATGCGCGTGAGCACATAGGCGAGCCGCTCCTGCGCGCGCGCGGGGTGGCGGTCGGGATTGAAATAGCTCGGCCCCTTTGGCAGCGCGGCGAGCAGCGCGCCCTCGCGCAAGCTGAGCATATGCGCGCTTTTGCCGAAATAGCTGCGCGCGGCCATCTCGACGCCCCAGGAGCCGCGGCCGAGGAAGATCGAGTTGAGATAGAGCTCGAGAATTTCCGGCTTGCCGAGCGTGCGTTCGATGCGCGAGGCGAGCACCATTTCGCGCATCTTGCGCTCGTAGGTCACGTCCTCGCCGACCAGGAGATTCTTGACCACCTGCTGGGTGATGGTCGAGCCGCCCTGCGGGCGGCCGGATTGGGCGAGATTGCCGAGAAAGGCCCGGATCAGGGCGCGCTCGTCGATGCCTTTGTGTTCGTAGAAGCGCTTGTCCTCGGCCGCCACGAATGCCTTCTGCACATGCAGCGGGATTTCGCCGAGCGTCACCCACACGCGGCGCTGGTCCGCCTCGAAGATTTCAGCAAAGCGCTGGCCTTTGCCATCCAGCACGAAGGTGGTGCCCGGCAGCTTGAGGCCCTTGAGCTTGGTCTCATCGGGCAGATCGGCGAGCGTTTTGTTGTAGAAATCGACCACCGCGGCGAGGTCGACCGGCGATTTGGCGACCGTCTCGTTCTTGCAGAACTGCCGGTAGGCGGTGTGCAGATCCTGGATGTTGATGCCCTTGAAGGCGGCCGACCCGCCGGCTACCGCTTCGGGATCGTCCATCGCGGTGGCGATGAGGTCGTCGATGTTAAGGTCCTCGATATCGAACGCCTTGCGCATCTGCGCGCAGCCTGCGCGCAGGAGCGACACCACCGCGGGAGCGTCGCGGACCGCATCGAACTGGGTTTTTAGCGTATCTGGGGCGGTCGCGACCTGACTGAAGGTCAGGGCGGTGGCGAAGATTTTGACCAGGAGGATGTCCATCGGGGCTCGGACGGCCAGGGTGACCAACTGAGGGACCGTTAACTGCGATCTATAACATCTCTTTGTGGCGAAACGGGTTCCGGAAACCGGTCGATTTTTCGCAAGGAAAGGCCGAAACTACGGCCAAACCGTTACCAAGTACCTGCCTGGCGCGGCGATTTGCACCTATCACGCGACTTTCGGCTCAACGCAGCCCAAAGCATTAAAAAGGGCCGCCCGGAGGCGGCCCTTTTCACATCGTGTTGTACACCCGAAGGGCGCGTTACTCCGCCGCCGGCAACTGCGCCGGCTCGGGCGGCGACGCCGCCGCGGCCGCGGCCGCGGCCTGCTCGGCGGCGGCGGCCTTGGCGACGGCCTCGCGCTCGCGCTCCTCGAGGATGAGCGTATCGCGCTTGCCGGCGACCTCGCGCAGCGTGTTCATCATGGCGCCGGTACCGGCCGGGATCAGCCGGCCGACGATGACGTTCTCCTTGAGCCCTTCCAACGTGTCGACCTTGCCATTGACGGCGGCCTCGGTGAGCACGCGCGTGGTCTCCTGGAACGACGCCGCCGAGATGAAGGAGCGCGTCTGCAAGCTGGCCTTGGTGATGCCGAGCAGCACCGGATGGCCGGTCGCCGGCTTCTTGCCTTCCGCCGCCCCGCGCGCGTTGATCTCGTCGAGCTCGACCTTGTCGATCTGCTCGCCCTGGATCAGCTCGGTCTCGCCGGCATCGTCGATCTCCACCTTCTGCAGCATCTGGCGCACGATCACCTCGATGTGCTTGTCGTTGATCGCGACGCCTTGCAGGCGATAGACGTCCTGGATCTCGTTGACCAGGTAGCCGGCCAGCTCCTCGACGCCCTTGATCGCCAGGATGTCGTGCGGCGCCGGGTTGCCTTCGACGATGTAGTCGCCCTTTTCGATCAGGTCGCCCTCCTGCAAGTGGATGTGCTTGCCTTTGGGGATCAGATATTCCTTGGGCTCTTCCTCCTTGTTGGCCGGCTCGATGATGACGCGACGCTTGTTCTTGTAGTCCTTGCCGAAGCGGATGGTGCCGGAGGCTTCCGCGATGATGGCGGCCTCCTTCGGGCGCCGCGCCTCGAACAGCTCCGCCACCCGCGGCAGGCCGCCGGTGATGTCGCGGGTCTTGGCGCTTTCGGTCGGAATGCGCGCGATCACGTCGCCGGCGCTGACCTTGGCGCCGGGATCGACCGAGATGATGGCGTCCACCGCCAACGTGTAGCGCGCCTCGCCGCCGCGGCTGAGTTTCAGGATCTTGTTGTCCTTCTTGATCACCATCGAGGGGCGCAGCTCCTGCTGGCCGCGGCCGGAGCCGGTGCGCCAGTCGGTGACCACGCGCTTGGCGATGCCGGTCGATTCGTCGAGCGTCTCCGACATCGACTGGCCTTCGACCAGGTCCTCGAAGCCTACCATGCCCTCGACCTCGGTGAGGATCGGCCGGGTATAGGGGTCCCACTCCGCGATGCGCTGGCCGCGCTTGATCTGGTCGCCCTCGCCGATGAGCATGCGGGCGCCATACTGGATGCGGTGCACGGCGCGCTCGGTCCCGTCCGGATCGAGCACCGCCACCACCATGTTGCGCGCCATCGCGACGTTCTGGCCATCGGAGTTCTTCACGATGTTGCGGTTCTTGATCTTGATCCTGCCGTCGAAGTTACTCTCGATGAACGACTGCTCGGAAATCTGCGCCGCGCCGCCGATGTGGAACGTGCGCATGGTGAGCTGCGTGCCGGGCTCGCCGATCGATTGTGCCGCGATGACGCCGACCGCCTCGCCCATGTTCACCGGGGTGCCGCGGGCGAGATCGCGCCCGTAGCACTTGGCGCAGACGCCGCTCGTGGTCTCGCAAGTGAGCACGGAGCGGATTTTCAGCTCCTGCACGCCGGCGGCTTTGATCGTCTCGACCTCCGGCACGTCGAGCAGCGTGCCATTCGGCATGATGACCTTGTGCGAGGATGGGTCGCGCACGTCCTCGGCCGTAGTGCGACCAAGGATGCGGCTCTCAAGCGAGGCCACGACCGTGCCGGCGTCGATGATCGCGCGCACGGCGATGCCGCCCGAAGTGCCGCAGTCGTCCGTGGTGATGATGCAGTCCTGCGCCACGTCGACGAGGCGGCGCGTCAGATAGCCGGAGTTCGCGGTCTTGAGCGCGGTGTCGGCGAGACCCTTGCGGGCGCCGTGGGTCGAGTTGAAGTACTCGAGCACCGAGAGCCCTTCCTTGAAGTTGGAAATGATCGGGCTCTCGATGATCTCGCCCGAGGGCTTGGCCATCAGGCCGCGCATGCCGGCGAGCTGGCGCATCTGCGCCGGCGAGCCGCGGGCGCCGGAATGGGCCATCATGTAGATCGAATTGACCTGCGCCTCGCGGCCGTCCACCTTCTTGACTGCCGAGATTTCCTTCATCATCTCGTCGGCGATCAGCTCGGTGCACTTCGACCAGGCGTCGACCACCTTGTTGTACTTCTCGCCCTGGGTGATCAGGCCGTCGTTGTACTGCTGCTCGAACTCCTTGGCGAATTCGCGGGTCTTGTCGATGATCTTCCACTTCGAGTGCGGCACCACCATGTCGTCCTTGCCGAACGAGATGCCCGCCTTGAACGCATTGTAGAAGCCGAGCGCCATGATGCGGTCGCAGAAGATCACGGTCTCCTTCTGGCCGCAGTGGCGGTAGACCTGGTCGATCATGCTGGAGATTTCCCGCTTCGTCATGAGCTTGTTCACGACGTCGAAGGGAATCTTGACGTTCCTCGGCAGGATGTTGCCGAGCATGACGCGGCCGGCTGTGGTGTCGTACTCCTTGCGCAAAGGCTTGCCGTCCTCGCCGATGCCTTCCCAGCGATACTTGATCTTGGCATGCAACGTGACCGCCTTGGCATGCAGCGCATGCTCAAGGGCGGCGAAGTTCTTGTAGAAGCCCTGCTTCGGAATCTTGGCGCCCTTGTACTTGGCCGCTTCAGGCCCGTAGATCTTCTTCACCTCGTCATCGCTGAAGTATTTGAACTCGCCCGGCTCGCCCTCGCGCATGATCGAGAGATAGTAGAGTCCGAGCACGATGTCCTGCGACGGCACGATGATCGGCGCGCCATTGGCGGGGTGCAGGATGTTGTTAGTCGACATCATCAGGACGCGCGCCTCAAGCTGGGCCTCGAGCGACAGCGGCACGTGCACGGCCATCTGGTCGCCGTCGAAGTCGGCATTGAAGGCGGCGCAGACCAGCGGGTGGAGCTGGATCGCCTTGCCCTCGATCAGCACCGGCTCGAACGCCTGGATGCCCAGGCGGTGCAACGTCGGCGCGCGGTTGAGCAGCACCGGATGCTCGCGAATGACCTCGTCGAGGATGTCCCAGACTTCGGGTTTCTCCTTCTCGACCAGCTTCTTCGCCTGCTTCACCGTGGTCGACAGGCCCTTGGCGTCGAGCCGCGAATAGATGAACGGCTTGAACAGCTCGAGCGCCATCTTCTTCGGCAGCCCGCACTGGTGCAGCTTGAGCTCGGGGCCGACCACGATCACCGAGCGGCCGGAATAGTCGACGCGCTTGCCCAACAGGTTCTGCCGGAAGCGGCCCTGCTTGCCCTTGAGCATGTCGGCGAGCGACTTCAGCGGCCGCTTGTTGGCGCCGGTGATGACACGGCCGCGGCGGCCGTTGTCGAACAGCGCGTCGACGGCCTCCTGCAACATACGCTTTTCGTTGCGGATGATGATGTCGGGCGCGCGCAGCTCGATCAGCCGCTTCAAGCGGTTGTTGCGGTTGATGACGCGGCGATAGAGATCATTGAGGTCGGAGGTGGCGAAGCGCCCGCCGTCGAGCGGAACGAGCGGCCGCAAATCCGGCGGGATCACCGGCACCTGGGTCAAGATCATCCATTCCGGCTTGTTGCCGGATTGCTGGAATGCTTCGACGATCTTGAGTCGCTTGGCGACCTTCTTCTTCTTGATGTCGGAATCCGAACCCGCGATCTCGGCGCGCAGATCGGTCTGCATCTTGTCGAGATCGAGGGCCTTGAGCATCTCGCGGATGGCCTCCGCGCCGATCGCGGCGGTGAAGCTGTCGGGCCCGTACTCGTCCTGTGCTTTGAGGTATTCGTCTTCGCTCAGCAGCTGGCGATCCTGCAGCGGGGTCAATCCCGGCTCGAGCACCACATAGCTCTCGAAATAAAGAATACGCTCGAGCGTCTTGAGCGTCATGTCGAGCAAAAGCCCGATGCGCGACGGCAGCGACTTGAGAAACCAGATGTGGGCGACCGGCGCCGCGAGCTCGATATGGCCCATGCGCTCGCGCCGAACGCGCGAGAGCGTGACCTCGACCGAGCACTTCTCGCAGATAATGCCCTTGTACTTCATGCGCTTGTACTTGCCGCACAAGCACTCGTAGTCCTTGATCGGTCCGAAGATGCGCGCACAGAACAAGCCGTCGCGCTCGGGCTTGAAGGTCCGGTAGTTGATGGTTTCCGGCTTTTTGATCTCGCCGTACGACCACGACAGAATCTTTTCCGGGCTCGCGATCGAGATGCGGATCTGGTCGAAGACCTGAGCCGGCACCTGCGGGCTGAAAAGATTCATGAGCTCTTGATTCATGGTTCTCTCCGTATCAGACGACGCATGACGGATCGCAAACGACACTGATCCTGCCGCCGCTCCCTGTCCGTCCTCGGTCGTCCGTCATTCGTTCTCTGCTATTCCGCGGCTTCCGCGATTTCGCCGGGTCCCTGCCGTTGCTGCTTCGAGTTGTGCAGGTCGACGTTGAGGCCGAGCGAGCGCATCTCCTTGACCAGCACGTTGAACGATTCCGGAATACCGGCCTCGAACGTGTCGTCGCCGCGCACAATCGCCTCGTAAACCTTGGTGCGGCCGGCGACGTCGTCCGACTTGACGGTCAGCATCTCCTGCAGCGTGTAGGCGGCGCCGTAGGCTTCGAGCGCCCACACCTCCATTTCGCCGAAGCGCTGGCCGCCGAACTGCGCCTTGCCGCCCAGCGGCTGCTGGGTGACGAGGCTGTAGGGGCCGATCGACCGCGCGTGGATCTTGTCGTCGACGAGGTGGTGCAGCTTCATCATGTAGATGTAACCCACCGTCACCTCGCGATCGAAGGGCTCCCCGGTCCGCCCGTCATAAAGCGTCACTTGGCCCGAATGATCGAGCCCGGCGAGATCGAGCATCTTCTCGATATCGCTCTCCTTGGCGCCGTCGAAAACCGGGGTCGCGATCGGCACGCCGTGTCGCAAGTTGTTGCCTAGCTCGACCAACTCCGGTTCGCCCAACGACTTGATGGTCTCGTCGTCGCCGTAGATCTTTTTCAGCGTGTCCTTCAGCGGACGGGTATCGCGCTTGCCGTAATAGGCATCGACCGCCTGTCCGATGCGCAATCCTAATCCGGCGCAGGCCCACCCGAGATGGGTCTCCAGGATCTGTCCCACATTCATTCGGCTGGGAACGCCCAGAGGATTGAGCACGATGTCGACCTGCGTGCCGTCTTCGAGAAACGGCATGTCCTCGATCGGCACGATCTTCGAGACCACACCTTTGTTGCCGTGACGACCGGCCATCTTGTCGCCGGGCTGAATCTTGCGCTTCACCGCGACGAAGACCTTGACCATCTTCATCACGCCCGGCGGCAGCTCGTCTCCGCGCTGCAGCTTCTCGACCTTGTCGAGGAAGCGCTGCTCGAGCCCTTTCTTCGACTCGTCGTATTGTTTGCGGATGGCCTCGATCTCGGCCATCAGCTTGTCGTTCGGCGAGGCGAACTGCCACCATTGCGAGCGCGGATATTCTTCGAGCACCGCGCGGGTGATCTTGGAATCCTTCTTGAAGCCCTTCGGCCCCGCGATTCCTTGCCGGCCTTCCAGCAGCTCGGCCAGGCGGCCGTAGACGTTGCGGTCGAGGATCGCCTGTTCATCGTCGCGGTCCTTGGCCAACCGCTCGATCTCCTCGCGTTCGATGGCGAGCGCACGCTCGTCCTTCTCGACGCCGTGCCGATTGAACACGCGCACTTCCACCACCGTGCCCTGCACGCCCGGCGGCACGCGCAATGACGTGTCGCGCACGTCGGAGGCCTTTTCGCCGAAGATCGCGCGCAACAGCTTCTCCTCCGGCGTCATTGGGCTCTCGCCCTTCGGCGTGATCTTGCCGCAGAGGATGTCGCCGGCGCGCACCTCGGCCCCGATATAGACGATGCCCGCCTCGTCGAGGTTTTTCAGCGCCTCTTCCGAGACGTTCGGGATATCGCGGGTGATTTCCTCCGGTCCGAGCTTGGTGTCGCGCGCCATAACCTCGAACTCCTCGATATGGATCGAGGAGAAGACGTCGTCCTTGACGATGCGCTCGGAGAGCAGGATCGAGTCCTCGAAGTTGTAGCCGTTCCACGGCATGAACGCGACCAGCACGTTGCGCCCGAGCGCAAGCTCGCCGAGTTCGGTGGACGGTCCGTCGGCGATGATGTCGCCCTTGCTCACCTGGTCGCCCATTTTCACCAGCGGACGCTGGTTGATGCAGGTGTTCTGGTTCGAGCGTTGGAACTTCATCAGCCGATAGATATCGACGCCCGGTTTGGTCGGGTCGAATTCCTCCGTCGCGCGCACCACGATGCGCGTGGCGTCGACCTGATCGACGATGCCGGTGCGCCGCGCCGCGATCGAGGCGCCGGAGTCACGCGCCACCACGCCCTCCATGCCGGTGCCCACGAAGGGCGCCTCGGCGCGCAGAAGCGGCACTGCTTGCCGCTGCATGTTGGAGCCCATCAAGGCGCGGTTGGCGTCGTCGTTTTCAAGGAATGGGATGAGCGCCGCTGCCACCGACACCAGCTGCTTCGGCGACACGTCCATGAAATCGACCTTGTCGGCGGGAACCATCTGCACGTCGCCGGCGTGGCGGCATACGATCAGGTCTTCCGTGAAGCGCCCGCGATTGTCGATCGCAGCGTTGGCCTGCGCGACGGTATAGCGTCCTTCCTCCATCGCCGAGAGGTAGATCACGTCGTCGGTGACGCGCCCGTCCTTGACCTTGCGATACGGCGTCTCGACGAACCCGTACTTGTTGACCCGCGCATAGGTGGCGAGCGAGTTGATCAGGCCGATATTGGGGCCCTCCGGCGTCTCGATCGGGCAGATGCGGCCGTAGTGAGTGGGGTGCACGTCGCGCACCTCGAAGCCGGCGCGCTCGCGCGTAAGACCGCCGGGCCCGAGCGCCGATAGCCGCCGCTTGTGCGTGATCTCGGACAGCGGGTTGGTCTGGTCCATGAACTGGCTGAGCTGCGAGGAGCCGAAGAACTCGCGCACCGCCGCCGCCGCCGGTTTGGCGTTGATCAGATCCTGCGGCATGACCGTATCGATGTCGACCGACGACATGCGCTCCTTGATCGCGCGCTCCATGCGCAGGAGCCCGATGCGGTACTGGTTCTCCATCAGCTCGCCGACCGAGCGTACCCGGCGGTTGCCGAGGTGATCGATATCGTCGATCTCGCCTTTGCCGTCGCGCAGATCGACCAAGGTGCGGATCACCGCGATGACGTCTTCCTTGCGCAGCACGCGCACGGTATCGGGCGCGTCGAGGTCGAGCCGCATGTTCATCTTGACGCGGCCGACCGCCGAGAGATCGTAGCGCTCGGGGTCGAAGAACAGCGACTGGAACATGTTCTGCGCGGTATCGAGCGTCGGCGGCTCGCCTGGCCGCATGACCCGATAAATGTCGAACAGCGCGTCCTCGCGCGTCATGTTCTTGTCGACAGCGAGCGTATTGCGGATGTAGGCGCCGACATTGACGTGATCGATGTCGAGCAGCGGCAATTCCTTGTAGCCGGCCTCGTTCAGCGTCTTGAGCGTCTTCTCGCTGATCTCCTCGCCGGCTTCGGCGTGGATCTCGCCGGTCTTCGGATTGACGAGATCTTCGGCGATGTAGTGACCGACCAACTCCTGGTCGGTCATGCGCAGCGCCTTGAGCCCCTTCTCGCCGAGTTGACGCGCCTGGCGCACGGTGAGCTTCTTGCCGGCCTCCAACACGACCTTGCCGGAATCGGCGTCGACGAGATCGTTGATCGCCTTGTAGCCGCGGAAGCGGTTGGCATCGAACGGCACGCGCCAGCCGTCCTTCTGCCGCTTGTAGATGACCTTGCGGTAGAAGGTATTGAGGATTTCCTCCGCGTCCATTGCGAGCGCGTAAAGCAGCGACGTCACCGGGATTTTGCGGCGCCGGTCGATGCGCGCATAGACGATGTCCTTGGCGTCGAATTCGATATCGAGCCAGGAGCCGCGATAGGGAATGATACGCGCGGCAAACAGGAGCTTGCCCGACGAATGGGTCTTGCCCTTGTCGTGATCGAAGAACACGCCGGGCGAGCGGTGCATCTGCGAAACGATCACGCGCTCGGTGCCGTTGACGACGAAGGTGCCGTTGTTGGTCATGAGCGGGATATCGCCCATGTAGACATCCTGCTCCTTGATGTCCTTCACCGACTTGGCGCCCGTCTCCTCGTCGATATCGAACACGATGAGACGCAGCGTCACTTTGAGCGGCGCGGCGTAAGTCATGCCACGCTGGCGGCACTCGTCGACGTCGTATTTCGGAGCCTCGAACTCGTACTTGACGAATTCGAGCATCGACGTGTTGGAAAAATCCGAGATCGGGAAAACCGATTTGAATACGGCTTGCAGGCCCTCGTCCGGCCGGCCGCCGATCGGTTCCTTTACGAGCAGGAACTGGTCGTAGGACGCCTTTTGAACCTCGATGAGGTTCGGCATCTCTGCGACTTCTTGGATTTTCCCGAAAAACTTGCGAACGCGCTTGCGACCCGTAAACGTCTGCGCCATCTCATCTCTCGCGTTGTCGAACCGTCGGGCCCGGGACGACTCTCCGGAAGGCCGCCATCCATCGCGACCATCAGGACAGCCGTCGAAACCCTCAATCGTATGCGATTCGGCTGACTGCCGAACCGCCATGCCTCCGCCGGTGCGCGGCAGAGTTATGGACGATTCTGGGGTTTGCGCACCCCGGAATCACTGGCACTGCCTTCACACTTACTTGAGTTCCACCTTGGCTCCGGCCTTTTCCAGCTGAGCCTTGACTTTGTCGGCCTCGTCTTTGGTGACGCCTTCCTTGACGGGCTTGGGCGTACCCTCGACCAGGTCCTTGGCCTCCTTGAGCCCCAAACCCGTGAGCGCGCGCACTTCCTTGATCACCTCGATCTTCTTGTCGCCGATGGCGGTGAGCACGACAGTGAACTCGGTCTTCTCCTCGGCCGGAGCGGCAGCAGCGCCACCGCCTGGAGCTGCAGCCACGGCCACGGCGGCCGCGGCGGAGACGCCCCATTTCTCCTCGAGCATTTTCGCAAGGTCTGCGGCCTCGAGCACCGTGAGCTTAGATAGGTCGTCGACCAGTGTTTGCAAATTAGCCATTGGACATCCTTGTTAGGTTCGAACCAGTTTGCGACGCGTATCACGCGGTCTCGTTTTTCGCGGCATAGGCTTGCACCACGCGGGCGACCTTGGCCGCCGGCGCATTGACGAGCTGGGCGATCTTGGTCGCCGGCGCCTGAATAAGGCCGACGATCTTGGCCCGCAGCTCATCGAGCGACGGCAACGCCGCGAGCGCCTTGACCCCGTTGGCATCGAGCGCCGTCTTGCCCATCGCTCCGCCCAGGATCACGAACTTGTCGTTGGCCTTGGCGAAGTCGGCGGCGACCTTGGGTGCGGCCACCGGATCGCTGGAATAGGCGATCAGCGTCGGGCCTTTGAGCAGCGGGACAATCACGGCTGCATCGGCGCCTTCGAGCGCGAGCTTGGCGAGGCGGTTCTTGGCGACCTTCACCGCCGCGCCCGCCTGCTTCATTTGCCGGCGCAGCGTCTGCATCTGGGCGACATTGAGCCCGGAATAATGAGCGACGACCACGACATTGGTGCTTTTGAAGACACCGCTGAGCGTCGTGACGAGCTCTTTCTTAGCCGCTCGATCCACTGCAAGTTCTTTCCGGTTGGCGGCCCCTGTTGATCTCCAGGAACCGCCCGTTGCGACCCGCTATGCCAGCCTGGCGCGGTACAACCGCGGGCAGGACGGCGCTGCTGACATCCTGCCCTCCGGCGCGGCACAAGCCGCGCTCGGCTTTCGAGGTTCCAACCGGTCGCGGGGCTCTCGGGCCCCAAAACGGTCTTCCCCGTCTGTGCAGGCCATTGAGCCGGAAACCGGCACCTGCAGTCTCGGACAGGATGGACGTCCGAAAACCCCCGGAACGTCCTGGCGCCCAAAAGAAATCGCGCGATTGGGTCCGGCTCCTTTTAGAGAAATCCCGCAGGATACCCAAAAGGAAAAGAGTCCTAACCGCCATGTTTTCCTTGGAGCGCGCAAAGGCGCGCCGACACACCAGGGCCGGCACGCCCTGACCGTTATGTAGAGGTTTCCGGCGGCTTTGCCAAGCGCAATTCCGCGCAAAGATGCGATTTTTGCCCGCGCCCCGCAGGTCCTAATTTCGTCACCGGCGGCCGCTAGGAGGCCTGGCCGTCGGCACTCGGACGGCGAGCCAAGACGCGGGGGGCTAGCGGATGCAACAACGTCTCACCATCGTCGTCCTCCTGGCGGCCGCGCTCGCCCATTTCTCCAGCGCTGCCACGGCGCAGTCGGCAGGGCAGTCAGAGCTGAAGCAAATCCAGCTGAGCGAGAAACAGGTCCAAGGCGTGATCTCCGCGCAGAAGGATGTTGCGGCGATCTTCGACAAGCTCCAGGGGCCGCCGCCGGATGAGCTACCCGCACCCATCCTGGCCGAGCTCGATGTCGCCGCCAAGAAGCATGGCTTCAAGGATTTCAACGATTATGACGAGGTGATTGGAAACATCACGATGGTAATGACCGGCATCGATCCGAAGACCAAGGCATTCACGGAACCCGCGGCCGCGATCAAGCAAGAGATCGCGGAGGTCACCGCCAACAAAACCATGCCCGCGCCGGAAAAGAAGCAAATGCTGGAGGAACTCAACGAGGCGCTGAAGTCGGCGCAACCTATTCAATTTCCCGGCAATATCGAGTTGGTGAAAAAGTATTACGACAAGATCAACGGCGCGCTCCAATAGCGCCGCAACGCCTTATACCGACCCTTTCAGTTTGTGATTCCGGCCGAGCCGCAGCGCAGGCAAGTGTACGCAGCCTGCGCTGCCCGCGCCGCGGAACGACGGTGGAGGCGGGCGCTTAGCCGCGTGCGCACCAAAGCTGCCTAGACGATGCGCAGGTGATAAGGAGAGAGAGGAGGCAAGCGAGAACGCGGGAGAGCGACAATGTCGACCGGGAGCCGCATTCTCACGACCCACGTCGGCAGCTTGGTGCGGCCGCCGCAGCTCATCGAGTTCCTGCACAAGATCGAGGACGGAGAGCCCTACGACCGGACCGCCTACGAGGTCGCTCTGCAGGACGCGATCGAGACCGTCGTGCAGCAGCAGGCCGATGCCGCAATCGACATTGTCAGCGACGGGGAGTTCAGCAAGGGCCGCAACTGGGCCTTTTATGTCCACGACCGCCTCACCGGCGTCGTCAGCCGGCCGCTGACGCCGGACGAGGCCAAGGACCCGATGGCGGCGGTGGGCGGCGGGCAGGACCGCGTCGCCTTCCCCGAATTCTATGCCGAGTACGACCGCCTGACGGGCCTCAACAAGCGGCTGGGCTCGCGCTTCGTCGTCAACGGCGCGCTGACCTACTCGCACGCGCAGGTCAAGCGCGACATCGCCAATCTCAAGACGGCGGCTGCCAAAGCGAAAGTCACCGGCGCCTTCCTGCCGGTCGTGGCACCGGCGAGCGCACTGCCCAACGCCAAGAACGAACACTACCCGGACGAGAAGAGCCTGCTCTGGGCCCTCGCCGACTGCCTGCATCTAGAATACAAGGCGATTGTCGATGCAGGCCTGTACGTGCAGATCGACGACGCCTTCCTGCCCTACATGCACGAGAAAATGGTGCCGCCGATGACGCACGCCCAATACCGCGAATGGGCGCAACTGCGCATCGACGCGCTCAACCACGCACTCAAGGGTATCCCGCCGGAGCGCTCGCGCTATCACATCTGCTGGGGCAGCTGGAACGGCCCGCACGCCTTCGACGTGCCGATGAAGGACATCGTCGATCTGATGCTGCAGGTGAACGTCGGCGCCTATCAGTTCGAGGCTGCCAATCCGCGCCACGAGCACGAATGGGTCGTGTGGCGCTCCATGAAGTTGCCGCTAGGCAAGGTGCTGATCCCAGGTGTCATCAGCCATGCGACCAACATTGTCGAGCATCCCGAACTAGTGGCGCAGCGCATCGTGCGGCTTGCCAACATTGTTGGGCGCGAGAACGTCATGGCCGGCACCGATTGCGGTTTTGCGCAGAGTCCGTTCGCGCAACGCGTTCATCCCACCATCATGTGGGCCAAGCTCAAGTCGCTCGAGGAAGGCGCAAAGCTTGCAACGGATGAACTCTGGGGCCGGCGCTCTGCCGCATAAGCAGCCTCCTGCAAGCGCGTCCCTGCAGAGCGAAGCAGGAGCTCAACCCTCCCGCTTGCTCTTATTGCCCGAACAACGAGGCCGGCTCGACCTTTACCCCGGGCCCCATGGTCGACGAGATGGCGACCCGGTTGATGAAGGTGCCCTTGGCCCCGGCAGGCCTTGCTTTCTGCACCGCGTCCGCGAACGCTTTGATGTTCTGCACCAGGTGCTCAGCCGGGAATGACGCCTTGCCGACGCCGGCCTGCACGATGCCGGCCTTCTCCACCCGAAATTCCACCGAGCCGCCCTTGGCGCCTTTGACCGCGCTGGTCACGTCCATGGTGACCGTGCCGACCTTGGGATTGGGCATCATGCCGCGCGGACCCAAAACCTTGCCGAGGCGTCCCACCAGCGGCATCAGGTCGGGCGTGGCGACACAGCGGTCGAAATCGATGTTGCCGGCCTGCACTTTTTCCACGAGGTCTTCGGCGCCCACCACGTCGGCGCCGGCGGCTTTGGCTTCGTCCGCCTTGGCCCCACGCGCGAACACTGCGACGCGCACGCTGCGGCCGGAGCCGTTCGGCAGGTTGACGATGCCGCGCACCATCTGATCGGCATGGCGCGGGTCGACGCCGAGATTCATCGCGACCTCGATGGTCTCGTCGAATTTGGCTTTCGCCCGCTCTTTGACCATCTTGACCGCGTCTTCGAGGGGATAAAGCTTGGTGCGATCCACGCCTTGGCGGATCGCTTCAGTGCGTTTTCCGAGATTGGTCATGGCGATTACCCCGCGACCTCGATGCCCATCGAACGGGCGGAGCCTTCCACCATCCGCATCGCCGCCTCGATGCTATCGCAGTTCAAGTCCTTCATCTTTTGCTGGGCGATCTCGCGCACCTGCTCCTTCGTCACGGTGCCGGCCCGATCGCGGCCCGGCGTCTTCGATCCGCTCTCGAGCTTTGCCGCTTTCTTGATGAAATAGGACACCGGGGGCGTGCGCATCTCGAAGGTGAACGAACGGTCCTGATAGACCGTGATCACAACCGGGATCGGCGATCCTTTCTCCAGCTTCTGCGTCTGCGCGTTGAACTGCTTGCAGAACTCCATGATGTTGAGGCCGCGCTGCCCCAGCGCCGGCCCGATCGGGGGCGACGGATTGGCCGCTCCCGCCGGCACCTGCAATTTGATGTAGCCGGTGATCTTCTTTGCCATCTTCAACTCCTGTCCTTAGGCCGTGATCGGCCGATTCAGGATCCGTGGTGCGGGTCTAGGCGGTCGGCGGCCGCCTTCACCTCCCACGTCCACACACTCGAATAGCGAATGGCGAGCAGGATGTATTCCCTAGTACTCGCCATTCGCCCACCTACAATTTCTCCACCTGACCCATTTCGAGCTCGACCCGCGTCGGCCGGCCGAAGATGGAAACTGCGACCTTGAGCCGCGAGCGACCCTCGTCGACTTCCTCTACCACGCCGTTGAAGGAAGCGAACGGCCCCTCGGACACCCGCACCTGCTCGCCCACTTCGAATGAGACCGACGGCTTCGGCCGCTCGATGCCCTCCTGCACCTGGTGCATGATGCGCGCGGCCTCGGCGTCCGAAATCGGCTTCGGCTTGTTGTCGGCGCCGAGAAATCCCGTGACCTTCGGCGTGTTCTTAATGAGGTGATAGGCCTCATCCGTGAGATCCATCTTCACCAGCACGTAGCCGGGGAAGAACTTGCGCTCGGCGTCGACCTTTTGTCCGCGGCGCACTTCCACGACCTTTTCGGTCGGCACCATTACCTCCTCGAACAGATGCTCGAGGTGGCGCTGTTTGGCCTGCTCACGGATCGAATCGGCGACCTTGCGCTCGAAATTGGAATAGGCCTGGATGATGTACCAATGCTTGTCGGACATTCCGCGCGGCTCCTTCACCCGCCGATGCCGAGAACGAAGGTCACGGCCATACGTACGACCCAGTCGGCCACCATGAAGAACGCGGCGGCGACGAACACCATCACGAACACCATGAGCGTGGTGATGAAAGTCTCACGCCTGCTCGGCCAAGTGACCTTCTGCGCCTCGACGCGCACCTCCTGCAAGAATTTAAATGGACTGATCTTCGCCATACGGCCTACCTGCCGCCGTCTCGGGCGTGCGGCTGCAACTCATTGCGCTTTCTGAACTTCGCCCAGCGATCCGGGCTACGCCTGGCAGGAGTGGAGGGACTCGAACCCCCAACCCCCGGTTTTGGAGACCGGTGCTCTAGCCATTGAGCTACACTCCTCCGGAAGCGCTTGCGGCGGCCCCAAGGCCCGCCGCTCGCTTGTAAATGCATGAACGGACGCGGCATTGCAAGCCGCTCCATGTGCCCTCGATCCGCTCCTCCCTGTGAGGGGCGCCCCGCGACGCTCGCGTCGCGGAGTGGATCTGGAGCAACACGCTTCGAGTCCTGGATACCCGCTTTCGCAAGCCAAGTCGCGCACGTCATCTCCGCACGTCGGTCCTGCGTCACTCCGTGATGGTCACCACCACGCCGGCACCGACGGTTTTGCCGCCCTCGCGGATCGCAAACCGCTGCTTCTCCTCCATCGCAATCGGCGTGATCAGCTCAACGTCCATGGTCGCGTTGTCGCCAGGCATGATCATCTCCGTGCCCGCCG
>WNGI01003027.1_pt1 | contig 19351 bp, 16 predicted proteins | sample 5400621 | NCBI WGS metagenome assembly WNGI01 (sample SAMN13153374, study PRJNA577476) | soil metagenome | isolation source: 20 cm soil or saprolite under Garry oak tree replicate 1 | place: USA:California | collected 2016-06-15
GGATGCGAGCATGCACAGAATCCTGCACTACGGTGATTTGAAGTGGAAGCCGATCATCAAAGGTTGCGACATGGCTGTAGTAGAAGGCAATCCTGATGCTGACGGCCAGCAGTTTGTAATCCGGTTCCGGTGCGCGGATGGAGCAAAAGTTCCGGCGCACTGGCATCCGACAGACGAATACCTGACCGTACTTAAAGGCGCTTTCCTCGTTGGGACGGGCGACACGTTTGATGAAGCCAAACTACAGACCATGAACGTCGGGAACTTCCTCCTGATGCCCAAAGGGATGCACCACTTCGCGTTGAATAAGGGAGAGACCATCGTTCAGGCGCACGGAATTGGACCGTTCAAGGTAAACTGGTTGAATCCGTCAGACGTGCAGCCGCCTGATTCGACAACAGCTCCGAAAGCAAAATAGCAGACAACAAAACTTCGGGGGCGGCGCCTACAGGGATCCAGGACGCATCCTTGGTGTTCACCTCAACGTTGATCACGGCAGGCGCGCGAGAAAGTTCGTGAGGGTGCCACCGAGGGGCGTCCTCCACGGAGCGCAAACCAAAGTGAATACGCAGGACTCTAAGGCGAGTGCTCCTCCTGCCAAACGATCTTCCCAGCAATGATAGTCATCACGACTTTGGAATTTAAGATCTCACGCTCGGATACTTGCATGATGTCGCTCGAGAGCACGACTATGTCGGCGTTCTTACCCACTTCGAGCGAACCGGCGTCGTGTTCGGTAAACGTGGCGTACGCGCCCTCGATTGTGTACGAACGGAGTGCTTCCAGGCGGGTCATGCGCTCCTCTGGATCGAAACCGCCCGGTGGTTGGCCGTTCTCCTGCATGCGCGTAACGGCCGCGTAGAAGTTGCGGATGGGATCGATGCGCTCCACCGGCGCGTCGGTTCCGTTGGCGATGTGCGCTCCGCTCGCGAGCAGCTTGCGCCAAGCGTATGCACCGTCCTTCACTCGCCCGATGCCGATGCGATCCGCCGCCCAGGGACGATCGGAGGTAGCGTGAATGGTTTGCATTGAAGCAATGACGCCCTGCTTGGCAAAGCGAGGGATATCCGCGGTACTCAGTACTTGTGCGTGCTCGATGCGCCAGCGCAGGTCACCTCTGCTTGGATCCTTCGATTGCGCCTGCTCGTAGAGGTCAAGGATCAACCGGTTGGCTCGGTCGCCGATCGCGTGCGTATTCACCTGAAAGCCATGATCGAGGGCGTAGCTCATCGCCTTGCGAAGTTCCTCGATGGGTGTGACGAGCAAACCTGTATTCCCGTGATCGTCTTCGTAGGGGGCGAGCAGAGCGGCGCCGCGCGAGCCGAGAGCTCCGTCTGCGTACAGCTTCACCGAGCGGATGGTCAGAAAACCGTGATCGAGTCCGATCTCCGGATGGTCGAATCGCTGCAAGGTGGCCCAGCCACCCAGCATCACGTACAGCCGGATCGGGACGCGCCCTTCAGTTGCCAGTTGCCTGATGAGCGCAATGTCATCGACGTTCAATCCCGGTTCGTCGACCGCCGTTAGCCCGGAACGCAGACACTCGGCAAACGCCAGGGCCCAGGCCTTCTGCTTCGCCTCCACTGAAGGCGCGGGCGGCTTAATGAGATCCATCGCATCATCGACGAACACCCCGGTGGGCTCGCCGCGCGCGTCGCGAATGATCTCGCCTCCTGGCGGGGGGCGCGTGGCCCCCGTAATCTTCATGAGGGTCATCGCACGTGTGTTCGCGAGCAACGCGTGCCCGTCGGCACGCTCAAGCACGACCGGATTTGCCCGAGTCTGTGCACTCAGCGCCTGATGCACGGGAAAACCACGCACCGTGACCGCTGGCGGGTGTATCCACTTGCCCTCATGCCAACCGCGCCCGAGGATCCATGTGCCAGGCGGCTGCCCCCGCGCCGCGCGCTTCACGCGCGCGATCACCTCATCGAAGTCTCGAGCATCCTCAAGCTCGACGTTGAGCCGCGACAGGCCGAGCGAAAGCAAGTGTGCGTGGCTGTCCTTGAAGCCCGGGTAACCTGCGTGACCGTGGAGGTCGATGACCCGTGTCGTCGAGCTAATCCACGTCCTCGCGTCCGCGTCACTGCCAACCGCGCTGATGCGGCCGTTTTGAATTGCGACAGCTTCCACCGTCGGCTGCGCGCCGCTCACGGTGTAGATTCGTCCATTGCGCAGGACCAAATCCGCCCCCGCGCTTGGGGCAACCGCAAAGCCGGCTAGACATACCAGCAAACTGACCGGGACGATCCGAATTACCTCAGAAGCGCGATACTTTGACATTCGCTTTCTGCGTCCGAATGTGCCAGCCTCGACCAGCACCATCTTGCTCGGGTCCAGATACTTCCTGATAGTGGAGTTGACCTCCTCCACCGTCAGCGCGTCGATCGCCTTTGGATAGTCATCGAGCCAGGCGATCGGCTCGTCACGCTCGAGCGTCGTCAGGATTGCGCCCGCCGTGCTCACCTTAATTGTGGCGCCGCCTGCTCAGCGAGCTGCGGGCGCTACGCAGCTTCGCAGAGTCATGGTGAAAAGGAACCACGCTATATTTTCAAATAGTCGCTGAGATACCCGTTTCCAGTAACTTCGCGAACTGCTGTGCAACCAAGGGCCGACTGAAATAGTACCCTTGGCCCTCATCGCAGCCATGGGCCTGAAGAAATGCCAACTGCTCTGGTGTTTCCACACCCTCACCGATCACCCTGTGCTTGAGGCTTTTACCCATGCTGATGACCGCACTAACGACGATAGCGTCGTCGGTACTGGCAATGATATCGCGCACGAACGATTGGTCCACCTTCACGGCGTCGATGGGAAATCGAGTCAGATAGCTCAAGCTGGAATAGCCGGTGCCAAAGTCATCAACGGCCAGCCGCACACCGATGGCTTTGAGTTGATCAAGCGCGTAGGCAGTGGACTCAACATGTCGCATGAGAACGGTTTCGGTTAATTCGAGTTGGAGATATCTGGGATCCAGGCGGGCATTCTTCAGGGCACCCTGAATGCCCTCGACAAACGAGTCGCTCCGAAATTCCAGCGACGAGATGTTGACTGCCACGGGGACCGCTAGTAGGCCCGCATCAACCCACTCCCGCGTTTGCCAGCACGCCTCGCGGAGCACCCATTGGCCGATTGCTACAATCATGCCAGTGTCTTCAGCGATCGTCAGGAATTGACGCGGAAGAAGCAGCCCGCGCTCTGGATGTTGCCAGCGTACGAGCGCCTCAACACTCGTTATAGCTCCTGTTTTGAGATTTATCATCGGTTGGTAATGCAACAACAACTCCCGGCGTTCAAGAGCATATCGCAGCCGGCCTTCCAGCGATTGACGCTCCACGGCCTGGAGACCCATGTCTGGTCTAAAGAATTGGTAATTGTCGCGCCCATATTCCTTGGCATGATACATCGCCGTGTCGGCGTTCTTGAGCAGCGTCTCACCATCTTCACCGTCGCTGGGGTAGCTGCTTAAGCCGATGCTCACGGTAACTCGAAGACAGTGTTCGCCGATGCTGTGCTCCCTCTTAAGCTCGGAGATGATCTTTGCCGCGCAGATAGCCGCATCCGCCGCTTGTTTGACTTCTGACAGCAATATCACAAACTCATCGCCACCCTGGCGGCTTACCGTGTCGGACTTGCGGACACAGGCCGATATGCGCGCTGCTACGGATTGGAGGAGTTTGTCGCCAACGGCATGGCCGAGGGAGTCATTGATGTGCTTGAAACCGTCCAAGTCCAAGAACATCACCGCGAGCTGCTTGTGATTACGACGGGCTCGTGCAATTGCCTGGGTTAGCCGGTCCGTCAACAACAATCGGTTGGGCAAATCGGTGAGAACATCATGCTCGGACATCGCGCGTAGACGCGACTCATTTTCGCGTAGCACGTCTTGCGCTCGCCGCTCACGATCCTTTAGCTCCACCATCGCCAAATAGACCCCTAGTTGGGAGGCGACGGCGGAAAGCAGTTGGACATGGCGGAGGTCATAGGTGTCGTGGCGTTCCACTCGCAGCGCGCCAATGATCCGATCTGCTCCGATGACCGGCAGCACGAGATGGCCTGAACCGGTACCCGACGGTTCGAACTCGCGATTGCCTTCCATCACGTGCAGCATGTCCGAGAGCGACGATAGAACAGCGGCCCGTGCTGTGGCGGCGGCTTCGGGAACGATGAAAAGATTGGCGTCCTTCGAGGGCTGCACCAGCAACGCGCAACATTCATTGGGAACGAGGTGGTTGAGCAGTTCGAGCACGCGATGAACCCTTGCATCCCTGCTTTCCTCCGACTCGAGTAGGTGCGCGATCTCCGCGAAGGTGCTTGCGGCCTGAGAAAACTCCCTTTGGTCGCGAACGGATGATTTCATCGCTTTGATCTTGCTTTGGCGGGCGCTCTGCCGGTTAAGACGCCTCGTCGACCCTCAAGCCGGCCTCCGTAAGTGTCACGCCGCCATGCCCGATCCTGAGCAGTCGCACCTGCGTTTGGTGCTTTACCCCTCGCGCTTTCAAGATCGAGATGCCACGCTCAAGCCTGCCGTAGACCTCCATGTACCGCAGGCGTAACAGGTTATCCGCAATAAACGAGATGCCGTGTCCGGACAGTTCCTCCGCACCTAGCAGTTGAGGTCCCTCCATCGTCATCACGAGCGTCACATTGGCGGCGCGCATGTGTTTGCTGAGCGAGTACACCAGTTCCTTAAATCGGCGCTCGGATGGCACGCCAAGCTGCATCGACGTGAGACTGTCGAAGACGGCGCGCCGTGCTTTACTTGTGACCACCCGTTCGCGAGCGATGTGGAGGTAGCGATCGGTCGAAAGTTCGACAGGCGAGATATAGCTGATCAGCAACAGACCCTTTCGCTCCATTTCCGACAAGTCCCAACCGAGGCTAATCGCAATCGTCCGAAGCTGGTCCGGCGTCTCTTCCAAGGTGAAGAGAATGCCCTTCTCTCCTTGCTGGGCTCCCGCCATTAGGAACTGAAGGCTTAGTATCGTTTTCCCAGACCCCGTCGGGCCCTCAAGCAACGTGTTGCCGGTACGCGGGATTCCACCGCCGAACAGCTCATCCAGTCCGTCAATTCCCGTTGACACTCTCTCGCACTTCTCAACGCCGGGATCCTCCGCCTGTTTTGGCGCACGGACACGAGGGAACACGAACACACCTTTGTCGCTGATCTCAAGAAAGTGGATGCCCGACAGGTAGTCCATGCCCCGGAGCTTCAGCACTTCAATTTCACGAACAGATGTCAACTCCTGTTTTTCCGCGCCCAATCGCAGGATCCCATCGGCGATCGCAAATTCCGCGTACTTCGACAACTCATCTGCGGCGTATTCGCCGACGAGGAGAGTCGTGACACCCCAGCCCGTTGTCTGCGTGGCGAGATCGTAGACGAACGACCGGGCGATATGGCGGGCACCGATATGGTCAGCAATCGCACGGAAGCTGTCGATGGCCACGAACGTCGGTTGATGCTTTTCGATCATTGCCGAAAGTTCTGTCAGAGTGGCGTCGGCGCCTTTCCTCACGGCCGCACTGAGATCGGCGGTTATGATCTGCTTTTCGGCTAACGCGGCATCGAAGAAAGCGAAGAGCTGCATGTACCGTAGGACTTTGATCGCCGGCTCCGCCAGCGTCGTAAAGTAAAGACATTTCTTTCCTTCACGAGCCGCGCGAAACAGGATCTGGAGCGTTAGCACCGTCTTGCCGGAGCCCGGCTCACCGGCGATAACAACAACCGACTGCGCGGGAAGTCCTCCGCCGAGAATCGCATCAAACGACTCATCGCCAGTGCTCTCAAGTTGCAGCGTCGGTTTGGTCTTCATTTGTCCTCCGCAAGAGACTGGAGACACTTCGCCAGTTGCGACGACGTTTTCAACCGGCGCAAGACAACCGGTCCGGTCAGCTCCAATAGCAAGCAGCAGAGATCTTGTACGAGGGCTTGAAGTGCGGCGTTCGAGCGTTCGTTTGCGTGCTTCCAATCGGCCGGAACGGCATAGGTGTATTCAAAGTCCTGTCGCGTGATTGCAAGCTCGACGAGTTCCGGGAAATCCCCCAGCCGCCTCCTTGCACTCCGCCGCAACAGGGTCGCTGTCGCGGGCGAACCCAGGAGTTCGACGAGTGTCCCCCAAAGAACATCGAATATCTCCGACGGCGTGCCGGAGGCTTTGTCGCGCGCCGTCCTTGGGAATCGATCGAAATCATGGTTCGCCACTTTTATTTCTCCCATTCGACCTCAGGAGCGCCTCGTCGGCCTGCGGGCGGCCGGTCGTTGCGGCAAGGTGTGGCGCAGGCCGAAGTGGCGCGACGCGTCAGCGTATCGCGCGCCGAGACAATCGAACATCAAACGGGGGCCGGCGGATGGAGTTCCACGCGGGGGCTCAGACGATAGAGTCACCGAGCGAAGTACGCCGCAGCGCGCCGCACCGTAGTTCGGAGGACAGGTCAGATCGCGGGCTGGCGGGAGGGGCGCAAGGAATCACGCCTGGCCAATAGATATCCGCGAGGCGAAAGAGTCACGAACCGTTGTTACTTGTAGGCTTGCCACGACGTGATGTCCAGCGTTTTCCTGCTGTGGGTATTCGTAGGTGAAGATCTCATCGGGTTCATCAGAACTGACTATGCCGGCAGCGCGTTCTTGGAAGCGGCAATGCGACAACGCACGGCGTCGGGATGTCACTCTGCAAGCGCACAGGTTCTTCGTACTGGCGGACCCGTTTTACCGTCGGTTGACGACGAGTAGAGCAGAGTGCTGAGACTTCAGACCACAATCGCGCGACAGAATTCGAGGTACGGTACTCAAGGCGGCGCCGAGGTACACCTGGAAGCAGGCGCCCGAGGGCGCCGTTACTCTGGCGAAGTAGGTGACCCGCTGCTTGCGATGGACGCGGTCGGGCCTGTGGGAGTTAGACCGGGCGTGTCTGCGCTTTCCGCCGACGCGCCAGCCCGACCGCAGCCAGGCCGAGGCCGCGCAGCGAGAGCGTGGCCAGTTCGGGGACAGCAACAGCGCTCTCGGGAGCTGCCATCTCTTCCTCGGGCTCCTCTTGATCGGCGTCGTCATCTTCAGGACGACCCAACTTATCCTTATCGTCGACCTCAAACTCCTCGGGGGTTTCGGTGTCCTCGTCCACCGCGCGCACCGGCGCCTCATTCTCACCCGCATGTTCATCGTCTCGGTCATCGTCGTCATCTTCAGTACCACTCGTCGGGTGCGCGGGGAAAATCAATCCCTGAAACTGGCGCAAGGTGTGGAGTTCTGGGTGTATGGTGGTCATGCGAGGATCCTCATAAACATAAAGCGGAGCCGCGCCCATTCCGGCCTTATTGGTGATTATCCGCCTATGTGACTTTAAGAGTCTGTCAGCAGGTGACCTCTGGGTTGGGTTGGTCGTTACCGAGCTTCGCGCCTGTGGTTCTCAGGTGAGCGAGGCGAGAGCGCCTTGGACGTTTGAGCACTTCGCCGATCAGGGCGTTGAGCTCATCGAGGTTGACAGGATTTCTTAGCAGAAAAACATCGGCGAGCAGCGTGGGCTTGCCGATCTCTATGGACGTCTGAGTCGTCAGTAACACCGCGGGAACGTTGTAGCCCAACAATAGACGCGTTTTGTCGATCACTGCGAGGCCGTCATCCTCGCCAGTGAGGTCTAAATTCGCGATGATGATGTCAATGAGCGATGTCGCCGTCCGGGCTCGGTCGAGCGCTTCGCCTGCGGTAGCTGCCGCGAACACCCGATATCCCGCGCATAACAAATAGATCCGTAATGCGCCCAAAGCCCCTCGGTCCTCATCGAGTAAGAGGACGCGACGCGTGCGGGACGCCGGCCCGACCGCCACGGGCACACCGGGGCGGTCCACAGCGGATATAAAGGACCATTCGGCTGACCATTCCTCAGCGCACGGCTCGAGCGTTGCGCTCGCCTCGCGCGGTTTCCTGCCAACAGATCGCGACGCAAGGTCCGTGAGCGGTGCGGGCTGTTGCGCTATCTCGAGCTCGGCGATCGTCAGGAAGCTGTCAATGAGATCGGCCATCACTTCAAGCGCTTGACGTTGTTGTTCGATTATTCTTACCGCCACCATGTCGGTCCCTCGAACATTCCAATCGCTGTTGAGCCGCAGCATTGCCGTCAATGGTTCGCGCAAATCGCGGTGGGCTCCAGCCAGCAAGGGGCGCCTCGCGCGACTGGCGGTTTCGGTTCGATCGCGCGCTCGGCGCAATGCGACGGTGAGCCCTTCCACGCTTGCCAGATCGTTCTGGCATCCTTCGCTGGTACGGGGCTTTCCCCCTGGTGCCGTTCGGGATCTCAGCTCCGCAGCCTTCAGCGCAGAGGCCGGCGCGTTAAATTGTCCCGCGGCGATGGCCGCATTGATGTCGTCGGTCGCCAATGGCGCAGCACAGGCGTATTCCGCGAGATCCTCGTGAAACTCGGACTGGCGATACGGTGCCGTGGCAATCAGGGCTTCGCGCACTCCCCGACCGACGGGTGACAACGTCGCCGCCAGGGCCGTCAGATCCTTGGCACCAAACGGGTTCACGGCGTTCCGACTGACTCTGGTAGGCGCAGTGGACTTCAGATCGCCACTAAGCTGAGTACTCATGAAAATCACTCCTCAAGTGTCCGCCGGCTTCGCACAAGCCGCTTGGGTTGCTTATGGAATGAGCCGTCGCCGCGCGCTCGCCATACGACGGGATGATCGCGCAGATGCCGGGAGACGCACTACGCGCGTAGAACCCGCAGGCGACGCATACCGCGGTATGCGTGTCTGGTTCGGAGGACCGGTCGGATTGCGGGCTGGCGAGAGTGGCGCCGGAATTGCGCCCGAGCCAATAGATACTCGCAAGAAGAAAGAGTCACGAGCCGGCGTGGACCGTACGCTGAGTGCTATGCAATGTCCAACGTTATCGGCTTTTTTTTCCCGTAAGACACCTCAATTGGTCGTCCGCCTCTGGCCGCACTGCGCCTCTTGCCCGCTGTGACCGACATGCGGCCGTGAACGAAAGGGAAAGGTGCTGCACGGCTGTGGCGCTGCTCGCAGATCGGCGCGATCGCAGCGCGCGCGCCGCAGCGTTGGAATGCAACTCGCGATCGAGCGCACGACGCTGAAGCGGCACGCTGGACTCCCTCCGCGATCACTCAAGGCAAGGACCATCGCGAGACCGGGGCAGACTTCGCCCCGATTCACATTGCCCGAATCAACGGACAGAAACCGGATGCGCCAGTCACGTTTCAGAACCGCTCCTTTGATTTCACATCGCGTTTATTCAGATTTTCAGACCGTTGTCGCGGGTTCTAGGGGCTTAATAATCAACCACTTGCAGCGCTTGCCGCCCCGCATCCCAGCCTCACCAAGGCACACTCCTGGCACACCCAATCTCCGTTGGTCACAAACTTGGCACAGCGCCAGCAGATGATCTCGCGCTCTACAGAGCGGGCCATCAAGCCACCGTTTGCTTGTATGCATTCGTGGGTGTGCTTGCGCGGAACAGCAACGCAGCCACCGTCTTGGGTGCAGTGATGGTTGCTCACTTACTCCGGCTTGTCAGCGCTCGCATACCCGGCATACAGGCTGTCGAGCACCGGGGTCATGGCCTTGAGCAGCGCGTCATCATCTTGCTGCAGTGAGCGGGCCCCCGCCATGATGGTCGCAAAACCCGGGCCTTCCGCGATCGGGATGCCGCCGACATCCAAGTGATGGACTAGTGCTCCCAACCGGGTGAGTCCCACGTCTTGTTCGAGGGCGAAGCTACTCACGAGTACCTCGAAGGTCACCTTGGAACCCACATGCGTGAACTCTGCGCCGTCAAAGTCGAAGCCGACCGCGCTCTTCGGACAGTCCTTTACGCGCTTGAGCCAGAGAAACTTCGCCTTCTGATCGATGAAGCGCCGGATCAGCCACGCTGAGGCGACCCGATCGATCCACAAGCGCTCCCGGGTTGCCCACGTTCGTCCGCGATAGTCCTTCGGGTCACGCGGCCGGATCTTGCGGTGCGCGACGTGAGGCTCATCGGGTGCAAACCGTCCGTTGACGGCCGCCTCGGCATCGGCCAGCGCCCCTTCCATCTGCTTGCGAGGCTCGCCGGGAAAGAAATCTCGTGTGGCGATCGCGGCCACCTCCCGCCCGATGCCCGCGAGCCGCTGGCGCGCCGCGGGCTCGGCGAGCTTGGCGAGTTCGCCCTTGAGCGCATTCAGCCGCTGAATGGCCTCCCCGTACTCCTCGGTTCGATCAAACAGGGCGACGAGCTCGGCGTTCTGTTCATCCGATTGCGCATCGAATGACAAGACCTGCACCAGTCCGCCTGCCGCCTTGATCTCGGCCCCCTGCTCCTCGAGAACTGCCCGCGAGCGTTCCCGATTCGGCAAGAGGTAGGCGCCATCGCGCAGTAATCCGGCGCCTGCTGCTTTCAGCGCGCGCCAGATCCGCATTCGCAGGGTGGGATTGTGACCCGGCAGATTGGTCACGAGGAGCAGCCAGGCTGGAGCTTGGGATGGCATCGTAGAAAATACTACCCTGTCGTTATACGATTGACGGAACCACTCCCCTGCCGCGACCGGAGCTCCCCATGAAATGGGTTACCCGTGAGCGTCCCAAAATCGACCGGTTGGCCTGTCCGTGGCTGATCCGGCGGTTCATCGACCCGCAGGCCGAGATTCATTATGTACCGGCGGCACAGGTCCTGCCGGTCGCAGGCAGCGAGGGTGCGATTCCCTTTGACGTGCCGGAAGTCGAACTGACCCACTCCGGCCCGTTGTGCAGCTTCGACGCCTTCCTCGAGAAATATCACCTTGAGGACGCAGCTCTTGCGCGGCTCGCAGAGATTGTACGAGCGGCTGATACGGACACGCTGGACCGATCGCCGCAGGCCCCGGGGCTCTTGGCCATTTCCCTCGGTCTCGGCGCCAACATCGCCGATGACCAGGAGCTGCTGAAGGCCGCCCTGCCCATTTACGACGCTCTCTACACCTGGTGCCGCTCACTGGGTGGCGAGCGGCACGGCTGGCACCCACAAAAGATCCTGAATGAGATGCGCCGGTGAGAACCGCACTGCATCCCGCCGGCGAGTGCCAACCTACACGCGGCCTCGCGCTACCTGTACACGCAGACTTCAGAGCTTGATCGCCTCGCGACTGCCCTTCGTGAATTGACCCGCATGGAGAACCCGAGATGAATCGCATCGTGACATGGATCGCCAGCCTGCCGGCCCTTGCGCTGTGCGTTTGCGCCTCAGCTGCCGAGATCGACTGGTCGAAGGTCGATCAGGCGATCGGCAAGAAAGGATCGGACCTGCCCGGAGGCGTGCACAAGTACGGCCTGCCTCGCTCGGACCTTCATGTAACCGTCGATGGAGTCGCGATCAAGCCGGCGCTGGCGCTCGGCTCGTGGCTCGCGTTTCAGCCCTCGGGCGACGGTGCCATGGTCATGGGCGACCTGGTGCTCACCGACACGGAGATTAGTCCGGTGATGCAGCGCCTCATTGAAGGCAGCATCGAGATTACCGCGGTTCACAATCACCTCCTACGAACCTCCGTCCCCGTCTTTTATATGCACGTTGGGGGCCACGGCGATCCGGTGAAGCTCGCCGAAGCCCTGCGCGCCGGCCTTGCGCTGAGCAAAACACCGCTCAGCCAGGGAGCGCCACCTCCGCCGTCGACGGCGCTCGAGCTCGACACCGCGGCGATCGAGAAGACGCTGGGATACAAGGGCACCGCAAACGGCGGTGTCTATCAGTTCAGCATTCCGCGCGCGGAGTCTGTCTCCGAAGGCGGCATGGCCGTTCCTCCTTCTATGGGCACCTCGACCGCGCTCAACTTCCAGCCCACGGGGGGCGGCAAGGCAGCAATCACGGGCGACTTCGTTCTCCTTGGAAGTGAGGTCAAAGCGATCGTGAAGACGCTGCGCCAGCACGGGATCGAGGTGACGGCCCTACACAGCCATATGATCGATGACTCGCCGCATCTCTTCTTCATGCATTTCTGGGCGAACGACGATGCGCAGCGGCTCGCGCAGGGTCTGCGCGCGGCACTCGATCTGGCGAACGTAAAGCGCGGGTCCTGAACCGCGCTCGCGGCTACGAGGGCGCTCTGTGCACAGCGGCTTGCCGTGAACCAGACAGCTGCGATACCCGGTCGGACTAGGGAGCTCGTGCGGTACTTCCTGCGTCTGGGGCTCCTCGGTTTTGGCGGACCGGTAGCGCTCGTGGGCCAGATGGAGCGCGAGCTCGTCACCGAGCGTGGCTGGCTGACGAAAGAGCAGATGCGCGAGGCCATCGCGGTGTGCCAATCACTGCCCGGGCCGCTCGCAATCCAAGTCGGCGTTTACATCTCGTACCTGCGAGGGGGCTTCTGGGGGGCCTGGGCCGGGGGTTGGGCGTTCATTTTCCCCAATTTCGTGATTGTGGCCGCACTCGGTGCTCTGTACGTCTATTTCGGCGGTCTGCAGCCGGTGACGGCCATCTTCTACGGTGTAAGCCCAGCGGTGATCGCGCTCATCCTGCATTCCTGCTATCGGCTCGCCAAGCTCGGCATGGAGGATTGGGTGCAGTGGGCCCTGGCCGTGGTGTGTTTTGGGGTAACGGTCGCTCTCCAGGCCGAAGTCGCGCTGCTCTTCATCGGCGCAGGGATCGTGGGGATCCTCTACTACGGCCGGTTCTGGCGTCGCACCCCCTCCGCGACGACGCTACTCGCCGCGGCGCCGCTCGTGCCCGCAGTGCCACTGACACCGGTCGCCAGCGCTTCCACCCTGACAAAGCTGTTGCTGTTCTTTCTCAAGGCCGGCGCGCTAACGTTCGGTAGTGGCCTCGTCATCGTTCCTTTTCTGCAGCAGGGTATCGTCCAGCAATACGGGTGGCTGAACGAGCGCGACTTCCTGGTCGCGGTCGCCGTCGGCATGATCAGCCCCGGCCCCGTGGTGATCACCGCGACATTCGTGGGCTACCTGGTCGCAGGCTTCTGGGGCTCGCTCACGGCGACAGTCGGGATTTTCCTTCCGTCGTTCATTCTCGTTCTGGTTGCGGCTCCACTTTTGGCACGCCATCGCTCCAACCGCAACGTGCAGGGCTTCGTGAAGGGCGCTTACGCGGCGGCCATCGGGACGATCCTGGGCGCCTGTGTGCTCCTCGGGCGCATTGCCATAGGAGACTGGCTGACGATTCTCATTGCGGTGACGGCGCTCGTTGCGCTGTTCCTGTGGAAGATCAGCAATCCGCTCCTGATGGTGCTTACCGCGGCGGCGGGGCTGATTGCTTTCCCCCTTCTGCACCCGGCCTGGGTCATGGTGCGATAGGGCGGTTGTCGGTCGCGTTATCGAAACAGGAGGAGAGTGTAGTCATGTGGAAACTAACAGTGCCCTTAATGATGGCGATGAGTTTGATTGGGCTTTGCACTTCAATTGCGTATGCTGACGAAGACGAACAGCAGAACCTCGAGTCGGTCGCGAAGCTGATGCCGACGGCGAAAGTCACTCTGCAACAGGGACTGACTGCCGCCGAACAGAAAGGAAAACCGATCTCCGGAAAGTTCGAGGTCGACGAGGGGAATTTCCAGCTTTCCGTCTACACCTCGCAGGGAGGCAAATACGCGGAGCATCTGGTCGACCACAACACGGGGGGCGTCACCAAGAGTGAGGCGATTACGGGCGGGGACGATCTCAAAGAAGCCAAGGAGCAGAGCGAGGCCATGGGGAAGGCGAAGAAGTCCCTCAAGACCGCGGTTGATGAGGCCGAGCGGCAGAATGCCGGCTATCGCGCGGTAAGCGTGGAGGCGGAGCTTAAGAACGGGCACGGTGTGGCCGTTGTCACGCTGTTGAAAGGCGCTCAGTCCAAAACAACCTCGCAATCGCTCGAGTGAATCCCCGCATCATGCCGCTGCTCGCGGTCACGGGTGCGACGGCCATGGCGTCGATCGCCTTCGCCGGTACCGACGGATTCGATGGGCAGCTGCCGGGCACGCCGCCACGTGGCTGGACTTGCGGCGTGACCGGCAGCGGGCAGCCTAAATGGACCATTGAGGCTGACGCCGACGCGCCGAGTCCCCCCAACGTGCTGAAGCAGTCCGGACAAGGCACCTTCCCCTGGTGCGTCAAGGACGGCACGGCGATCACCGATGGCACGGTGGAGGTCAAATTCAAACCCGTCGCGGGCCGCGAGGATCGAGCCGGAGGGCTCGTGTGGCGGTGGAAGGATGGGAATAACTACTACATCGCGCGAGCGAACGCGCTCGAGGACAACGTGTCGCTCTATCACACCGAGGGCGGGCGTCGGATCACGATCAAATACGTGAACGCGCCGGTGGCGTCGAGCGTATGGCACACGCTGCGTGTGGAATTCTCGGGCACCCACATCAGGGTCAGTCTCGACGGCAAACCCAGGATCGAACTGGATGACGCACACATCGGTGGAGCTGGCGCCGTGGGTGTGTGGACCAAGGCCGACAGTGTGACCGTCTTCGATGACTTTTCCTTTGAGGGGAAGTGAGGCGTGTCCCAAGTTAGTCGACGGTTCTCCGTGATCCGCTCGTTTTGCTCCGGGAGCGATATCAGCGCGGCTTCTCGAAGCCTACGGTTGAGCAGCGTATCTCTCGAGTCCCTTCAGGGCGCCTTGCGGGGCCGACGAGACATCGCAACGTCGACAAGCGAGCACATCGAACAGTATCTGTCCGAGAAGAGTACTCGAGTCAGCCGGCAGTCACTGCGGCACGTGGTGGCGCAATTGTGGGCGTTTTGTCGCTACGGGCTTGATAGGCGTGCCTTGCGGACCGGCCTCAAGCGGAAAGAACACGCGATGAGTTGCACTATCGACAGCAACCGTGTGAGCGGCGGCGGCGATTAGCTCGGAGTCAATCGATGACAACCCCGGCTGAGCGAGGTCAAATACCGTCAAGGTACCGCTCTCGGCGGCCACGTATAGCCAATTGTGGCCGGAGTCGATAGCGAGAACGTCGGGGGAAGTTCCGACCGCCGCTGTGGTGATCGCGTTCGTGCCAAGATCGACGCGATCGAGGAGAGAATTGACCTCGCACGCGACCAGCGCGCTCTTGCCGTCCGGGTGCAGGCGCAGCCCGTGCGCGCCGCTGCATCCCGGAAGGTCGATGCGCGTCGTGACGGTCGCCGCGACCGGGTCGATGGCCACCAGCTGATCGGGCGGCACCGTGTTTACCACAGTCACCCAGAAACGACCCCGGCTGGCATCGTGGACGACGTTCCCCGTCTCCGTTCCGATCGGCACTTGCGTCCGCACCCCGCTGCCGGCGTTGGCGATGAGCGAGACGGCGCCATCGCCTTGATCGGTCACCCCGACTATCTGATCGACCGGGTCCCAAGCCACGCCATCGGGCGAGTTGCCCGTGGTGACGCGCGAAATCTCCGTCAACGACGCGCTGTCTATGATCACCAGCTGATTCGGCGAGCTGGTGACGAAAATTCGTCCGAGCGCATCCGCGACTGCAACGCCACGGGCGGTGGGGATGCCCGGAAGGACTTTGACGAGTGAGCCATCGCTCAACTGGACGACCGCCACAGAATCGTCGTACATGTGCGCAATCACCAGGTGCCCATGTGCGGCGTCGATGTCCTGATAGTCGAACCGGGCCGCGGCACCCGGCAGAGCGACGTCCGCAACCTGGACCAGGGGAAATGGTGGAATTGGTCCTGCGCCAGTCCCGACACTGCCGCCGCCAGTCCCAACACTGCCGCAGGATGCGCAAGTCAGCGCGACGGACAGACACGCGGCCCTGGTCGCTGCACGCGCCTCTGGGTTGCGCGCGCCATGTGCTCTTGAACGTTTCGCGAGGGCCTGCAATTCGAAGGATGTGTTGACTGGTAATCTCTCGGTGGCTGACGACGTGTCTGTTGGTACTCCGCTGACGTAGGATCATGCCGCTAATAAGTGTCACGGACAAGCACGATCAGGTTTTTCTGTCGGCAGCCGGCGACAGCTCGCGACGTTCGTTTCGAAGATCGTGATGTTCTGGCCGCGGGCTATGAGTCTGCGTATCCTGACTACTCGCATCGATGAGCTCGAACGTCAGATCGACACTCGCGAACAAGTTGGCACGTACGATCCGGGCGCTTATGGCTCATGGTCGAACGTTTGATCGGAACTGGAGTCCGACGGCGATGCCCGTGGGCAACTGGCCTGTCGCCTTCGCCCGCTCGCGAACGCCGGCGGTAAACTGCTGTGACGCGACACCTGGAATCCGGATTGCAATGATCGCGGACTTATGCCGAGTTCGGCGCCCCGTCGCCCTATCGACCATGCAGCGTGCCGTTCTGCCTACCAGCTGAGACGCGGACGCACGCGCAGTCGCATAGATCGGAGGATCCCTGGCCATGTCTAACGTTCGTTCGTCATTCGCAGTGGGCGTGCTCGCGTCGTTCTGCTCAACCGTTGCCTTGACGCAAACACCACCGAGTGAACCACTCGTCCTGCAAGCCAAGATCCCCCTGGGCGACGTCCGGGGTCGAATTGACCATCTCGCTGTCGATCCGAATCGACAGCGGCTGTTTGTCGCCGAGCTCGGGAATGACACGGTCGGTGTGGTCGACCTCAAGGAGCACAGCGTCGCGCTCACGCTCGCCGGTCTCAAGGAGCCTCAAGGTATCGGCTATGTGGCCTCGACCGATACGTTGTACGTCGCCAACGCCTCTGATGGCACGGTGCGACTCTTTCAAGGCCCGAACCTCTCGCCGGCCGGGCGGATCGAGCTCGGGGATGACGCCGACAACGTGCGTGTCGACGAGGCGGCCCACGAGGTTTGGGTGGGGTACGGCGGTGGTGCACTCGCCGTCATCGATACGGCGAGCCGCCGCAGGATTGCGGACGTTCCCCTCAAGGCTCATCCCGAGAGTTTCCGACTCGAGGCGCCGGGTCAACGTATCTTTGTCAACGTTCCCGAGGCGCACGAAATTGCGGTGGTAGATCGAAGCGCTCGTAAGCAGATCACCAGCTGGCCCAACGGTTCCCTGAGTGCCAATTATCCGCTCGCGCTCGACCCGGCACATCAAAGGGTCCTGTCGATATTTCGTCATCCTCCCATGCTCGGTGCATTTAAAGCCCAGGATGGCAAACGAATCGCGACCGTCGAGACGTGTGACGATTCGGACGATGCGTTTCTAGATGGCAAGCGCAGTCTGATCTACGTGATATGCGGTGCAGGGTATGTCGACGTCCTGGCCGCACGCGGTGAGACGTACGAGCGAGTGAGCCGGATCAGCACGCTCTCGGGTGCCCGGACCGGTCTTTTCGTCCCGGAGCTCGATCGACTCTTCGTCGCCGCGCGTGCGCGCGGCTCGGCGCCCGCGGCAGTGTGGGAGTTTCGTCCGGCAAACTAAGACCCAAGTCGGTCACCAAGGACCGTGCCTCATGTGCAGGGTTGCCCTCGTCCTCCTGTCCCTGACGAGCCTTCCGGCTGCCAGCTCCGGCCAGAGCCTGACTCAGGTCGGGGTCATTGATGTCCCGGGCCCGCAGGGCCAGCGGTTCGATTACCTGACGATAGATGATGAGGATCACTATCTCGGTGGTGGCACTCGATTCTCAACGAGCGCTCGCACACTTTCCGCTGCCAGCCGGCGCGGATGTCGTCAAATATGATTCGGGACTGCGCCGCGCGTACGCCGCGTGCTCGAGTGGATTTATCTCCATTGTTCAAGAGGATGACCCGGCTCACTTTCACAAGGTGGAGGACTTCCCTGTGCAGAAGCTCGTGCACAGTCTTGCGGTGGACGCTGCCACTCATCGTCTCTACGTTCCCGAGCAACAGGAGAATGGGAAGCCGGTCGCGCGCATCGTGATCTATGAGCCGGTCAACCCGGCGAGTCCGTGACCTCAGGAGAATTGAAGATCGAATGTCCGCTCCGGCGGTCCTGAGTCGCCGCTACGGAGCAGGTTCATCGTCGCGGACGGGGTGGCACCCGACCGGCGCCATCGGCCAATTTCTGCTGAGGGTGATATTCAGAGTGAATTCTCTCTCACTCCCGTTGGTACAAAAACCCCGCTCAGCTCATGTTCGTTAAAGCATATCCTTCACCACGAGGAGTTGGCCATGGTGCGGGTCGGTGACCCAAACTTGACCGCGGTTGTCCGCCGCCGCCGCGTGCGAGCCCTTGGCCGTTTCAACCGTGCCAAGCAAGCGCGGCTCCCCGCCCGGGGAGACTCCGATGATGGCCAGCGTTCCCTCCTTCGGGTCGGGCACGTAGACGTGCCGGAGGATCGGGTTGTATCCGATCAGGTCCGTGCTCTTTCCAACTTTGAGGGTACCAAGGATCCGTCCGTTATGGGCCACGTCGACCACCGCGACGCCTCCAGCGCCGGAGCCGACGAAAAGCCACGCTTCGGTTTCGTCCAGCGCGAGACCGCTCGACGAACCTTCGGTGCCGTTCTTCCACTCCGCCACGATTCGGCGCGAGGCGATATCGATCGCTACGGTGACCTTCTGGTCCTCGCGGTTCGTGTAGACCCGCGACCGGACCAGATCCACCGCAAGCGACTCCGGCCCTCCCCCGCCGGCCACCTTCACGTCGGCGGCGTGGGAGAGTCTCACGTTGCCGTCGGCCGAAAACGCCAGGATTTCGACCTGGCCCTTTTCGGGGTCCTCCTCGGTCACCCAAACCTCGTGGGTGGCGGGAATGTATCTCAAAATGTCCGGCTCCATTTCGAGGGTCGCGGAAGCGACGACCTTGTGCAGCTTGGGGTCGATCACGTTCACCGTAGAGTGGGTGCGGTCAACCGCGAACACGTAGCCCTCGCCAGCGTCCGCGGAGGTGGTCCTGCCCTGCCAGACGGCGCATGATTCGTGAGACCGGGTCGCGGCATCGATCAGGTACACGCGGCCCGTTTGCGCCGCAGGGACTATGACTTGGTGCAAGGCCGGTGCGTACACGATATCGTCGAAACCGATGCCTTCCTCCCCTCCTGGGAGAGAAACCGCCACGGCTTTGACCGGGTTTCCCTTTTGTCCAGGGGCCTTGGGCTTTCCATCATCGCTTCGAGCGCTCCCTGCCATGCCCAGTAACAGTGCCAGCGAAACCAGAACGACCAAGCTTTTGTTCATCTTATGGCTCCTATCCAGACAATAGTTCCTAATCTTCCTCACCCAGCGACGACGCGCTCCTACGGCTTCTGAGCCGCTAACTCAGACCGCACCCGCCGGCAAAGTTGCGGTCTTGGCGCGGTGGACGCCCGAGCTGTTTCCACCCTACCCGTGCACGTACCCACGGGCAATTGATGCGTGCGGATCAGCGCCCGGCTCCGGAGTCGTATTCGAAGTTCGGCTCCTTCTCCTTCTTCGTGACCCCCACGGTGTACGTGAGACCGAACCAGGCAATCCGGCCGATGACGCTGCGCTCATAGACCTGCGTCAGTGTCGGCGTG
>WNGI01006363.1_pt1 | contig 19348 bp, 12 predicted proteins | sample 5400621 | NCBI WGS metagenome assembly WNGI01 (sample SAMN13153374, study PRJNA577476) | soil metagenome | isolation source: 20 cm soil or saprolite under Garry oak tree replicate 1 | place: USA:California | collected 2016-06-15
AGTCGCCATCCAGAAACGCACAGATGGGGGAAGATCTCGCGCTTCAGTCGGAGCGGGCCGAGCCGGACGAGTGTAAGCGCTGTCGTTGTAAGGAACTTCGTGATCTGCAGTTCCATGGAACGCAATCACGGGAAGCTGTCGCGCCGGAATGCAGCGAGCTTCCACCAGGTTTCCAGCGACAGCGGCGATCGCGGCGACCTCACTCGCCATCTCGCAGCCCGCGCGATACGCCATCCGCGCACCATCCGAAAAACCGGCGATGTAAATCCGGCGCGGATCAACCGGCAGGCGAGAAGAAACGTCTGCAATGATGGCGCGGAGAAATGCAATGTCGTTCACCTTGTCCAAGTGTGCACCGCCGCAGCACTCGCCCGCATTCCAGTCTGTGCTCAAGCCAAAAAGCTCACCGCTGCCATCAGGGTAAGCGGAGAGAAAGCGGTGCGCTTCGGCGACAGAATCCATTCCCGACTGCTCTCGCACCGCTTCACCTGTCGCGCCGCTGCCGTGCAGCACTATCACGAGTGGAAAGCGCCGAGCGCGTCCAAAAATATTCGTGGGTGACTGGCGCGGAACGTGGAGCAGATAATCACGCTCCCAGTCACCCATGCGGACGTGGCGTGCGGATGTGAAGCCTCGAGCGAGTGTGCCGTCCAAAACATCGGGCGCGAGCGTTGCGCATGAAGAGAGCGCGCCGACAAGAGCTGCTTCATGTAGGTCTGGTTGTCCCAGAACAGCCATTCGTGATCCATCACGCCCGCGTCAGTCCAGTGTCCGATCGTCGTCATCATCAGGTCGACTTTCTTCCCAGTAGGTGCAATGGTCTTGCCACCGCCGATTGGCATCGGCTTTGTGAACGTTCCGGTCATGTGGCCGACAACAGCGGTCCAATGACCGTTTGCGATCTTGATCGGATGCTCCTTGATCGAGAGGTCCGGCATCGGAACGAACATCGCCTTCAAGTCCTCGATGTGCTTTTCGATTCCGTGTGTGTCATGACCATCGGGCCATGATACAGTGATGTCTGCGGCGTGACTCTCCTTCAGGCGGTCCCACTTCTGGTTGCTGAATACGTCGAAGTCGAGTGTGTCGAACTTGTTCAGGTGTAGCGCGATGTTTTTCGCGGAGTCGGCGAGAGTCGCTTCCTGCGGAGCCTGAGCAGTGTCGGTGCTCGCCGACTTTCCACCGGCGGAGCACGCGAAGATTGCAAATAGCGTCGCTGCAGCGAATACAACGTGTTTCGTCGGGATAGGCATCTAATCTCCTCCGTGGTTGATGACAGAAGTAAACAGGTTCACGACAATACTATTTCATCGACCCTGATGTTGAGTCGAATCGCCCCGAACGTTATTGCCTTCCTCCTTGCCACCACCGAAATCCGCCGATACCGTTTCTTGAGATTCAGCTCTCGTATCGCGAGCTGCGACAAATTGGAGGCGGATGGAACGTTGGTGGCACGGCAGGCTGCGAAGGGCGCCACGGCGTGTCGCGTTCCTGGCACTTTCGTATCTCGGGTTCGGTCTTTCCACGCCGGCGTTTGGGCAGGGCATTACGACGGCGACCATCCGCGGTTCCGTTCGCACATCGAATGGGGCGACCGTGGATGGCGCTCTCGTCCGGGTTCTCAACGTTTCCACTGGCTACGCGAACGAGACACGAGTTCGAAGCGGCGCCTTTTTCGTCGACGGATTAGCGACGGGCGGGCCGTATCGAGTGGTGGTCAAAATCATTGGCTACGTGGGACAATCGCTCGATGGACTCTATCTGAAACTGGGCGAGGAGCGAAGCATCGACTTTACTCTCACACCGTTGTCAATGCAGCTCGATACCATAAGAGTGACAGCGAGCGACAACCGACCCTCGCTCCCCACCTCCGGCGGCGTTGGAACATCGATTTCTGATTCCGCGTTGCGGCGACTGCCAACTCTCAATCGCGACATGTACGACTTCGTTCGCCTCGTACCACAGGCAGGTACGAACTTCGGGCTAACCGGAAATGGCGCGAGCTTCCGCTACAATAGTTATGTCATCGACGGAATCAGTGATCGCCAGCTTCAAGGGAATAATGTGATGGGTCCCGGAACTGTCGGCGGAAAAACGATTTCGCTCGAGGCGGTGAAAGAATATCAAGTCCTTCTTTCCCCATATGACCCGAGATATGGCGAGTTCACGGGCATGCTCGTCAACGCGGTCACGAAGAGCGGCACCAACGATCTTCACGGATCATCGTACGCTTATGCTCGCAACGAGAAGCTGGCGCGCACGAATTCTTTCGTCGGCAGCTCGCCATATCGACGGGAACAGTACGGTTTTTCAGTGGGTGGGCCGATAACACGGGATCGACTGCATTTCTTCATCGCCCCCGAGTTTCAGCATTCGGAAGCCCCGGCGCCGGGTCCGTATGTCGGACAGCCCTTGGATGCGGTTCCCACTCTGCCAGTATCTGAAAGCAACATCGCACGATTCGCTTCGCTGTTGCGTGCGAAAGGTCTCGAGCCGGGTGATGGCAGTCGTGTCACTGCGTACAACCCGGCGGTGACGGTTTTCGGCCGCGTCGACCTGGCCCTTCCGGAAATGAAGAGCCGAGTCGTACTTCTCGAAAATTACAGTGCAGTCAATTCCACGCGCTTCAGTCGCGGCGGTGCTTCGGTGTTCGCGCTCACCAGCAACTCCGTGACGCAGGGAACGTCGAAGCAATCGACTGCAATCCAGATTTTTTCAAGCGCGCCTTCCGCAATCTTCAACGAGCTCACATTGGCGTATCTGGACAGATCACTGTCTGTAGCCGACTACACCCGATCACCATTCATCCAGGTCGGGTTCCCTGGAACGTCTTTGACATTGACGGCAGGTCCTCCGCCCCCGGTCAGCGGAGCCGGGTCGGCTTCGGCTTTGACCGAGATCTCGGATCATCTCGTGAGACAGGTCGGTTCACGACACACGCTTGGCGCCGGCGTTCACATCGACTTCTTTCGTTACCACGCGCAAGGCGTCCGAGGACTTCTCGGACAGTGGCGGTTTCCAAATCTCGACGCGCTAGCCAATGGCGATGCGAATCGCTACATAATTACGACCGATTTCGGCAGTGCTCAGGCACGAGTTCGGGGCGCACAGCCGAGCGCGTACGTGAGCGATGAGTGGCGCGTTGACGACCGGTTGTCCCTCACGCTCGGATTGCGCGCGGACATGCTGAATTTATCCACCGCGCCGACCTACAACCCCGCGGTCGATTCTGTTTTTGGACGTCGCACGAGTGACTACCCTGCCGCACATGTGCAGTGGTCGCCAAGAGTCGGATTCAATTGGGAGCCGACGAGTGGCCATCGCACGCGCATTCGCGGCGGAGCCGGAATCTTCGTGGGCCCTCCGCCACTCGGCTGGCTGCTCGGTCCCGCTCGATCGAACGGCGCGGGAGTACGGACATTGACTTGCACGGGAGCGGGTCGTGTGCCTAAGTTCGTCGCAGATCCTGCGATGGCGCCGCAAGTGTGTGCTGATGGCCAGGGCTTTTCCGATGGACCCGTGGCGCTCGTCGATCGAAACCTGAAGATGGCGGAATCGTTGCGAACCTCGCTCGCCGTCGATCGCCGTCTCCCGTCAGGAGCCGATGCGACTTTGGAAGCGTTGTATTCGAGAGTTCGCTCGGATTTTTTGTTCGTGAATACGAACCTTGTCGGTCCGCAAGGCGTCGACACGCACGGACGGGTGATGTACGGCAGGATCGATCAGCTCGGATCGCATCCGGCCCTTGTCGCCGGTCGATTTCCGGAAGTGATCGACCTTCGCAATGTTTCTCGCGGGTATTCGTGGTCTTTGACCGCGCAGCTCGATAAGCCATTCTCGGATCGAATCGAGATGCGAGCGGCGTACACATACTCGCGTACTCGAGACGTGCAGTCACTCACCAATCCATCGGCGGTGGCGCCTTTCGATATCTGGGCGAGCGGGCGGCCTCTTTCCACCAGGCACGATGATCTCTCGTTGGGTGTGTCATCATTCGAGATTCCGCATCGTATCATTCTCGCGGCGACATACGCTGCGCCGTGGAGACGCTGGAAGACGGGCCTTTCTTTCTACTATATCGGCGAGAGTGGCGCCCCATTCACGTACAACGATTCGTCGGATCTCGGCGATCTCAACGCGGACGGTACAAGTGCGAATGACCCGATATATGTGCCGCGTGATGCGACTGATGCCTCGGAGATCTTATTGGACTCCGCGGCCGCTGGGCAGGCGTTAGAGAAGTTCATCAGCAATACACCATGTCTTCGCCGGCAGAGAGGCGCGATCGTCGCGCGCAACAGTTGCCGTGGGCCATGGGTGCACACCTCGAATGCATCGCTTCGTCAGTCGTTACAGCAAATCGGCGGACACGATGTTTCGTTGCAGCTCGAGGTGTTCAACGTGCTGAATCTTTTGAATCCTTCGTGGGGACTGTTTCGCATGCCCAACGAACACATTCTTCAAGCCGCGAGACAAACATCCGGACCTTCTTCGCAAACGGTGTTTCACTTCAACGCCGCGAACGCCGGCACGAGCACGCAGAATCTCGAGTCGGGATATCAGCTCCAGCTTTCGCTGCGTTACAGTTTCTAGTGAGTGCGTTTCAGCCGATCGAGCTCGGCACGAACAGTATCCCGTTGCGGTCGCAGCACGGGCTCGGGATTTGATCGCAGCGCGAGGTAGTGCTCGTACGCGTGGATGGCCTCGTCTCGGTAGCCTTGGACTGCGGCAAGCCGTCCCTCCTCGCGCAGCCACGACGATATCTCGCGCGGCGGGTTTAACCAGACGCCACGGCGAATCGTTCGCAGCGCGGCTGCCGGCTCGCCGTTCTCTTCGTATGCGCGGGCAAGTAAAGAGTTGTATGGGGGCGGGAATTCACAGCAGCCGTCGAGCGACATCGAGTCAACGCGGGCGCGCAAGCGAGCGCCATCAGCGCGCCGCGCCCGTGACGCGATAATCATCTCCGTCAGCAGGACCATTACGGGATTCCGTGGCTGCCCTTCGGCATGATGCCGCATCCATGCGGTTGCCGACGCTGCGCGCACGCTGTCTCCTTTGTTCAGATACCAGAACCCTAACGTTCCCATAGCGGGACTGATTCTGCGCACGTCATCGGGTGAAAGTGAGCCTATAGTGTCTCGGGCGAGAACGCGCTCCATCTCTCGCGCCGAAGCATCGCCGACCGCCTGGTCTCCGTCGCCGAACAATGACGATGAAATAGTGAATCTGAGAAAATTCAGGCGTGACGATCCCAGCTCGTCCATTTGACGAAGGAACCTCGTTGCTTCCTCCGGACGTCCCCTGTTCTCTGCGAGGACGTTCAGGCGCCGGAACGCCACACCTTTTTCGACTGGGTCGGACGCATTGTCCGCTATTATTGCAGCTGCACTGTCAGCATCATCGACCGCGAGGCCGGTCATCTGGCTGGTTAAAAAGATGTGGTCCAAGGTGGAGCGGTCCAGCGAGCGAAAGCTCGATCGGAGTGCGTTGTGCGCCACTGTGTCGCGCGTTGCAATGGCGAGAAGCCACCGCACATATGTCGAGGTTTGGCCAACGCTGTCATGAGCCAGATAGACTTGGGCTGCATGACGAACCTGCGCAGTATCGCGGGCAAGAACAGCGACATCAACCAGCCGCGCGAGGGGCGCGGCGTAGCTGGAATCGAGTTGCGATGCGTTGCGAAATGCAGATTCCGCCTGACGCAACCAGTCGGACATGCCAAGCGCTGCACCCTGATAAAGAATCAATGTGCCGAGCAGGTATTGAGCTTCCGGCCGATCAGGCGCTGCCCGAACCGCGTGGACGAGATCATCCATCGTTTCGCGGGCCGAATTCGGGAGCGGGTATTTCCCTCCCCTCAATGCTTCGAGTAGCAGACGATCGCGTCTTGCCAGCCGGACGCGATTCTCCCATGCAATGCCAATAGCTCGGCGAAACAATTCGTCTTCGGCTTCACCGGTTGGAAATCCCGGAAGCATTGAATAAACCCGGCACGCATTGTTTCGGCAGATCTGCGAGCGCAGCAGCTTGCCCGTTGCGACGGCGAGGTCGAGTGCAGCGAGGGCAAATGTCGAATCGATGTCCACTGCGCGAGTGAAACTCTCGATCGCCTTGTCCTGATTGCCGTACCGGTAAGCTGCGCGGCCATCGAGGTACGCCCGGATTGCGGGCAGCGACTGACTCACGATACTGGCGATCGATGTTTCCGCGACGCCCGATTGGCGAACGAGCAGTTGACCGACAAATCCATCGAGTAGCTTGTCAACGCTGTCGACCGGACCTGCAACAGAGGTCAACGCTCGGGCTTCACCCCCATCACGCGATATGATGTTGCCAGTGATCGTCAGCTTTCCACCGGCCTCGACAATTGCGCCGGTGAGAGCTAATCCCGCACCGAGCTCACGTGCGACTCGTCTCGCGTCCTCTGCGGTTCCGTCGCGTCCTCGTGTGATGCGATTCCAGGTGCTGATAGCCGTGCGAGAATCCACTGCGACTGGACCGCCTTCGCCAGTGAGGAGCGGCGCAATTAGATCCGCAACGCCTTCACCGAGGTATTTCACCGAAGAGTCAGCGGTAGTAATCCGAAATGGTACGACGACGATCCGGTTCGAATCAGTGGTCGGTGCGGTATTTCGCCTGGCGGTGAACACTGCCGCAACGAGAACAATCAGCGCAATCGCGGCAGCACTAGCCCATAACAGGGGCCGTCGAAGAGTTGACGTCCTTTCATTAGAAGTGGGAGCCGCAAGCGGTCGCGCGGGTGGCGACGCAACTTCAGGTGGTGCGGTGCTGACTGCGATCGGTGTTGGTTGCTGAACCGGCTGCTCGGTTCGCACCGCAGAAGGTGGAGGTGCGCGCACGATATCACCGCCGCCAGCTCGTAACTCGGCGGCGTACTTTGTAATCGAAGGATCCGGGTCGCTCTCCAGCTCCTGCTTGACAAGCGCTTCATAAATACGAGCGTGTTGCAATGCGGCAGTGCGGTCTCCTGATGCGACAAGTGCACGCATCAGCGCAAGAGCGGATCGACTGCTCACCGGGTCCGCCTCGACGAGACGCCGCAACCAACGAACTTGGGAAGCGTGATCGCCGTTCGTCTCCGACTCGGCCGCGAGCCTGCTGAGAGCGTCCGCATATCGATTCGCAAGCCGCGCCGCTTCGGTACTCATCCACCGTTCAAACTCGGGTGCCTCCTCGAGATAGAATCCGTGCAGGAACGGACCGCCGTATAGAGCAACTGCATCCGCCAGAGCACCTCGCGACAATGCAGCTTCGAATTCGACGACGTCGCTCGCCACGATCGATGAGTCGAGCGCTACAGGGTTTGCTCCTTTAAAGACGGAATCGCCGAGCGCGCGACGCAGCGCGTGGAGCAACTGCTCCAATGAATGGCGACCGAGCTCGCTGGGGCTCTCCGGCCAGAGATACGCGACGATTTTATCGCGACTGACTCCGCGCTCGCCGGAAGTTGCCAAAAGCGCGAGAAGTGCGAGGCGTCTCCGCTGATGCGACACCGCGCTGGCAGCTCCGCCGGTCAGAGAAAGCTTGCCGAACGTCTCCAGCCGATAGGTCGAGCCAGGCAAAAGCGAAGTCTGAGCCAAGTCTGAGGCCGCGTTGAGGGGTCACGCCCAGTATACGCCGAGGAAACAGACCCAGCAAGAAAACGCCGTTCGAACAAGGGGATGAAAATCATGCGCAAAACCACCTACCACATCGCCGTCGTATTCGCCGGACTCGGTGTACTTCTGAGCCTCGGATGCGGCGATTCCACTCGAGCCGTCGGCCCCGCGCCGACGGGAGAACCCGCTGCCGGGACGACGGGAAAAATAGTAATCACGGCCACGAGCGAAGGCGTTCCTTTAGGGAGTGGCGATTACGAGATCAGTGTAGACCAGAAGTATTTCGGCCGGATGGCACCTAACACGACAGTGACGATCGCGCGGCAGCCAGTTGGCAGACACGCTGTCGCGCTTTCTGTCATAGCTCGGAATTGCCGGGTGACCAGCGACAACCCGCAGCCAGTCGATGTGATCGCCGACCAGGCAAGTACGCCGGTGATATTCTCTGTATCGTGTGAACCCGGTGATGGCTGCCCCGGCTGCTGGGACTATTAATGAGAGTCTCTTCCTATGCTCTTGCCGCAACCGTCGTAGTGTTCGGACTTCCGGGCATTGGCTGCAGCGATTCGAGCAAGATGATAACCGGTCCCACACTCGGCCTTCTCAGCATCGCCGTCGCGAGTTCGGGCGCGAGCATCGACGTTCCTGGCGGATTCTCATACGCTGTGGATGGACAAGGTCCTTTTTCCATCCTCGCCAACGCGGCGGTAATGTACGGGAATCTTCCCGCCGGTAGACATGAGGTCGAGCTCAGAGGAGTGACGGCGAACTGCTCGATCGACGGTGGGAGTAAGCGCTCTGTCGACGTGACCGCCGGAGGCAATGTAACAGCTGCGTTCGCGGTGTCATGTCTCGCGAATACTGGAACTCTCACGCTGACGACCGTCACCCACGGTTCGGTGGCAGATCTCATTCATTATACCATAGAGCTACCCGGTATCGGAGCCGTCGAGCTCGATCCAAACGGAACGCGGACATTCGAGAATGTCAGAGTGGGGTCGTTTCGACTCACATTGACCACCGTGGCGCCAGGCTGTCAGCTCAGTGGATTTCCGAGTGCCAACGTTGAATTTGCGGCAAGCAGTGAAGTCGTTCTTGTAATTCAGTGCTTTTCAAGCGATCAGATTTCGAGCATCGCGTATGTCAGCGAGAACGGCGTAGACGCAGACATTTACGTCATCAAGCCGAACGGTGCTGACAACGTGCGGATTACGACGCAGCCAGGTGCCGACACCGATCCAGCCTGGTCGCCCGATCATAATAAGATCGCTTTCGCGAGCGATCGCGACGGAAACCGCGAGATCTACGTGATGAATGCCGATGGCACCAATCAGGTCCGGCTCACGAACTCGGGTGCTGGAGACTATAACCCCGCGTGGTCGCCTGACGGTGGCCGCATCGCCTTCGTAAGTGAGCGCACCAGTGATCCCGAGATCTGGGTAATGGATGCGGATGGCAAGAATCAAACGCGTCTCACGAATGATCTTAGCGCCGACCTCGAGCCTGATTGGTCCCCCGATGGGAAGCGCATCGCATTTCATCGCGATAATTGGGCGACCGACGCGGGCAATGGCATCTACACAATGCTGGCGGACGGCACGGACGTCAGACAGCTAACGGTCAGCTATCGCGGTGACTGGGAGCCGGCGTGGTCTCCCGATGGTAGCAAGATCGCATTCGCTCGCGCGTCATACTACACAACCGACATCTACATTGTGAATGTCAACGGGGGCGAGGTGCAGCTGACTCGCGATCTGCCCTTCGTGACGGATCCAACGTGGTCGCCTGACGGCGTCTATATCGCCTTCGCATCGATCCCGTCTGTTTACGATGCAAGCAAATCCGAGATCCTGGTCATAGCCAGTAACGGTTCATCTGCAACCCCGATCAAGGCGTCGGCACCCGCATCCAATCCGGCTTGGCGGTGATGCAGATGAGAGCGCGCCATTGCGGAATCCTCATCGCCGCGGCTTCCATCGTCGCGTGCGATAATCAACCGACTGTCCCGTCGACGTCGATAATTCCGGCGATCAACGCGTCAGTCGCCACGCCGAATTCTCAAAACGTGCTCAGCGCAATAGTAGCGGTGCATGAACGAGGCGCTGACAGCGTTGCCGTACGGTTCACGCTCGCAGATGTTGCCTCCTCAACCGACAGCCTCACGCCGGCCGTCAAGACCGTTGGAGATTCGGCGGTGATACCTGTGCTCGGACTCCTCCCTTCGCGTCACTACATCCTCCGCGCAGTTGCGTATTCTGCCGGAGGAAACGCAATCGGTGATGCGATGGAACTCACAACGGATGCATTGCCACCCGATCTTCCAAAATACTCAGCGACTGGTGTCGATCCATCACCGGGTTACGTCGTGTTTGCCGCAGGAAAGTACGGATTGGTAATCGACAACACCGGCAGAGTCGTGTGGTATCGCCGTTTTCCAAACGGTCCCGGCCTGACCTTCATGGCGGAGCCAACCGGGCATTATGTCGCGCGACCGACTAGTCCTGATCAAACACAGCCGGACGAATGGACCGAGTTCGACCCACTGGGCAACACGACGCGAACGTTTGGCTGCGCGCTCGGTCTTCAATCTCGCCCGCACGATCTGATCAGCGAGCGTGACGGAAGCTACTGGCTGATGTGTGACGAGACTCGCACGATGGATCTCACCGCCATCGGCGGCGTTGCAGGTGCGCGCGTGACTGGCACCGCGGTTCAGCACGTCAGTGCGGAGGGGAAACTTCTATTTCAGTGGAGTCCCTTCAACCATTTCGACATCACCGACGGTCAGCCTGCCGATCGCGCGGGCGCGAACGTCAACTGGACACATGGAAATGCGCTCGAGCTCGACGTCGATGGGAATCTTCTTGTTTCATTCCGCAATCTCAGCGAAGTAACGAAGATCGATACAATCTCGGGCGCGATCATCTGGCGCATGGGAGGCCGCCGGAACCAATTCACATTCTTCGACTCATCATCCCGGGTTTTCTCCGGACAGCACAGTGTGCGCGTTTCGTCACTCGGTGAGCTCACGATTCTCGACAACATGGGAACGCCTGGGGAATCCCGTGCTGAGCGATACATCGTCGATGGTATAGCGCACACCGCGAGGCTCGTCCATTACTACGCCTCGACTCCCGCCGTCGTCACCCAAATCGGCGGGAGTGTTCAGCCGCTGGCGGGAGGCCGCACCCTTGTTTCTTTCGGCACCGCAGGACGTGTCGAGGAATACGATGCCGATGGACACGTAATGTGGCGGATCGAAGGAGACGCAGGCTATGTATTTAGGGCTCAGCGAATTTTGTCTCTCTATTCGCCGGGAGTTGGAACGACGCGCTAGTATATTGGCGCAATGTCGCGAACTTATCTCGCCGCCGTCATGCCGGCGCCAAATGATGCAATCGAGCTGCGAGAATTTCCCGAGCCTGAGCTCGAGCCCGGCAGCGCGCTCTTACACACGATGTATTCGGAAGTGTGCGGCACCGACATTCACCTGCTGCACGGAAAGTTGGCGGGAGTTCCCTACCCGATCATTCCAGGTCATGTGAGCGTCGGCGCTGTCGCAAAGATTCGTGGAAGCATCACGAGACGTGCAATCATTGCTATCACTGTCTCGTCGCGAATCAACCGAATCGATGCCCGTCGCGAAAAGTCTACGGCATCACTTATTCCGCGAATGACGGATTACTCGGCGGATGGTCTCAGGCGATTTACATGAAGCCGGGCGTGAAGATGATTCCGATTCCGCGTGAGCTTGCGCCGGAGACTTACATCGGCGGAGGATGCGGACTCGTCACCGCGTTGCACGCAGTCGATCTTGCAGAGATTCGACTCGGCGAATCGGTCGCGGTTCTTGGTGTTGGCCCGGTTGGACAAAGTGTGGTTGCGTTGAGCTCGTTGTCCGGCGCCGGCGAAATTATCGCGATCGATGGCGTTGCCGATCGACTCGAATATGCAGAGCGCATGGGCGCGACGAAGACGATCGATCTCGCGACGCCACGCGAGGATCGCCTGTCGCAAGTGAGAGGATTCTCGCGCGGTCGCGGAGTGGACATTGTCGTTGAAGCGAGCGGTCATCCCGACGCTGTCTCGGAAGCGCTCGATTTAGTTCGAGACGGCGGACGCGTCGTCGTGTGCGGACACTACACCGACAACGGAAGCGTCGAGATCAATCCACACATTCAAATCAATCGCAAGCACGTGCAGGTTCGCGGATGCTGGGGATCGAAGTACGAGCATTTCCATCGCGCAATTGAAATCGCCGCACGATTCGGCGGAGAAAACCGTCGCGGACCGCACTGCAATCAAAGCTCTCATTTGCCCAGAGGGATCACCGGCGTAAGCTTCAGATTCGGAAGAAGGGCCGGACAGCGCGGCCTCATCGCCACAGCCTCTGACGCCATGTACGACAAGACGAGATTGTCGGACGGTTGCTGACCTGCGGCGATCGCTTCGCAGAACGGCCTGACCCTCGCCTTCAACACGAAGTACTGCCTCGGCGTAAATCCACCTGCGGCTGCGCCAACTTCGTCGTATTGCAACGGGGTCAACGCGGTGCCCGCACTGCGCCGCGCAACCTCAGCGGCGATTGCCGCTGAAAAGTGCGTGAGAGCATCGGCATTAATGTCGAGGATCGACATCGGATCTTCCGTATTTCCCGAAAACGTTTCAGGCAACACTCGTGGCTTTGCCGGCGCGGCGGCGGCATGCGAGACGCCGGTTGTCGCTTTGGTTTTTGCCGCCGGCGTGGCTGCGGGCTTTGCTGCGGTCGGATCCTTCATCGCCTTGTCCCATTTGGCGCTTAGGGGATCCTTTGCTTTTATCTTCGGAACAAGAATCCCCTCCTCTACAATGACCTGCGCGCTCGCCGTCGTCGCGAGTGTCGCAGATACAAAGAGGATTGCGATCAGGAGCTTAGCCATTCCGCCCTCCGAACCCCTATGACTAGATCGCAATGTTGCGTTCATTCTCGACTAATCGCAAGACGATCAAGTGCGAACTCGGACATATACGGATCCAGGACCAACCACAATTGACGATCGACAACTGAGTGAGAACCCGGACATGTGAGAACCGAGGACCGCGAACCGAGGCCCTGCGTTCGATCGATTTCACCCGTCATGATCCGGTCCGCGAATTCGTGCGCGCCACGTTTTATTCAGACAATGTCTCACACAGTCCCCGTTTCGCTCGAGACGTCTCGCGATCCTATCAGTCGGATGCGGGTGTTTCAGCTTGCCACGGCGCTCATTCCCGACGCGTATGAAGACGCTAAGCTGCTCCAGGCCGAACCAATTACTGCGGAGATCGCGGGGCAACTATATGCTGCAGTCTATTCAATCGAAGGACATATAGGTGAAGGCTACTCCCGCAGTTCCGGAAAAGATCGCGCACGAATGTTTGAGTATGCTCTAGGCTCCGTCCGCGAATCGATGACGTGGTATCGCTCGGGCAAACCAATTCTCGGCGAATCGACAACCAATCACAGGCTCGAGCGCCTTGAAGAAATGCGTCGATTATTTCTGGCGATTATCCCGCGAGAGCGAGGCCGCAAAATGAAGTGACAAAGCTTCGTATTTCAGTTAAATCCGATTTGAGTCCTTGATTCGCACATGTCCGAGTTCGGACTTAGTTGTCGATCGTCAATTGCAGTTAGTCCTGGATCCGCAGTTTCACCGATTCAGCCAGTATGACACTTTCACGAGGAAAGTATTTGCCGGATGTAGACTGAAGAGATTGCCCACATCTCCTCTGAAATTCTCCGTACCTTCGCTTGGCAGGAATCCCTGTCGCCCCGAATTCCACACCGCGAAAAGCGTCGACCCCGGCCTGTATTCCCAGCGAAATACGACGTTCGACTGAAGCTGCTTGAAGTTGAATCCGCCTGGATCACTCGTCACGCTCGAATTGTCGAACGGAGCGTAACGATCGTCGTAATTATCAGCTCTTGGATTTGACGAGAGCTGACGCACGTGGCTGTAAGTCCCCTTCGAGACGAACGGTTGCAAATACGTCTGCAACGAAACGTCCGGCGTGAACGTGTAATTGAGCCGCGCCGTCACTGATGTCGTATGTTGATCGAGATGCGCGAACGTGTAGTGCTGACCAGACGCATCGGTGAACCGACCATAGAATTGGGCGTCCGAAATGTTATGACTCCAGTTCAATGAAAATGCCGAGCTGAATCGACCAAGCACCTTGTAGTCGATCTCTGGACTCAGGTTCAATGACGAGCTCCTCCCTCCATCTCCACGGAAATAGTTCAACCACATAAACGGGACGACGGCCTTGCGATCGTCGCCTACGATGCCCATCCACGGAGCGGCGTAATGATCCTGCCGAACAGCAGGCCCGCCGCGCGCTGCGCGATCATCGTACACAGTGCCGAGCTGACCAAGCGTACCGCCTACGTGGAAGCTCATGTTGTTCTTGAACGTGATATGCGTGTTGGTATTGTACGCCCGCTCGAGAGGCAACCCATCCGTGGTCCAGTACTGCCACCAGTTGTTGTTCAGCTGAAATCTGTTGTAGAACCAATGCTCCTTCCGATCGAAGAATCCGGCCCACGTGCTCCATGATACCTGATCCGCTCGGCGCAGAAATCCCATGTCATTGATTTCGAATCCGGGAGAGCGTCGCTGCAACGCACTCTGGAAGCTCAAGTGTTGTCCGCCGATTTTGCCGAATTTCAATTCTTCCGCGTCGCCCGTCAGCACGGTGCGATTGGGATCGAGCGGAAGATTCGCGTCCGGGCGCTGATAGTTGTGCACACCATTTCTTTGAATCGCCAGAATGTCGGCCGCACTTCCCTGCACCCGGCTCTCGTCGAGTGAGCCCGAGATTTCATAGTTGTTCTTGAACAATCGATGTCGAAAGTCGACAGCGCCGGCGTACGCGCTCGAAGCAAGATATGGTGACGACCATTGATCGAGTCTCCGATTTACGCCGGTGAACATTGCACCGATGGTGCTGTTTCCCTTTCGGAAATCCTGCGTCGCACGAAGGAGAGCGAAGTTTGTCGCCGGATCATACGTGGTGTCGCCCGGACTCGTCGCTCTCTGTGTGAGCGCGTCCAGCAAACCGACGGTCAAACCATTCTGAAACCTGCCAATCATTTTTCCGGCGCCAATGATCGTTATCGGTTGCAGCGGAACTGTATCACCGTAAATGCCGGCGAGCTCGGGCGTTCGTCCGATTCGACGACTATAGTAAAGACCTTCTCCGTTGCAATTCACTTCGCTGCAATTCACGTCGAAGCGAAACAGTCCGCGACCAGCGACGAAGAATGGTCGCCGCTCGTCGAAGAACGATTCATACGCGGAGAGATTCAGAACAGCTGGATCCGACTCGACTTGCCCGAAGTCGGGATTGATCGTCGCGTCGAGAGTAATGTTCGGAGCGACGCGATACTTCACATCGCCGCCGACATCGACGCTCGAGCGTTGCTTGAATGCATTGCGGACGATGTCCGTTGAATTCTTGGTGACGACATAGGGCATCGCCTCCAGCTTGCGAGGCGCTTCGAGATCGTCCAACCCGTGAAGTGATCCGAATTGTGATACGAATCCCGGCTTCGATTGCCTGAGGAGCGGCCAGCTATAGCGCTCAGTGTACCTGTAAACGAATCGATCGATCGTGATGCCGAACGTGTGCGTGCGATCCCTGCTATACCGCATCTGCGAGAGAGGAATCCGGTACTCGGCAATCCAGCCGAGTGAGTCGACGCGGGTTGCGACATCCCACACGCCGTCCCAGGCAAAGTCTTCGTTCCCATCGTTGTAAATGGTTGCGTCCATTTTCACGCCGGCCGCATTCACGCCGAACTCGTATCCTGTGCGGCGGTCGTGATATGAATCGATGAAGAGCCAAATCATGTCTGAAGACGTGAAGCTGTCGCGACGCTCGAGGAGCTTCATGATGCTGTCGGGATGCGGATCGAACGCGCGCACGATGACGTAAAGGTTCGACGCATCGTATGCGATCTTGGCTTCCGTCTTGAAGCGCGGATCTTTGTCTTCGTTGGGGCGCCACTGCCTGAAAGCGGTAATGGGCGGCGCAGAGCTCCAGACTTTATCGTCGTCCCTTCCGTCGATTGTCGGCGGAGAGTCAGTGCGGAGAGCAACTGCGCTTGTGTCGGTCGGGGCCGGGACAGACCGGGGAGTTGAGGAATTTCCGTCTGGGCGGACGGAGACTTGTTGGGCTGCCTGAAGATTCAGTGCGAGCGCGAGAAGAGCCGACACGTTCATAAGCTTACGTCCGAAGAAGGATTGATCAGAAGCTCCTGCCTCTTGGATACCATATCGCCGCAAAGGGTTCGAAGGTTTCAAGAGACGAGATGCTGAAATATCAGCATCATGTTGATATTTCAACACTTGCCGCGGGTTTGTCAAGGGCCGCTTGCGGACACGCTTTCGGATTGTATTTGATCCGCGACAGGGACTGGTCGTTGATCTTGACGCCGACTTGGCGCTCGAAGCGTCGCGCCTCGGCATCGAGCTCAAACTCCCTCTTGCGGATAGCATCGTGCTGGCGACGGCGAGACTGCACGACGCAACAATCTGGACCCAAGATGTGGACTTCGACGGAATGGCAGGCGTCCGCTATATCCCGAAAGCGAAAGAGCGGCGGCGCTGAATTCGGTGGTCGCGATGACGGGCATCACCGCTCGCTCCAAGCCGATCATGCCGCCGACAAAAGCGTTTACAACAACGAGGAGAGTGAATTGACGCCAGTTCTCGCGGAGACCGAGTCTGATACCGGCCGGCGAGTTCGTCATGCCGCACTGTCCGTCGTTCGTCGAATCGCCCGCACCGGTAGTTTCAGCTTTGCCTTCACAACGGGCCATCGCAGCTCGACCAGCTCATACATTGCCGGCAATACCAGGAGCGTGAGGAGCGTAGACGTTACAAGTCCACCAATTACAACTGTTGCAAGCGGACGCTGTACTTCCGAGCCTTGACTCGTCGAGAGAGCCATCGGAAGAAATCCGACACCAGCAACCAATGCCGTCATGAGCACCGGCCGCAGTCGCGTGTCTGCCGCCTCGCGAACGGCGTCAGCGATGCTTCTTCCTCTCGCTCTCAGCACGTTCGTGTATGAGATCAGCACGACACCATTCAGAACCGCGACGCCGAACAGCGCAATAAAGCCCACCGTTGCACTGAGGTTCAGGTTGATTCCGCGAAGCCACAGCGATGCAATCCCACCGATAAGGGCAAAGGGAACATTGAGCATGACGAGAAGCGCCTGGCGCCCGTTGCCAAAAGCAACGTACAGAAATCCAGCAATGAGCAGCAATACGAGCGGGACCACGAGCGCGAGTCTCTTCGTTGCGCGAGTCTGATTCTCAAACTGGCCGCCGTAAGTCACGTAGTAGCCAGTCGGAAGTGAGACGCCCCGCTCGACCAGGCGACGCACATCGGACACGAAGCTTCCGAGGTCGCGGCCGCGCACGTTCGCCTGGACGACGGTGAATCGTTGCCCGTCCTCGTGCTCTATCGTCTCAGGACCCTCGATGACACTCACCGTCGCTACCTGCTGAAGCGCTATCTTCGCACCGGTCGGCGTCGTGATCAGAAGTTGCCCAACCGCTTCGGGTGAGCTGCGGTATGACTCGGACAATCGAACGACGACAGGAAACCTGCGACGACCGTCGATGACCTCAGTTGCAATGACACCACCAATGCCGGCCTGAATCGCGGACCGAAGGTCGGCGACGTTGAGACCGTATCGCGCCATTGCGTCGCGATCCAGCCCGAGCTCGAGCTGCATCGCTCCCGCACTTACGCGCACCGAAACGTCCTCGGCTCCTTTCACCTTTTCTACGATGGACCTGATCTGCTCTGCTTTCGTTTGAAGAAGGGGCAAGCTGTCACCGAAGACCTTGATGCCGAGCTGGGTTCTCACTCCGGAAATCACTTCGTCGAGTCGCATCGCCATTGGTGCGCTGAAGTCGTACTCCAGACCGGGAATTTCTCCGAGTGCCGAATCCATTTTGGCAATGAGCTCGTCGTTGGAGCGGGCTTTCCATTCGCTGTGAGGCTTCAGGCCGACATACACATCGGCTTGATAGAGACCCATAGTTTCGGTCGCAACTTCCGGACGTCCGAGATTCGTTGTTACGCTTTTTACCTCTGGGAACCGCATCAGCGTTCGCTCTACATCCTCAGAGATAGCAATTCCCTCGCGCAGCGCAGTGCTCGGGATTCTTCTTGTCTCTATGAGAAGAGATCCTTCGTCGAGCCTCGGCATGAATTCCGTTCCGATAAACGGAAGCGAGCCGAGCGCGACCACGAGCAGGCCGAACGCGATGCTCATCACCGTTCGGCGATTCGCGAGTGACCATTCCAACAATGATCGATAGCGAATGCGGATCGCTTCGAACCATCTTGACTGAGTCTCGCGAACGGAAGCCAACGCAAAGCTTGAAATCGCGGGGATGTATGTGAGTGCGAGGGCAAGTGAGCCGAGAACGGCGACGCAAACCGTGAAGGCCATCGGCTTGAACATCCGGCCTTCCAATCCTTCGAGCGTGAAAATCGGAATGTAGACTGCGATGATGATGCAGACGCCGAACACGACAGGTCTCCCGACTTCGAAGGCCGCTTCGCGTATTACTGAGAGCCGCGACTCGCTGTCTCCGGCTTCACCATTGCCTCCAATCTTCCTGACGAAATTCTCCATCATCACCACGGAGGCGTCGACGATCAGCCCGAAATCCAAAGCGCCGAGACTCATCAAGTTCGCCGAAACGCCGAACCGTCTCATGGCAACGAAAGCAAAGAGAAGCGCCAGTGGAATTACGGACGCCGTGATCAGTGACGCGCGAACATTTCTAAGGAAAAGGAAAAGAATCAGGGTGACAAGCAGTCCGCCTTCGAGGAGATTTCGAAAAACTGTCCTCGTGGTATGATCAACGACTTCGCCCTGATTGTAGAAGGTCCGGATCTGAACCCCGGCAGGAAGAATTTTTCTGATTTCATCGAGGCGCGCCGTCACGTCCTTGATCACGGCGTGACTGTTTGCGCCTTTCAGAATCACGACTGTCGCGGAAAGCGCTTCGCCCTTCGCGTCCCGTGTCACCGCTCCTTCGCGCGGCATTGCTCCGATCTCGACCGTCGCGACGTCCCTTACGAAAATTGGCGTGCCCGCTCTTGTCGCGACGACTACGTTGCCAATGTCAGTCGCGCTTGCGACTCGACCAAGCCCCCGGACTCTTAACCGTTCTCCTTTGTCTTCGATGTAACCCGCGCCGAAGTTGTCGTTGTTCTTTGCCAACGCAGACTCGAGGTCTTCGATCGATAGCCCGTAACCACTGAGCTTTGCGGGATCGGTGAGCACCTGAAATCCCTGAACTTCCCCGCCCCACGCATTGACGTCCGCAACTCCCGGAATCGTGCGAAGCCTGGGCTTGATGACGTATTCCTGAAGATTCCTGAGCTCTATCGGGGAGAGACTATTGGACTCGACGAGATATTGAAACGCCTCACCCATCGCTGTCGCCGGAGGTCCCAGCATCGGCTGGTAACCTGGCGGCAGGTCCATGGCGGCGTCGAGCATCCGCTGTTGAACCTGGGCGCGGGCGAAATAGAAATCGACATCGTCGTTGAACGTTACTGTTACAACTGAGACGCCCGGTTTGGAAATCGAGCGCACATTCTCGGTTTTCGGGAGGCCGAGCATTTCGGTTTCGATCGGATAGCTGATCAGATTCTCGACTTCGGCAGCCGACA
>WNGI01001533.1_pt1 | contig 19347 bp, 18 predicted proteins | sample 5400621 | NCBI WGS metagenome assembly WNGI01 (sample SAMN13153374, study PRJNA577476) | soil metagenome | isolation source: 20 cm soil or saprolite under Garry oak tree replicate 1 | place: USA:California | collected 2016-06-15
TCTTCTCTAGACACTATTCACTTTTCTTTGGCTGCGTGACGATGAGTGCCGGCAGGTTGGCTTGTTTAATCAATTCGCTCACTTTGGGCAAATCCTCATTCTTAAGCTGCGCCCATTTTTTCAACTGCTCTTGGAGCTGTCTGCTCAACGTTTGAAAAACGTCGACTTGCGATTTGGTTGGTTCACTGTCGCCGCCTTCGATCAGGTGGCTGAAGGTGTCAAACCTCTCATTTAACATGTTTGGGAAAGCGAGGTTTGCTTCCGAGCCTTTCATGTTCACTTGAATGAGCTTCTGCTCAACTTCCGACATTTTGTGATCTAGATCGTCCGCCGCCGCGAGCGCCGGTTTTAAACGTTGATCGTCGCCAAAGCGTTTGTGCAAGTTTTGTATTTGCGATCGCAAATCCCGGATTTCATTCACCGCCTGATGCAGTTGCGACATCCGATCGTTCACCTGCGCCGCCAAGCTGAATTGTTTTTGCAAAGCAACTTCCTGCCCTTTCGTTCGCGGATCAATCGCCAAATGGAGCGGGGCGGTCTGCGATTTGCCGCCAACGGTCAGTCTCACCTGATATTCACCGGGCAACGCAAGCGGGCCCTTTGGTCCCGTGCTGGAATAGAATGCCCCCGGGATTTGAATGGGATCGTCGTAACGCAGATCCCACGCAAACCGGTTCATTCCTTCGTTGGCTGGAATTGTTTTCACGCGCTCGACGCGGTCGGGCCACTCTGGGGGTTGCTCGCTTTCTTTTTTTTCCTTGTCGGAAAGGCGCCTCACAACTTTACCTGAAGAATCGAGGATCTCGAGGGAGACCTCTTCCTTTGGCGCGGTCTTGAAATAATAATCGATGATTGCTGCGGAGGGCGGGTTGTCTCCTACTGGCTGGCGCTTGTCGAACTCCTCAGGGTAATGCAACCGCAACGCGGTCTGCGGTTGATACAAAATGACGTCTGCCTGCGCGGGCTGCGCATTGACCTGGCGTAGCGGCGTCAGATTATCGAGCACCCAGAAAGAGCGGCCATGCGTCGCTACGACCAGATCGTCATCTTTCACAACGAGATCGTGAATCGGTGATACGGGCAGATTCAACTGTAGTGGCTGCCAATGCGCGCCGTCGTCGAATGAAACGAAAACGCCGAGCTCGGTTCCTGCGTAAAGCAAACCTTTACGCTTGGGATCTTCGCGCACCGCGTGCACATACGCGCCATCGGGAATTCCGTGCACGATGGAGCTCCAATTTTTTCCCAAGTCGGTAGTTTTGAAAATGTATGGCTTGAAGTCGTCGAGTTTATGTCGATCTACCGCCACATAAGCGGTGTTACCATCGTGCGGCGATGCCTCGATCAGATCGATTGTGCTCCACTCCGGCATCTTCGGTGTGACGTTTGACCAATGCTGGCCATCATCGGTGGTGACGTGCACAAGCCCGTCGTCTGCGCCTGCCCAAAGCGTACCTTGTTTTACCGGCGATTCGGCCAGCGCAAACACCGTGTCGTAATATTCCACTGAAGTGATGTCGTTCGTTAGTGGACCGCCGCTTGGCTGCTGCTTCGATTTGTCATTGCGGGTGAGATCACTGCTGATTTGTGTCCAGCTTTGTCCGTGATCGGTGGATTTGAAAACGCACTCCGCGGCAGTGTAGAGCACATCCGGGTTGTGCGGTGAAAGCATGAGCGGCGAGACCCATTGAAACCGGTGCGCGAGATCGACAGCGCCATGCCCGGAATTGTCGAGAGGAACCGGACTGACGTCGCGCACTTCCTCTTTGTTTTTGTCGTAGCGATTGATGTAACCTTCGCTGTTTGAATAAATGATGTGCCAATCGCGCGGGTCGGGCACGACAAAGCCGCATTCTCCGCCGCCGGCCACGAACCAGTCTTCGCGTCCGATTACGCCGGAATCGCTACGACTGGCGATACCGACATTCGAGTTGTCCTGTTGCGCGCCATAGATGTGGTAAGGGAACGCATTGTCCACTGCGACATGGTAAAACTGCGCGGTAGGTTGGTTATTTTGAGTGGTCCAGTTTTTGCCACCGTCCGTGGAGATGCTGGCCCCGCCGTCATTCGCATTTGCAATGCGGTTTGGGTTCGTCGGATCAATCCACAGTCCGTGATGATCTCCGTGGCGCGCCGCAAACAGATTGAAAGTCTTTCCACCATCGACTGATTTAAAGAGCCCCGTGTTTAGGAGGTAAACCGTATCCGCGGATTTTGGGTCAGCATAAACTTTGCTGAAATACCAGGCGCGCTGACGAAACCGGCCATCCTCATTAACTCGGGTCCAATGCTGGCCTGCGTCGTCGGAGCGGTAGAGACCGCCTTCTTTCGCCTCGATGATTGCATAGATGCGGTTAGAATCCGCGCCGGAAACGGCGATGCCGATTTTGCCGAGGATGCCGCCAGGAAGCCCGTTGCCCTCAAGACGTTTCCACGTGACGCCATTGTCTTCTGACCGATAAAGTCCACTGCCAGGGCCACCACTGGAGAAAAACCATGGCTGCCGTCGCGCCTGCCAAAGTGATGCAAAGACGATGTTCGGATTATGCGGATCGAAAACAATGTCGATCCCGCCGGTGTTTTCATCTTTCGACAGCACTTTGGTCCACGTCTTTCCGCCGTCTGTTGTGCGAAAGATTCCACGCTCCTGATTTGGGCCAAAGGCATGACCTAACGCAGCCACGAGAACCACGTTCTCATTTCGTGGATCTACGATCAGCGCACCAATCTGCCGCGTATCTTTCAAGCCGACGTTCTCCCAGGTTTTTCCGGCGTCGATCGATTTGAAGACGCCAGTCCCGTACGTCGTGTTACCGCGGATGGCCGCTTCGCCCGTACCGGCGTAAATCACGTTGTGGTCAGATGGCGCGACCGCGATCGCGCCAATCGAGGAAATCGGCTGTTTGTCGAAAAGCGGAATCCAGTTTGCGCCGCCATCTGTCGTCTTCCAAACTCCACCCGCGACTGCCCCAAAATAATAAGTGTCTGGCTCGCCGGCGACGCCTTCAATCGCGAGTGCACGGCCGCCGCGAAACGGACCGATTTGTCTCCAACGCATTCCATTAAACAGCTTCTCATCGATTACTCCAGGCGGCGTTGGGGTAGGGGATGGAGCGGACTGAAGAGACGCCGGAAAAAGCAATACAGAAAGAGCGAAAACGAGTTGAACCAGTTTAAGAGAACGGTAATTGGGCGTAATCATCCGCCTACAGTGAAAAGCTTGCGATTCCGTTCAACTGGAATTGCACTAACCGTAGCGATCCTGTCAGAATGCTATCGCTGCGCACGTGAGTCCGACTGGGGATCTTAGCGGCGCGCTTGCTCCGCGAGCGAGCCTATGCCGAAACGGTCTGTTAAGCGTTAATCGGAGCCATCTCGGGCGCGTGGGCTTCAGGCGCAACCCCGCTGGCTGAGCCGCCCCCGAAGTGCCGTGCGGCGTAATACGAGCCGATCACCAGAACTGCTGCAATGAGCTGCGCAACGAGCGTTTCAATTGTCGGGAACACTGCAAACCACAGGCCCATCCAAGGTGGCATGTAATCTTTCAGCGAATTGATTGGAGTAGTAGAAATCCAGTGCGCCAGCTGCATTTCCTGCGCTTGCTCGCCTACCATCACCAGCAACACTACCCCGAGGAGAATGCCGGTAGTGATTAGCATTTTGCGGTACGGCAGACGCTGCTGAAGAACAAATGTCAGCACGGCTACCATTCCCGTGAGCATCAGTCCGAGTAGCGCCCCTTTCAGCACCACCCCCCCGCCCAGCCTCAGATGATAGCTCTGCAGAAAAAGAACGACCTCGAATCCTTCCCGATACAGAGAGGTGAATCCGAGCAGGATCAATCCACACCAAAGGCGCCACTGCGAGATCTCGGCGCCGCGCGCGTTTTCGAGTAATGCTTTTCGCCGGCGATTATGAGCTCGAATCCAGCCGCCCCAATAAATCTTGTGAAAGAACCAGTTCATGATCACCAGCAGAACGATGACAGCCAGGAGTCCGGTCGCGGCCTGGAGATCGAGCGCCGACATATTGTCGCTGAGCGAGCCGACGATGCGCACTGCGATAAACCAGGTGATCAAGCTGGCGACAAACGCGAGGCCTGCGCCGAGCGCGACCGGTTGGCGATGCACGCGTTTGGCCCCCGTCATACTTGCGGTGATGGCAGCCAATACAAGAATGCATTCCAATCCCTCTCGGAAGACGAGAATGCCGATGTCGAGAAACGCGACTGTCTGACTCGTGTTGGGTCGCATCGGATCAGGCGCCCCGTGTGCGGTGACCCCCTGCCAAATCAGCATCGCGGTCACGAAAAGCGCGGCAACGATAACGCCGATGCGCAGAGCAGGCTTCATTTTGCGCTTGGAGCTTATCACAGGGACACGGTGACTGCTGCCGATTGATTGCTTTTTTTTAGCGGCTGCTTGCTGGTGCGAAAGGCACGCCGGTTTGTCATTCTCATAGAGCCACGATTGCTGGTGCCATGAGAGTCCACTAGGATCGTACCGGGAATGCCGCAATACGTTTTGGGTCATTATTTGAAAGGCGAGGGCAAGCGTTTGGCGTTGATGTCAGAATTGCTTGATCCGATGCATCGCCGGTATATCGACGCGCTTAACATTGTAAAGCCGGGGGCGCGAACGCTTGAAGTTGGATGTGGCAACGCATCGATTTCCGCTTGGCTCGCGGAACGCGTGAGTCCTGGCGGAACAGCAGTGGCGTTCGATCTCGATCTGTCGCTAATCGAAGTGCGCGCGCCGAATCTTGAGTTGCGCCAAGGCGACATCGTTGCTGGCCCGGTGGCGCCGGGGACTTTCGATCTCGTGACCGCCCGCGCCGTGTTGCATCATGTTGCGGATGCTGAAGTGGCAATCACGAATTTGGTTGCAAGCCTCAGAACCGGAGGAGTGCTTCTACTGATTGAGCCTGATTTTCTTCCTGTAAGTATCGCCGAGCCGCCGGAGGTGCGAGCGTTCTGGGATGGGTGGCTGGCGTGGTCGCGCGAACGCGGGATCGATTACCACATCGGGCGCACTCTGGCGCCACGACTCGCAGCGCCAGGTTTGACGCAAATAAGCGGCACCGCGGAGACGGCCATCTACAACGGCGGCTCGACATGGGCTAATTACTGGACACTGACGATCAACGAACTTCGCGATGATCTGATAGGTTCCGGCAAACTCAACGTCGCGTTGGTGGACACATTTCTTAATCATTGCGCCGACTCAAATTGGTGGACGCAGACCATTGCCTTTACAGCGGTGTCAGGCCGCTCGCCCGGTGCCTGAGCGAACTAGGCACACAGGGTGGGTTGTTGTGATTTTGCGTCGATCGAGTAACTTCGGCGGTGCAACGTTTTCGGGCGTTTACTTTGGTCGAGATTGCCCTGGCCATTTTCATACTGATGCTCCTGCTTATGCTGGCGGTGCCCAGCATGACCGGCGTGGTCGCAAGCAGGCGACTGAACCAATCCCTCAATGGGTTCAACGACCTTGTGCGCCAGGCACACGAGCGAAGCGTGACTGAACGTCGCCCTTACCTAATTGTTTGGAGCAAAAACAGCGTTCTGTTGCGTCCGGAAGTTTTTGCAGAGGACGAGGAAGTCAAATCGGCAGCGGAATTTCGTCTCAGCAAGGGAACGTTGCTGAGCCTCTCGTTGCCAGCAGCATTGGCCGAAAAGCATCCGGCAGAGTGGATATTCTGGCCATCGGGGAACTGCGAGCCGGCGATTGTCCAGTTCAAAAGCCCCGCTGGTTTGTGGACGGCGAACTACTCGCCTCTGACGGCGCAGCCGGAGGTTACGCAGTATGCAGCAAGGTAACAAAAACAAAGTTCGAAATTCGAAATCAAAAATCCGAAATGTTTATCGGGCTTTCGCCCTGTACGAGGTTTTGCTCGGCGTAGCGATTTTTGCCATCGGCGTCATCGCGCTTGGACGCGCCGTAGAAAATTGCCTCAATGCGAGCAGCATCAGCGCGGAAGAGAGCGTCGTACGACAGATTCTGTCCGATCGCATGGCGGAGATTCAAGCTGCGCCGGGCCTGCCCGATTCTGAAAAAGAATTCAAGATCAAAAGCGGTTATGGCATGGTAAAGTTGATCCAGAAAAGCGTTCCCGCTGACCTGACCGAACCGGACAACACACTCCTTAGCGGTATTAATCTTGTGACGTTGACTGCCCAATGGCAGCACGCCGCGCTCCCGCGGTCGAAGCAGATTCAGTTTTATGTTTACCGACCCGGATAAAAGCAGACTGAATATTCAAAATTCCTCTGGGTTCACATTGATCGAGATCATGCTGGCAGTGGGGATCTTGGGAATTATGTCGGTGGCGATTTTTCGTTTTGTGCAATCGAACATGACTGCGCTGTATGTCTCATCGGATACGGCTGCCGCGGACGCGCAATATGACGGATTGCGTGAACTGCTCACAGCAGAGTGGCAAAGCTTGAGTCCGTTCCGAGCCAACATGACAGGAGAGCCGTTCAAGTTGGGCGATCGCGAGCGGGACGAAGTAAGATGGAGCTGTGGCGCGGGCCCCGGACTGCTTACACGCTATGCGCCGAATGACTTTACCGTTGCCCTGCGGTTGCAACCGGGAAACGAAAAGAGCAGCCGGCTGGATCTTGGTCTTTTGCGAAAACCTAAGAACGATTCCGACATCGGAGAAGGACACGAAACCTGGGTGCCATTGATCAAAAATGTGACCAGCCTTGAAATCAACTACTTCAATGCGGGCACAAATACTTGGTCGCCGCGATGGCCAAGTCATGGGTTGCCCTGGCTAATCAAGATTAAAGTGGAACGTACCGATGCAGCCGTGCCATGGGAAGCAATTATCGCCCTGAGACGAACACCGTATTAAGCGCTGTCGATTCTATGACAAGGCCATTTGGAAGTTTGAAATCAGATGCGGGCGCGGCGCTGCTGTTGGCGCTTTGGGCGTTATTTTTGCTTAGCGCGATGGTGATTGCGTGGGCGCTCAACATCAATTCGCGCCTTGCGGTTTCAAGCAATGCGAATCGTGTGTTGGAAGCTGAAGCAATGGCGTGTTCGGGGGCCGACGTTGCTCTAAGTCGGGAGATCTCGCCGAGCTCGCCAAACTTGCACAGACAAGTTGGCGACGGGGAAAGTTACGACGTCCGGATCACCGGGGAATGTGGTCGCCTAAACTTGAACTTCTTCACCCAAGGGGAAGACCCGAACAAGCTGGCAATTCTCCGTCAATATCTCAACCTCAAAGGCATAGACCTAAACGACCTCGACGTCATGATAGATTCCCTGCTCGATTGGGTGTCGCCAACGAAAGGGCTTCAGCATTTGAACGCATGCCCAGAGGGCGACGATTACCATCCCGCGCATGCGCCGCTGACTTCCGTGGAAGAGCTCAAGAAAATTTGTGGATGGACCGAATTCACTTCGAAGCCCGGTTGGGACAATGATTTTACCGTCGCACCCACTTGTGGCGCCATCGATCTCGCCTATGCCTCACGCGACGTGTTACGCGCTTTAGGCATACCAGATGATTTTGTCGATCGCTTCCTGCAAGTGCGCCAGGGGCCGGATGGAATCGATGGAACAGCCGACGACGGCCAGTTGGATCAACAAGCGGCGTTTGCTATGCTTGGCCTCAACAACGCGCAGTTGCTGCTCAAAGGAATTCAAACCCCAGTCGTCTTCAAAAGTCCCAATGCTGTCTTCCGCATCTTGAGCGCGGGAAAATCACGCGGTGTTACGCGCTCCGTGGAGATGGTAGTGCAAAAACAAGTAATAGGAATCGGTCGTCCTCAAGTATTCAGTTGGAAGGAGCTTTGATATCGAGTCCGGGATGCCATCTATTTTCATAATCCCAACCGCACACGGCTGGAATTTTCTCCGTGCGGCTGAGCAAAACGGCTCGTGGAACGTCCGCAAGCTGCAAACGTTGGAAGAAGCAGCGCCGCTACTTGCTGCGACTGACGATTTTGTGCTTGGCTTGCCCGTTTCGGCCGTGCTTGCCCAGCGATTTCGTCTGCCGAGCGCCGATCCCGCTGAGTTTCCGGAAATGATTCGCATCCAGATCGAGAAGCTGCTGCCGTTCGCGGCTGATGAAGTGACAACGGATTTCGAGCTGATCGAGCAAAAGGAGAGCGAGAGCGTGGTTTCAGCCGTCGCAATAAGGAACGAACAACTTGCTGAGATGGCTTCTCCGTTATTGGAGCGCGGTTACATCCCGCGACAAATTACAGTGTATGCTGCACAACGCGCTAGCACTCATGCCCCCAGTGGCAGTGCTGTTTTTATTTATCCAGAGGGCGAGACGCTCGTTTACGTAGTGACAGAGAATGGCAAGCTAAGCCTTGCTCGGGTATTTGAAGGCGGCAACGGCGAGCAGCTACAAATTGAATTGCCGCAGCTGCGACTGAGTGCCGAGCTAGAGGGAATAGACGCCTCCTCTCCGAATGTGTTGTTGGATGAGACCTGTTATGAAATGCGCGACACCGTACAGGGAATTTTATCCAGCCCGACCGAGATAGTTGGCATCGAGCTGCCACCCGCGCCGGTCAAACTGAACCTTCTACCGGAAAGCTGGCGACGGCGCCGGTTGCAATTGATAAAGCAAGCCGAATGGCGAAGACGGCTTCTTTGGATAGGCGGGGCTTATGGCGCGCTTCTCTTACTCTTGCTGGCGTATCTCGGCCTATTGCGGTTTCAGATAGCGCGCCTTGACAGGCGTATAGCGCAGGACGCGCCTGGGACTGAGTTCGTGCGCGCGACAGAGGCAAAGTGGAAAGCGCTCGCACCGGCGATAGACGGGCATTACTATCCAGTTGAAATCCTGCTGCATCTTTTTGAAAGCCTGCCCTCCGCCGATGTGCGCATCACGGCGTACAACCAGTCGGCGCGGCAGATTTCCGTCGACGGCGAAGCGAACACGGCTGCTCTGGCGTACCAATTCATTGAGAAAATAAAGAAAAATCCAGACTTGCGAGCGTTTCAATTTGACATGGCTGCGCCTCGCATTTTGTCCAATAACCACGCGCAGTTTCGAATAGAAGGAAGAGCAAAATGATGCCGGCGTGGTACCACCGAATGAATCCACGCGAGCGCGTGCTCTCATGGATAGTTGCCGGCACTGTCTTCGTGCTGCTCAATCTTTGGATTTTGAGTCGGGTCCTGGGCGCACTCGGAGGTGCGCACAAGGAAGTGGTGGAACGTCGAGCCAAGTTAGCAGAGCAAGCTCTCTACGTGAAAGAACGAGATCTCTGGACGAAACGCGAGGAATGGATCCGGAAGCATCAACCGGTCCTCAATAATCCGGCAGAAGCCTCCGCCCTGCTTGATCAACTAAGGGAGGTGGCTGGCAAATACAACGTCCTCATCGAGAATCCAGCAATTGGTTCGGGGGAGACCACTCCCTATCATCAAACGGTTTTTGCTTCGATTGAAACTAAAAGTCCGTGGCCGCCGCTCGTACATTTCCTTTACGATGTGCAACGACCGGACACTTTTATCGTGTTCGAAAATGTTAATCTGGTCATCGATGGTAGTGATCCTACAATGATGCGCGGCAAATTTAAAATCGCCCGCTGGTTTGCACCGGCGCAACGAACCAAGTAATAATAAGGAATAGACTTATGAAATATTCTATTACCCTAACGTTGATTCTCGCTCTTCTCGGGGTGATCCACAGTCAGGCTGAGGAAGTTTTGCCGCCACAGTTTAATTTCGATCGCTACTCAAAGATGGTGGATCATTCGCCGTTCGCAATCGCTACGGCGATGGCGGCGCCTGCGGCTACACCCGATTTTGCAAAAGATCTTTACATCGCGAACGCCGCGCGTTCACCCGACGGCGATATGGTGACGCTCGCTTCCACTTCCGACCACAATTTCAAGAAATATCTTACGACCAGGGAACCAGTGGACGGATATAGCATAGCCAATATCGAATGGTCGGACAAAGTGGGCGCGACCAAGGTGACAATTAGCAAGGATGGAAATTTTGCGACTATCACATTTAATCAGGCGCTCTTGTCGCAGCCCGCGCCGAATGCAGGTGTTGTGTCCAGAGCGTTAACGCCGCCCATGCCTGCACCGATGGTCACTAACCCTGCTAGCGTGCCTAACCCAGTCTTACCGAAGTTACCTGCTGGCGTGCCCGCGGAAATACAACAGTTGATGCCCTCTCGAGACGCCGCTCGGCCCCGTTCGCGTGGCTTGATTCAGCGGAACCCAGGAATGCCAGGAGCGTCATCCAAGGTGCCTTCTCGGGCACCGCCCGCGAAGAACTAGGGCTCAAGGGTCGCACAGCGGCTAACCGCCACCCCAATCGTCATCTCCTGTGTCCGCTTGCCGGTCGGGTCCTGCCGAAAATAAATCGTAGCCGCCCGGGTTTTTCATACCAGGATTGCGATAAATATAACCGTTACCCCAGGGATCTGTTGGCATTTCTTTGAACAACTGATACCAGCGAGCAGGTCGCGGGTCGTTCTGCGGTTGGGTCACCAGCGCCTGCAAACCCTGTTCCGTTGTTGGATAAAAACCGTTCATGCTTTCGTAGAGTTGCAGCTGCGTTTTGATCGCCTGAACGTCGGCTTGCACGCGCATGCTTTTGGCGATCGCAGTTGTATTGCCGAGTTTTGAAATCGCTACTCCTAGTATGATCACAATGATGCTCACCACGAGCATGATCTCCAGTAGCGTGAAGCCCTGTTGTTTTCTTTTCCTTCTCATTTAAATAAAGGAGTAACCCTCCCTCCTGTGCGCGATTACACTACCCGGGTCTTCAAGAATTGCTAGCGACTGGTGCGCAAAAGATAATCCGACTTGTCCCAAATATACTTTAATTGAATCTGCGTCGCGCGGATGGCGGATGACCCGCTGCCAACTCCGTTGGCGATAACCAGATCATTCGGTCCCACTTTCAAGGCTGTGGCCGGCAAAATTTTCTGGGCGCGCAGCCACCCGGTATAATGAAAACGCATTTGCGTCGTAAGCGGTTCCATTTCGCCGCGGTAACCCGGGTCCGCCAGCTCCGGCAGCGTTAGAGAAACCGGCCCAATATCCTGGCCATTAACAAAAATTTCCGGTGCAGCATCAATGGCAGGATTGGCGATTTCGAAAGTGAGCAGTGCTGTCAGCGGTTGCGCTTCAATTGGAAATTGAAACACGGCGTTTTCCCGAGTTTCTCCATCAATCCGGATTGGGTCAGGGGCGAGAGTTGCAGTGACGGTTCCAAAGTTCTCAACGTCCTCGGGGGGCGCGTGTAGCGCCGGCGCCGATGAGAACGGTTCGGGAATCACATCGCGATGTTCCGCGTTCACCGGATGCGCTACTTCACTGGTTGTCATCCAATCGAGATAAGCTGCCCGGATCGTCTTTCCATCACCGGGCACCTCGATATCGATAGCGGAGGCCCCGGTCATCGGGATCAGAACCGAATCTGAGCTGGGCAGATTCATTCCCACACCCAGAGCGCCTGAACGCAAAATGTGTGTGCCAGATTCATCCCACGCGATTAGTTCAGGCTGCTGATTTTGTTTGTCATCGAAGAACAAACGGAAAAAAAGAACGTGATAATCGGAACTTGGCTGCGCCACGCGAATGCGAAAGATGCTCTTCGAAGTACCACCGCCTTCCGTCGCCTCGCCCGGCAAAAGAGTGAGCGCTTCGACCCATGCCGGTGCATTTTGGGTTTTTGAATTTCGAGGCGCATTTTGGCGCAAATCAAGCCAGGCGCTTTCGGGCAGAGGTTGCGGAGTGATTTCAGCGGGCGAGGGCAGGGCCTCGCTCAAAGCTTCCTGCGCGCCTACGCGGCAAACCGCAGCAAAGAAGATCGCAAGAGCAACGCGACTTAACATTGAGCTCGCGAGGTTATTCGCGCACAACCTGCTTTGCAAGCTTTCAGTTTTCAATGCGGCCTGAATTGCAAACTGTGTGTCATTTCAAACACCGCCGACAGAATGCTGAAAACAACGAGCCCAACGAGAACGGCAATTATCACGATGATGATTGGTGGAATCAATTGCGAGATTACGCCAACGCTCCGGTCAAGTTCGCGCTCATAAACGTCAGCAATAGCTTGCATGGTCTCGGCGAAATGCCCGGTTTGTTCTCCTACTGCCATCATGTCGGTAAACAAATCTGGAAACATTTTTTGCTCTTGCAGAGCAGCGGAGAGTGTCGCGCCATCGATGACTGCCCTGCGCACCTCCCGGAGCTTAAGTTCGAGAAAACGGTTGCCGGCGATTTCAGTCACCAGATCAAGCGCACGAAGGAGCGGAATTCCATTTTCGATCAAAGTTCCCAGTGTTCGCGAGAATTGCGCGTAGTAACTGTGGCGAATGACCCGTCCGTATCCAGGGACTAGCAACCGGAACCGGTCCCATCCGATGCGCCCTTCCTCACTGCGGACCAAGGCGCGGAAACCGATGATGGCGCCGACCAGTACTAGCAGGCCCACCCACCAATAGCCCGTGATCGCATGGTGAATTTGCAGCAAAATCCGCGTAGGCAATGGAAGCGCGCCGCCAGTTTGGGCCATAAACCCGCTCAACTGCGGCACCATGAACGTGATAAAAATAGTAACGAGAACGGCGCCAGCCAGCGCGAGAAATGCCGGATAAATCAAGGCTTGTTGCACGCGATCTCGCAGTTCTTTTGCCTGCGTCAAATGCTTCACTACCCGAAGCAGAATTTGCGGGAGCGCACCGCTAGCCTCGCCCGCAGCCACCAAATTTACATAAAGCGGCGGGAAAATTCGCGGTAGCTCACTCAAGGCCTGTGAAAAACTACGGCCGTCGACCAGGCCCTGATGCAACGTATGAGTCATTTGCTGAACGCGTGGCTGCTTCAAACGTTTTTCCAAAACCGACAACGCTTCGTCCAGCGTCATCCCTGCTTGCAGCAAATGGGCAAGCTGCTCGGTAAAAATGAGCAATTGCCCGTGCGGAATCTTTAGGTTCTTCGTGGGAGCCGCCGGCGAATCGGGCGGCGATTTCTTTCCGAATTGCGTTTCGGGTTTCCGGCCGCCCCAGATCCGCTGCATAAAAATGGGTCCGCCCGCACCGTCTCGTTGGATCGCCTTGGGCTCTGGCTCGACTAACTCGATCCGGACCGGAATGCATTGCTGCGATTCAATTTGGCGGATGGCGACAGCTCGATCTGCGCAATCGAGCACGCCCTCAACAAGGCCGCCCTGCGAATTGCGGGCACGATAAGCAAACTGTGGCATCGGCGTGGAAAATAATCTGAAACGGGAAATCGGAAACTGGAATCTAGCTCCGCCAAGTTGAACCGATAAAACGTTACAAAGTTGAAAAGATTCTTTCGGGGAACGTAACGTTTTACAAATCACCGGGCGCTGGCGTCACTGCACTACGGCGCGGCAAGCGTGGGCTTGCCACGATGTAACGTTTTAACGAATCCCGACTCACCTAGGTAAAAATTTTACTTGTCATGCCGTCGGAATCTGATAAGAGCGCCCACCATGAAGTGTGCAGCAGTGACCGTAGTTGTTTCCATTGCGTTCGCTTCGCAAGCGTTCGCGGTGTTACGACCGCTGTTCCCAGCGAAAGCGGGCCCGCCGTTTGGCGCTGAAGCGATCACAACAGGAAACACTTCAGTCCAACATTCTGCGAAACAAGCGCCTGCTACAGCGCCGAGGTAAGGCGTGTATCAGCCGCGAAGCGCAGGCGCTGGCCTGCGTGACAGGAGATTTCTCACCTTCGTCGTCAGGCTTCGCTCGCCGCAATTGAAAGTGGCGGGGGCGGGAATGGAGCCGGTGGGGGCCGAGCGACATAGACGAAGCCCGCTCGGGTGAGCTTTCGGGAGAAAGCGAATCAATCGAACCGGCCCGTGAAACAAAGGCCACGGTGTCCATCAAATCCGAGCGCGTTGTAAAGGCGGGGGCGGGGATCGAACCCGCGAATAGCGGTTTTGCAGACCGCGACCTTACCACTTGGCTACCCCGCCATTTTTCACTCTGAAAGGGTCGTTTCTCCTATAGAAACGCCGCTTTTTGAGCATCCTCTCATTGTAACACAAGAAAACGCAAAATAACGCGATTTTACTTGTTTTCACGGCAACAGTGTGGCAACGGTTTGGCATGAGACAACGTAAAATCAGGGTTCGAAGATACAGCGACAGCAATCGCCCGCATCTAAAATTCGTCGTGAATTATCGCGAAGAAGGAAAGCGGAAACGAAGTTTTTTTGAAACCGAAGTACACGCAAAAACGTTTGCCTTTTCCAAGAATATCGAGTTGCAACGTAACGGCAGTGAACACGCAGAGTTTCCAACGGTGCTCCGCATCATGGCGCAAGATGCGGTCGAACAATTGAAACCGTTCGGCAAGACGATCCCTGATGCGGTGCAACATTACGTGGCGCACTTAAAAGCGAGTGGGAAATCATGCACGGCGCAGCAACTCGTTAGGGAACTGCTCAAAGCAAAAGAGTCAGACGGCGTGGTGGAAAGTCATCTGCGCGATATTCGCTGTCGCTTGCGCGTATTCGCTGAGAAGTTCGCCGGGCAGATGGTTGCCACGATCACCGCGAAGGAGATCGACGACTGGTTGCGTTCGCTTCCCTTCTCGCCGTTCACGCGCAATCGCTATCGGCAACTTGCGGTGCTAGCATTCAACTTCGCGGTGCGCTCTGGCTACGCCACTACCAATCCGGCTATGGGCGCGGCCAAAGCGAAGGTCGTTGGCAAAGCACCCGGCATTCTCACCGTTACCGAGACCGCTCGCCTTCTCGAAGCCGCTTCGCCCGACATCCTGCCGTATCTGGCGATTGGCGCATTCGCCGGGTTGCGCCGCGCAGAGTTGGAACGACTGGACTGGAGCGAGATCGATTTCGAGAGCGGATTGATCGAAGTCAAAGCGCAAAAGTCCAAGACCGCGATGCGCGGGTTCGTGACGTTGCAGCCGAACTTGCGCGAGTGGCTGTTGCCGGTGCGTAAACACAAGGGCGAAGTCACACCAGGAGATTTCAATGAACAATTTGTTCAAGCGCGTAAGGCCGCTGGAATAGTAAAATGGCCGGGCAATTCGCTGCGCCATTCGTTCGCCAGTTATCACTTGGCGCACTTCAAGAACGCCGCCGCTACAGCGTTGGAACTTGGACATCACGACAGCCGGATAACGTTCGCCCATTACCGCGAACTGGTGAAACCGAAAGAAGCGGAGCGTTACTGGCAGATCACGCCTAGCGCCGGCGTTTCTTCAAAGGTCGTTTCTTTGTCGGCTTAGGCGTCGGGTGCTGCAATTGCTTAGAAACGGATTCTATCTCCTTGTCGCGTGCCAATACCTCTTTCAATGCCGCGATTGCCATGCCGTTATTTACGTGGCCCGGGCCTGAGTACTGATAGATTTTTTCGTCCATGCCGAATTCGCGCTGAAGTGAATCAAGCGCGGTGTGCACCTTGTAGTGCGCCATGTAGTAATCCTTCTTGGCGCTCGCGCTTTCCAGAATTGCAATAAGGCGAGCGCAAAAACCAAGTTTATCAAAATGCCGGAACACTGAAGGCGGCTGATCGTGCGGAGTTTTCTCAGCTTGGGCGCGCTCAAAAATCGCGCGGCTATATGGTTCTCCTCGCCCTGAGATCGGCGGCGCGACGGGGTCTCCTTTCAGTAGCCATTCGAGAGAGATACCTGTCTCGTGAAACATCTTCGTAGCCATCGCCGGGCTTAATCTAAGGGTTCCCGCCTCAAGATGGCGGATGGTGTGGATGGACTTGCCCATGATGTCGGCCCATTTCCAATCTGTTTCTCTAGCGATTGAACGAACAACGGCCGCAGTGGTTTTAAGAGTCGATTTCATGTCGCAAAATATCACATGCGAATTAAACATGAAAGAAGTACTTGTCGCCTTCTGTTCGCATGGGCAATATGCACGCGAATGAAGAAACTGTTAAACATACGGGAACTTTCCGAGCAAAAAGGCCGACCAGTGCGTCAGCTTAGAACACTCGCGCAAGCGAGGAAAATTCCATTCTATAAGCTCGGCCACCGAACGATTTTGTTCGACCCCGAAAAAGTCGAACGGGCGCTCGCGAAATTTGAAGTCGCAGCAATCGGCGCAAAATGATCGCCTACTGCGGACCGCCTAAAAAAAGGAGGGCGCACCGCCAGGCGCGCCCTGTTGAACTCCCCTCGAGTCGCGAATTGTCAATCACAGCTCGCGGCGGCTCAAGCGTTTTCAAGGAGACGCCGATGGCGCAATGGATCCGGCGGCTCAGGGGAAACAGGGCGGAGCAATGAGCCGGGGAACATTCGACCGGCGAACGCTAAAAGCCGCGGTTGCGCTTTTGGATATTGCCTGCGCGGAACAACCGATCACGTTGCGCGGTTTGTTTTATCGCGCAGTTAGTGCCGGACTTTACCCGGACACAAGTCAGCGTCACTACGAGCAATGCGGCCAGATCGTTTTAAAACTGCGGCGCACTGGTTTGCTTCCTTACCAGTGGATCGTCGATAGCACGCGGCGTCGCCTGAAACCCTCTTCATGGAGCGGGCTTGATGATTACGCCGAGACGGTCGCGAACGCTTACCGGCGGGACCTGTGGGCGCGCCAGAAGGATTATATCGAGTTCTTTATTGAGAAAGACGCAATGGCCGCGGTGATCGAGCCGGTGACGGCTACGTATGATTGTCACTTAAACGTAATCCGTGGCAGCGTGAGCGAGACGTTCGCCTGGAATGTCGCGGCTGAGTGGAACTCGATCCAGAAGCCGATTTTCGCCTATTACCTCGGCGACCACGATCCGTCTGGTTTGCAGATCGAGGAAAATCTCGAATACAAGTTACGAAACTTCGGCGGGTATGCGGATATTGAATGGAACCGTATCGCGATCACTGACGATCAGTTCGACCGCTCTGATCTTCTCGGGTTCCCGGTTAAACCGACAATTCAGCGATCCGTGCGCGACGAGTACATCATTCAGTATGGCGACCGCTGCGTTGAGATTGATGCGCTGCCAGCTAGTGAGGTTCGCGAGCTTGTAGAGGAAACAATCGAGAGCCACATCAACGCCGGGGAATGGGCGAAGCTACAGGAAACCGAGCGGCTTGAACGCGAGAGCATTCGAAGTTTGAGGCTAGACCCGATCTTGAATGGCAACGGCGCAAGGGAGGCGCAATGAACATCGCATCCCAGGCAGCGCAGGACGTGGCCGCTCCACCATATGGCCTCGAAGCAGAGCAAGGCATCTTGGGCTCCATGCTGCAAACACACGGCGGCAGTGAAGCAATTGCCGAAGCGAGCGTAAAGATCCGCGCGGAATATTTTTTTGTTCCGGCGCATCGGGAGATTTTCACCACGATTTGCGATTTGTGGAACGCCCAAAAAGGAATCGATTTAATCACCGTCACCAATGCCCTTCGTGACCGTGGCGAGCTGGAAAAAGTCGGGGGGCCGGCATACGTCGCTGAATTGGCGACGTTCGTTCCTACCGCGGCCAATGTCGGCCATTACATCGACATCGTTTGCGACAAATACATTCTCCGCGAAACCAGGCGCGGCTGTGAAATTGCAATCAGGCGGACAACAGAAGCGCAAGAGAACGAAGTACCATCCGCGATACTCGATGAACTTGAGGGGCGCATCGCGTCACTGCGTTCGTTGCATGGGAGGAACGGCGACCGGCCGGTCTCGATTATTGCACTGGCGGAAACGCCTCCGGAAGTTTTTGAGAAGGATAATCTCCTGGGCAACCGGTTCCTCTGCGTTGAAGGCGGGATGCTCTTTGTCGGTCCCTCCGGCATCGGCAAGTCCAGCGCGGGCGTGCAGATGGACATTCTATGGTCGCTTGGTCGGTCAGCTTTCGGCATCCATCCGACAAGACCTTTGAAAATTTTGTGTGTTCAAGCCGAGAACGACGGGGGCGACCTTGCCGAAATGGCCCACGGCGTTTGCGACCATCTCAATCTCACCGAGGGGGAGCGCAAGCTCGTTCATGAGCGGGTAATCTACGTTAACGAAAAGGCTGCGACCGGCGATCAATTTCTTCGCCTCATCCGGCGGCTCGTGAGGAAATACCGGCCAGACATTCTTCGCGTTGATCCGCTCCACGCATACGCGGGCGGCGATGTCTGCGACCCTGCGATCACGACACCCTTCTTGCGCAACGGCCTCAATCCGATCTTGCAGGAATTTCGGTGTGCAGCGATCATCTCCCACCACACGCCAAAAACCACCTACCGCGACACCAGCAAATGGAACGCGACCGACTGGATGTATGCCGGAGCAGGCAATGCAGATTTAACGAACTGGGCGCGTGCGATCTTGGTGATCGACTCAACTCGCGTTCACGGCGCTTTCACCTTCCGGGCAGCCAAGCGAGGCAGCCGTATCGGATGGGCCGATGATGACGGCCACCGTGTTTACGACCAGTTGTTTTGTCATCATGCCGGTGATTCAATTTTCTGGCGGGACGCGACTGAGGAGGACATCGAACGTGTCGCGCTGGCAAAAGGGAAGCGCGGCGAGCCACTAAAAACGAGGGCAGATTTGAAGGCGCTCGTGCCACTCGACGAAGAAATACCAAAACTAGCGCTCATACAGCGCGCCATCATGAACGGATTCGGATTGAACTATGCGAAGCGCCTTTTGGCCGAGCTGGTCGCTAACAAAGAACTTCACGAGGTACGCAGATCGCGCAAAGGAACCTGCGCGGAAGTGTTGATAACCCGACGTGAAGAAACCTTGACCTGATGAACATTTTTAGAGACTCGAACGCAGTTTGTAATTTGCCGTGCAAGTCTCGTTCAAGTCCACTTGGTCGCAAACCCCGGAGACCAGAGAGACAGACTCGCACGCACACCCTTATAAGGGGTGCGTGCGAGTGTGTGTCTCTCACCGCGTGTTAGTCAGCTTGAAGACCTAAACAATGAAAACCGTCCACGTCCTCAAAATGTCATGCGGCGTGACCGTCACAGCCACGTTCGACGAAGAAACCGCGGACTTCTCGTGTCGGTGGCGACCGGCCCCGCCATGGAAGCCAAGCAAAGCTAGGAAAGTTCTCGCCGAATACGAGCCGTGGAGAGACGCGATATTCGAAGCGTGGGCTGAGCGCACGGGAAAGAAAGTGCTGATGGTGACATTATGAAAAACAAAACCTTAGCGCCCCGTAGCCTACGATCCCCTCATATAAAACAGCCCGTCCCCCCGTCACTCTTGAGGGACTTATGAATAGTGAACCTCCACTAAGAATACGCACCGTCATCTCGTGATGCCCACACTCGCACCGTCACCGAAAACGGCTCAAGCGCGGGTCCTAGGTCGGGTGAGTGATGGTCGGCAGTGGATTCCACTGTCGTCGTTTTCTAGGGGTTATGTTTGCTCTAGTGGCAGCATGACCGGTTTTGA
>WNGI01001535.1_pt1 | contig 19340 bp, 20 predicted proteins | sample 5400621 | NCBI WGS metagenome assembly WNGI01 (sample SAMN13153374, study PRJNA577476) | soil metagenome | isolation source: 20 cm soil or saprolite under Garry oak tree replicate 1 | place: USA:California | collected 2016-06-15
GAGCGGCGGCCGCGGTGGCGGATGATCGCCCAGAGCGGCAGATACCTACTTCCTGCGAATCGCACGACCAGCGGATTGAAGATCTGAGCGAGCGGACCGAACACCCTCGCGATCGGCGCCTGCCGATCGTGCGAGCGAGTTGCGGCCTCTGAGTTCGCCATCACAAGTCTCCCCAAAAAAGAGTTCGTGTATGATTCAATCATCTGATTGATGGAAAGTCAAGGACGCCGGCGAAAGACCGCCGAGCCCCGACGCGACGAGCTGGTTCGCGCTGCCTACGGGCTCCTCGCGGAGCGTGGGTTTGAAGGGCTTCGCACCCGTGAGATTGCAGGAGCTGTCGGCGTGAATATCGCGACACTGCACTACTACTTCCCCACGAAGGAAGCGTTGGTGAAAGGCGTCGTCCACCATGCGCTCGGGCGATTTCGGACCACGCTCACTGCCGAAGGCGGCGCGACCGATCTAGTGCGATCGCACTTCGAAGGCCTGCGTCGGCTCGGCCGCGAGGAGCCGCAGCTCTTCGCGGTCATGGGTGAGCTGGCGCTGCGGGCCGTACGAGATCCAGGGATCGCCGCGATCATGAGAGAGATCGACGAGACCTGGCACGCGACGCTGCGCGGTCTCTTGCGCCGTGCTCAGAAGGACGGCGCGCTCGACAAGAAGATCGACCCGAGTGACGCTGCGGCCCTCATCGTGGCGACGCTCAAGGGCGTGTATCTCCTGCCCGCGGGATCTCTCCGGCAGGAGCGACTGACTCAGGCGCTGCGACAGCTCGAGCGGTGGCTCGGGATCACGAGAGGCCGGACGAGCTTGGCGTCGGTCGCACCTAGGAGAACGCTGCCTCGACCGGTAGAGTGATAGCGGATGAGGATGGGCCATCGGAGCGCGCCGTTGATCGTCGTCACGGCGATCGTCGTGCTCCTCGTCGGATGCACCGCACCGGCGGCCGCCCCAAGTCCGTCGCCCGAACCTTCGCTCGCGGCCGCGACAGCCACGGCGATCCCCACGCCGGACGCGACCACAGATCCCGCCTCCCCCTGCAAGGACTGCTGGCCGCTGACCGGGAAGCCGGCGAAGCTCGGCGCGGTCGACAAGCGTCCCCTCGTGGTGAAGATCGACAACGTTCCGCTCGCGCGGCCGCATTACGGGATCACACAGGCCGACATGGTCTTCGAGATCCTGGTCGAAGGATTCGTCACCCGGCTCGCGGCCGTCTACCAGTCGCAGGACCCGCAAACGATCGGGAACATCCGTAGCGCGCGCCTCGCGGATCGCTCGCTCACGCCGATGGTCCGCGGCGCACTCGTGTACTCAGGGACGTCCACATACGAGAAGCCGCTCATCCAGGGTGATGCCTCGGATGGGAAGTACCTCGACCTCTCCGCCGACTACACGAGCGGTTATTACCGGGTGAACTTCCGCCCGGGTCCCTACGACATGTTCACGAGCGCCACCGCGATGCGCCAGGCGATCGCCGCCAAGGGCGGCGACGGTCCGCAACAGGTCCCGTCGTGGGGCTTTCTCGCGGATCCCGATCACGCGTCGACGATCGCCGGAATGAGCGCCGCAACGGCGGCGACGGATGTCACCATCCCGTACCGCGAGGACAGCTCGCGCGTCGAATACAAGTACGACCCGAAGACGCGGACGTATGCGCGCTGGCAGAACAGCGCGAGCAAGGCGGTGCGCGACGTCGACGGCGTCAACAACCAGCCGGTGGCCGCCTCCAACGTGGTGATCGTCCACACCGAGATCTGGGAGGTCCCGCAGATCGTCGACGCCGCGGGCGCGCACGCGCACGACATGCGTCTCACCGGCACCGGGACGGCCACGATCTTCCGCGACGGGCTCCGCCAGGAAGGCACATGGTCGCGGGCGACCGACAGCGACCTCTTCACCTTTAAGAACGCGGCCGGCGAGCGGATCCTCTTCGATCAGGGCCAGACGTGGGTCCACGTCGTCCCGAACGGCTGGGAGATCACGAGCTCCTAACGGAGCGGATCCAAGCCCGCGGTCCAAACGTAGAAGATTCGCCATCGTCCATCATCGAGACCCACCACGAAGAAGTTCACCGGCGCCGGACCCCACGCGCCGCCGGGCGGTGACTCAAACGACCATCCGGCCTGGATCTGCATCCGACCGCCGAACTCCGAGACCCGATCCAGCCGGAAACCCGTGGCGTGTGGCAGATCCGCCCAACCACCCCAGCCCGTTCCCTCGGCGCCGAGCGCGTCCGACGCGAAGCAGTCGAGTACCGCATCGCGGTCACGGCTGCCGATGAGCGCCACAAGGCTCCGGACCGTGTCCTCGGGCCGCGTCTCCGGCTTCGCGCATGCGCCGGCTTTCGTCCGCGTGAGTGGATACGCCGGTGACGGAGCACCGGTCGGATCGAGCGACCACGCGATATGCAGGAGGTCGTCGCCGCTAAACCGCTCCGACGCGATCTGCAGCGTGTATCTGCTCTCCTGCCAGCGAACGCGGCGAAGCGCAGGTTTGGCCGGGTCGGTATTGACCGAGTATGGGAAGGCGACGACAGCCGCCACACCCCGGACGCGTACGCCGAGGCCGGACTCCTCGCCGAGCTTGACGTCCGGCGCCGGCCCGAGCGCGAGGACGATCTCGCCCCCGCTCGACGCGGTATAGGCGACCGCGTAACGCGGATCCTGCGCATCCGCGCTCAGGACGCGCAACTGCACCTTCGACCGATCGATGGATGAGGGCATCCACGTCGGACGCGTGAGCGGAGCAGCGCTCGGCAATTGGGCGCGGACGCGAGTCCAGATCTGCTCCTCGTCCGCGATCAGCAGCACCGCCGTGGCCGCGGTCGCACTCGAACTCGCCGATGCGATCGCGGTAGCCGCTTCGGTCGCCGGAGGCTTCGACGCGGGTGAAGTGCAAGCGGCGCCGACAAGAACGAGGCCCGCGATCGCTCTCTTCACGATCGGAAAAGACCTTACAGGTAGTTCGCCTATCGACGGAGCCGAGCTCCGAGATCGTCGTCCGACCCAGAGCTTCAGAAAGTCGGCGTGTCGCCAAAGCGAACGGCTTGTCGCGAAGACACCCTATTGAGAGGACTACGTGGGGGTCCGAGGGGGTATGCCCCTTCGAACGCTGTAGCGTTCCGCTCTACTCCTCGTTGTGTAGTTCGTGGGGAAGAACGCCCCGTCCGCCGCGGGTCCGACCCGCCGGACGGTGCTCGTGACCGCGCTCACCGCGGCCGCCGGCGTGGCGACGGCCCGTCTTCTGGGACTTCGCGATCTCGGCCGGGTGGCCAGCGCTCTAAATATCGCGGCCACCGATCCCATGACCGACGCGATGGCCGGCGACGAGATGGACATGGGCACGACGACCATGGATCCCACCGATCCGATGGACATGTCATCGCCCGAGCCGATGCCCGAGGCCGCCCCGACGTCCGCTCCCAGAGCCGCACCGGCGGTCGCGCCGACAAGGGCGCCGATCACACGGCAAGAGCTGGTCACCGGCATCGCTCCGCCCGACCTCGCGTCGGGCCTCGACTGGGTCGCGCCGCTGGACAGAGAGAGCGCGAAGGTCGGGCACCTCCTCCGCCGAACGACGATCGGCGTAAGCGCCGCGGAGCTCGATCGGGCGATGACCGAGGGTTACCAGAAGACGGTCGCGCGGCTCGTGGACACGCCGGTGGCCGAGCCGCCCGCCTTGCCGAGCGCGGAGAACGCGACGAGCGCGGCCTACGTGAAGCTCGGCGACCTCCAGACCTGGTGGGTCGACTGGATGGTCAAGTCACCGACGCCGTTCGCCGAGGCGCTCACGCTCTTCTGGCACGGCCACTTCACGAGCGACTACCGCAAGGTCGGGCTGGGCTCGCCATTCATGTACTGGCAGAACCTCACCTGGCGACGTATGTCGCTCGGCAAGCTCGGCGACATGCTCTTCCAGGCCACGACGGATCCCGCGATGCTCCGCTACCTCGACCTCCTGACGAGCACAGGGAAGTCCCCGAACGAGAACTTTGCCCGCGAATTCCTGGAGCTCTTCACGATGGGAGTCGGGAACTACATCGAGGACGACGTCAAGGCTGCGGCGAAAGCGCTCGCCGGATGGCGCCAGCCGCAGACGCAGGCGATGGTGGACGCGAGGCTCGCGGCGCTCGCGAAGCAGAACAAGCCGCTGCCGTCGAACCCGCCGAAGGCGGACCCGGTCAAGACCGGCATCTTCGATGCGACGCGCGCGTACACCGGGACGCTGACGATGCTCGGCCGGACGGGTGCATTCGACACGAAGGGTGTGATCCAGCGCGTCCTCGAGCAGGACGCGACCGCGACCTTCATCACCAGGAAGCTCCTCACCTATTTCGCGGCACCGGCGCCTTCTCCCTCGTGGGTGGCGCGACTCTCCGGGAGCTACCGCAGGTCGGGGTACGACACGCGCGCGCTCGTGCGCGACATGCTCCTCAGCCCCGAGTTCACAGCGCCGGAAACCTATCGCGCGCTCGTGAAGTCACCGACCGAATACATGGTCTCCGCGGCCAAGGCCGTGGGCTCACAGACGCTCACGCGGACGATCCTCGTGAACGCGAACGGTCTTGGCCAGACCCTCTTCGATCCGCCGAGCGTGGGGGGCTGGGGCGACAACGACTACTGGATCTCGTCGAACACGATGCTGCAGCGCGCGAACTTCATCACCACCGCGCTCGGCCAGACGAAAACGCTGCCACTCACGGCCGGCGCTGATCAGCGCCTGCTCGAGGGGGTCCTCGGTCCGCGGACGGCCGCAGAGCTCGCGGCGACCAAGGACGAGCGCAAGCGCTGGTACGTGCTGCTTGCGAGTCCGGAATTCAACCTGAAATAGGTGCAGTGATGGCATTCGAGACCGGCATCAACAAGATCTCGCGGCGAGAGTTCATGAAGAACGGGCTCGTCTTCGCCGCGGGGGCGGCGGGTCTTGCGGCCGGATATGCCGCGGTGCCGGATGTCTTCGCGCGCGCCGTCTACAGCGCGAAGAAAGACGGCGTCATGAACGACAAAGTCCTCGTGATGATCCAGCTCGCCGGCGGGGCCGATGGCCTGCAGACGGTGATGCCCCTTCAGGATCCGCGGATCCGCACGCTCCGCCCGCGCCTCTCGGCGGCCGTCGATCAAGCGCTCCCGCTCGCGAACACCACGCTCGGTCTCAACCGCAACCTTCGCGGGATCAAGGGTCTTTACGACCAGGGCAAGGTCGCCATCGTCAATGGCGTCGGCTATCCCAAGCCATCGCTCTCGCACTTCGACTCGATCCGCGTGTGGGAGACCGCGGACCCGACACGTAAGCAGATGGATGGGTGGCTGGGCAAGACGATCGCGAAGAACTACGACTCACAGGGCCACCCGCTGGTGGGCTGCGCCTGCGGCACGAGCGAGACGCCCGGCGCGCTCCGCGACCTCCAGGCCACGCTCAGCGTGGTGAATGGCGAGAACAGCTTCAAGTTCAACGGCCAGGATGCTGACCGGGTCATGGGCGCGGTCTACAACGGCACCCCGGGCATCTACGGGGCGCTTTTCGACACCTCCGTGTTCACAGCGCGCGACACCGTCGCGCGCCTCCGCACCGCGCACGAGCGCTATGTCCCGAAGGCGAAGTACAACGACAACGTCGGCCTCGTCTACAGCTCCAAGAACCAGCTCGGTGCGGCGCTGCAGCTCGCGGCGGAGCTCGTCATCTCGGGCGTCGGCGCAAAGATCCTCCACGTCACGCTCGGCGGATGGGACACGCACGACCAGCAGCTCAACCGGCACGACCAGCTGATGGCATATGTCGACCAGGCGGTCACCGCCTTCCACGAGGACATCGCCGCGTACGGGATGGCCGACCGTGTTCTCGTCGCGACGTGGTCCGAGTTCGGCCGCCGTCCGCAGGAGTCCGCGAGCGCCGGGACCGATCACGGGACCGCGTCGAGCATGTTCATCGTGGGCGACGGTGTCCGGGGCGGCGTGTACGGGCAGATGCCGAGCCTCGCCGCGCTCGATCGGGGCGGGAATCTCCAGCACACGGTCGACTTCCGCTCCGTCTACCAGGAGATCCTCGCGTCCCACCTCCTCGTCGACCCGCGTGAGGTGCTCGATCAGACCTTCGAGCGCCTCCCGTTCGTCAAGACGGCCTGAGCCGATGCCCGCCTGGGCTCTCCGCATCCTGGCCATCGCGATCTCCGGGCTGACGATGCTTGGATCGTCTAGCTATGTGCTGGCGCACCCGTTCAACTCGGCCGCGCCGCTTCGTCCGCCGGTGGCGAAGGATCCCGAAGCCCGGGCGACACTCCAGCCGACTCCGACGCCGACCCCATCTCCCACGCCGAGTCAGACGCCGTCACCCACGCCCACGAAGACCGCCGCGCCGACGAAGACCGCCCTGGCGGTCGCGAAGGCCACGGCAACGGTCGTGCCGACGGTGCGGACGGCGACACCCGCCCCGCGCACACCCGTCCCCACCCCCCGGCCGACGCTCGTGCTCAACTCAGGAGTGAAAATGACTGCTGTGCCGAAGGTGACGCTCACGCATAGTTCGTAGCGTTGGACGATCTGACCTTCTGGTTCGCGGCCCGCGCGACCGGACTCACGGCTTTCGCGGCCATCTGCATCTCGGTCGTGTCCGGAGAGGCGCTGCGCACCTCGGTGCTCGACTTCCTCGCGTCGAACCGCGCCATCCGGAAGCTGCACGACTTCACCACGCCGCTCTGGATCCCGCTCGTACTCGCGCACATCGTCACACTCGTCCTCGACAAGACCGCACGGATCGCGCTCCGTGACGCGATCGTGCCCTTCCAGGTCGACTACGGCTGGTGGCAGATCGGCCTCGGGACCCTCGCGTTCGACATCCTCATCGTGGTCACGGTGACGAGCTGGCTGCGGAAGTACATGAACAACACGCTCTGGCAATGGATCCATCGCACGAGCTACATCGCGTTCGCCGCGATCTTCTTCCACGCGTTCTTTTCGGGGACGGACTTTGGAGCGCCGCTCGTGTCGGCCATCGCGTGGTCGTCCGCGCTCGCGCTCGCGATCTTCGGCATGGCGCGGCTTCTCTGGGGCCGGCTTCCCGCCTGATGCCGGTCGTCACGCATACCGGCGACGTCGCGCTGGCGCGCGCCGAATACGACCGCCGATCGGGCGCCAATCTCCGCTACGCGCTGCGGAAGCGCTTCTCCTGGATGCAGCGCTACCTCGGTCCGACGGCATTCGCGGTCGAGGTGGGATGCGGCGCGGGCTTCAGCGAGCGGTTCCTCAAGGTCGGCCGCCTCGAGCTCACCGACGCCGAGCCGCATCCCTGGGTGGCGCGCGTGGTCGACGCGACGGACCTGCCTTACGCCGACGCGAGCGTCGATGTGCTGATCGCGAACAACGTGATCCACCACCTGGCGTTCCCGGATCGCTTCCTGCGCGAGGCCGGGCGGGTGCTCCGACCGGACGGATATCTCCTGGTGCAGGAGTGCAACCTCGGTAAGACCACCGAATGGGCGCTGCGGCTCACCGGGCATGAAGGCTACGACTGGTCCGCCGATCCATACGACGCGAGCCGTCCGTGCAACGATCCGAAGGATCCCTGGAGCGCGAACTGCGCGATCCCGAATCTGCTTTTCGACGACCTCGCAAAATTCACGCAGCGCTACCCGATGTTCGAGGTGACCGAGGCGGGCCTCTCGGAGTTCTTCATCCACTTCAACAACGGCGGCATAAGCGCGCGCGTTCCGTACCTTCCCCTGCCTGAGGCCGCCCTCCGTGTGATGGACACGATCGACGACGTCCTCGTCGCGGTCGCCCCGCGTTTCTTCGCGGCGCAGCGCCGCATCGCTCTTCGCCGCGTCTAGCGCGAGCGGAGGCGCCAGACCGGCCATCCGCTCTGCCGGAGCACCCCGACCTGTTCGTAATTCGCGTCGACGAAATCGATGATGCGTGAGGTCTCGGGAAGCCACGCGTACTGCGGCTCGGGCGATGTCCACGCGGCGAACCCGGTGCGATCGAGCGGCGGCGTGACGAAGCTGTCCTTCGATGCGTCGATGATGAGGAGCGGCCTCTCGCGTGCGAGGTCGGCGACCAGCTCGTCGATGCGCGCCGGCGACGCGTAGCCACGCGTCGCGAGCGCCGCGTACTGGTACACCAGGCGCGTCGGCGAGCGGCGCTCCGCGAGCACGAGGATTTCGGCGCGCGAGCCCCAGACCAGCACCGGATCCGCGCTCGTCGTGACGGAGTCGATGTACGTGGCGGCCTCCCTCGCGGCACCGTCGTCGCGGACCGCGACGAGCCTGCCGATGAGCAACGAGGGAACGATCGCCATCGAGACGCAGGCGACGAGCACGACAAAGGAGAACCGGGACCCGAAGCGAGTGAAAAGCTTCCAGCACAGATATCCCGCAAGCACTCCCATGGCCGGGAGCCACGGCAAGAAGTAGTAGTGGTAGGCGCGCCCGGTCGAAGCGAGGACCAGCTCGATCGGCAGCGCCGCTGCGGCCAGGAGGACGATCGGCGGTCGCGGCGCGGACACCGCGGCCACCCACCCGGCGAGCGCGAGGAGAACGAGGCCCGACGGAAGAGTGAGCCGCAGGCCGAGGGCGATCGCCTCCGCGCGGCCCAGCGGGGTCGCGAATACCGAGTACGCCGCGTTGTACCGGAGCACCTGTTCAACCGCCTCGGGGAGGGCTCCCGCGATGGCGAGCCAGGCGATCACCACGAGAGCGACACCGAGGAAGGGCACGGCGATGTAGAGCGCCCGCCGAACGAGGTCCCGCCACCTACCCGAAGTCGCGCTGGTGAACAAGAGCACGAGCGCGATCGCCAGCCAGATGCCGAGGACGGTCGGCTTCAGGATCGCGGCGGCCGCTCCGAGCCCGCCCAGCGCCGCAGTCCGCCAGGTCGGCATATGCCGGGCCTCTTCTTCGGCGAATAGGCCGAGCGCTCCGAACTGCAGCGGCAGCGCGTAGAACTCGGGGAAGTTCGTCTGCAGGCCATCCTCGAGAAAGAGCCGCGGGACCGCCACGACCCAGGCGATGGTGCCGAACACCGCACCGTATGGACCGAACCCGCCGCGCACGAGCGCTCGATACGAGAGCCAGATCGCGGTCGCGAGCGTGATGGCCTGCAGCACGAACACGCCCCACACGTTCGCCCCGGCGACGAGGTCCAGGAGATACACGCCCGGAGGCTTGTGATCCCAGACATCGCGATAGGGCATACCGCCCGCGGCGATCGTGCGCGCGACATAGAGGAAGACGCCCTCGTCCTCGCTCGGGACGCGATTGGCTGGGAGATTCGGAGAGAGGACGAGGAGCGCCCCGACGACAAGCGCGGCCGCCATCGAGATCTGCGGACGGCGCCCCATCTCGCGCATCCTAGGTGCGATGCCGCGACGGATCGCCATCGTCGGAGCCGGCGTCACCGGTCTCGTCGCGGGCAGGGAGCTGGCCCGGCGCGGGTTCGCGGTGACGCTCGTCGAGCGCTGGCCGGATGTCGCGGGTCAGGCGAGCGCGTTCGAGGTCGCGCCCGGTGTCTGGCTCGAGCGCTACTACCACCATCTGTTTCCGAGCGACCGCGCGATGATCGAGCTGCACGAGGAGCTCCTTCCGGGCGAGCTCGAGTGGCACCCGTCGTCGGTCGGGATCTTCACCCGGGGTCGCGTCTATCCATTTGTCACTCCCAGGGATTTGCTCACATACGCGCCGCTCCCGCTCGCGGACCGCGTGCGGCTCGGCTTCGTCGTGCTGCGGCTCGTCGGTCGCACTGACTGGGAGCGCATGGACGACATCGGCGCGCTCGACTGGCTTCGACGCACGTGCGGCGAGCGCGCTGTCCGTTTGGTGTGGCTGCCGCTCATGCTCGGCAAGTTCGGCGACGACGCGGAGCGGATCCCGCTCGCCTGGCTCTGGTCGAAGTTCGTGCTCCGCCGCGGGAAGGGCGCGAGCGCCGGACGCGAACGGCTCGGATATCCGCGGGGGTCGTTCCGCGCCATCTGCGTCGCGCTTGCCGACGATCTGCGCAAGCGTGGCGGCGCGATCGAGCTCGATCGCGAGGTCGTCGCCGTCCGGCCGGAGGGAGATGGCTTCGTGCTCCATTGCGCGGCGCCCGGCGCATACCGCCGGCCTCTCGGCAGCGGAGAGCCCGATAGCGGTCGCGACCTTCGCGCGGACATCGTGTTGCTCACGACTCCGACCACGTCCACCGCCGCGGTGTACGAATGGCCCGCCGAGTACCGCGCTCGCCTGGAGGCGTGGACCTATCGCGCTGCGGTCGTCCTCCTTCTCGAGATGCGCCGCGCGTATCTCGACGTGTACTGGATGAACGTCGCCGACTTGGACGTCCCCTTTCTTGGGATGGTCGAGCACACCAACCTCGTCCCCGCGGATCGGTACCCGGCCCGCTACCTCTACGTGTCCAACTACGTCGCGCCGGACGATCCGCTGACGCGCCTCGGACCCGAAGCGCTGCTGCAGCACTACCTCGCCGCGCTCAAGCTCATGAACCCGTCGTTCCGTCCGGACGACGTGCTCCGTTACTGGGCCTTCCGCGAGGACGCCGCGCAGCCGGTGCCGCGTGTGGGTAACCGGCATCGCCTACTTTCGTTCGAGACGCCGCGACCGGGCGTGTTCGTGGCGAATACGACACAGATCTATCCGGAGGACCGCGGCACCAACTACAGCGTGCGGCTCGGCCGTGATGTTGCGGAAGTGATCGCGAAGCGCCACGGCTAGCATCCGATCGATGCGCCTCGGAGTCATCGTTTCGCCCGCGGCCGGGTTCAGTTACGAGGAGATCCGCGAGCTCGCCGTGAAATCCGAAATATCGGGGTTCAGCTCGTTCTGGGTCAGCGACCACTTCTTCGGCGGTCCCCGCGGCATGCCAGACCGAAACTGTCTCGAGGCATGGACGCTGCTCGCCGCGCTGGCGCGGGATACGCAGCGGATCCGCCTTGGCGTCCTCGTCGCGGCGGTCCAATACCGAAACCCGGCCCTACAGGCCAAGATCGCGGCCGGCGTCGACCACATGTCAGGCGGCCGACTCGAGTTCGGCGTCGGCGCGGGATGGAAAGAGGAGGAGTACCGGGCATTCGGGTACGACTTTCCGCCACCCGGGGATCGCGTCGATCAGCTGAAGGAGGGACTCGAGATCACCAGACGCCTCTGGAGCGAGGAGCGCGCGACGTATCACGGGAAGCACTACCGCATCGACGACGCGGTCTGCGCGCCGAAGCCTACGCAGCGCCCGCGGCCGCCGATCTGGGTCGGCGGCGAAGGACCGCGTGTGATGCGCCTCGCGGCCCGGTACGCCGACGGATTCGACCTGGGCAAGCACGGGCCCGGCGGGGCCGACCTGACGAACGAGGAGATGGCCGCCGCGTTCAACGACCTGGGATCGACGGAGCGGGCTGCGAAGCGCGAAAAGCCTCTGCTGCGTTCGCACTGGTCATCGAGCACGCTCGAGGGAGACGGCACCGCTCTGGTCGAAAAGATCCGCGGATATGCGGGCGCCGGGCTCGATCAGTACCTCTGTGGATTCCCCAAGGACCGCGCCGCCGAGATGATCGAGCGCTCGCGCGCCCGACTGATCCCCGCTTTCAGCTAGCTGATCTCGGCCTGTTCCATCCACGGCCCGGGCGCGTCCGTACACTGTTTTCAGGTGGCCACTCCCCAGACCGTCTCACGTCCCGAATACGAGGAACCCATCGGCGGAGCGCCCTTTTCGTGGCGCGCGATCTTGGAGATCGTGCAAGCGCTCGCTCTTGCGGTCGTCATCTCGGTCGTTCTCAACCTGTTCGTCGTACAGGTCACCGAGGTCCGCCAGCGATCGATGGAGCTCACGCTGGAGCAGAACGACCGCGTACTCGTGAGCAAGCTCGATTACCGGTTCGGCGGTCCGCAGCGTGGGGATATCGTCGTGTTCAATCCGCCGACCGATTCGACTATCCCTTACGTGAAACGCGTCATCGCCGTTGGCGGAGAGACGATCGACCTCCGCGACGGCAACGTTTACGTCAACGGGAAGCCCATCGAGTATGCGGAGACGCGCGGGCAGCGCACGACGCCGCAGGCGGCGAGCATCACGTACCCGTTCACCGTGCCGCAGGGCGCCATCTTCGTGCTTGGCGACAACCGGCAATCGTCGTCGGACTCGCGTACGTTCGGTTCCGTCCCGGTGCCGAACATCATCGGCAAGGTGATCCTGCGGTTCTGGCCGTTCGACCGCCTCGTTTTCTTCGAGTGGTAGTCCTCGGACCTAGCGGTCCTGTGGTCTGCTGAGCCTCAGGCCGAAGAGCTTGCTCTTCGGCCACCTCAGTGAACCCAGGCTAGCCAATCGGGCTCCCCAGCTCGGCATCGCGATCCGGCTCCAGCAGCACCACCCGGCCGTCCTCCTGCATCGCACCCAGCGTCAGGACCTCACTCTCGAACGTCGCGATGCGCCGCGGTGGGAAGTTCGTCACACAGACCACCAGGCGACCTTCGAGGTCGGCTTTGTCATACCAGCGTCGCAGAGCCGCGGAGGATTTGCGGGTGCCGTGGGGTCCGAAATCGATCGTGAGCTTGAACGAGGGGTTGCGCGCCTCGGGAAAGTCCTCGACGCGGACGATGCGGCCGACGCGCATCTCGATCTTTCGGAAGTCGTCCATCGTGGCCTGCACGTTCGTATCATCGAGCCAGTGGCCGATGTCTTCCACCGCCCGGTGGGCTGGGAAATAGTCCCCGACGAGCGAACGTTTCGGGTCCAGTGGGACGACGGAAAGGTCGCCGAATACGACTGGGAACCCCTGCGTCGCGCCTGTCCCTGCGCGTATTGCTCCGGTGAGGGGGCTTTCGCGGGCAACGTCAATCCCGACACGAAGTTCAGCGAGGCGCAGACGACCTTGAAGGAGGTCTACGTGGTGGGCCGCTATGGCCTGACGCCGGAATGGGCGGACGGTCACGACACCGGTATCTACACGTTCAAGCTGTTGCGGCGCGCCGCGGGACTCGACTCGTGAAGTTCTTCACCAAGAAGAGCGAGCTCCCTGCGGAGATCGCGGCGCGCGTGCCTCCCGGCCAGTACCTGACCGAGAAGTGGCCCGTGCTCCACTACGGGTCGATCCCGCGGTTCGACCCGAAGACCTGGGACTTCCGCGTCTTCGGCAAGGTGCTGAACGAGTTCAAGCTGAGCTGGGACGAGTTCCGCAAACTCGACGAGACGACGGTCGTCGCGGACATGCACTGCGTCACGACCTGGTCGCGCCTCGATCAGCGTTGGGAAGGGATTCCCTTCTCGAAGATCGTTGAGCTTGCCAAGCCGCTCCCCGAAGCGAAGTTCGTCATCGCGCACAGCGAGCAGGGCTTCACCGCGAACACGCCGATCGAGTTCTGCCTTCGCGACGACTGCCTCATCGCGCTGCGCGCGAACGGCGAGCCCCTCACGCCCGAGCACGGCGCGCCCGCCCGACTTGTCGTCCCACGGCTCTACGCGTGGAAAAGCGCAAAGTGGTTACGGGGGATCGAGTTCAGGTCTACCGATGCGCCCGGGTTCTGGGAGAAGAATGGGTACCACAATCGAGGCGACCCGTGGAAAGAAGAAAGGTATTGGGGTGATTGATGGCGCGAGCTAGCGCAGCTCCTGGATCGCCACCTTCCAGTCGCCGCGGTCCGCGTTGATCTTCAGGAAGAACCTTCCGTTGCCGGACCAGAAGCTCGAATCGGCGCCGCCGTTCTGGGTGCCCACCGCCTCGTAGAGCAGCGCCCGAGGCTCAACGGAATAGATGAAGACGTGAAGACTGCCCCCGCCCTTCGCGGGGCTGAAGATCCAGTCGACACGCCAGTGACCCGCCATGGTGAGCTCTTCCGTGTCCCGGCTGTCGCTTCCCTGCCACACCTTCGTGGGCGTCCAGCTCTTGCCGGCATCCGCGGGCGCGTTCTCGGCGATCAGCGTCGGCGGAGGTGCCGCGGGTCGGGCGGTCGCGACGGCAGGAACGGTCAGGCTGATCTGGCTCGTGTTGGATCGTCCGAGCGAGCCGCAGAGATTCATCACGCTCGCGAGAACGACCAGCCCGGTGATAGCAAGCGACAGCTGCATCCGGCTCGTCTGAGCGCGCCACCATGCAGTCGGGCCTCGCCATGGTTTGGTCTCGAGCCAACGCTCGAACTGGAGGACCGCAGCCTCGAGGGCCGCGCCCTGACCACCGGGGTTGTTCGTGGACATTCGCCGTATGAACGCACACCCGTACGGTGCTTTAAATGGGTGGCTTGGGGACGTACCGAGGTACGGGCCGCTAGTACCACCGGGACCTTTATTGGATGTTCGCCTCCGGCGCGTAGTTCGGGTCGGCGTAGTGCGACCGGACGAACTGCACGACCTGGATCTGATCGACGCTCTGGAGCTTGAGTAGCCAGCGCCACGACGTCAGCGCGACCTTCGCGTCACCCAGTGGCGGATAAGGCTCGAGGATGATCTTTCGGTACGTTCCGCCGGTCAGCGCGCGCACGATGCTCTTGAGCTGGTCCGTCTCAGCCTGCGTCAGGTTGTTGTAGGCGATGACGATGCCGCCGTGCTCGAGGTTATGGGTCGTGACCTCGTTCGGGAGCATCGCGTCCTTGACGCCCCATGGCGCGGGCGCCGCCGGCGCGCTCGACGACCAGTGTTCTCCTGACGTCGGCGGCACGCTGTTGTACGTCGCCTTTTGCCCGACCGGGATGTGCGCGTTGCCCTGGTCTGGTTGAAGAGTGCCGATCGTCGCGCCCGCCGGCACCTGGAATTCGGACGAGTTCAGGTCGAGCGGCTTGGCCGGCGGCTCGAACACACCCGCAGCGCGAAGCCCGAGGACCACCAGAACGATCGCGCCCATGATCGCTCCGCCGATGAGGAGCTGACTCCCGAAACCCCCGGGGGAGCTGCGGCGCTGCTGTCCCTGGTGGCGCTGCCGCTGACGCTTCTGTTTGTCGCGCCGGTCGCGGCGCGTTCCGATGGCCATGCATATCCAGAATACCGACCTAAACTGACCTCGATTTGAGCGTCCGTCTGCGCTTCGCCCCGTCGCCCACCGGTGCTCTGCACATCGGGAGCGTGCGGACGATCCTCTACAACTACCTTTTCGCGCGCCAGCGTGGGGGCACGCTCGCCCTGCGCGTCGAAGATACCGATCGCGAGCGTCTGGTCGCGGGGGCGATCGACTCGATCTACGACGGCCTGCACTGGCTCGGCATCACCTGGGATGAGGGCCCGCGCGAGGGCGGCCCGCACGCTCCGTACGTCCAGTCCGAGCGGCTTCCCCTCTACCAGAAGCACGCGCAGGAGCTCGTGGTGAAGGGCGCGGCCTACTTCTGCTTTTGCTCGAAGGAGCGCCTCGCCGCGGTACGAGCGGAGCAAGAGGCGCGCAAGGAGCTCACCCGCTACGACCGCCATTGCCGCACCATCCCCCCGGTCGAGGCGGCGGCGCGCGCGAAGACCGAGTCGCATGTTGTCCGCCTGAAGGTACCCGACCAGGGCACGCTCGCGGTGGACGACCTCGTCCACGGACGGATCGAGTGGCAGGCCAACACCATCGAGGATCAGGTCATCCTGAAATCCGACGGTTTCCCGACGTACCACCTTGCGGTCGTGGTCGACGATCATGTCATGGGCATCACGCACATCATGCGTGGCGAGGAATGGATCGCCTCCATTCCCAAGCACCTCCTCATCTACCGGGCTTTCGGCTGGGAGGTGCCGCCGATGGCGCATTTCCCGGATGTGCTCGGACCCGACGGGAAGAAGCTCTCCAAGCGCCATGGATCGACCGCCGTCTCGCAGTTCCGCGACGATGGATATCTGCCCGAGGCGCTGATCAACTACCTCGCCCTGATCGGATGGTCGCCGGGGACCGAGGAGGAGATCTTCTCTATGGACGATCTCATCCGCCTCTGGAAGATCGAGCAGGTGCAGCGCGCCGGCGGCAAGTGGGACAAGGAGCGTCTCGACTTCTTCAACGGCGTCTGGATCCGGAGGCTCTTCGTAGACGAGCTGGTCCGCCGCCTGCGGCCTTTCGTACCCGCCGAATGGGATGAGGGAATCCTCCGAAAGGTGACGCCGCTGATCCAGGAACGGATGAAGACCTTGAAGGACGCGAAGGATCAGATCGCCTTCCTCTTCACCGACGAGCTCCGCTATGACCCAGCCCAGCTGATCCCGAAGAAATACGACGGCCGCACGACGATCGAAGCCCTGGCGAAGGTCATCGTGGTCCTTCGTTATGCGGATCCGTTTACGGCGGAGCGGATCGAATCGGCGATCGAAGGAGTCGCCCAGGACATCGGATGGACCGTGAGGGAGCTCACGATCGCGGTCCGCGTGGCGGTGACCGGGACGAAAGTGGGGCCTCCGCTTTATCAGTCGATCGACCTATTGGGCAAGGAGAAAGTCATCGAGCGTCTCGAGCGCGCGCAGGAGCTTCTCGAAGGAGCGCACGACTGATGCCTCTGGCTCGTCGCGTGGGTCTCGGGCTCGCGTCGCGCGGCAAGGTCTCCGACTGCGTTGCCTGGGCCGAGCGCGCGCGCTCGGCGGGACTCGAGTCCGTGTGGTTCCACGACAGCTACTTCGAGCGCGACGCGGTCACCTACGCGAGCGCCGTCGCCGCACAGGTGGAAGAGATCGGCATCGGCCTCGGTGCGCTCAACCCGTTCACACGCCACCCGGTGCTGATCGCGATGACCGTATCCGCGCTCGACGAGATGGCGCCCTCGCGCATCCGGCTCGGGCTCGGCTCGGCGCTGCCGCTGCGCCTCGGGCAGATGGGTATCCCGTACACGCCGGACGACGCCGCCACGCGGACCGTCAGCACGATCGACACGCTGCACGCGCTCTGGAAGGGCGAGCGCCTGCCGCCGGGAAAGCCAGGGCTGCCGCCGCTCCAGCCGATGTTCCCGCCGGTGCACCGCGTACCTATCTATGTGGCCGGCTACCGCTCGCCGATCATGGTCGTGGCCGGCAGCCACGGCGACGGCTACCTGGCGCGCCCGGCGGAGTCGATCCCGGGCCTTTTGAAGCTCCTGCGCGTGATGACGCGTGCAGCGCGCGACGCGGGCCGCGATCCGCAGTCGATCGACGTGGCGGGCTACCTGCTGACCTTCATCGACGAGACCAGGCGCGACGCGCTGAACCGCGCGAAGCGCGACCCGTTCGTGATCTACATGATGTCGATCCTTTCGGACGTGACGCTTCGGCGCGCCGGCTTCGAGCCCGAGAACCGCGACCGCATCGCCGCGAAGTGGCGGGCCGAGGACTACACCGGTGCGAGCGCGCTCATCGCCGACGAGCTCCTCGACGCATACATCCTCTGCGGCACGCGGCGCGAGGTCGCAGAGCGTGCACATGCCTACCACGAGGCCGGAATGTCACTGCCGCTGCTGCAGCCCGTCGTCCAGGAGGAGGCGCAGGTCGCCGCGCTGCTCGAGGCCGCCGTCCTATATGGATCCGGGGAGGTGGGCTCGGCCGCACGCGTGGCGCTCGAAGAGCAGCGGAAGACGCTCACGCAGCGGACGCGCGGCCTCCTTGGCGGGCTCTGGGAGATCGCGCGGCCGTTTTCGTTCACGGCTTCGACCGTTCCGGTGGCGGCGGGCGGCGCACTCGCGGCCCTCGCCGGCGCGTTCGATCCGTGGCTCTTCCTCGCGACGCTCGTAGGAGCGGTGGCGCTGCACGTAGGCACGAACGTGACGAACGAGATCTACGACGTGCGCAAGGGCGTCGACACGATCGTCTCACCGCGCGCCAGCCACGCGATCGTCAAGGGACGCATCAGCGAACGTGCCGCGTATCGCTTCGCGATCGCCGCCTTTGCGGTCGCCGTGCTCGTCGGCCTCTACCTGACGAGCGCACGCGGCTGGCCAATCGTCGCCCTCGGGATCGTCGGGCTGATCGGCGGGTACACCTACACGGCGCCGCCGTTCCAATACAAATTCGGACCGGTCGGAATCCCGCTCGTCTTCCTGCTCATGGGCCCGCTCATGGTGATCGGCTCGTTCTACGCGGTGAGCGGCCTCTTCGACCTGCGCGCGGTCGCTGCGAGCATCCCCGTCGGTCTGCTCGTCGCCGCGATCCTGCACGGCAATGAGTGGCGGGACATCAGCGAGGACGCCCGCGCCGGTGCGGCGACGTTCTCGGTGCGCGCGGGCCGCGGCGCTGCGCACTGGCTGTATGTCGCGCTCGTGGTCGGCGCCTATCTCGCGCTGTCGGCCGGCGTGGTGTTCGGCCTCCTGCCAACATGGACGCTCCTCGCCATGCTCTCGCTGCCCCTCCTGGTCCGTCAGATCCGGTCGTCCGAGCTGGGCGCGACCGGGCAGCAGCGCGCGATCGCGATGATCGACCTCGAGACCGCCCAGCTGCACGCCGCGTTCGGCTTCCTTCTCGTCGCGGGCCTGGTCCTCGCCGCGTTGCTCGCGCGCTGAGACCAGGGTGAGGCTCCTCGCGCTCGGCGTCGCCGCCGCGTTCGCTGCGTTCGGCCTGACCTTCCGCGGCCCGCGCGAGCGCTTCTGGGATCGCATGACCGCCACCGGGCTCGCGCTCGGCGCGCTCGCGCTCGCCACAGACCGCGACGCGCGCCGCACGCGCATCGGAGCGCGTGAAATCGTCCTCGGGCTCGGGGCGGCGGCCGGACTCTACGGGATCTTCCGCGCAGGAGATCCGATCGCGCGGGAGGTGATGCCGCGTGGCGCCGACGAGATCGGCGACATCTACGCGCTGCGTATCCTGCGCCCGAAGGAGGAGCTGGTGGCGCGTCTGGCGCTCATCATCGGGCCCGCCGAGGAATTGTTCTGGCGGGGGTTCGTGCAGTCGCGCGCCGGGTACCTCACGTCGACTCTCCTCTACGGCGGCGCGCACGTGGTCACCGAGAACTGGACGCTCCTCGGGGCGGCCACGATCGCGGGGGCGTATTGGGGCCTCCTCCGTGCGTTCGGTCTTCCGATGGGCGCGCTCGTGGTGAGTCACGTCGCGTGGGACATCTGGATCTTCCTCATCGCGCCGACGCAGGAGGTCACGGACTAGAGCGGGCTTACGCCTTTCGGTCGCGGGTTTGGTGAGCGCGCTGCCCTTCAGGGCAGCACTTGCAATGGGGGTCGGGCCAGGTAAGCCAGACCACCAGGGCGAGCCATCCCGCGAGCAGCCCGACGCTGAACGCGAGGTCGCTGGACATGCCTCGCTACAGGGCATCGCGCGTGCCAGCATGTTCGAGTGGATCGCGGGATCACCGTCAACGGCGTCCGCCTCCGCTGCGTCGTCGAAGGCAAGGGCCCGCTCGTCCTCCTGCTTCACGGGTTTCCGGAGAGCGCGCACGCCTGGCGCAAGCAGATTCCTGCGCTCGCCGACCGCTTCCGGGTGGTCGCACCCGACCTTCGCGGCTATGCGGAG
>WNGI01001536.1_pt1 | contig 19340 bp, 21 predicted proteins | sample 5400621 | NCBI WGS metagenome assembly WNGI01 (sample SAMN13153374, study PRJNA577476) | soil metagenome | isolation source: 20 cm soil or saprolite under Garry oak tree replicate 1 | place: USA:California | collected 2016-06-15
CGAACCATTCATAAAGCTGTCTTAGTAAGCGTACTTAACATAGCGATCGAGACTCTGCAAATCAAGGGGGGCTGAAAGGGCGGTCTGAAAGGTGGCAGTCTGTGAAACATACCTCGTCGATCGAGAGAATCAGCCGACCACCGTCGGTTCGGTCGGCCTCAGGGAGTCTCTTCAACGCTGTGAACTTGGCAGCACCTGGACGTGTTACACCCGACGATGTGATGTGGCCTGCCGCGGATAGATCCTCGCTAACGGCGCAGCGTTTAGCGACCGCTCCGAGTCGATCGTCGGCAACACCCAATCCGGTTTCTTCAGGGTTGCCCGTCAACCGACCGAAACCACGTCGGAGGTGCTGGGGGAGTGGCGGCTCCACACCGGCGAGAATCCTTCTTAGCCCCAAAGCCACGCATGCCATACAATCACTCAAAGCCGGGAGGATGAGACACACCTTGTTCCAGGACCTTCAATATACCTTTCGCATGCTTCGCAAGAACATGACGCTGACCTTGGTAATCGTTGTGTCTCTAGCTATCGGAATCGGAGCAAATTCGGCCATTTTCAGCGTAGTCGACGCACTGCTATTGCGTCCGCTACCTTATCCCCATGCGGACCGCCTGGCCGCGGTGTGGTTGCATTCACCCGCTATCGGCATCCTGCGCGACTGGCCGTCGCCGGGCGAGTACATCGATGTCCAGAACGAGAACCATTCCTTCGAGGTTATGGCACTGGCTCAGGGCCGGAACTTTGTGTTGACGGGCCGCGACCAGCCGGTGCGCATTGGTGGAATGCGCACGCAGTCCAGCCTGTTGGAGATGCTCGGCGCAAGACCTAGACTTGGTCGTTTGTTATTGCCGGAGGACGATAGACCTGGCAAAGCGGATGTGGCGATTCTCAGTGATCGAGTGTGGAAACGACTCTTCAACGCGGACCCAGCGGTCATCGGCAAGACCATCGTGCTTAACGGCAACCCGTTCGCGGTAGCGGGCGTGCTGCAACCGGACTTCAGGCTCGATGCCGAAGTGATGCCATCGGAGTTCCCCATGGACAAAATGGACATCTTTGCCCCGTTGCCCCTGGGAGCCGACGCTGTGAAAAACAGAGGCGATGAAAACTACAACATTATCGTGCGGCTGAAGCCCAGCGTCTCGGTGCAGAGGGCACAGGCGGATATTGACGTGATCGCCAGCCGCATCCGTGAGAAAGACAAGCGTGACGCCAGTTTCGGCATGCATGTAATAGGGCTACAGGAACAGGTGGTCGGTGACGTACGCCGGGCGCTGCTTGTGTTGCTGGGATCGGTGGGCTTGGTGCTGTTGATTGCGTGCGCCAATGTTGCAAACCTTCTGCTCACGCGGGCAGCGGGACGTGAAAAAGAAGTGGCCATCCGGACGGCGCTGGGAGCGGCCTGGCAGCGCTTAGCACGTCAGCTACTCACGGAAAGTATGGTTTTAGGGCTCCTCGGGGGTGCGGCCGGGCTACTCGTCGCACAACTTAGTCTCTACGTGGTCCGCACGATGAATCCGGGCAACATTCCGCGCCTGGAGGACATTGCGATCAACGCCACGGTTCTAGCTTTCACGCTTGGAGTTTCGCTGGCTACCGGCGGTCTGTTTGGCATGGCCCCGGTGTGGCGCGCCATCAAGGTGGATCTCAACATCTCTCTAAAGGCAGGAGGACGCAGCGGCCAAAGCGACGGTGGTTTGCATTTAAGAAGGCACAGTTTGCGTGGGTTGCTGGTTGTTTCGGAAGTAGCGCTTTCTTTGATGCTCTTGATCGGAGCCGGGCTCTTGATTCGCAGCTTCGTACGGTTGCAGAGCGTGCCGCCAGGATTCACGACCGATCATGTTTTGACGATGGAGGTGGCCGCAGCGGGCCGGAAATATCAGAACGATAAGAACGATGCGCCAATCATCAATTTCTACAAGGAAATCGAGAACCGCGTCGCGCACCTCCCGGGCGTGGTGACGGAAGGCGTGGTTTCGGCACTGCCGCTCACGGGTGAGGTAGGCTGGGGAGGGATCGATGTGGAGGGGTACACGCCACCCCCTGGGCAAGAGTTACAAACGGATATGCGCATCGCGGGCACGAAGTATTTTCGGACGATGGAGATTCCACTTAGGAAGGGACGATTTTTCACCGAGGATGACACGCACGATAAGCTGCCAGTCGCGATCATCGACGAAAAATTCGCGCAACGCTTCTGGCCAGACAGCAATCCCATTGGAAAACATGTGTGGTTCGATCCTAAAAAGTCAATCACGATTGTGGGTGTGGTTGGCGCGGTCAAACAATACGGCTTAGAGATAGATGGCAAGATCGCAACCTATTTTCCGCAAAACCAGCGGCCCGATCCCAGAATGTTTCTGGCGGTCCGCACATCATCCGACTCCGCACGACTCTCCTCAGCGGTCGTAAGTGAAATCCACGCGGTCGATCCGGACGTGGTGATCTATGGAATTCGGACCATGCAGGAGCGTCTGTACGATTCGCTGGCCCGCCAGCGCTTTTCAAGCTCCATGCTTGGGGCGTTTGCGGTGTTCGCTTTGCTGCTGGGGGCCGTAGGTTTGTACGGTGTGATGTCGCACCTGGTAATGCAGGGCACTCACGATATCGGTGTGCTCGTTGCATTAGGCGCGAGGCCAGCCAACATCATCGGACTTGTATTGCGGCAGGGGATTGAACTGGCGGGCGTTGGAATAGTAGTGGGACTTGCCGGTGCTGCGGCGCTGACGCGCGTGATGGCCAGCCTACTTTTTGGCGTAAGCACAACCGACCTGCCCACTTTTGCTGCGGTGCCGGTGTTGTTAGCGGCGGTGGCGTTCGCAGCTACCGTGATTCCCGCATGGCGCGCCACAGGAGTCGATCCGATGGTGGTGCTGCGAGAAGAATAGGTTGCATCCTCCCAAGCTCCCTGCTACGCTTACTACGTGTCACGAAGTACGCATGGCGTAGCTGACCAGGACCCGAATCTCGGGCGCTACTCCGATCCATCATTGTTGGTGCTGACGAGCCTCGCCGACGGGCCGAAACACGGGCACGCGATGATCGAGGACATCGTGCGCATGTCCGGCACGCGGCTCGGCCCAGGCACGCTGTACGGAGCAATCGCACGTTTGGAGCGCGAGAAGCTGATTGAGCCGCTGCCCGCTGTGGAGAGGCGCCAGCCATATCGGTTGACTGCAAAAGGGCTCCGAGTTTTGCGTGCAAAACTTACAACATTACATGGCTTCGCGCGTGCGGGACTGCGGAGACTGGAGGCGCGATGAACGCGCGGCTCGTAAGCCAACTGGTCGGCTTGTACCCGCTAGAATGGCGAACTCGCTATGGCGGAGAATTCCAGAGCTTCCTGGAGGATCATCCCCCGATTTGGGAACAATTCTTAATGTAATCGGATGGGCGATGTACGAGCGCGTTCTGTCATTGGGGAGATCCAAAATGGATCGGCGTGAACATTCGCTAGCATTGATGCTGTACGCTTATTTGGGCGCCATTGCTGCCGGCGTGAACTTCTATTGGACCGTAGCCGATACGCCTCTCGCGGAAGCAATGCACTCTCGCCCAGGGCTGTTCACAAGTTGGAACCTGGTCAGAGGTGGTTCACTTCTAGCTGCTGTTGCCGTTGCCATGGTGGGCTTTCCCGTATTGGTGACAATCCTGAGAACTGCGCTCTCGAAAAGACGATGGGACGTTGTCTACCGGTTAGCCGTGCCGCTTTGCGCAGCGCTGGTGACGCTGGCATGGATGGCTGCGGCCGCAAGCGCGAACAGCAGCCATTGGGTTCCCACCCCTTGGGATGTCACCGGGGATTGGACGGCGCCACAGAACTGGCCGCCTCTAGCCACCCGCTGGACCCTAAGCTCCGTGACACTCGTTCTGATGATCGCCGGGCTCATCGTGAGTGCGATCAGTGTCAGACAAGCCATTCGCCGGAGCGATTTGTCGAAGCATCGACGACTTTGGTTCACAGTACCTTCGACGCTGCTGGCAGGGTCGGTCGCGGTCATGGCGTTCGGGGCCCTGACTTGGGGCTGGTTTGTCCAACGCTGCGCGGCGTCTGACTTTCATCTTCGAAATGGAGGACTATTTAGCAGCACGAATTTTTTCTCCTGGGGCCTGAGCTCCCTCGTATTCCTAGTCGCGACTGTGGTTGCTATTCAGGGGTCTCGCACGGCCCTCGCGTCAGAGGCCAGGTAGGTTACCCATGACGGATTCTCTGGCGATCGAATCGCGCGGGCTCACCCGTACTTTCGGATCGTGCACGGCGGTTAATGGCCTTGAACTACGAGTGCCTCGCGGAATCATCTATGCGTTTTTAGGCCCTAACGGCGCCGGAAAAGACGACAACGATTTGACTGCTTCTCGGATTACTTCGTCCAACCAGTGGCACCATCCTTCTGAATGGCGAACTTCTCACGCAAGAACGGCGCGAGCTGATGCGCGGCATAGGCGCGCTAGTCGAAACCCCGTCGCTCTATCCCCACCTCACCGGGCAGAAAAACCTGGAGGTAACGAGGCGCATGCGTAAGCTGCCCCGATCGCGTGTTGCTGACGCCCTTGCGGTTTCTGGTCTGTCCGCCGATGCCAACCGAGTTGTCCACGCTTACTCCTTGGGAATGCGTCAAAGACTGGGCCTTGCCTTGGCGTGGTTGGGTGAACCGTCTCTAATGATGCTCGATGAGCCAGCAAACGGTTTGGACCCGGCCGGGATACGAGAGCTGCGAGGCCGCCTTCAGCAGCTCGCACACGATCACAACGTGACTATCTTTCTCTCAAGCCACGTCTTGAATGAGGTTGAGCAGGTTGCCGATTGCATTGGAATCATCAACCGCGGCCAACTGCTCTTCCAGGGCAAGCTACATGAGTTGCAGCGGTACCAAGCGCCGCTGACCGTGGTCGCGGACCGAGGACTCGATGCTGCCGCTCTATTGAAAGCGAATGGCTGGCGGGTACTCAAAAACTCGGAGAATCTACTAGAAGTCCAGATTTCTCTAGATGCTGACATAGCAGCAATTAATCGCTGTCTCCTGGATAACGGACTTCATGTGTACCGGCTTGAACGTCGGCAGGAGACCCTCGAAGATCTATTTCTTCGCATGGTAGTGAATTGAGAACAGGAAGCCACCCATGAAGGATCTTTTCCCTGTACTGGCAGCCGAAGGCCTCAAACTCAAAAGCACACTTGCTTTGCGTTTGGCCATCTGGTGTCCGACAGTCATTGTGCTACTTGTGTTCGGGATATATGCAGGCCGGAGCGAGAAGCTCGGCGACCCTGATCTTCTCACCGGCTTCGCCCAACTCACTCTCACGATTTGGACAATCATCATGTTTCCGCTATACGCCGCGCTAATAGCTGCACTCGTTGCTGCCGTCGAACACCAAAACGTAGGCTGGAAGCATCTGCTGGCTCTCCCTGTGGATCGCTCCACTATTTTTGTGGCCAAATGGATCGCGGGCATCGGCCTACTCTTGCTTAGTTCACTGGTACTCGCGACCGGCGTGATTGCGACAGCAGAAGCCCTGCGATTGATGAAACCAACCTGGAGTTCATCACCATTGTCTTCAGTCATGATCTTCAGAGGAATTCTTCTGAGTAGTTGCGCCGCTGGGTTTCTTTTTTCGATTCAGATGTGGATCAGTCTCCGATGGAGGAGTTTTCTCCCTGGCCTTATAGTTGCGGTGATAGCACTGGCTCTTATGTTCGTCGCGATACCACGCGGTATTGCGCTTTTCAGTAGTCTTTTTCCTTGGTCTCTCCCCGCAATGGCAATGGCACCGCATAACCCCTATCGTCCTATCGCCGTAGGACTAGGCCTCCTCGGGGGTGTTCTCGTAGGCGCTGTTGCCTGCTGGCACTTATCTCGACACGAGTCCTGCTGATTAGAAGGGTGTAAGCGCTACTGACCCGGTATCGATCGATCGCTTCAAGGGCATCTCGCATTTTCGTAGAACTATGTGGCACTCCGAATAATGACCCTCTGCCCCGGGTCAGCATCAGACGGCGAAAAATCCCCACTGTTAGCCCGAACTGACCAATTCGCGGTTTGTCGGCAACTCTTACCTAATCTGATCGTGGAAGAGTAGCGCGTTTTCGGCAGGCGTGACTCGATCTCGCTATTGAGTCCACGGGTATCGAGTGCGATATTCGAAACTGGCTGACGCGAGATCGACCGGATATCGACCCTGCACCTCCGCCATCAAATTAATGAAGGTCCAGTACGCAGTGTCGCGGTAGATCAGGGGGGAGGGCCTAACGCCTGTCAGAGAATCCAAAGGGCCAAGCCAAAGCATTGCATGGTTCGGTTCCCGATCATCGGCCCACGTCAGAATCGATGGAGTAGGCCAAGAAGGATTTCCAGGGCCGCTTTCGTCGATCAAGTAGAACTTATTTGGGTACGAGCGCTCGAAGATGTGGCGGGCGTTTCCACTGCGTTGCGTCAGGTTGAGATGGCCATTTCCGCTTAGCACCAACGCTCGATGCCCCCTGGCCATGACGCGGGTGATGTTTGCCGCAATACTGATTTCGCGCGCGTCCTGTAGAGTTTCCTTGTAGGCAAGGAACGGCCTAAAGTACTGATCGGGATTCGCGCTGAATCGGCCAACGTTGAGCGGGGCGTCGCCGAGAATGACCCGAATTCGTGCCTCTTTGGGCAGTTTCAAATTGACGGCCCGCAGCTGATCATAAAAAGCCTCGTAGATTGGAGAATTTGCCACATACCACCCCATCGCCGCTTCCTGCCAGACTGGCCTGCGCACTGCTAGCGGGACGTCCTTCCCCTCAAGTACGTAGCTGTCGACTACACCTTGGTAGAGTGGATTTCCGAACTCGACTACAATGTCTTGAACCTTGCCGGGAAGACGAGGGTCTTTGACTAATTGTTGGAGAAACTGGAAGTACTGCAGGCACATGTGGAGATCTCCGATTCCGACTATCGGATATTGATCCAGCTTTTCCAAAACAAAATCGACGGCGCTGTTAACGACCACACTCGAGGCAGGCCGGGCTGACACGGCTGCCACTTGCGGGAGAGGCCAAATGCCCGGACCGCGCAGATCGAACCCCGCTTTTGCTAAGTCGAATGGCATGCCGTAGATCAGCTTCCAACGCCGATTCAATTCCGTCCAGAATTCCTCATCTTTAAATACGAGCGCAGTCGGCTGAATCTTCGTCAGGCGGTCGCTACTTCCAAGGTAAAGGACCGCATCGGCCACATCCTCTAATCGCGGCGAGTCCGACGCTCCGATGAGCGGCTGAGCACCGAGCCAACTGTTCCGCAATAGAGTGATGCTTCCGGGGTCAACGGCCTGTTCTCGACGCTCAACTTCCTTATATGAGTCTCCAGCCCCAAATCTGGCTTGCGGGAGCACCAGAAAGAATCTGCCGGGAGCAACTTTTTCGACGAGCGCGCGGGCATTCGAGGCCGGCCTGCTATTTCGGTACAGGTGCACTCCTGCGCTGATCACGAGAGCTCGCTCATGTTGTCCCAAGACGTCCTCGACTGCGGTCGCAAGGGCATCTTCTCTAGGCTGCCCTCTAAGGTTCAGCCATTGCTCCTTTGTCTGAATCTTTCTCCATGAGATCGGCGCATCTGCCAGGGTAACTCGCAGCCGCCGCTCTTTTGCCAAACCGAGATTCACGGCGCGTATGGTGTCAAACAACTCCGAGTACAAAGGCGAATCCCAAGTGAGATCCGGCGATTCAGTTGTGTCGTCCCAAACGAGTCGAAGAACACTATTTGCCATCAATTCGCCGTCAATCAGGTAACGGTCGAGGACTGGCTGAAGGAGCGGATTGCCAAAATCAACAATGATGTTGTGGACCTTTTGGCCGAACGCTGGGGATTCTACGAGTGTACGAAGGAATCGATGGAACTCGTCGCAGCCCGGCAGATCGGCAATTGCAACGATAGGAGACTGGTCGAAGGCTTTAACGACGAACTCGACACCGCCGTTGAACTTTGGGTTTGGGCCGTCTGAGAGAACTGCTTGCCCACGAACAGTGAGAACGAATGTCAAGATGAAAGCACAGACTCGCAAGTCACGAACAACTCGATTCATCGCTGATGCTTCTCCTCTTGAGCCCGCCCCCGCGGTTGTCGAATGCCGGCGCTCTTTGAATCGCTGCGGTATTCCGATTTACAGTCTCCACCTGCCATAGAAGCGTCTTAACTCCTGGTTTCACGACTTAGGTCCAAAGTTATGCTACTTGCGTCTCAATGAAACAGGCCCCTCGTGAACCGTCCCTTGGTCCTTGTGGACAATTTTTGCCGTGCCCTTCATAACATCTCCTTCCTGACGGAGATTGAAAGTCAAGACTGCTCCGGCAGTTACCTGAAAGGTGACGGAGTTGCCGTGGACTTCAGCTTTCTCGATGGGGAATTGATGGGACGCATCGCCGGCGGTGCCAGTCAATTCAGAGCCGTTTTGTTTCAGAGTTACGGACCAGGGGATTGTTGGATCGCTCCCCGCATTCCCAACGTCGACCTTGCCTATCCAGGTCCCGGTGACGTCAGCAGCCGCTGCAGTCAACGCGAACGCCATTAGGCTGACCAAGATTTTGTGCATATTGTCTCCTTGCGATAAATCATCGCACTGGTAAAACGGAGCAAAGCGCCAGAATGTGAACTCGGGAAGCGCGAGGCATTTTCTTTCGGGGCCCTGTTAACATCTTTGGCCACTAGAACGCTTTATGGACGGAAGAGGTGTATTGCGATGGATTCAGTCGTGGGAGTTTTCGGAGGGGTGGCCGTCGTCGTCGCGATAGCGTGGGCGTTTTGGTCCCTCGCTTATAATTTCCGCCGGGGATGGGTGGCCAAGAAGCAGGCAGAAGTTCAACTCCGCCTGTTGGAACGATTGGGAACGGGAGCTGAAGTACTGGCGTATTTGCAGAGCCCACAAGGGCAGCGACTACTCGATGCGATCGGTGTCGAACGCGGCAGCGTCTTAGCAAGGATCATGGGTTCTGTACAGGCAGGTCTCATTCTCGTTCTGCTTGGCTCCTCGCTTCTGGTGTTGCGGATGTCTGTCGCCGATGGCGGCTCGTTGCTGCTGATAGGTCTGCCGACAATTGCTGTGGGTTTAGGGTTCCTCGGGTCTTCCGCCTTCTCGTTCCGGCTGTCCCGTTCTCTTGGACTGATCCATGACGGACAAGCCACCCGATGACGCCGAATTCTCCGACTTCTATGAGCGGACGTCGCGTTCTTTATGGGCCTATTTATCTCGGAGCTCGCAAAGTGACTCGGCGGCAGACGACCTGCTCCAGGAGACATACTTCCGTTACCTCCAATCCAGATGGCGGAGCCTGCAACCAGCCGAACGCAGGTTCTACCTGTTTCGGATCGGCACCAACGTACTCCACGATCATTTCCGGCGACAACGACGAACTGGCTTCCATTTGGGTAAGGATGTGGCACAGATCACTTCCGGGAGCATGACATTGAAAATAGACTTGGCAAATATCCTCAGGAACGAGATGAAGAGGCGGGAGCGTCAACTCCTTTGGCTCGCATACGCCGAGGAGTTCAGTCACCGTGAGATTGCGCAGATAACCGCCCTTCGTGAGGGCAGTATTCGCCCGTTGCTGTTTCGTGCCCGGCAGAAGCTAGCTGCATTGCTCAGAGCGGCAGGATATGGTAGGAAAAGCGCGAGGCGACCATGAACGACCAAGGAAAAGGATGCCCAAGCGAAGAGCAACTCCTTCAAGCAATATCGACGTATGAGCTGTCTAAATGGACAGAACACATCGGAAGCTGTTCAGAATGCCAGGCTTTGATCACCGTCGTGGAGGCAATCCGGTGTGAAAGTCACCTGGCACAAGGCCAAGCGCGGCCACCGTCGACGCAGTGGATTTTGTTTCAAGCAGACATGAGGCGGCGTCGCGCAGCAGCAGCGACGGTAACCTTGCCCCTGAAGATGGTCGGACGATTCGCATTCCTAGCGGGGTTGGTGGTTGCAATGGCTGTTTGGTATTCGGGTAGTTCGGGTGTTACAAGCTGGCGTGAAGCCGTCTCGACCGGCTCAAATCAGCCAGCGCCTGTATTGTTTATCGCCGCTGCGTCCGTGCCTGCATTCTTTGTCATGGCACTGGTCCTTCGAACACTTTGGGCAGAGGATTGATTCGATCCTTCGCGACTGCCCTGGGGCCCAGATTGTCGGATTCCGCTGAAATGCCGCTCGCGCCCCATCTCCCCAAAAGCGGTTTGGACCGTGAGGTCAGTCAGCCACTCAACGAGTAAGTCAAATAGATCCCGCGTACGATATCTTGATTGCGTCCACGATTTTCTCTGTCATATTTCTAAGCAGGGGGTCGCGAGTTCGAGTCTCGCCGGGCGCGCCACTCTTTTGAAACTCATTGAAGCAGTACGAGTTGGATAAAACTGCGTTCACCCCGACCATCTGCTTTTTTGACAGATGGTCGGGGATGGCGGAACTATGGCATTTTTCACCGTTGTTCTATCCATCCAATAACTTACGTGAACCGAACTCGATTCTATATCCACTGAGAATCGCGTTCTGTCATAGAAATGTAGTACACGTAGAGCAAGCCAGGAGGACGACGCTCGTCCCACATCGCCGTTTGAACTTAGCCCGTGACCTGCACTTCTCCGAGTACGCGACTATACAGGTAAGTGGAATCAGCCCCGTGGGCGGACAGCGGGAAAAGGCAATTTTAGTGGCGCATATGTTTGACGAGCAGAGGGGCGACGGCATCTTGCAGGCTGTGGGCGATCATTCCTGGACGAACCGTGCCCCTCTTCTGAGCAAGCAAGCCGAATAAGAGAGCAGACGCGGCGATGACAGAAGCGCGCTGAAGCCCCTGATAGGCATGTGCTGCCCCGAAGGTCGCCGCCGAAAGGAAAATTCCGGCGGGAACATTACTTGTGAGGGCGGTGAATTGACCCTGCAAATAGCCGCGGTAGATGGCTTCCTCGCAGACACCCGCAGCAATCGATAAGGCAATCCACATCAGCAATTCATTCCAGGTTTGCGGCAGTAGATAACTGATGGAGTGCTCGGCTGACCCTTCACGTTGATGCGAGCCGAAAATAGAAGCTACGACAGTTGATGCGAGGAGCAGCAAAACACCGAGGCCGAGGTCAGTAAGCAGCTGCCTAAGGGAGCGCCAGTGTTGGCCAAAAATCACTTGCAGCGAACCACCGCGGATTCGTACGCCGAGAACCACGATAGCGAGGACCACGAATTCAAATAACATCGTTCGCAGATACATATAAGGGCGGCTCGGACCTAAGCCAGCGCGTTGGTGCGCGCTGCGAATCGTCCCGTAGTACGCGTTGATTCCCACCACAACTATTACGATACCTGTGTGCCAAGGACTAGCGATAAGTGAGCGCGGTTTAGAGCTCGATTCTGTGGTCACATTGTTCTCCTGCATTGCCGTCAACAGTCGCTCATTAGACGGGAGCCGAGCGAGTTTGTGTTGGGAGGATTTTGACTCGAGAGTGGTTCCACAAAGCTCCTGAAAGCGGAGTCCGTCTCAAACTAACCGTGCTACCGCAATGGCCCGAATTCCAACGCGAACTAGTCTTCGCCAAGTGACACTGGCAGGATTCACGCCGTACCCGGATCAGGAGTGGATGAGAGCGCAACGAAGAAAAAAAACCAGAAATCGATCATGGCCCCAACGTGGCTCCGCCTGCGACGGGACCGACGCTGAAACTAGCCGACCGAGTATCCGGCGTGGTCCCGTGAATCAAATGTGATCCGACGGGCGACCCTGAAGTTGTGGGCCAGGACGGCCGGTGACGCGGTCCGCTTCGAGGACATCGCCACGGATCTCCTCGAACGCCGTTTGTGGACCGCGACCAGTTCCAACCAATCGAGTGGTTCGTTGCGATCTCAATCACTCGTGCAGAAGTTTGTCATCCGTGCACCAGGAAGGTCAAGAAGGTGCCGGGTTTACTCGTCCCGCAGCACCACCATTGGGTCGACGTGCATCGCCCGCCGTGCTGGAATGTAGCTAGTGACCAGCGTGGTCAGCGTCAGCAGCAGCGCAACTCCCGCAAACGTCAGCGGGTCTGTCGCACTCACTCCGAAAAGCAGGTTGGACATCAGCCGCGTCAGCACCAGCGCCGCTGCAATCCCCACGGCTATGCCCTGTAGCGCCACCCTTGCTCCTTGCCCCAGCACCAGCAGTAACACATCCCTCGGTTCTGCACCGATCGCCAGACGAATACCCATCTCATGGGTCCTTTGGCTCACGGAATAGGACACCATGCCATAGATCCCAACGGCAGCGAGCAGCAGCGCGGCGCACGAAAAAACTCCGAGCAGAACCATGTAAAGACGCCGTCGCGCCAGTGATTCAGCAAGAATCTGGTCCAGCGTCTCAGTTTTCGAAATTGGCTGATTCTTATCGACCGCCCAGATCGCGCCCTTCAAAGCGGGAACCAGGTGAAGAGAATCACCCTCGCTGCGGACCACAATCGTGTTGAAAAGTTGAGGAAATTGAAAATACGGCCAGTAGATCATCGGTCCGACCGCAACGTCTAACCCGTTGGTCTTAACGTTGCCAACAACTCCCACAATCTCGCCGGTCAGCGGCGGTCCCCAGTCTTTCATAGTGACGCGCTGTCCAATGGGATTCTCATGTGGCCAGTAGTCACGTGCCATCGTTTGGTTAATCACCATAACCCGCGCGGCGCCCGCATTATCAGCTTCGGTGAACTCGCGCCCCGCAAGCAGCGGGATGCCCATGGTCCGGAAGTAGTCGGAATCCACGGTGCGGATGTCAGCGGAAGGCTCGTTGTTTGCCGGCGGAACAGGGCGCCCCTCAATCACAAAGTCCGTATCTGGGCCGCCCGTGATCGGTAGCGCATTCACCAGTCCCACTGACCTCAAGCCCTGAACACTGCGGATGCTTTCAAGCATCTGGTGCAGAAGCACTGGACCCTTCGGATCTCCCTCGGGATATTCGATAGGTGAGAGAAATAGGCCTATTGCGAGAACCCCACTCTGGTTGAAGCCGGGGTTCACTCGCAGCAATCGGACAAAACTGTTGCCAACCAAGCCCGCTCCCACAAGGAGCACCACCGCCAGCGCGAATTGCGGTAGGACAAGGCCCTGACGGGAGCCATATCGCGTTGCGCCCGTCGAAACCGAGGCGCCTTCCTTAAGTGAGGTATTCAAATCGGTCTTCGTTCCCACCAGAGCCGGGGCCAGTCCGAAGAGCAGTCCGGTGAATACCGAAACAAGCAGCGTGAATCCGAGGACCCACCAATCAATGCTGATTTCTCCGAACCTCGGCATGTTCTCGGTATTGACGGCCACTATGAAGCGCAGACTCTGCGACGCTATACCCAAGCCCAGCGCCGCTCCCAGCGATGTGACGACAAGGCTTTCCGTGAGCAACTGGCGCACCAGCCGCGCCCGGCCTGCTCCGATGGCCGCACGAATAGCGAACTCTTTTTGACGGGCCGCGACACGTACTAGAAGCAGATTCGCCAAGTTAGCGCACGCGATCAGCAAAAGCAAACCCACGGCAAAGATCAAAATCAGCAGCGCCGGTTGAACGGGTGCTACCAGGCTTTTCTTCAGCGACACCACCGTGATGAGCATGTCCGGATCTACTCCGGGGTTCTGTTTTTCGATCCGCTCCGCGATCGCCGTCATCTCCCCCCGTGCGCTGCCGAGCGGCTCTCCGGACCGAAGATCGGCGATCACTGTCAGGAGGTGGCTACGCCGGTTATCATGCAGCTGTCCGCCCGGGACTAACGGACACCACACCTTGGATTTGTCTGGATAATCGAATCCTCTCGGCATCACTCCGATGACGCGGTAATTTTCTGCGCTCACGCGCAGCATCCTGCCAAGAATCCCGCGATCGGATCCGAACCGGCTCTGCCACAGTGCATAGCTCAGGACCACCACATAGTTGTCTCCGCCTGGCTGGTCGTCCTTCGCGCTAATCGTTCTCCCCAGGAACGGCTTGCTCCCCAGCGCGGAAAAGAACATTGCGGAGACCAGTGCTCCTGAAACCTGTTCCGGTTCGCCCTCGCCCGTCAGATTAAAGCTCCAGGGCCGAAAGGCGGAAATGCTTTCAAGTGATTTCGATTCGTATTCAAGATCGAGGTAGCTGGCATACGTGAAGTTCGCGGCGCTTTCCCCCGCGTGCCGCTCCTCAATGCGTACGAGCCGGCCATTGTTGGGATAGGGCAGCGGGCGAAGCAGGACGCCGTTGACTACGCTGAAGATCGCCGTGCTCGCGCCGATTCCCAGCCCCAGCGTCAAGACGCACACTAGTGTGAAACCAGGACTCTTCCACAGTGTTCGCAGTGCATAACGAAAGTCTTGGAAGAACGTCTCGGCCACCGGTAGTCCTCCAAGCTCGCGATACGTCTCTCGAAGTTGCGTCATTCCTCCCAGCCGCACGCGGGCGGAGCGCAGCGCTTCCTCTGGGGTCATACCACGGCGAATGTTTTGCTCCGTGAGCAATTCGAGATGAGCGTCGAGCTCCTGTGAAAAATCTGCATCAACCTCGTGCGCCGTGAACCATCCGCGGATGCGAGAAGCCAGCACTCTCATCCACCCGAACATCGCGTCACCCTCGCTCTGCAATCCGCAGCACGCGGCCGATTACGCCCGAAATCCGCTCCCAGTTTTCAGTCTCAAGTGCCAGCTGTTTCAGCCCGCGTTTAGTTATGGAATAGAACTTGGCTTTGCGGTTGTTCTCCGACGTACCCCATTCCGAAGCTATCCAACCATGCTGTTGGAGTCGCAGCAGAGAGGTATACACGGTGCCTTCATTCAGTTGCAGCACTTCCTCGCTTAGCTGCTCGATTCGGCGGGCGATGCCAAACCCGTGCAGTGGCCCCAACGCGTGGAGGGTTTTCAGGATCATGAGATCGAGCGTGCCTTGCAGCACTTCCGATTTCTTAGCGTCCACGGCTCCTCCTATGGACATCGCAAAGAAGCTATCATGCCTCCTTTGGATTGTCCATATGAGCTGATCAACAAGCCACGAATGTATCCGTCATTTCAATTTCGGCAAGACTTAAGAATGCAAAACCTGGTCAGCCCAGTGAATCTGGCGATCGTGCCCGAGAGGCGTACCCTGAAATAATCCGCCGCTTCTGGTGCTGTGGGCCCGACACTTGACCGCGATCCTGCTCAGCGGGGCGGAAGCCCCGATCTAGGAAGTGTGATTCCGCTGAATGCTGCTTGCACTCCGATCGATATCTTGATGGGCCGCAAAACGGCTGCTTAAAGGTGATGAAAAAGGAGTAAGTAGCTTGTCACCGTTCATCACAAGTTGCTGATTTTCCCTCGCTTTACGCCCGCTCCGGCAAGTTCTGATTAAAGTGGACAACGGACTTCTAAGCAGAGGGTCGGGAGTTCGAGTCTCCCCGGGCGCGCCATCTCAATCCTATGTCTCAGGCCGCTCATGAAGAGTAAGAAGAATCGCCCTTCGGCGTTGACCTTCTGCTCCGAAAGCAGAGGGTCGGGAGTTAAATCTAGGCGGTCGCGCTCGCAGGAATCGATCAATCAAGCACTTGCAGCCATTTCCCAAACAACTACGATTTCGATTTTCGGTCCATTCGGTCCAACAAAGAACTTTTCAGACGGAAGCGGGAAGCCCAAACCGATCCGCCTGGGCCGATCTCGGCTTCTTCGACACCCTCTTTGAGCTTGGAGTAAATGTCCCCTATCTCATCGTCGACGAGATATTGTGAGGGGAACGGATACTGGTCCCGAACGTTTTTGGATGGGGCGTGACGATCGCGATCTCCGACACAATGACAGAACAATGATCCGCTTTCGTGATATCGTTTCTGAATCTCTGATAGGCGAGGTGGAGGCAGAAGGACGCAAGCATGATCAGGGGTCGGGTTATTTTTGTTTTCTTAATCGTTTGCGGTCTCGTGGCGCTCCGCTCGCTGGCGGCACAGCAAAAGGACGCATCTCGGGCAGGATGGATCAGCGACGAGGCTTGTGGGTCCAAACACACCAAGGCTGGCGGTGCGGATTGCGTGCAGAAATGTTGGCGTGGAGGCGCTTCGGTAGGACACCCGGAATGGAAACCCCAACGAGCCGTCTTTGTGGCCGATGATGATCAAGGAATCTGGATAGTCGAAAACCCTGACGCTGTTGCTAACTTCCCGGCCGCGCATGTGGTGCTGGCCGGAAAATTCGATTCTACAAGGAAGACGATTCACATTGAGAAGATCACCCCTGCTTCACAGTAGGCACCAGATCCTGCTATGCAGCGTTCACGTCCATTTGAACCCTCAAACTTTCGCGCTGGGTTTCACTGGCGTAGACTTCTCCGAACAGGGGCGGCGGCAGCAGCCGCAGCTGGAGTAACGGCGGTTCCGGGAACAGCGCTAGCCCGAGCGGCCCAAGAGCAACGAGCCAAATCCTGAATCTCTGTTTCAAGGCGACGCGGAAAGATGCGAATAGAGAGTCCGAACTTCTAACCGCCGAGCCCCGGGAGACCAAACAGCAAGCAGTGGAATAACGAACGATAAGATCGGCGAACTAGCGCAATCGTTCTACGTCGTCATGCATCAGGTCGCGGTCATTGTATGAAGCACGCTGATGGGCGGTCTTAATCCTTCTAACATAACTTCCGCTTATCACATCGACTCGTCGGCGCTGGGTCCGTATATGGCTGGTACTTTGGCACCCATGGGCCGCAGGTAGGTCGATAGCTGGCCGCGATGGTGAATCTGATCGAGCAGAAATCCCCACGCCATGTCGTAGCCTGTTTCCTTCATGACCTCTTTGCGGTCATACAAGAACGGCATCTTTTCTTCCCATCGCGGTCCGGCCACGGCTTGCAGCCTCTTGGTCAGTTCATCGTGCTGGCGATCGTACTGTGACACAATTTCCTTGATCGTTGCGGGGGCTGCCACCTCAGCCCACTCGAACGTGGCTCTCTCCAGGCCATCGACCAGCGCCGCCTCCTCGCGCACCATGAGCCAGGCGCTTTCGCGCGCTGTGCGTGCCTTGGGATCGGCGCGGTATTCACAACGGTCCTGCGGAATCCGGCTAATTACCTTGCGCGTGGCCGGTCCTTCCTTCTCCCAATACTTCAAAAAGAAAGTTTTGTGGTCCATAGATGCTCCTCCGCGTCCATCCGGCCCTACATTATATATATGACGACGCAACGAAGTGTCGTCATCCCGCGAACTCTTCGCCCTAGATTTGCCAAAGAAAGGTGTCATCCGAAAAGCAGATTCCTCACCGCCGTTACCGCAGAAAGCGCGGGGCCGCGCCCTGTTTGCGGAACGCAGGTTCTGGGAAGCCAAGTTATCGGCGACGGGCCTTGTCAGAAGGACTTGTGCACCTTTTCTGGGCAATAAGGAGGTGTGGCGCGTTCAATTGGATGGTGCCGCCGGCACAAGGATCTCCGTCGGTTTCCGGAGGTCCAGAATCTTGGAACCGGCCGGAACTTCGAAGAGTTGCCAGTCGGAGTCTCCGAGAACGATGTCCGTGACCTCGAAATTCTGAATGCCAAATCGCGGATCCTCCCGCTTGCTGATGAGGTTGACGCCAAGCTGCGGTGAATACCAGCACTCCCGTCTCGTCAGGATTGGGCTGTTATTGCCTATCTGACCGGTGGGGATCACCGTCGTCTCCCGCGTGCCGACCGTCTCCAAACCGCTGATGGACTGCTTGCCAAGGTCCTCCTCGGTAGGAGCTCCGGGGTGCTTTGGAGTTGCGGCGGCTGTCGGGGCATGTGCGAAGGGCGGGGCAGAAAACTCCTCGAGCTGGCAAACGAGCTCTCGTGGCACACAGATGTAAAAGCGGTGTAACACTGGATCACTGATCTCAAGCTGCGAGATGCCAGACTCGCTTTTGCCGTCATCCGGGACCAGAGTGCGGCGCTCCTGGAAGATTCGGCCGGCCTTGTCGCGTGCGATGGCCCGATGGTTCTTGAGGGTGATGCTGCTGCCATCGGGCAACTGCCGAATCCACTCTGTGCGGACGATGGCAGTGAAGGGCGCGTCCGGCAAAGAGGGGATCAGGATGCTGATGAGCAGCTCGCGGGTGCCGCCATCGGCCAAACGGTGAGATTGTTGAGGCGGCTGTGGCTGCCGCTGCGGCGTCTGGGCCCGGGAAGCGGAGTTTGCCAGGATGAGAAACGCGGAGAGCAGGAGGAAAGGAATCTTCTTCATGATGCGGTCCCCAGGTGAAAACTATAACACACCGTATTCGGTGGCCCCAAGGCGCTCGGAGGGCGGCCCTGCTAACTCCGGCGATCCTGAAATTCCTTGTGCAAGGCCATTTTGAATGGCTTCGAACTTGGTTTCATTAGGCGCAGCTGAATCTTTTCCGCGGACCTGCAAGATGCCGTTCGCATCGATTACGAATCTCACTTCGATGCGCGGTGGGCCCGCGGGCGTCGGCGGCACTTTCAAAAAGTTTCTTTTGATTGCAAAGCACTTAGAAAATCCACTTCTGCCTCAATCCCCCGTTTTTCGTTTCAGTCCAACTTCGGTCCAGTTCAAGGGCGAGATAAATGGCGCACTCCCCTGTAAGCGACACCAGAAGCGGCACTTCGAGTTTTGTACTGCGTACCTTCTAAAGGAACGAGTCTTGCAATCGCTGTCAACGGTGGCAGAGTCTCGCGGGGGCACTATCTTGAAGGCTGTTCATCTGATTCGTGGCGGTAACTGTTTTTGTCGATGACGGCATACCAACGGCCCAACGTCTCGTCAAAGTGGATTACGCCTTCAAAGATAAGATTATCTGGATTGCCTGCTTCATCCGCATCATCGTTCCAGAAGTGTAGAGTTATCCCCTCGGCCGGCGTTATTTTCTCCTGCTCTAAATCCTTAAAGGTACCAACCGTGAACCGGCCGTTCAAAGGATCGAGATAAACGCAGCCACGCGGCTTATCCATGATGTCCTCGATCTGATGTTAACGTTCGGCAAGATCTGCAGCCAGATTCCATGGCAGTAATCCTTCGATGCAGTTGATGGGGTGCTTTGCGATGCGGGACAGAACTTTTCGCAGATAACTTTCCGGATCGATCCCGCTTAGTTTTGCCGTTCCGATCAGACTGTAAATAGCCGCGGCACTCTCTCCTGTGCCTACCGAAAAGTCTATCCGGCACGAATGCTTTTGAAATCAGCGGCATCCAAGAAAGTGAAACGTAGACCTCCCTGCACAAGCAAGCCTCAGGATGTCACAATGTTACATTGCGTTGAAAGTTGCGGGCGAAGTTTTTCGGTAGGCACAGGCTCAGGCAGGATTTGACGCAGCTCGCCTCGTGCGGTAGATACCTCGCACCAGAACGAACACAAGAAGTGCGGCCAGCGCGATCGTAACAAAAGCCCAAATCGAAACGCGGGCGTGCACACCCATCACATACTCTGGA